>Ga0182030_10004041_pt1 | contig 31271 bp, 32 predicted proteins | sample 812S3MmetaG_FD_121299 | JGI IMG/M metagenome (GOLD analysis project Ga0182030, IMG submission 121299) | Permafrost microbial communities from Stordalen Mire, Sweden - 812S3M metaG (Illumina Assembly) | ecosystem: Environmental > Terrestrial > Soil > Wetlands > Permafrost | place: Sweden...
ATATCCCGTATCCCGTGTCCCGTATCCCATATCCCATATCCCATATCCCATATCGCATATCGCATAATCCCATATCCCCGTCCGTGGGGCCGTGTCGTCTGCGTGGGCGTGGGAATCTTTTACTGTGGAAACGAACCCAACTCAAAACTTACTTTGGCCGCTGCTCCCGCTGCCCCCATCCACCCCTGCAAATCTAAACATCCTTGCCCGGCCCGGCTACTTGCCTTACCTGGACGATCCACCACACCAAAAGCGTCCCTTGTACCTCAGAAACAACCCCGTTGCCCGCAGTTTACCAGACACAGACAATTCATACTCCATACTCTATACTCCTCCATACCTCCACCCTTCACGTCACCTCTCACTCAACCTTTTCTTCATCGACGCTGTCTTGCTCCCTACGTTTGATCAAACCCTCACCAGTATTTCTCGAATCACTGAATCGCATTCGCCTTCCCTCGGAATGGCACAATCATGACCACGAGGCCCAACTTGGGTGGGCCCCAGCGACAGCCCCAAAGATCGTTGAGCGCCAACATCACTCAGAGGCCGCCCCCGAACAGAACCCTCTCGCAGCAGTACCCTCCGGCCTCACCGGCGAGGAGAGGAAACGAGAGTTTTGCGGACTTGACCTTCGATGGGTCCGATGCTTCGCTGGGACGATATGGCACTATCCCGAGGAATGGGGGTTCGCGCCTCAAACTGGAGATCTCCAAAGACTCGAAGAACCCGACCTTCGTGGAATCTCCAAAGCCGACATCAGAGCCAACCCCAAGCTGGAGGCCTTCAATGCCTCCCCGTGGTCGACCGCAACTTCATTTCGATGTTCCAAGTGTCAGCAATCTCAGCCCGCGCACCGCGCAGGAAGTCGGGAATAATGAAGTTATAATAAAGCCCATGCCTCTACCCGTGCGACCCGGACAACATGCCCCCCCTCACCTCGACAAAATGCGAGTCGCTCCCGGAAATGCTGCAAAGAAAGACGCTCGTCCCAAGCCCTATGTGTTGGAAGTACCCACAAGCGCACCTCATTATTCTGTAAATGGTGTGTTGAATCTCCCTATTGCTCTCAATACGTTTCTTCTAACTCCCACAGGCCATGCTGATTTCTTTCCCTGGACCGGAAATCACCTCGAAGACCAATTCTCGGAAACTGCAATTCGATCAGGATTTTTCGACAAATCACAAATGACGCAAAATGAGACAGCCTCTGCCAAACCATCTATCTTCCCAGGCCTCAAACACAAAAGCGGACTTCAGACTCTCTCGTCTCTGTTCACGAGCGTTCTTGCCCAGCGCAGAGCTCATGGTCAGATCACTTCGACTTCTACCTTCAAACCTCCACCCCGAGTGACGGTAACAGATACAAAAAGAGAAATGTGGTTGAAAGATTTAGCCAATCCAACTATTTCTCTACGCCGACTAAGTCGATCAATACCTCATGGCATTCGGGGGAAGGTGTTATTGGATCAGTCTCTCAGCAAAAACATTCCCATCGAAAGAGCCGTTTGGTTAGCGAAGTGTGTCGGCGCAAACGAATTGAGATCTTTCAGAAGAAAAGGGGTAAGCGGCACTTTTGCTATGGGCGGCGAAGCAAAATGGATTCGAGACTTCACGGTTTGCGTAGAACAATTTGTGGAAAGTATCGTAAGTTCTTGTGGAGAAAACGATTTCAAGAGCAGGATCAATTATGGGTAAGCTTAAATTGCCTGAGACTTGTGGAATATTTCACTTATATACGCTCAGGATTCGATTAGCGGCTCATTTCCATGCGGAGCATCTGCTGGACCGCGAGCATTACATGGATTGGCTTGTTTCTGCTCTGGAGAATAGCCCTCAGGCGAAACTTCCTCTGTGGCTGTTGATAACACAGATTTATTGGAAGGATCTACTACAGTATCGCAAATTTGGCCGTCGACTTGCAGCGGCTCTGATGAACCAGATGGCTGAGGTACGCATAGCCCTTCATTCCTATTGCACCAATACTAAAATATGCCCTAGACGATAAATCATCCCGACAATGATATCTTAGCTCCCCTATCTGATCGACTGAAGACCTTAGTCAAAGGCCTCATAATATCGAATCCAGAAAGCTTCGTGTCTCCAAAAGTATGGACAAAGCACAGGACTACTCTGCAGTCAAGTCTGACACCAGATGATCCACACTTGGCTGCCATCTTTGCCACCCTCGATTTACGAAATGCCCGAGTTACTACGGCGAGCGCCGAAAAGGCATCTTCCTCCAGACGGCTTATTATCGAGCTACTTGATATGACACTCTCGAAGCCGATCATTCCGGATTTGCTCAGGGACTGTTGGAAAACAGATAGCAATAGGCCCGTGCTTCTTCAAACCGTTTTGGAGTGGTCTACCTCGTCCTTTCGGCCAGGATTTGCAAAAATATACGTGGCTGCACGTGTCCTCAGACAGTGGAGTAGATTGGGTGCTGATATTACAGAGGCTATTCTCAGCTTCCTCGACTCGGGTGTATGCGAGAAGGGTCGTCATAAATCTAGCCTCTACCACTTGGTCTCGGAACTTGCCCGATCTGAACACTTCTCCGTGCCTTTGTATCTCCAATGGATCATAGCTCGAGGTGGCATTTACCAGACAGCAGATATTGCACGCGATGGTCCTTGTGCAACACGTCTCTTAGCCGAAATACCCATCCACAATCTGAGCGAAGGCATGATTGCGCTCCGCACAACCTTGCTAGACCGTGTGAATTTCTCGGTGGATAACGAAGAGCACCAAACGATTGCTCACAAGAACTGTTTGAACAAGTCCCTGCCGGGCATGCAAGCCAACATAGACGATCAGTTTGACACAGATCACTACGTGGCTGAAGATTTTACAGCCAACTTCTCTGGATTGAGTCGGACGAGCAAAGCCGAAGTTGGTCTCTGGCTAAGGCAGAAAGTTCGCCTACAAATGCTGCAACCTACGATTCCACCTTTAGATGATTGGGATGATTCCCCAATGAAGGGAGGGACCTCAGCCATAACCTCATCAGAGTTCAATATTGTTCGTCAGTCTCTTGAACTCATGGAGGATTACTCAATGCTCGCCGACGTCTTGAAAATTGTGACTAGCTCTAATGATCCCGAAGTCCTTGCTTCATGCGCCGACACACTCAACTTGCATCAAGATACATTCGCAGCCGTTGGTGCTCTTGACGAACTTTTCGAGGTTCTGATGACACGTTTACGATCCCTGACTGAGGATGATACCTTTCCAAGAGTCCTCTTAGTTTCATTATCAGATCTTGCGGCAAGGATCCCTGAACAGAATATAATCGCCCAACAGCTTGCTCAGGAGCTCGTCCGTAGTGATAGAAAAACCGCTGCCGATGCCTGCTCACCAGTTTCTGATCATATGGCTGGCGTCCAAACAGAAGAAATTGATTTTACTGACGAGATCGAGAAGTTTTTAGCAAGTGGGAATAGCATGGACCAAGCGACCCTGGAGCGTCTGTTTCAGCGCATTGCACAACGATTGGAAGAGTCGTGGGGGAAATCGCCCGAACAGCAGCGAAGTTGTGGATTGTTGTTTACGAGGTTGAAGACCTTTGATACGCAACAATTTGATGTCCTTATGAGTGCCTGGATAACTCGCTTTTTGCAAATGGACAGCCGACCAAGCTTAGGGCAAGTCTTCGGACCATTGATTAGCCTTGGATGTCTTTCTCTCGGCGTTGTCATCAGCAAATACACCTTGAGAACCCTGAACGAGGCATCTATGGATCGCCACAGAATTGTCCTGGAAATGCTAGCTCTTTTTACATCGCCTCCAACTATCTCAGATATTATGACCGTCGAGGAAATTTATCGATTACGCATCAAGCAGAGTAATCTGCAAAGAGAACAGCCTTCTGCAGTCTTGCAAATCATGCGTGGGGTCTTTGAACATGCATCTTTCGACGATGTTGATTCAGGAGGTGATCAATTCGATGCCAAGGGCTTATTCAAAAGCCATAGCATGTATGAGCTTCTGCAAGCACTTGTCCTCGTGGATGTCAATTCTATCGTCCAGATTTTGATAATGCCACTGCTTCAAAGCGCCCAATCTGGTGTGGCATTCGCCATATCCAGTGTCGTCGATAAGCTTTTAACACCAAACGACACAAACGAAGGGACGCAGCAGATCCCGATTGAGATGGTTCTGGACCTGGCCGATGATTTCACGCTACCTTTCTGTCAGGTGAAATTTGCTCTGGTGTTCAATAAATATAGATCCGGTAATACAGGCTCTCAGGACGAAAGTTTGCAGCAACTAGAAGCTCTCGATAGAGCAATTGACTCAGCCATCGCAGCAGCGAATACAACGTGGACGTGTATCATACCATTACTCGATAATTCAGTTACTCAGCACTTGCGAAATCGAGCTGAGACTCAATTTCTTGGACTATTTCCGTCCCTGAAGACGATTGGCGACGATAGCTGGACCTCGATGAAAGTCATCGACCAGGCAGAAAGGCTCCTCTATATAGTTGGTGCGACCGCGCGCAGCAATTCCAACTTACCATCTATAAGCTCCACCGCTTCAGAGATGGTGGCAGCAATCAATAGTACATGGATTCTTCTCTCAAGCACGCAAATCCAGGATTGGGCAATGAAGGAAACTGTCCTGACAAAGTGGCTTCCTTTACTTCTATCTTTCATTACCCTCAATACCTCCGCTTTTGAGGCCACAAAAAGTGGGCACGAGACAAGGGCAAAGGCACTCCTGGGTCTTGCAGCAATTTTGTTGAAGCTACAAGCTTGGGACACCAGTATAGAGACCCCTGTAGGTGCTCTTGCGAAACTGACCGAGCAAACCTTCGACCTCGCGCTTCAATTGGTTGATCCATTACCCGATGATCTGCGTCAACAATGTATCCGCGCTCTTCGAGACACGACAACCAACTCACGGATCTCATATCTATTTAGTGTTGCAGCAAACCCATCAGAGTGGCTAGTTCTGAGCCAGAAAGAGAAAGTTGGTGTTGCGGCAGGACCTGAAGGACGCGGACAAATCGAGAAAGAAAAACTCACACCATACCCTTTAAGGAGGTGGGAGATGCTTGGCGAACCGACTCCGAATATTGGAGAGAATGATACGAGTTTGAGCTTAGCTCTTTTTGGCGCAAGGAGGGGATAAGTGGGAGTGGATGCGGAACTTGGAATACACATGGGGAAGGATCGGATAGGGCTCTGAAAATAGTAAGTTTTTGGAGGATGATTTATATGATGTGATGATATAAGAGGAAATGGATATACCAGGCCAAAGGCCAAGTTGCTTTGATGAGTTGATATCCTTGTCATTGGATGTGAGAATAATGGCAATCGTGAGATCCATAATGTGGCATGCAACATGAGAGATGAATGAACTCCCAAAAGCAGTCAAGATGATAGGAAGTTGTCATTATAGTTACTTCCAGGGCTGTTGTACAAATGCAAAGATCCGATAGACCGCTAATTAGACATCGCTCTTCCTTCCTCCCAAAACTTATTAAAATCCACCACCGTCCATGCTCTCAATTCATCCTCTTAATCATCATCGAAAATCTGGTAAGTATTATTCAAGATCGTGTCGATGACCCGAACTTGCCAACCCGCGTCCTGGATGTTCGGTCCGGTATTGGCACCCATCAAAGTAGGTCCGAATACGATGGCGAGATTTGAGGCGTTCATTCTGTTGGAGACTGAGCTTTCTTGAACACGGTTTAGGTGCAATGTTAAGGCTCGTAGGGTTGCATAGTTAGGATCGGGAAGACTGTTAATGATTGCGTGAAGGGAGTCGCGGCGGACGATATCATCTTCGTTTTCTAGAATGGGTCAGTATTGGGAGATTGTAGAAGGGGAAGGTAGTACGAACTAGCTGCTTCGATGAAGCCGGCATAATGCTCAGCAGTCAGCAAAGGATCTGGCAGATCTCGGAAGAATTGTTTCAGGAGTCCAGCTACACTATTTACATCATGGAAAAAGTTCTCTGGGTTGCGGAAATCTACTTTCGATGCGTCTGTAATTAATCAGCATGGGCAGGGATAGAAATTTACAGAATGCTTACCGTTGTCAAACATGGCCTTGATCTTGTTTATATGAGATGATGTTCCTGATAAGCGGTAGATGCCTTCGAGTTCCAGTCCAAAGAGATCAACGGCTTGGATGCATTGGTACACAACCATTGGGACAGCTGAGCCATCTCTTTCGAATAACTGCTCCAGACTAAGACCAAACACAGGCTTCAAGGGAGGTAAATGCGCATTTGCCGTGGTTGGAGATTGTGAATATTGCGCAGGATAGGCTTGCTGCTGTGGAATTGTTGGCGGAGGAGTCTGAGAGTTCTGAAAAGGGAGTGTCGAAAGCTGTGGTGGTCCACTAGCACTGATGGAGCCGGAATTGTAGCTACCATGACTGATTGGTCCCTTCGGAGGTCCTCCTACTTGTCCAATGGGATCTCTTGATCCCATTGATCCAGTGTTGTATTGCTGTAAAGGTTGACCTTGGCTGAAGCTTCTCTCATGCTGCTGCTGCATAACAGGGGGAGGTCCTTGGTTGTTGTAGGGCTGGCTAACATGTGTTTGGTGTGGGGATGGCACTGGGCCTCCAAACGACTGCTGAGGCGGAGCTTGACGAGAAACATAAGAAGCAGCAGGATCCGATTGGCGTTGAACTTGTTGAACTTGGGGAGGGGGGGCGGAAATAGATTGCTGAGGGGGATTGAGCACCTGCGAATGAAGATCAGTAAAATTGTACGACAATAGATAGGTTGACTTACAGCATTACGCTCATACCGGATCTCCTGGCTGCGAGGGGGAACCTTGCTTGCAAAACTGCTGACATAGTTGCTAAAGTCCTTGTCATTGTCGATGGCATACACAGCTTCCCGCAGGCTTCTCGGCTGGCTTCCTTCTTCCCTTCCTTTGATCGGGCTGACGTTCAGGCCGTTACTCAACAAGAGTTTCTCATTGAAAGAGGCTTAAATCTATTAGTATTACTCCACAGCATTGAATAGTTGTGATCGCTTACCAAATTTCTGCAATTGCAACGTTAAAGCAGAATCGCATTCCTTGATCAAATCTTCCAAAGCCTTGACAGCTTCGGGTCTCAGTTTTGACCAGAGTTCCGCGCGCTGGCTTTGGGCATTCTGAACTTTTGAGGCGTAATCTCCATCTGCGGCTTGGACCTTTCTCAAAAGATCCTCTTCATGCTGAGCAGCAGATTTTGGGCCCTTGAGACCAAATTTCTTCCCCGCTTGACGATCTCCTGTTCTGGCTCTGTCATAATCCTCTGCCAAACTATCGTACTTGGCTTTTGACTTTCTCATTGCCGCCTCTGTATCTGCCACGCGTTGCTCAGCTGCTAAGCCTGTTGTCTTCCAATGCTTCCGGCCTCTCTCTATGTTCGTGGCCATCTCTAACAGATCTTCATGCATCTGGTGCAAGGAGATAGCAAATTGCGCTCCATTATCTGCCATCCGCTCATGGATCATGGTCAGTTCCTCGTATGATTGAAGAAATGATCCATGTCGTTGCTCTGGTCTTCGAATTTGCTCGGCGGTTGTTCTGCAAAGCTTCTTGAGCCCATTTGAATGCTCCTCCTCCAACGTAGATCTCTTCTTCAAGAACGATGCAAATTCCTAGGACTTGTGTCAACTATATGCTACCTAATCGCTACTCTGGTGATAGCAAACCTTCGCAGATGCAATGCTTTGCTTAAGACGGTTGAGAAGGGTTGAAACTCCAATCTAGGATGCTCCTGTCAGCGTCACACATTTTGCACCTCTTTAATTCTCCTCACCTCAGAATTCACGACATCATGAACTACCTTCGCATTCGGATCTTGAACTGGAGGCGCAGTCGTAGTAGACGCCGCAGAATCACCATTGATTGGGGATACTTCGTCGCTGGTGGGGGGCGCTCCTAGAGACATACTGCCAGTCCTCTCGTGCGGAAAGTCTGGTCGCTCCGAGGGCAATCGATCGGAATTTCTATCATCTTCGTCCATTTCGGCGAGGTTGGTGTTTGCGTTGGCGTTGTGTCCGGCTGCGTGAAGCAATGTGTGATCGTCGCTTTCTCGAATACAAGTACAAATACTGTCAATTGCGACGCGAGGGCGTCAGTGCTTTTTTGGTGCCGGCAAAATCATGCGAGTACGAGTACAAGTACAAGTACAAGTACTAGTAGAGCGGCAATATGGCTTTTAATCCTTAAACGCTGGATACAAGCAAAGACTGCGAATTTTGAACGAACAGTAAAACATTCATAGTTGCTTCATCGATGTCACTACTACGCCTTCACAACTCAAAATGATTTGAGCTACCCATCATCCCATCTCCTTTCCGCCAGAGAAAGTGATATATTAAGATCTGCGCTAGATCCGCGACAACATTGAGGATGCTGTATGAAACTGGGGGAGAGGTCAAAGCCCACAGCCAAGTCTATCAACAACTACCTACCACAGTAATTGGAAAGACATTATTGCCTGAAAATTTGTTGAACAATAGGATTACTTCTGATTAGAATCCTGAAGCCTCTTTTTATCCCGCGTATATCTTGAATGAGCTGTAAATATGGTATAGTTTTAATTAAACATGTTCATTCCCATCAACTGTCCTGTATTGCTTGAGACAATGATTTTATGTGTTAGTTCCTACTTGGCAAAACGGCGAGGGTGATATATAAATCGAGCAATAGGCTATGTTCATTGGAGGGAAGTTGGATAATATGTTAAGGGGCATTCTTAACCACGTCACTAATAATCTGATAGCACTGTTCTGGAGTCTCGAAGACGTGCCATACAGTCGTAGGAACGCCCTTGAAAGCTTTCTCGAACCTTTCTGGCTCATTCTTCTCGGTAATACCAATGGCAGCGATCGCAGTCACTTTTCGAATAAGGATAAGCCTGACCCAGCCATGATGGTTGCGATATCTGGTAGGGCATCTTGGTCAGCACAGCTTTATAACGGACGACCGTGGCAGTGAACAGAACTCACATTTCCCCATATGCTTCAGGGTCCGATTGCGTGGAATCTCCTATACAAATCATCTTGCGCTTTGGAACCCAGGAGTTTATCTTGGTCATGCGATCAACCTTGTACTCTTGAGTTCCCAAAGTAAGGTTTGACAGAAGTCCAGAGAGATTCATCCAGCTTGCATCCCTGAGAATCATCATACCTTGGGGGTAGAACTGTTGTCGGAATTGAGATAGGAAGGGGTACAGGTTGTAAGGTGAGGCAGAGAGATAGAAGAATGGCGATGAGGCTGATATGACTCTCTGGATAAAAGTGTAAAGCTCGGGCATGCCAGTTATAGGTGTCGCTGGAGAGATGAAGGTCGATCGCAGAATACCAATCGGATCACTGGTTTGAGTTATCTTGATTGTATCATCAATATCTACACATTCACATTAGTATTGGAGGCAAACTCAAAGTCAAGAAACACGCACCAGAAATAACAGCCCACCCCTCAGGTTCCGCGTAAAACGTCTTCATGCTCAAGAGGCCATTCGTTCCTTGTGGCACTCTGGCATTACTGGTCACAATATCGCCATCTCTAGCCTCTGGAAGGCTCTTGATATCCGATGAAATTGCATTTCGGCCGCCTGGACCTAGGACCAATTTCTCCTTTTGATCAAACTCAACATTAACTTTCCTTGCTGGTAGAATTGATTGCATGAATAGCATTAAACGGTCTCGAATAGTGGCTTCCGCTGCATCGCCCTTTCCAAGACCTAGCTTCTCGGCAAGGTCTGGCGTAAATGGTCAGCACAACGTGTCATTCAAAATTGGATAGGGGCGTTTACTAGCAACAACTGAGCTAACCTCTAATCCTGTATCTTTATCGAATACAGCGGCAACAAATTCCGCCTGCCATTGATTCGTTACAGTGGATCGGTAAGCAGTATTGTCTAGCAGCCTTAATCATCAAATCAGTATAGGTTTTGACTAATGTTTCAGGAGCGGAGGAGCCAACTAGCTCTTAAGACATATCTCAAGAGCTCAGCTCCCTGAGTACCATGAAATGACGAGGGAAATGGCACATACCATACGGTGTCATTGGATGTGATCTCGTGAGGAAGAGGATTCCACGTGCCCAGGTGCGATAGAATATCGGTGCAGAAGGATGGGCGGTCGTCTGTAGCAGGAAGTTTCTTAATATCAGGAAGGGCTAACTCTGCTTCATGGAAGCCTTTGAGCTCTCGGGTCTTCTCCTCCATTCTCGATTCTCGATAGGTCTGAACTGCAGCCTCTGCAGAGCCGGCGATGCCCTCAGCTTTACGAAAAAGGTGTGTCATGGCTGTTCTTGCTGCGATCAACCGTTCAGAGCTAGAATGTATAAAGAAAGTTTAGACAATCACTACCTAGCAAGCGCGACGGATGGCTTGGGGACAAATGGAATCTAGAAAAGTCGGAAGCATCGAAACAATATATACCCGTGAGGTATTAGTTGTCTCGACTCTGCTGTCATCCTACCTAGAATACCCTTGGGATGTCAGATGGACCTTGGCTCTTGTCTTGGTGGACTAGGTATAGAACAAAACCACGACTGTGCCGTGATCAGCGCGGCATCAGCTTTATGCCAAGCGCTGCTGGGTTGACATTTAGTGATCATTTTGGGCTGGGCAGGCGATGGCATTGCTTGGTGGCGCTTATTATTAGGCACATGACTACTACTAGGTAGGTAGTAGTACCTACCTAGGTGCTACTCGTAGTGCTAGTAGCCTCTGCTCATCTCAAAGTCGTGGAACTGGTAGCACCTGAATTTTTAAACCTGAATTTTAAATTTCCAATAAATCCAGTGACAGCTGAAATATTATCTACAATTCACCTCAAATTCGAGAGCCATAACATGTAGTCACACCTCGTGGGTTTGGTGATATCAAAACGTGTTTCCAAAGTACCTGGAGGATTTCCTCGATACTCCCTGTCAGAATTTTTTATCTTGTTTCAAAGTCTCAAGTACATCTCGGACATTGAGGTCTACATTTGTTCCCATGCAGCTGTCTAATGCGTGGTCTTTTCATACGCATGACTTGTAGCTGGGTATCCATCCATCTATTTCCTTCTCTCATTACCTCGCACTGTAACCATGCACTAAACATCCACAACAAGGTTGCAGCTTCGGTCGAATTAACGGCAAAATAACCCCTAATCCCTCCTGTTCCCGTTGGAAAACTCCTCAAAATCAGCACAACTACTAACGGCCATTCCCTTCCTCAAGCTGCAGCTCCTCAGCCTCGTAGTCTGTCGCAAACCAGGGTTCTTCCGTCGACTTTCGAACCGAGTTATCTTTGAATGGAAGGGAAGGCATTCCCGCTTCCGGCGCCGAGCCGTAGGCGTGTAAGCCATTCAGTGTATCGAGATGTAGCTGTGTTGTCTTGGGCCAGGATTGTTGATACCGGTAAAGACCGAATATCGTGATGAGACTGAGAACAAGATATTAGCGTCTTATTCCCCCCAAAGGGAAGAAGGGACATGCATAAATATGAGAGAAAGACTAAGACATCGTCGAACAAATCTATTGCGAATTGATATTCTAGTCGTTGTCTTGTGTTTGTAGTCTTTCAGAAGCATGGTGTTCGAAGGCATGGAGAAATGATGGAGGTTGCTCCATGCGGTCATGAATGGATCAGACCTGAAAGTTTGGCCTTTTCGGACGGAATAATCGAGATATTGGAAAGGTAGAGACTGTGGTTTGAAATGTCCAAAAATCAAGTCACACACAAAATTAGAGGGGTGAGATACATAGGATAAAGTGCAGGAGATAAGATATAGTAAATCATGTAGGAAGGATATACTGCAGCAAATAGGATGAAGCACAGCAGATAGAAAAGTAATTAAGAAGTCAAACTCCACGTAGCCATGAATAGAACAATAATTTCGTTGCCTCAGCATCCTTATCTCTTGATTCGGCCTCTTCGTAATGATGGAACATGAATCGAAGGAGCAGCGCAAGGGTGCTCGGCTCACTGAAACTCGAGCTGTCGAGATGGGACGGGAGAGAAAGCTTGCCACCTGGATGAAACGCATCAAGAGGAAGCTTTGATTGGAAGCCTTGTTCACTGTCTGCCCTTCAATGTTGAGATGGGATGAGCCCGTGGGTCTACGAATGAGGAGTGCCTGGGGGGAGTGTGCGGTTCATGAGTTTCATGGGTAGTGACACCAGCCGTGATGGTCAGGATTCTCCAAAATCAAGCTTTTCCAACAACGCGAAACTCAGGTCCGTACGTATGTCATCGCAAACTTCGTAATCCCCCTCCATCCTCAACAACGAATCAAAGCCACCATCATGCATACATGAAAAGTAGGTTAGGTTTGCAACTCTCTTTGCTGCCTCTTCCATGTTTACTTTGCCATCATAGTTGATGTCTTTTCCCCAAGAAGTATCTTTGAACCTTCAACTCACCACATAACGCTCTTCGAAAACTTTGTGAAGAGCCAGCGCCAGAGTCAGAGCCAGAGCCAGAGCCATAATATAAGATGTGTCGCTGGTTTGCCTACATATCCAGCCAGGAACCATGTTTGTTGGAGGATGTGCTTGTCAGTAAGTGCATCTGTAGCCTTCGATTGCAATCAATTGCTGATCCTCGTAGCACCAGCACACGCCTTGAGCAAGCAAGTCCATGAACACTACCTTCCCAAACTCTTATCCCATGACCCGTCCGCTCATGCTGGGCCTACCACTGAAGCCGAGATCACAACTCGCAATCGTCTCTTTAATGTTGATGGATTTGGTATGGTGGTATGGAAGCTTGGGGACCAACACCAGTTGTCTCTCACCCCAAAGAACAATCACTAACTCCCTCCAGTGGTACACATCTACTCTCTCCACTTTCTCCGCTAGCTCCCTGACCTCTGCAACCCTCCACCCTGCTCTCTACAAAACCATCCAACCTCCCCTCCACGATACGAACTTCCGCAGCATATGCGCCAACACATCTAGCCCCGTCGTGCTGGCACATATTCGGGCCGCGACCGCAACAGCCATCACACCTACGAACAACCACCCTTTCACATTCGGCATCCATAGTATCATGCACAATGGATATATTTCTGACTTCGCTAAGATAAAAAGGAAGATGTGTGAGCAGATGACGCAGGAAGCGTACGAGCACATACAGGGCGGGACCGACACGGAGCATTTTGCTGCATTGCTAATGTCCTTCTTGAGTCCAGACATTGGAAAATCTACGGCCGACGCTGGCGATGCATCTACTTCGAAGAGCTGGGACGAATATCATTCCCCGAGCGAATTCCTCTCTGCGTTACGAAAAACAATTGAAACTATAATTACAATCCAAGTGTCACTGCTAGGAACCAAAGCTCAACCTAACGATCTCAACATCTGTCTTACAGATGGTCGTTCGTTAATTGCATGTCGTTTCCGCAATCATGCGACCGAGCAGCCACCTTCCTTGTATACTAGTACTACAGCGGGTGTTACTTTGAACAGACAGTTCCCTGATCATCCGGATGGAGCCAAGGGTCCTCATGGGAGTGGTAAAGGAAAGAGTCCAAACGGGAAGATCGCCGCGAAAGGGTCAGAAGGGCATAATCCTCACGCGAGGAGGGACGCGGGGGATCATGGGAAGCATTTTATTGTTGCTAGTGAACCAACAACCTATAAGGAGTCGGAGTGGACTTTGATTGAAAAGAACAAGGCGGTTCTGGTGGGAGAGGAGGGTTGGCTTGGGATCGAGGAGTTAAAAGATCAGGTACGAGATGAGGTAAACTGAGGGTGAGATCTCGTAATCTCATATTAACTCTGCAAGTCTTCAATACTCACAAGGCAAGGAAGGAAGGAAGTATCGACAAAATGGGAAGAGGGCAGTGAGTATTTTGTTTTATTGCTTTGAGTATGAAGATGAAATGCGACTTTCATTTTTGATAAAACTTTACTGGAGGTTTATCAGCATGATTTATTGTGACGAGCAATGCAATTCTAAATTTCAGGCACGCACGCTATGGTATCTATCTATGTCATCCCCCCTCGATGGTATGCGAATCATCAATTAGATCTTCCATGCAATGAACTCCCTAATCCTACCATGATGCAAAAGCAAAGCAATCTACCGGGTGAAAAATCGGTAACAAACGCCTGGAAACTTGACTACAAGCCCATCATGCGCGAGAGCTTTTCAAGCGAAGTTTCCCCGGCGGGATTGTCGACCATTTCTTCCTCGATTATCTCCTCCTCGAAAGTCTCTTCTTCCTCTCCATCTTGACCCAATCCTGACTGTTCCTCTGAGAGTGAGACGTCAGCGAAAGAGGCCGAGAGCCAATTATTGTTTTCGACTGACAAACAAGATGTAGGCGTGGAATGAGCAGTAGTAGTGGGTGCAGGCTGTGGCGACGAAGCATTGTACGACGACTCATGTGCGAGTAGGGCACTCTGACGAGGATCAACAAAGCCATCCAGCACAGTTCGAGGAACGACATCTTCAACACCAGTACCGCTCAAAAGGTGTTCAGGCACGTCGTCCGGCTGGAATTCAGTTGCAAGTACAACTTCTCCAGAACGACCAATCATCATATCATGGCCGTCGATAGCAGAACGAGCGTCTTCAAAGTCGCTTTCGCCGGAGAGATCCTCTGAATCAACGTCGGGTCTAAACAAGTCCAGCTCCTCTCCACGGTGGACAAGAACACCATCTTCTTGTTGAATATAGTCGTCGAGATTCGCGTCTCCAAGACCACCGCCACCTCCACGCCTCTTAGACGAGGTACATTCGCCCTTCAGGGCCAATGATTGAAGACCCAAGCTATCCATGTCATCACTCGCATCAATGCCAGTGGCAATTCGTGAAAGCTCTTTCTCGAAAAGCCAAGGGAAGGAGATGAACGGCATAAATCTAGGCTCCATTTTGCGTTTAGGAACCTCTCGGCCACCAACTATCTTGGTTGAGCGACATTCTGCAAGAGCAATGTCCATCTCCTCCTTAGTGACCTTGTACATTCCGGCAACGAATGGTCCTAGGAAAATAAAATCTTTACCGTCTTTGCAGTCACGTTTATTGTAATCTTTGACAGCCTCAATGCAAACAAGCCTAAAGCGATCCTTTAGCTCATCGGACTTTCGTGCCATTTCCTCTTGGACTTTATAGTCACTGCCAACACGTGGCTTCGAGAGAACGAAAGTAGACCAGACTTCAAACTCAGTCTTGATTTCTTGTTGTGCCATCAATCTCTTCATAGCGTTATCATACTTCGTCTTAATTTGTCGAATAATCTTGAGCAGAGCATCATCAAGCTTGTATGCACGAAGAATACGTTTGTCAAAAGATTCTTCATATTGAGGAACGAAGTCGACGCTTTCAACCTTGTCATAAAGTAGGCCGAGGATTTTCTCGGATCGATAAATCGCCTCCTTGGGCTTGTGTCTCTTTTCCATGAAATGAGGCCAAAGCCGAGGCTTAAGACGCTTTGGCATCTCGGCCGGCTGGCCGGTCTTGACATAGTCAACAGCCTGAGAATGCAATGCTGCCAGCTCCAGACCTGCAACGTATTAGCCCAACTATTTGTTGTCACGTAGTATACCGTAAGGAAAGTACTTACATTTAGGATCCTTGACAGAATCGTTAAGGAAATCAGATTGAGCCAGATGGGCGTGGGCAATGGTGGGAAGGGAATCATTCTTCATGAAACGTACAAAGAACTTCATGAGATCTGTGACCTTGACTGGTCCATGTTGAGACTTTGGCGCGGGAGCAGCGTAATTCATGGGATCGCAGTTCCATTCAGGAGGCTGCAAACCCTTGTCCCAAATGACAAAGAAGTCATCTCCATCCAGATCTCCACCAGAGCACATACTCGGAATATCTCTCTCGCCGGTCTGGGGGAATACGACAACATCGCGTAAATGATGCAAGGCCGGGACGTTCACCGCTTGTACCACTCTGAGATCTCCAGGGTGGAGAGAAGGATTTCGACCGACAAGGCAGATTCCTTCAATCACATTGTACTTATTTGGATCATCCTTGGCAGGAACCTGCACGAAAATTTGTGGCAACTCTTCCGCCGTGAAAGCTTCGCCACGTGCGACTGTCGGATTTTTATAACCTCTCAAGGTTGCAGTCTCATCAATACAGCCTAGAAGGAACGCACCGTTCTCGACGACGATCTTTGCTTTTTCCTTCAAAAGTTTGATTGACCAAGAACGCCAGAGGTGGAGCAGCGAGAGAACGAAAGGGTCTCGGGCTGTCATGAACCCATTGTTGATCATGGTGGCGATATTGATGGTCATTTGATTATCATCAATATATTTGCAAAGCAAACTTTGAGCTATCGCGTTGTCGCTCATAGCGGCCTGGTAATTGGATAGCTGCTCGGTCAACATCCTCAAGAATACTTCGTCTGGAACCCCTAGGGAAGAAAGGATGGTGATGGTTTGACGGTTGAGCGTTGCAGAGGAAAAACGTGACCATCTAATGATCTCCAGACCGTTGTAGGTGGCCGTGAACTTCTGCTGACTTCTACGGATATGAACCTCTCTATCTTTGGCATCGGGCGAAACGACAAGAATGCCTTTACATCCTCCCAGACGAAATTGAAATGCTGACGGGGCAGTATTGACACGAAGCCCGAGCTCGGCAGCAATCATTTGTGCGAGGAAGGAAGATATCTTGCCAACGCCGTCTGTGAAGCAAAAGCGGTTCCTCTCAACATCAGCAATTTTCACGATATCTGGCTTTGAGAGTCCATTGATCGCTCTAGTCGTTGAGAAGCATTGGCCAAGTCTAGCCGCATACTTGGCGACAACTTTGATGTGCGAAAAGTTGCCCATCCATTGACGGATGTCATCGCAAGATAGATGATCCGTCGGACAGAAGAAATAGGCACCGTTTTCGCGGAACTGAGAATTGCCAAATGCCAAGAACTCGTAGTGCCGGTCACCAATCTTTATGCCATTGAAGAGTGTTCTATAAACTCGAGTGAACAGCTCATCGTTGCGTTGCTTGTCGGCACAAGAATTAATCCGCCCCTATAAAGTCAGCCGGATCGAAAGAGTGATAAATGATCACAAACCTCGCTCAACTCGTCTGTAAATTGTACCCGGAGGAAGCGGCCATCTTGATTCTCCCGTGCATAATGCCTGAGAACTCGGTTAGTCGTCTCCACTGTCGGAGAGCTGAAATAAACAGTGCTTGGCGTGACCGTCGCTTTTCGAGTATACGCGCAGTAATGTGGTATGTCCGTCTTCGAAGAGAATGAGAGGGCTTCCTTGTTCTCGAATATGCTCATAGGATCATAGATTCGTGTGCCTTGTTCCGCAATGTACTCGAGAATTTCTCTTGCCTTCGAAATATCATCTGAAGCCATCTTGGCTAGTCTTACGACAAATTCCTTTGAGATATTAAACTCGTTCAGAATGTCTCGAGAGATACAGACTTCGAGTTGGTATCGAACTTCGAACGGGAGGAAGCTGTTATCACCACCCCCATTCAAAGATTGCATCTCTGTGGAAGAGTGTTGCGAGACTGTATGGTCGATCAGGGACCAAAGCTCCGCCTGGCTGGGCGGGAGGACGTTAAATTTTGGCACAGTGACGATCTCGATGTTAAAATCACTCAGAGCGCTTTTCATAGTCTCGAAGAGGGCCTCTCTTTCCTTGTCTTGATTGAAAACAAATCGATATGTCGTCCATCGACCTGTGGTAGTCAGTGAGTGCAAGCCAACGTATCCAGGTAATTAGGCACATACCAATGTCAATGACAAGCTTATCCTTATGAAGTGCGACGATAGCTGTTTGTAAGCGGTAAGGATCAAAAACAATGTCCGTCTGGCGGTACCAGCTATCGAAGTCCGACCACATCATGTTCTCGCTTGAATGTGAAGCCTCAATATCTTCTCGCTTGCGAAAGAAAGAAGGGGGACTTTCCAAGGCTATGACCAGCGCCATCATGGAATTACCCAGCTCAACCCTTTGAATGGCCTTCAACTGAGCAAAGGGGATTTGGAACATGAACTTGTTCTTACGCTCGAGATCCTTGATGCCAGACTTGCTCAAAAATCTGTTGTCTCCTTGGCTCCTGGGATCCACAAAGTTAACCATAAACGCGGCAGTAATTCTCTTTCGAACGAGATCAACCACAAAAGACAATTCTTCTCCTGGAACTCGAGTGATTGTTTCCATGGCCATCATTGAGTCCGGCTGAATCATAACCCCAAATTGGAGCGCAGAGGGGATGAGCTTCATCTGTTGGTCGTAGAAGACAGATTTATGGATCGGGCTTTGCACCTGACCATGCTTCCGGTGGCTCCCGTCGATCTCAATGCGGGCATTATAGAAGTCAGCGTCGCCTTTCACTATAATCGGATACAGGTCGTGCTGGAGCTCTGCCCAGAACTGCCGTAGAGGGGGTGGAGAGAATTTGATTTTTCCATTTCCGTCTCTCGACCCAGATTTTCCTTCAAAGATTTCAATGTATACAATTGTGCCATGCTTGCTGAAACTTCGATAAATATCCCAGGTGGTGGTCTTAGGGTGGAGATTTCTCAACTTAATTGTAAGCGTAGGGAACTTCATCCAAGGATAGTCAGGCTTGAGAATCGCTGGAGGAAGAGGTGGGCGAACGGAAGGTCCGTAGGGTTGCTGCTGCGGCTGTCTTCTCGATAGCGGCCGTTGGCACTTCGAGTGATCCATGCCCCGGCCATTGGTCCGCCACAATTGAAGCTCCCAAGGCTTCATATATCGAGGGTCCTTATGCTGGATGGATTCCCAAGACATCGTGTTACCTAGGTTGGTAAGCAGTTGCAATGTCTCATGAGTAGACGGACAATTGTGGACGGCCCCTCGGAATCAAGGTAAGGTGTGGACGTACCTAGGTAGGGAGGTGAGGAGTAAAGAAAAAGAGATTGTGCGAAAGTGAGTCGCAGATTCTCAAGGCACTTAAATTCGCCTGCTATTCACCGCGTAGTGGTCAGGTTAGCCGCTGCCTTGATCTGCGTAAGTGAATAAAGCAAGTCAAGTCCTGGTGTCTGTTGATTGTGCACTTGATTGCAAAGACAGAGGAATCAACATGCAACAGTATCAAGCATAAGGCTTAGCCGAAAGAATCCTGAAGTCTTCCAAGTATGCAGGAGGCCGGCGGTGGCTGTTTCCACACGCAAACAGACAAGTAGTGAATGAAATGTGATTGATATAAAAGTTTGCATTTGCTTTACCTGCAAGAGTTCTAGACTGGAGGTATTCCGGTCGACTCCATCGAGACTGGGGATGAAGGTTGTAAATGAGAGACGCTCATACTGCCGTCTTTGAATGGGCAACCCAGCTTTGATAGATATTTACCGTCGCGTCTCGGAGGAGGTTTAATCAGTGAACGCGACGAAAGACCAAGCCGAGGTTCTGCCGTGATTGTTTGTCATCAACCCAAAGATTCAATGGGTAGAAACTTCGACAGCATTGACTTGGGGGACTTTTCTGTCGTTTTTGTACAAGAAATGTCTCCCAACACATATGGCAATGAATATGTCATGAGAAAGAGCGAGCATCTTGGGCTGTTTCGAATAGCAAAGAATCAATAGGTAATTCTCAGGCCTGTTCAACTCAGGCTGCAGTAATGTACCTTGATAGATTGTCCGCTGCTCAACTCCGCGTAAGCAATGATTATGAGATGCGCATCGAAGTCACTTGGGTGTCATGGCTATGCCATCTGCATTATCGTATCTTACGTGGAGGTCACCCATTACGCTACTCGAAGACCGCGTTGTCATCAAAATGGTAACACGATAGCGGGGTCAAGAGACAAGTGTGGGGGTTCTACAACCTTCAAAGCACGATGGAACATGCAGAACGCCCTAATATCTTCACCGTTCGAAGACCGAAGCCACTTATTACACATGGCGGCGCCATTCCAGTCCCATTTCTCAGAAAGCCCGACACCGACTTTTCTAAGATGAAAGAAGCAAAAACAGAAAGCAAAAACAGAAAGCAAAAGCAGAAAGCAAAAACCCATACCGTCCTCACTTACCATATGTTACGCTAAACCCTGTTGAAGACGCTGTACAGCTGTCAATGTCTCATATAGGTAGTATTACTGACTGGGCACTGACGACTCCCCTGGTTACTATGCCTCATCCTCGAAGCGGGAGTTCCAGCCAGAGAACGATCTTTTCGTGATACCTTCCTTCTTGAGATTGAGGGGCACGTGGGGTCGGAGTCGCCGCTTCTGAAGATGTTCTAGAAGGATTGGGGCCCCTGGGTGGCAAGAGAAGAAAAAAAAAAAGCTGTATGAGCCGGGTTAGATGATGCGGGAATGTTTTCCTTGACGCTAACCCCAGAATGCACCCAGCCGTGAGGATAGTCGGATCTATGTAACACGAGAAACTGCCTCCCATGCACCAACCCCTTTTGAATCCATGAAATGAAATGAAAGATCAACGAATACAAGTAGACCGCCTGAAAAATGAAATATACGCCATGATGCCCTGAACCCCGTCGAGAAGCATGCAGCCATCAAGCTTATACCCAAAATTCTCGCCCTTAATTCTAACCCAAAAAGACTTCACGAAGGAATGTCCATAATCTTTCCCGGGTTCATAATCCAGTACGGATCCAAGGCCAGCTTGATGGATTTCATGACACCTAAAGTGTCACTTCCAACCTCCATAAGCAGAGCTTCTTTCTTTCCAATTCCGATACCATGCTCCCCCTGATTCCTATATCAGCTCCATCCAATTAAGATTTGGAGGGAAGAACTTACTGTGCAAGTGCCCTCCATTTCCAAAGCACGATTGACCATGTTCTTAACACATCTCTCCACTTTCTCCCTCTCGCCTTCAATCCTTTTGTCATACATGATACTCTCATGAAAGTTCCCATCCCCAATATGGCCCAAGATACTGGCAAATAATCCCAAATCATCCATTTCCTTCTTACTGACCTCAATGATATCCGCCAATCTGGAGAACGGCACTGCAACATCCGTACTCCAGACCTCACATCCTTCCTTTCTCATAGACAGCATAGACCAGAGACTCTCTTTGCGAGCAGACCAAAGCATTTGCTGCTCTTTAGCATCTTTTGCGAATTCAAAATCTCCACCCCGATGTGCCTTTGCTATAGCGCTCACCATGGCGATATTCTCTTTGACTGAAGCTTTCGTGCCACTAAATTTGAAGAAAAGAGTAGGCAGTTCCTTCCATTTTCTAGGAGCTGTGGAGCCAGAAAGATTTACCACTCTCATCTGAACCTCGTCCATAATCTCCATCGCCGTAACCTGCACTCCAGCCCTCATGACCCCAGCAGCCGCAGACGCAGCTTCTCTGATAGAAGGAAAAGTGACGACCGCGACGGAGAATTCCTGAGGCACAACCGCCAACTTGAGAGTAATTTCTGTAACCAAACCAAGCGTACCTTCTGACCCCACAAATAGCGAATTGAGATTATACCCTGCCGAGGTTTTCCTAGGACGACGCTTCGTTTTGATGACAGTCCCATCAGCCAGCACTACCGTAAGGTTGATGACCCAATCCTTCATCGTCCCATACCGCACAGCGTTCGTTCCAGAGCAATTCGTGCCGACCATCCCCCCTATCTTCGCGCTCGGACCAGGATCCACAGGAAAAAATAGCCCAGATTGGCGTCTTGCAAGCTCCTCGTTCAATCCCATCCAAGATACTGACGGCTGAACAACAATATCCATGTCTTCTTCGTTGAATTGGACAACTTGATCCATAAATGCAAAGTCCACGGAAACGCCTCCATAAGGTGCTGAAAAATTACCTTCCAGACTAGATCCCCCGGAGAATGGAATGATGGGGACGCGGTACTTATGGCAGATTTTGGCGATTTGAGAGACCTCTAGAGTAGATTTTGGGTACGCCACGGCCACGGGCAGGCCTTCTATGTTAGCAGAAGACCATTCCGAGTAACCGTGGGCGTGAAGGTCTTCCGGGTCGGTGGAAACAGTATCCTCGTCACCTGTGGCTCGACGAATTTCTTTAATTGCCTGGGTTGGTGTGTCATTTAGTGATGTAGCTAAACCTCCAAAGGGGGTTTCACTTACTGCTTCCATATCCGTTACACTGGCATACTGAGGCTCGAAAAACTTCCTTGGGTTTCCATATTCCCTGTCCTTTAATTGCTTCGATTTCGCCTGCCTGGTAGCAAAACTATAGGTCAGACCACCCGTCACCGCAGCCAAAGCCAAAGCAGCAAATCCATTCCACGCATTGTGAGTCGGCTTCTCCTTTGGCTGTCCATATCCCAAGGGAGGCCGTGAGCCACGGTATCTTGGGCCTTCTTGAGAGTTGTTCCATCTACATGTTGATATTGTGAAGTTTCTCCACTTTAGCGGGGTTGTGGTTGTTCTGGAAGCGAAACCCATCTTCGGCCAAAACGGCACCGACTTCATGCAGATGGACATGAGTGACAAGGATTGCTAACGATCAGATCAAGATCGACTTCACCCATTCATGCTCTGAAAATCTTTGCAGGTCGTCTAAAATCTGCATCAAATTTTTGGGAAGAGTATTCTATGCCTTGGTCAAAGAAGCCCGAGTGACGTTGAGGCTAGATAATGAGGGGAGGAAACGTTGCCGGCGCTCGTGCCGTGGCTCCAGTCTTGTGGGTAGAAGAGAGTCGGAGAAATATGGGTAGCGTTCTTTGTGTAGGACTGGGCGTGGGTGGGGGATATTGAGGCTTTTCAACAGGAGAGAGAGGTACGAATGGACTTCTGCTAACCCACTTATGTAGGCCTCGACGATGCCAGCAAATCTAGACAACGAAAGGACGCCATCCGTCTCATCCCTTATATATATATATATATATATATGTGTGTGTGTGTGTGTGTGTGTGTGTGTGTGTGCACGCTATGTAAGGAACTCGATGAGGTGGACCAAAATCTTCCTGCCAGGAACCACATCCGTCACTCGATCTTAATTCTTAATTCGTCACTTTGCATTTCATCCCACTCTTTCGAATGGGAATATGACACAAGTTTGAGCTTCATGCCACTTACTTTAGCCCACATCACTCTTGTTGTCTGACCAGAGGAGCCAAGTAATCAGTCGTGTTACCCCACGCCACCTGGAATCCTGTCAGCCTCTTTCAAGCCTTCCATGTACACGGCATCGAGTATTGCCTACCCCCCCTTCCACCGATCCGAGGCCTCCCTAGTTAACATGTTATATCGGCATTCGTTCGGTCATCTCTCTACATCTCATGTCTTCTCCTCACTCTTACTCACCGTGTATATGCAGTCCGAAAGCACGAGACCCTTTTCCCCTCTCGACCAAAAGGCACAATGCGTTCTTCTTACCTCACAGAAACTACAGTCAGACGTCCCAAAAATTCAGCTATCCGAGCTCTCAACACTACCAATCGCTTTGTTACAGAAGAAAGGCTTCCAGAGCCAAGATCCTTACCCAGCTAAGGTTAAGAGGTCCCTCGTGACGGCAAAAAGCCTCTTAGATGCGTGCCATCAGCTGCATGGATTTTGCTGCAGGGGCATACGAGCCTTTGTGACACCTAACAAGGATTAAAATGGAGGGTTACGCTTCCAGAATCGTAGACTTGGGATTGCCCATGTCTTAAAACTCTTCAAAATTTTCGTTCGGGATACTTTCCACACCAGGCTTCACTAACCAATGGGGGATATGATCATCACTGCACAGAAAAAAAGGCTGAACCATTAGTGTGTTCTTTACTTTTGATGTTATTGGTTTCACTATGCTATGTGCATTTTGTTTCCCTTGAATGCGAATATGAAATAGCACTCAAAAGCCCCAATACTCCATGCCGTCATCAACAAACATAAAGCATATGGCATATTTAGTGACCTGCAATGGCATGAGCACGTCTGCGGTCTCTCTCCTCTGCAATTGTGAGCTTGACACCCTTGCCCTTTGGTAGAGAGATCCATGGCTTCTCCGATCCGATGACAAAGACGTTATTCTCACGGGTGGCGAAAGAGTTGTCTATGGCGTCCTTTATGTGGACAATGTTGAAGCCACCATCGTGACGTTCACGGTGAGTGATTACACCAACACGACCCATGTTGCGACCACCAGTAACCATGGCAATAACGCCTGTATCGAACTTGATGAACTCTGTGATCTTGCCGGTGGAGAGATCAATCTTGACAGTGTCGTTGACCTTGATAGCTGGGTCAGGGTATCTGATACTATAAAAATAAAATTTCGTCAGCACTCCTGGGGTACAGGTATAGCAACCGTTGATCGAGCTTCAACGTTCCGGGTGGATCAACCAAAGCTTGGATCAACGGCTGAATGATGTCTGACAAGAACTTACGTTCTAGCATCGTGCGTAACCAAGAATGGGATTCCGCCCTTGCCCAACTGAACTCTCTTGACCTTTCCGAGCTTGTATTCGGCCTCCTCTGCTTGAATTCGGTGGACGGTGAAGCGACCCTTAGTATCGTAAACCAAACGGAAGTGTTCGCCAGTCTTCTCAATGCTAATGACATCCATGAAGCCTGCTGGGTATGTGGCATCGGTTCGGACTTTTCCATCAACCTTGATCAAGCGTTGCATGACAATGGCCTTGGTCTCACGCGCGTTGAGGGCATACTTTAGACGATTTCGGATGAAGACGATGAGGGGCATGCAGTCGCGGAGTTTGTGAGGACCGGCAGAAGGACGAGGAGCGTAGGAACCGGAAAGTTTGTCAAGGAGCCAATGTGATGGCGCGCTCAAGCGCTTTTGATGCTTCTTTCTATAGCGAAAGAAAATTAGCAATTGCTCATAAAGGAGTAAGGCGTTGGATGATGAGGAGATCATATGCCTGTAATTGGAGATCAAGGCAGGTTAAGGTATGTGTGCAGAGTCGATTTGTCGCAGTTCTATGAAAATCGACCCAAGCTTCATGGATGGTTTGCGAGGATGAAACTAGCCATCTCATCTATGTGATATAATAAAACAGAGAAATACTCACGGCCCTCTTCCCATTTTGTTGGCAGTTCCTTCCTTGTCTTGTGAGTGTTGAAGACTTGGAGAGTTGATATGAGGTGGGTTAATCAAAGTATCTTGGAAAATATTAAGCAGAGTGCGGATAGAGGCGACGCTAGTAGCCTAAGCGAAAAGTTCAGCAACGTGACTTAGCGAGCCCTGGTCCGAGCTAGCATAACCCATCGACCGTACACTCCTACACTCACACTTCGAAGTCGAAGGTACCATCAATTACCATGATTTACCTAGATAAGGCTGTTCAAAACGCGTCAGGAAGTCCTTCAAGGAAAAGACTTTTGAGACGCGATCACGAATTTCTTTTCTATTTCACGAGTATTCTCAATGTTGTCTCCGAATCATCAAATTCTATGGTAGATATTATGTAGGACAACAATCTCAAAGTCTGGAACCAGACCAGGCCATTCCTATGGCCTTTTTATGTCTTCATCCCCATTAAGGGTTTCTACGTTGCTCTACGATTTACTTTGATCTCAAAATTGTCTCTCACAATTCGCTAAAGTCTTATTATTGGCAAATTGCTGCAACACTGCACTGTATTTATCACCTTCTCGCCACTATATCTGAAGTCGACAATAAAGATAACTGCAAGCAACGCAAGAAATGGTGACTACGACTCCCACCCTTGGGGGACCCACCATGGCGCCAGTTGCGCATACCTCCCCAACTTGACACTAACATAATCACCGATGTATCCTTCAGAAACCTGATCACCGATGCAAATATACAAAGATATATTTTCTTTTCTTGATGCAGAAAAATAGACGGAGGTTCAGAAGCGGCGGCAGAATGGAGAAGGCTTTTGTTCCTTTCCTGGAAATTACAATGTAGACTTCAGGGAATACAATGAACGAAGGTGTCTAGCCGAAACCGGTTCCAAGGCCAACAAAATCGCTTGTCAGCCGTTTCAAAGTCTAGATTGAGTTCTACATGGCCAAGTTGAGAAGAGTCGAAAGAAGCAAAGAGATAAGGAGATATTTGTGGATCTGTTCAAATGTAATCTGCACAAATACAATGGATATATAAATAGCATAGATATTGCAGATCAACTTCGAGGGAGCTACAAAACTCAATAAACCATGTGCCAATGGTGAGTATCTCTTTTCTATTGGCTCTATGATCTTGCCTGAGTCAATGCATTTTGATTGTACAAATACCTCTTTTAAATTGTTGTTTATTATTTAAATCAGCAATATTTTATATAATAGAAATAATTGCTTCTACTTGTTCTAATACTGCAAGGATTTATAGTCAAACAATATATCAAATTTCTAATAGCTATCAAACAATCTCAGAAATTGGTCTATAATAAGTTCTGTCTTGTAATTATTAATTCGTTTTGAGGATTTGCTAATACAATATACTTGATATTAATATTGTTAAAGTACAAGAAGGTCTTAATCTGGAATTCCACAGACTTGTATCTAGTACAAGATCTAGATATTATTACTGTCGCTTTGTGTGACCCCTCCCTTTTCAAAAGGCGCCAAGATATCTCTACTACGCCATTTCAAATAGCTAATTTTGGCCCTCTCTATTAATTTATTTTATATCTATATCTATATGTATACTAGAAAAAATTGATTAAGTTTCTTGTTCGTGCGCCACACTTTGCTTGCAATAATGAATTACCAGATCATATCAAAGACACTAATACACTTGGACGTACAATACAATGATACAATTGATACAAGGTATCACTTTGTAGCTCTCAAAGCAAAACCCCTGGAGCGTTAAAATGCTCAGAGGTGTTTTACAATCTCGAAATGAGAGGAAACTCAGAGAGTAGCGACGACTTGGAGAGCAACAACGACAACGATTTTATTGAAATAGAGTCGGATTAAATACTTCAATTGAGGAAGAGGTTGGAAGGGCCAGTACTTGGGTAACGGTGAAATAAAGTTTTATTAACATATTATTCACCTTGAAAATATCAGAATACATTATACTGTACAAATTTTGCAGCACAATAATGTTGATCATTTTTGCCTACATCTAACTTCTCAATTCGTAAGACGCCAAAGGTAGACACTGTTTCAAGGTTTCTCTTCGGAAGTCCGTGTATAACTCCTGCCATTTGTACCAGACTCCCACCCATTGTCATCAACAGAAGACCACCGAGTAGCATGCCAGCTTGACCACCAGCCACTAGCTTCGGAATGAATGGTACTTGTAGGCATCGTTTGTCCATTATTGGAAGAGGTCTCAGATTCAGAGACAGTAGACTCGGCGGGCGATTGGATAACGAGCGGGTTGACGAGAGGGTGGAAAGGAAGAGGGGCAGATGATGCTGACGCTGTAAACCCGCAAGATGTACTTGGATAGTCAATTCGTTGCTTTCGTTCAGGGAACCGTCCACCGGCCGCTGCCCAATCGCTGGCCATTGCTCGTCCAACATTATCATCGGGCCAGATTCTACGAGTCTGCCACCAAATCTCCCACTTATCACGATCCATTGTAACTCGCCCATTATGCGGCCACAGCTCTCTTCTCTTCGGTTTTGAGAAAAGAGACACCACGACTTTATCTGCCACCTGAGAGGTTGCAGGTATAATAGCCATTGTAGTTCTAACCAAAAGCTCCAAGTAGTCAAGAAATAACTGATAAAAGAGAAAGGAGAACTCGAGCAAATACCTTATATCATCTCGAACAAAAAGCAAGTAGATTCTCATCTTTCTTCCTCGCTATCATATTATATCAAAATATATTTTCTTTCAACAACCACAATTATCAAGGCTTTATTTATAAAAAGAATCTCCCAGACTCCCCATATCTTTTGATCCAATTTTCATAATTGTCGATTGAAAATTAAAGTCATAATAAGATTTCAAAGTTGACAATGAAAAAGCTGTCAGATTTCGCTAGTTCCACCAACATCAATTCTTGCAAATTCAAATTGACAATATGATATTTAGAAGACGTAAAAGTCTTTGAAACAAGTAGACAGCACGATTCGAGTTGCACATCAAGAGCCTTTTCTTTAGACCATAGTGTTTTCGTTAATGGGGAATGATGTCAAAGTGTGGTAATTGACCGTAGGAACAACAAGGGGAATGAGAGTATTCTTCGCGTTCAAGAAGACGACCAATCCAGCCTTGAGGAATTTCGCTCTGAAACCAGGCGTTAATAACTCTTGACCAGCCATTGAAGCTTTACCAATATCTCCCGCAACATCAGCATCGAGTCCACTGAAGACGATATGACAATTAGCAAACGCGCTGGCCTTGCACTCCTTCATAAGCAATTCTTCTGCGTGCTTGCCCATGGGCGAAGCTTGCTTTTATTTCACGACATCTTTGTGCTTTTTGCCTGCCGACCTCGACGATGCGCCTATCGTGCTCTTTAGGAGTAAAATGAAACGTTGACCAACAGATCTAGTGTAGCCAAGGACTCCTGTTTACTGATTAGATGTGACATTGGAGCCATAATGTAAAGCTTCTTGATTGGAATTGCTAGAATGGTGTGCAAAAGGTTGGTAAACTCTTCTGTGCTCTTTCTTCCTTTCTTCCTCTTCTTTTTTTTTTGTTCGGAGGCTCACAAGACTTGCCCCTCCAAAGGCCACTCTCGCGCGAGGCTGATGAAATTGGGCCACACGCAATTCTTCTTCAGTCTAAGACAATGAGGCTAAATACCAAAATATTGGGAACATTCTGATGTTCGGTACATCCTTATATTGACAAGGTCTTTGATAACACAATAAGCGATATAGCTTAAGGTGTAACTACGCATACTCATAGCCTCTGTGGTCGATGATATTCTAGAACACTCATTCATCTTTTACGGTCCCTCTTTCAACAATAAAAGCTCCCTAGGGACATTACTCTAATTATAACTTAAAACATGGCTCCTTCAAATAGACGTAGATGTTCTCGAACTCTGATTTTAGGATTGCTAGTCCTCTTAACCAGCAGCGCTCCGGGTCTTGGGAGTATTAACACAAGCCCATATGTGAATTTGACAGCTTGGAATGCCATAAGAGTGGTGATCCATTGCTTCAGACTCAAACTAGTTTACATTTTGTTCGCCATCTTAATGCAACCCAAATACTATGCTATCCTAGTCTTCCTACCCTAGTAGTTACTCGCAGCAGACTGGCAAGCCTTCTGCGATAATAGTTAGCGATAACCCTCCAATTTCAATATGGTGGCTACGTACCAACTGTTCCAAATACCAACTGCAAATCTGCATGTTACCCTGGTTCTCGTCGAGGCACTTGGTGAACTGCTTAGCATCAACCTCACAGCTTCGTGCACCCCAGCTGCTGTTCTGAGCAGCGTTCTGTCCTTGAGATGCGACGGTACTGTTATCTTGTTGTTGTTCAGCTGCTTGGGTCGATCCACCCCCGAAAAAACCTCCGATTGCGTGACCGATTGAGGAACCTACAGCAACACCTCTAAAATCCTGTCAACAACGTGCTGCGCTATAGAGAAGAGGGGACCTTACGCAGCGGTGCTAGCCATTTGACCGAAGAGACCTGGACCTTGAGAACCTTGTTGCTGTTGTGCGGGAGGAGCAGCCGGAGGACCAGCTTGGTTTGTTCTGGCAGGGGGATATGCGGCAGTTGTAGCAGGGCGGGTTTGTTGAGGAGTAGGCTTCGCGGGAGCGACAGATGGACGACGAGCTCCGCCGCCGGATCTTCCTTGACGAGGCATGACGATTTTGGTTGATTTTCGAGAGGCTGAGATGTGGTCGGGAAAGTTGTTGTTGATGGAGAACAGAACTTTGGCGGCGAAGCTCGGTCGAAGCTTTGTAGATTTAGCGCATAGAAAAAGGCAAGGATAGGTAAGATCACAAGTATGACTGGTCAGGAGGAGAATGTTCTATTCGGATGAAACAGCCACAACCCAATTATTACTACTTGATCTTGGTTAATAGTTTGGTTCATAGAGGTACAAGATTTAGATCACAATGATCAACGATACATCACACTTTTTTGGGACAACTGAAATTCTTGCAAAGGGGCCATTTGAGAGCCACAAATACTGCTGACGAGGTGTGCAATGGGTATCATTAAACGCCTACCATGTAATAGTCAGTCCCAAGTTCGATTTTGGGAGACAAATGAACGCCCCCAACGCCGTGTCACGTTTATTGCTGCCCACCGGGAAGCTCCCAGAAACGTCCTGCCAAGGTAGAATCACTTCATCTTCTCGTCTTTCCTGTGCTTCTTTGTCTTTTTAGTCTTCCTCTTCTTCTCCTTGGGTTTCTCCGAAGGCGTAGAATCACCAGAAACTGGTAACGATCCACTCGAATGATCAACCTTCCGCTTCTTCTTTGGTGTCTGAGCAGCGACAGGGGTATCTTTCACTTCCTCTGCTGATGAGCCTGAATCGGAATCGGAATCGGAATTCGATGACTCTGGTCTGGGAGCTTCGGATTTCCGCTTCTTAGATATCTCGTCCTGCTTCATCTTCTCCGACAGCTGACCAAGTTTGATATGTGCTCTTGCTCTCTCCTTTGCCTGTTGCTCTGCTCTTTCCAGATCATATTTATCATTTCTAGACTATAGACCATGTCAGTAAGACAATGGCTCGAGTTCAGCAGGATCACTGATAGAAGGGGGGAGGGCGGTTGGGCTTACCAAACCTGCTTTAATGATTCTGGCAGCAGCTCCTTTGTCAAGAGAGAGATTTCCCCTCTTCGCGACCGGATTTTCCACAGCTTTGATCTTTTCGAAGTATTGCTTCACTCGAGTAAGCTCTTTAAAGACGGGATGCTCTCGCGCCTTTATGCCATTGAGTCGTAAATATGCTAGAGACAAGGTTAGAAAAGGACTTAGAGAAAGATATGTAAACGCACAAAATAGAATGGACTCGATAGCGTAGGTGACCAAGACGTAGAGTTTGGCTTTGTCTAGCAAAGGTAATTTGGAAGTAGTTTCTGAAAGCGCTGCCTTCACGATTGGTGCGAGAGACTCTTCCAAATCGTCAATCTCATCGTCTAATTGCTCAAGAAGAGACAAGGAATTTGATGTATCCATGGTTGGGATGTTGATGGAGAGACTGAAGAGGCGACAGCCTTGTTCAAACTTGAGATTTCTTTTCTTTTGCTGTTCGCTAGGCTTTGGCCTGGTGCAGCAGGGATTGGGATTACTAGTACTACAAAGTAGTACCATCAATACGATTGGCCTGTCCTTTTGCATTTCGTGGATTTAAACATTGCAAGGGTCATCGACTATCCTTCAAGATTTTTTGTTTAGTCGCCGAGACTGCCTCTTCAGCGCGCATTTTCAACTTTCGCCTTTGTACAGTACATTGTTATTATTATTATTATTACTATAGGTACTTCGCCCTTTTCGCCTTCACTGTAGACTACGAAGACGACTACTATCCGATTTGCCACGAATACCGTCGCCTTCTCTA
>Ga0182030_10004043_pt1 | contig 31262 bp, 25 predicted proteins | sample 812S3MmetaG_FD_121299 | JGI IMG/M metagenome (GOLD analysis project Ga0182030, IMG submission 121299) | Permafrost microbial communities from Stordalen Mire, Sweden - 812S3M metaG (Illumina Assembly) | ecosystem: Environmental > Terrestrial > Soil > Wetlands > Permafrost | place: Sweden...
ATGCTCGGCTCGCCGCTCTACATGTCGCCCGAGCAGATGCGCTCTTCGCGGGACGTGGACGCGCGCTCGGACGTGTGGGCTTTCGGGGTCGTGCTCTTCGAGCTTCTCACCAAGCGATGGCCGTACGAGGCCGAGACGATGCCCGAGCTCGTCCTCAAGGTGGTGACCGCGCCGCCGGAGCCCCTCGGCCGGCTCCGGCCCGACATCCCGCAAGCGATGGTCGACGTGGTGGAGCGCTGTCTGCGGAAGGACCCCGCCGAGCGCTATGCCAACGCCGCCGAGCTGGCCATGGCCCTCGAGCCCCTGGCCCCGCCCGAGTCACGCGTCACGGTGGAGCGCGCGCGCATGGCCATGGGGAGCACCAGCCGGGGGCCAATGGTCAGCTCGCCCCTCATCGTCAGCGCCGAGACCCCCGCCGCTCGCCCCGCCCTCACCCCGGCCGCGTGGGGGTCGGGCAAGGGGGAAACGCTCCTGGCGGCGCAGCCGCAGCGGAGCGGGGGCATGTGGATCGGCGGCGGCATCGCCGTGGCCGCGGTGGTCGCCGGGGCCGTCTTTCTTCTGCGCGGCCACGACACGCCGCCTGCGCCCGCCGTGACGGCTCTCCCTCCCCAGACCGCACCCGTGGTCCTTCCTCCGCCGGTCGCGCCGACGCCACCCGCTGCTTCCGTGGCTCTGGCTCCTGCACCGACCGAGGCCGCGCCCATCGCGGTCCCGGCGCCGAGCGCCTCCGTGGCACCCGCTTCGGGAGCGACCGTCGCGGGAGCCGCATGGGCGAAGCAGCCGCTCGTGCCGGCAGCGCGCGGCTCCGCTGTGGCGACGCCCAAGCCGAAGCCGAAGAGCGACGACATTCCTTCGCTACGCTGACGCGTTGGAACTAGAGAGTTGGGGCTAGAGAGAGGACGATGCGATTGACCCGGGCAATCATCGGGGGCGCGTTCGCCGCCTCCTGGTCTGTGGTGCTCCTGCTCGCGCCCTCCGCGCGCGCCCAGGCGCCCGCGACCGACAAGGTCGCCGCCGAAGCCCTGTTCGAGGACGGACGCAGGCTCGTCGCCGCCGGCAGTTTCGCCGAGGCTTGCCCCAAGTTCGCGGACAGCGAACGCCTCGACCCGTCTCCCGGCACGCTGCTCAACCTCGCCAGCTGCTACGAGAAGCTCGGGCGCTCGGCCACCGCCTGGGCCGCGTACCGCGAGGCCGCGAGCGCCGCGAGCGCCGCCGGACGCACCGAGTACGTGGCCACGGCGCAGCGCCACGCCGAGGCGCTCGCGCCGACGCTGGCGCGCCTCACGGTGACCGTCGCGCAGCCCGTGGAGGGCATGCAGATCACGCGGGATGGGGTGCGTGTGGAGCGCGCGGAGTGGGGCGTTCCCATCCCCATCGATCCTGGCGCCCACAACATGGAGGCGACCGCGCCCGGGCACAGGAGCTGGGCGTCGGCGGTCGACGTCCCGAAGGACGGCCTGCAGGTAGCCGTCTCGGTGCCGGCGCTCGAGGCGCTCCCGGGCCAGCCGCCGTCGCCGCCCGTCGTCGCACCCGTCGTGCCCCCTCCTCAGCCTCCGGCAGCTCCGGCGGTTCCCGAGCGAGCCGAGGGGGGAGGGAACGGGCAGCGCATCCTCGGAATCATCGTGGCGGGCGTCGGCGTGGTCGGGCTGGGCGTCGGCGGGGCCTTCGCTCTCAGCGCGAAGTCCCAGTACAACACCTCGCTGAGCAGCTGCGAGCCGAGCAATCCCAACGTGTGCAACGGGACGGGCGTCTCGCAGCGCAACGACGCGCGGTCGGCAGGAAACATCGCCAGCGTCGCCGTCAGCGTCGGAGCCGCGGCGCTCGCGGGCGGGGCCGTCATCTGGCTCACAGCGCCTCACGGCGGGCAGCCGGCGTCGTCTTCTGCGCGTATTGGTATTGCGCCCACGCTCGGCGGCGCTCTCGTACAAGGAGCATGGTGAAATGAGAGGCGCTTGGCTGCTTGGGTGCGGCGCCGCAGCCGTGGTGGCGGCGGTCCTGGTCGGGTGCAACGGACTGCTGGGCATCGGCGCGGCGTCGATGGAGGTGGCAGACGCAGGGGGCGAAGGCGGGGTCGTCATTCCGGCCCGCGCGAACTCGTGCGCCTACTACTGCGCCACGATGGTCACGAACTGCACGCAGGCCAACGCGGAGTACCTCGGCTCGGAGGACTCGGTGGCCCTCTGCATGACGATGTGCCCGGCTGTCGACGTCGGAGCCGCCATCGGCCCCTCGAACGACGACACGCTGGGCTGCCGCATCTATTACGCCGAGCAGGCGCAGAGCGATCCGGCGACCAACTGCCGCTTCGGCGGCATTGCTGGCGGCGGCAAGTGCGGAACGGATCCTTGCTCGGTCTTCTGCGCGCTCGACCTGCAGTACTGCAATAACGCGCCAGTCAACAAGCCGGCCTATACAGCGACCCCCGACTGTCTCGCGGCGTGCGGAGGGAGCGCCGACGGGGGCAGCGGGTATCCGTACCTCACCACCGGACCGGACCTACTCGACGACACCGACACGCTGAACTGCCGCTTGTGGCACCTCGAGAACGCCTACGGATCGATGACGAACGGCCAGTTTCACTGCCCTCACACGGCACTCGTGAGCAGCATGTGCAACGACGGCGGGACCTGAAGGACGCTACGACGGCTTGTTGAGCGCCTCGACCGCGATCGCGATGGACGGCCCCGACAGCCCCTCGATGACCTCGCGCGTGCGCTCGCGCTCGCGTTCCATCGCGTCCTCGTGCGCCTCGCCGAAGGCCACGTCGACGACGACGCTCGCCTCGTCCGGCTCGTAGTGCACGGGGACGTCGACCGACGACGGACTCGGGTTCGTCGGCCGTGACTGCGGCAAGGGCGGTGGACGGTTGCGATGCTCGTCGTAGGCCGCACGGAGCGCCTCGAACATGGCCCGAGCGTCCTGCCAGCGGGCATTCTTGTCGAACGCGAGCGCGCGGTCGACCGCGGCGACGAGCAGGGGCCCGGCCTCGGGAAGGACGGTGGCCAGCGAAGGGGCCTGGTCCTTCATCGCGGCCACGGTCATGTCGAACGCGGTCTGCTTCTCGTGGACGCGCTTGCCCGACATCGCGCGGAAGATCACCGCGCCGATCGAGAAGATGTCGCTCCGGGCGTCGACCTGGTCGGGCGTGCCACGCGCCTGTTCGGGCGCCATGTAACCGGCGGTGCCCATGACGACGCCCTGCGCCGTCGGAATGAGGGAGAGCGCACCGTCCCGGATGCGGGCGAGGCCGAAGTCGAGCAGCTTGGCGTGACCCGCCCGGGTGACGAAGACGTTCGCGGGCTTGAGGTCGCGGTGGACGATGCCCGCAGCGTGCGCCGCGACGAGCACGTCGAGCACCTGCCCGGCCACCGCCAGCACCTCGTTCACCGGGAGACGGCCTCCCACGCGCTGCAGCCAGCCCGCGAGCGATTCCCCCTCGAGGAGCTCCATGACGAGATACGGCGAGCCGTCTTCGGCGGTGTCGTCGTCGAGGATCGCGACGGCCCCGGGATGGCCGATCTTGTTGGCGACGTACCCCTCGCGGAGAAAGCGCTTCCGCACCTCCGGATCGCGCGCGAACCGAGTGTGCAGCACCTTGATGGCGGCACGCCGTCCGTTGCGGTGCGTGGCCTCGTAGACAGCGCCCATGCCGCCCACGTCGAGCAGCTTGTCGACGGTCCACTTGCTGTTGAGCGTCTGCCCCACGCGTGCCTCGGGCGCGGTGAAGCTGCTGCTACGTCTGTCGCCGCTCACGTTACCCAGGATCGCGGGCGGAGCACCGGGGCGTCAAGCGCGTCGATACACCAGCAGCCACTGATTGCTGGACCCGGGGCCGACGTCCCGCCGTTCGAGCAGCTCGAGCGGGAGCCTCGAGAGCACCTTGTGCGCGCGGGAGGCGTCGTCGTTCCGGTAGTGCTCCCAGTCCCTGTCCTGCTCGCCGTGCTCCTGCGGCGCCCGCTTGCGAAGGAGGCCGAAAGCGACATTGTCCGCGACCACGAGCGTACCCCCGGGACGGAGAGCCCGGACGATGCCGGCGACCGCGCGCTCCGGATCCCGCAGGTGATTCCAGCTCCGCAGCACGAGGGCGTGGTCGAAGCGAGCCACGTCGTCGAGGCCCTCGGCGTCGGCGACGCGCACCTCGGCCCAGGGAGCCCGCGCCCGCATCGCCGCGGCCCTCGTGGCGTCCGGCTCGAGCCCGACCCACCGGACTGCCCCAGACCCCGCCCTGGGCGCGATGACGTCGTCGTAGCGGCCTTCGCCGCAGCCCACGTCGAGTACGTCCCCGCTTACCTCGCCGACCAGGGTACGGACGCGGGCGTCGTCGCGTGTGAACACGTCCTCGTACACGCGCTCCCAGAGGCCCCCACACGTGGCCTTGGCGTCGCACGAGTCGCAGAGATCGCTTCGTCGCAGCGAGGCGAGGTCGCGCGCAAAGTCGTCCGGAGCGGCCTTGCTCGATACGTCGTCGTATACCTGCCCGAGCTCCAGCTTGGCGCGGCCGATCTCCACGTCGGTGAAGTCGCGGGACTCGGTGCGATAGCGCTCGACCTGGTCTCCATCGCGGAGAAAGAGGATGCGCGCGCGGTCCCACGGCGTCACGCCGTCGGCGCGCACGGGGCATCCCTTGCCCAGCGTGCCCTGCGTCCCCTCGTGCACGTAGGTGAACGAGTTGGAGCGCGTCCGGTCGGACACCGCGTGCACCTCGCCGTCGCCATGCACCTCGCGGTAGCCGGCGTAGAGGCCCGGGCACGGGCCGCGCAGCGCGCAGCGGCCGCACTCGTCGTCGGGCTGCACCTTGGCGAGATCGTCGACCGGGAAGAAGTCCGGCTCGCCCACTTCGATCATCGTGGCGAAGCGGTGTGTCTTCAGGTCGTCGTAGCGGTCCTCGTGCCCGGGCAAGAGGCAGAAGGGGATGCCGTCGTGTGCGTAGCTCTGCTTCCCCTCGCCACGGGCGAGGCCGTACTCGATGGCGTCCTTCACGTTCGCTGCCACGTCCGAGACCCGGGGCATGATGTGCTCGAAGAGTCGCTCGCCGCCGCCCTTGGGCTGCACCATCGAGAACTTGACCACGACATCGGGGAAAGGGAGGAGCGCGTCGACCACGCTGCGCAGGTGCTGGACGTTCTGGCGCGTGACGACCGTGTTGACCGTGAAATCGAGCCCCCGACCGGCCAGGTTGGCGATGGCGGCGTACGTCTGCTCGAAGGCGTCGGCGCGTACGAGGGCGTTGTGCACCTTGGCCGTGCCCCCGTGGAGCGACAGGTACACGTATCGGAGGCGAAGCTTCATCAGCTTGTCGACGAGCTCCGGGTACGCCAGCATCCGCCCGTTCGTGACGAGGCCGAAGTCGAGGCCCCGGGCCGCCGACCGGGATGCCCACCGCAAGAGCTCGCGCCGCATCGTCGGCTCGCCGCCCGAGATGACGATCATCGTGTGGCCGAGCTGCGCGGCGCGGTCGATCTTGCGGTCGATCTCCTCGGTGCCTGCGTCGACGTCGCGCACGTCGTAGGTGTGGCAGAAAGTGCAATGGTTATTGCACCCGTAGCCCACCTTGACGAGCGCCTTCAAGCCAGCCTCCCTGCGTTCATCGCTCGAAGGAGGATAGCAGGAGGCGCTAGCCTTCACCCGTGCGTCCCCTCACGCCTCCGCGCGATCTCGCGATCCCGGAGCCCGGATCGACCACGGCTCGCGAGGTCCTGTCGCGTGCGATCGGCAGGCTGCTCCGCGAGCTGCGCCCGCTGCTTCGCGCCCATTCGGTGTCCGCTCCCGACGACGTCGCCGCGGTGGAGGGGTCGCTCGCGTCGCTCTCCGATCCCGCCCCGCTCGTCAGCTTGCTCCGACGTCCGCACGTTGGGGGCCTGGTGCGGACGCTTCGCGCCACGCGGCCCGGCGAGGGAGAGTCGATTCTCGTCGAGCTTCTGGCGACGCTCGCGGGGGATCTCGCGCATCTCGGGGCCATCGCCCCCTTGACGCTTCGACGGCGGCCGTCACGCGTCGTCTCACCGGTGACGGATGGCCACGGGTACCGCATCGTCGAGGGCGACATCCTCTTCGCGCTCGTCGACAATAACCCCCTCGCGATGCACGAGGCCCATCCCGACAAGGGCGGCAACGCCATCGACCTCGGAGATCACGCCGCCGAGTCGTGGATCGCGTCGTTGCGCGGAGCGCTCGCTCTCGTGGCCACGCACCTTCCCGATCTTCGCGCCGAGATGAGCCTCTACCTGCAACAGATTGTCCCGGTCGGCTTCCACGAGGAGCGGCACCTCTCGGCGTCGTACCGCGAGGCCATCGGCACCATCTACCTGTCGCTCCACCCCAGCCCGATGACCATGGTCGAGGCCGTGATCCACGAATTTCAGCACAACAAGCTGAACGCGCTCTTCGAGAGTGACGACGTGCTCGAGAACGCGCACGAGCCCCTCTACGCATCCCCCGTGAGACCCGACCCGCGGCCTCTGCACGGCGTGCTCCTCGCCGTGCACGCGTTCCTCCCCGTCGCGCGCCTCTACGAGCGCCTGATCGTGGCCGGGGCCACCGACCTCGACGCGCGCTTCCGCGATATCCTCCGCATCAACCGCGAGGGCACCGAGGTCCTCCTCGCGAACGCGCGTCCCACCGTGGTGGGCAAGGGAGTGCTCGACGAGATGGAGCGGTGGAACCGGCACTACGCGTGACGGGCACGAGCGCTCAGTCCACGTCGGCCCGCACCTTGCGCACGATCTCGTCGGCCGGGACGAACACCGGGTAGAGCTCTCCGAGGTCGTAGTGCTCGCCGAGTTCGAAGAGGCCGCCGCACACGTCGTTCAACGAGCACACCTTGCATGCGTCGCTCTTGGCGTGAACGAAGTCCGTCTGCCGTACGGTGCCCTTCTCGTCGAGAAAGTGGACGATGCGCTCCTCGCCCTTGACGATCTTGCGCGTCTCGGTCGAGCAATGGGCGAACTCGGTCATGTAGCAGAGCGGTACGCGCTCGACGCGGAACGTGCGGCCGCCTTTGTGGAGGAAGCGCATGGCGCGCGCGAGCGACAGCTCGAAGTCGGCCAGGCGGTGGGCGGTGTCGCGATTGGTCTCGGCGCGTCCCATCGACGGATCGAGGTTGTTCCAGACGAAGTGGCGGATGAACGGGAACCGCGAGACGAAGAAACGCACGTTGTCGTCGAGGTGGTCGGCATTCAGCTTGTTGATGACGGTGTTGATGTTCACCGTCGCGCCGGCCCGCCCCAGATTCTCGAGCGCATCCATCGCGAGGTCGAAGCTCCCCCGCACGCCCGTGATGAAGTCTTCGAGCTCCGGCCGGCAGGAATGGATGCTCACGTGAAAGTGCGCGAGCCCGGCCTCGACGAAGCTCTCGGCCATGCCAGGGAGCGCCAGCTTCGAGCCGTTGGTGATCATCCGCACGTGAAGGCCGCGCTCCACAGCGTGGCGCGTCACATCGGTCACGATGGGCGAGAGCGAAGGCTCGCCGCCCGTCAGGATGATCCCGAAGTAACCCCGCTCGGCGAAGTCGTCGACGGCGCGCTTCGCCGTGTCCAGATCGAGCATCCAGCCCGTCGCCGGGTTGGAGCAGAACCGGCAGTACTGGTTGCAGTGACGGACGAGCTGGAGGTAGCCGATGTTCGCCACGGAAATGAGCGTAGCACCGTGTCGACCGTCACTTCAGGGGCTTCCGGGTCGGCCCCCCATCGAACAGACCCGGGAAGATGGCCTTGAGCGCCTCGCCCGTCTGCTTCGGCGAGCTGGCGGCGACCTCGCCCTTGCCGGGCGCCGGCCGTCCCAGAAGAGGAAGCGCCACCCGGGCGCGTTCCGGCGAAGGCGCGACGGCGACCGGGCTCGGTGGGGCCAGCTCCCCCACGCCGACGAACATCGCGCGCACCTCGGCGTAGCGATCGTCGCGGGCCACCGGGGCGCACGCGGCGATCTCTCCGTCGCCGAAGCGCGCGAGGTACTCCCCGTCGACCCCCGCGCAGGCCGCCCGCGAGGCGCACTCCTGGCAGGCCGCCCCGAAGTCGCGCGTCTCCCCGTCGAGCGCCCGGGACGCCCAGGGGCCGAGCAGACACGATGGGGCGCCACGGACGAAGGACGGCAGACCCAGAGCCTCGGCCGCATCGATGGCGTGCAGTGCGAAGGGAAGGGCGAGCGCGAGCCGCGGCACGACGCGATCGGCGGCCGTTGCCGCGGCGCCTCGCCACCGGGGCACCTCGATGCACCAGCCCGCGGCCCCACGGGAGGCGAGCATCCGAGGCATGGGCGCGAGCGCGCGGAAGGTCGATCGGGTCAGCACCGTCGCCACGACGACCTCCAGCCCCACCGCCCGCGCCGCCGCCCAGGCGCGGATCGCGGCGTCGAACGCCCCGGCGCGTCCCACGTGCCAGTCGTGGACGCGAGCTTCCGCTCCGTGAATCGAGAGGTGCACGTCGGTCAGCCCCGCCTTCGCCAGCGCGTCCACGCGACCTGACTCCCCGAGCGCCCACCCGTTGGTCTGCACGCCGATGTGCGCGAACCCGAGCTCGCGTGCCCGCATGACGAGCCCGTCGAGGCGCCCGTCGATCGCCGGCTCCCCGCCGACGAACGTCACTCCGCGGGTTCCTGCGGCCCGTGCCTCGTCGAGATGACGGTGCACGTCGCGGTCCTCCGACGTCTTCGGTTCGAGCCCTCGTTGCGCACAAAAGACGCAGGCGCCGTCGCACGTGCGCCCCAGGGAAACGGCGCTCCGGCGATCCATCGCACATCAGCGTATCCACCCCTGCTCTCGCTCTCAAGCTCGCGGGGGGCTATCCTCCATCCTCCACGGGGTCGATGAACCGGCATCGCACGATCCTCGCTTGCTCCCTTGCGCTCGTCGTCGGCCTTGCCGTCGGTGGGGGCGGCTGCGCCAATGGGGGCTCGGACTCGCCTGCGTCGGGCGACGATGACAGCGGCAGCCTGTCCGACGGCACCGTGCACGAGGGGGGCGGAGGCAGCGACGCCGCGAGCGGCTGTTCCACGGGCAAGACCAAGTGCGCCGGGGTCTGTGTCGACACGGGGACCGACGGCAAGAACTGTGGAACGTGCGGTCACGTCTGCGGCATGAGCCAGGTGTGCAACAGCGGCTCGTGTGGCTACTCGTGCGCGCCGCCCGAGACCCTATGCAACGCCCCCCCCGAGGCGGGTCCGCTGCCCGAGGGCGGCGGAAGCTCGGGCGACGCAGCCGGCTCGGACGGAGCCACGCCGGGGGGCGATTCGGGTACGGCGGGCGCTGACGCCGGGGACGACGCGGGCGAAGACGACGCAGGCGCGCCCTACTGCGCGAACCTCGGCACGGACAACAACAACTGCGGGGCCTGCGGCAACGCGTGCGGCCTCAACCACACCTGCAACACCGTGGGGGGCGCCACGGCGTGCGGCCTCTCGTGCCCCGCCGGGCAACAGGCGTGCATCGCGGGCGACGTCTGCATTCCCAGCAACACGTGCTGCTCCAGCGCCAACTGTCCCGTGACCGGCGAGATCTGTCCGCAGCCCGGCGGCGCTTGCCAGTGCCCCGGCGGCGAAGCCATCTGCAACGCGTCGAACTCGTGCATCTCGAGCAACGACTGCTGCACCACGGCCGATTGCGCGGCGATCAGCGGCGCGACCTGCCCCTCGCCGGGCCAGGCCTGCCAGTGTGCCAACGGGGACAAGGCCTGTCTGTCGACGAAGAGCTGCGTCGCCCAGACCGCCTGCTGCACGGCGGCCGGCGCGTGCTGTGACGATCCCCTCGGCAAGAGCTGCGGCGCGGCCAGTGTGCAGGCGGCGCTCACGATCGGGGGCGCAGCGTTGAGCGTGACGGGTCTGAGCACGGCGACGGGCGAGGAGGACTGGATTCAGGTCACCTTCAACGGCGAGGCGAACCTGGCCTTCCACGGTCACATTCTCTTCACCACCAACCCGAACAGCGAGTTCGTGTTCGACATCGCGTCCGACTGCAAGGGGACGCTGCGCACGTGCGGCGAGGGCGGCAGCTGCCAGGCCAAGACCGAGTGGGAAGAGGAGTACATCACGACGACCCCCGCTCCCGATCCGACCGGCACCACGTGGGCGCCCATCCCCACCGTCGGCGCGACGTACATCCGGGTCTACCGCGCCAGCGCGACCGCGGCCCCGACCTGCGACGCGTGGGTGCTCAGCATCTCCGAGTGATCCCCCGGGCGGTCTCTCGGGAATAATCGGCCACCCTGCGGCGTCGCCGTGCTCGGGCGGGGCGTGTTAGAACGCGCCGCAGCAACCCCAGTCGAAGCGAGAGATCCGCATGTACGACGTCCGTGCCCTGAACGAGCTCGTGGCCAAGGAGAGCGCCTTCGCCGACCGTCTCATGAACGAGGTCGGCAAGGTCATCGTCGGTCAGCACTACATGGTCGAGCGCATCCTCATCGGCCTCCTCACGGGCGGCCACGTGCTGCTCGAAGGTGTCCCGGGCCTCGCCAAGACGCTCACTGTCCGCACGCTGTGCGACGCCATCCACGCCAAGTTCGCGCGCATCCAGTTCACGCCGGATCTCTTGCCCGCGGACCTCGTCGGCACCGTCGTCTACAACATGCCCAAGGGCGAGTTCACGTCCAAGCTCGGCCCCATCTTCGCGAACCTGGTGCTGGCCGACGAGATCAACCGCGCCCCCGCCAAGGTGCAGAGCGCGCTGCTCGAGGCAATGCAGGAGCGTCAGGTCACCATCGGCGACAAGACCTACCCGCTGCCCGAGCCGTTCGTGGTCATGGCCACCCAGAACCCCATCGAGCAGGAGGGGACGTATCCGCTGCCGGAGGCGCAGATCGACCGCTTCATGCTGATGGTGAAGGTCGGCTATCCGACGCGCGAGGAGGAGCGGAAGATCATGGACCGGATGACGCAGCCGGAGACCCTCAAGGTCGAGCCGGTCGTCACTCCCGCGGAGCTCATCGACGCGCGGAGCGTCGTCAAGCAGGTGTACGTCGACGAGAAGGTGAAGGAGTACATCGTCGATGTCGTCTTCGCGACGCGCGAGCCCGCCAAGCACGGCCTCAAAGATCTGGCGCCGCTCGTCGAATACGGGGCCAGCCCGCGTGCCAGCATCGCCCTCAACCTCGCGGCCAGAGCGCACGCCTTCCTGCGCCACCGCGGCTACGTGACGCCGGAGGACGTGAAGGCCGTGGGGCCCGACGTGCTGCGCCATCGCCTGGTGCTGACGTACGAGGCAGACGCCGAAGAGGTCACCGCCGAGCAGATCGTCAAGCGCGTGTTCGAGGTGGTCGAGGTTCCCTAGCGGCGGGAACGACTTGCACGTCCCCGGGCGTTCATCGTCACGGAGGGCCCTCTCGCGAGCGTCCATCCGGAGAGCGCCGGGAGCCAGTCAGTCTGGACGCGGGCGACCGGTCCGCCTATTGCTTAGCGGGAGACCCCATGACAATCAATCTCATCGGAAAGTGGCGGGGCGCGCTTCTGGCGGCGGTAGCGCCGGGAATGTTGCTCGCGTTCGTGGCGGGTTGCGACAAGAAGGCGCAAGACGCCACGCCCGACGCGGCTGTGGTCGGCACTGCCGACCCTGGTGCCAGCGCCGAGGTCGAGCCTCCCCCGCCCGTCATCTCCGGAGATCCCGACGTTCCTCTCAACGAAGCGGTCGTCGGAACCACGCCGGTTCCGGCGGACTACGCCGCCGACATCGCCCCGCCGGCGCCCGTCGTCGAGGATCAGCCTCCGATCCCCGAGCCGGGCAACGTCTGGGTCCCGGGCTACTGGTGGTGGAGCACCCCGTTCCACCGCTACGTCTGGGTGAGCGGCGCCTGGCGCAATCCGCCTCCCGAGCAGTCCTGGACGCCAGGGCAATGGGTAGCCGCCACGCCGGGGCGCTACATCTGGGCCCCAGGGTTCTGGGCAGCGCGCGGGGCTCCGGCCCAGGCGATGATCCAGCTGGCGCCCCCTCCTCCTCGCGTCGAGACGTACGGGGCTCCGCCGGGTGTCGGGTACACCTGGGCACCCGGGTACTATGCCTATCGCGGCGACAGCTACTCCTGGACCGATGGTTCATGGCAGCGGCCGCCGGGGGAAGGCCTCGGCTGGGTCGAGCCCCGCTACGTCGGCATCGGGGGGCGCTACTACTTCCAGCCAGGGCGGTGGGACTACTCGGCGGAGCACCGCGGAACGGTGTATCGGCCGGATCCCAACGTGCACGCGGGCGCGCACCTCACCATGGTCCCCGTTCCGCAGTCGCTCGTCGTGGCGCACGTGAAGTTCGTGGCGGCCTCCTCGCAGGCCATCGCGCACGGTGGCACGCGAACGGCAACCGGGGGATACGTCGTTCATCCCGGCGAGATCACGGTTCACACGGGCGGCCCTCCTCCGCACGGGAACGAGCCGCAGGGCGGCGCTCCGCACGGCAACGAGCCCCAGGGCGGGACCGAGCCGCATCCGGGTACCGAGCCGCATCCGGGTACCGAGCCGCATCCGGGTGGTGAGCCACCGCGGATCGAACCGCGACTCGGGCCGGCGCACGTCGGGCTCGAGCCGCGCCCGGGCCCGACCGAAGCGCCCCATACGGGCGCACCCCAGACGCATCCGCAGCCCGAGCGGGGAAATCCGCGGAGCGTTCCGCCCGAGAAGAAGCCCGAAGGAAAGCCCTGAGCCGAGACGGGGTACGAGCGTCCGTCCGCTGCGCTTTGGACACGCGCGGCCGATTGTGAAACTAGTGGTCGCTCGTGCCCGTTCCCATCCCGAGCTCGCTTCCTGGGGGGGCGCGCGATCGCCGCCCGACCCCGTGCGTGCGACTCTTCGCCGACCACGTCTTCGTCACGCGCACCGACGGGCTCTCGTGCGAGACCGACGAAGCGCTGGTGCCGTTGATGGCCCTCAGCTTCGACTACGGCGGCACGCGGGTCCCTGCCTCCGACGAGCGAACACGCGTCTTCCGCTCGGATGCGGGCGGGTTGGAGGCGATCGAGCGCGACCGTCATTCCGAGCAGGACGCGCGGCGCGTGATCGAGCGGCTAGGCGCCGTGGAGCTTGCCTGCTTCGAGGCCATCGCTCCTCCGGACGGCTGCGACGCGGACTACGCCTTGCGACCCGAGGGCGATCAGCATTCCTTCTGCGCGTTCACTGCGCGGGCGCTCGCATCGTGGCGCTCGCTCGGTTGGCGGGTGGAGGTCGATGCGACATACCCGTTCCGCGTCGTCGAGCAGGAGGCGGCATGGTACGCGCGCCTCGAGGCATGCGACGCCCCGGCCGACTGGTTCGGCCTCGAGCTGGGCGTCGAGGTCGACGGGGTGCGGGTCGATCTCTTGCCGGTGCTGCTCGATCTGCTCGAGCGACTCGACGCGGACGGCGGCCTCGACGCGCTTGCGGCTTCTTGCCGCGCCACCTGGGCGCTCCGCGTGAGCGACACCCACCACGTCACGGTGCCCATCGATCGGCTGAAGGCACTCCTGCGCGTCGTGGCCGAGCTCTATCAGGGGGAGCGGTGTGGGCGCATCTTCCCCGAGGCGCGCGCGGGGGCCCTCATCGAGCTCGATAGCCTGCTCCGCGGCACGGGGGCGCCACTCGCCTGGACCGATCGCACCGGCCTCACCGAGCGCGCGCGCGCCCGTCTTGCACCCCTGCGTCCGGCCGTGATGCCGGCGGGATTGCAGGCGACGCTGCGCCCCTACCAGGCCGAAGGGGTCATGTTCCTCCAGCGCCTGCGCGAGGCGAACCTCGGCGGCGTCCTCGCCGACGAGATGGGTCTCGGCAAGACGCTCCAGACCATCGCGCACGTGCTCATCGAGCAGACCGAGGGACGGCTCGACGCGCCCGTCCTCGTCGTGGCGCCGACGACGCTCGTCGGCAACTGGGTGCGGGAGATCGCGCGCTTCGCGCCTTCGCTCCGCGTCCTCGTCCTTCACGGTCCGGAGCGGCATGCGCGCTGGCCCGACGTCCCCTCGGCGCACGTGGTGGTGACGACCTACCCGGTCGTCGTGCGCGACGAAGATCGCTTTGCCGAGCAGCCCTTCCACCTCGTCGTGCTCGACGAGGCGCAGAACATCAAGAACGCGCGCAGCCAGGCCCGGCGCGCCCTCGAGCGTGTTCCCGCAGCGCATCGCCTTTGTCTGACGGGGACCCCGGTGGAGAACCACCTCGGCGAGCTGTGGTCTCTCTTCGACTGGCTGACGCCGGGACTGCTCGGCGACCAGCTGTCGTTCCGCCGCTTCTGGCGACAGCCGGTCGAGCAACGCCACGACGCCGAGCGTCTCGAGGCGCTGCGGCTGCTCATCGGTCCCTACGTGCTGCGGCGCCTCAAGCGGGACGTCGCGCGCGAGCTCCCGCCGAAGACCGAGCTCTCGGTTCCCGTGGAGCTCGGACGCGACCAGCGCGAGCTCTACGAGGCCATCCGCGTCGCCGCGCATGCCGACGTGCGACGGGCCATCCGCGCGAAGGGCGTCGCCGCGTCGGCGGTGGCCATCCTCGACGCGCTCACCAAGCTCCGCCAGGTCTGCTGCGATCCACGCCTGGTGGCGATGAGCGCCGCGCGGGGCGTTCACGACTCGGCGAAGCTCGAGACCTTGCTCGAGCTCCTCCGCGATCAGCTTGCCGCCGGGCATCGCGTCCTTCTCTTCTCCCAGTTCACGAGCATGCTGGCGCTCGTGTCCGAGTCGCTTCGTGCGCGCGAGATCGGGCACCTCGTGCTCACGGGCGAGACGCGCCATCGCCAGCGCGTGGTCGACGCCTTCGAGGCCGGGCAGGCGGACGTGTTCCTCATCAGCCTCAAGGCCGGCGGTACAGGGCTGAATCTGACCAGCGCCGACACTGTGGTGCACTACGATCCATGGTGGAACCCGGCCGCGCAGGCGCAGGCGACCGACCGCGCGTACCGCATCGGCCAGACACGCCCCGTCTTCGTTCACAACCTCTACGTCGCCGGGAGCGTCGAGGAGCGCGTGCTCGCATTGCAGGAGAAGAAGCGATGGCTCTCGTCCACGCTCCTCGGCGACGGACCGACGGGATCGGCGCTCGAGGAAGCGGAGATCGAGGCCCTGTTCGCGCCCATCGAAGGCTGAGACGGCTCAGCCCCCGCGAACGACCTTCTGCCCGGCGTTCAGCTTCATCGTCTCGTGGGCGGTCTCGTGCCCGCTGTCGCGGACGACCAGCGTGTGGGTCCCCTCGGAGACGAGGATGGCGGCGGGGGCCAGGCCGAGATCCGCGCCGTCCACTTCGACGCGGCCGTGGAGACCGTCGACCTGGATGACGGCGCCCGCCGTGCCTTGCCACGAGCCCGCGAGGACGACGATGCTGTGCTCCTCGGCCTCGAGCGCCGGAGCACGGGGACGCTTCTTGCCGTCCTTCAGGCTGATCGCCTCGCTCGTGCCGAGGAGCACGTCCGCTTGCCCGTTCGACTTCACCGGCACGCTCCCGTCGAGCGCCCGCACGGTCGTCCCCGGCCCGCCGATGTCTTCGATCGCCACCGTCGCGGCGCGGGCGGTGACCGTGCCTGTGGGCAGTGTGACATGCACGTCGTCCCGCGTCGACGCGACGACGACGGTGCCGCGGCTGGCCTGGACCGCGGCCGACGCTTCGCCGAGCTCCGCCAGCACGACGTCCGTGTTGGCCCCGACGCAGACGCGGGACCCGTGCACGTTGAAGCAGGCGCCCCCCCGTCCCGTGTGGATGGTCGAGCCGACCGCGAGGAGCTGCATCGGAGCCGCCCGCGCGCCGTCCACCGTGACCTCTCCCGAGGCGAGGACCACGCGCGACCGCTCGAGGCCGAGCGGAGACGGGCGGGTCAGCCACCAGGCCAGGAACCCCCCGAGGACCGCGACCCCCGCGAGACCTCCGGCGATGCCGAGGTGGAGCCGTCGCATGGCGCGGTCTATACGGCGGGGGGGCCGCCCCGGGCAAGGGGCCCGACCTCGGGCCTGGAATAGAGTGCAGGTCGGGATTGTCCGGTGCCCGTGTTAGAAAGGCCCGCCCCCCCGCTCCCCCGAACCCCCCCGCACGAACCGTGATTCCGAAGGAGCTCCTCGCGGCCCTCCGCACCATCGAGATTCACACGGCGCGGCTCGCCAACGAGCAGCTCTCGGGGACGTACACGTCCAGCTTCAAGGGGCAGGGCCTGGCGTTCCGCGAGGTGCGCCCGTACCAGCCGGGCGACGACGTGCGGACGATCGACTGGAACGTCTCGGCGCGGATGAACGAGACCTTCGTGAAGGTATTCGTCGAAGAGCGCGAGATGACGGTGATGCTCGTCGTCGATCTGTCGGCGAGCGAGCGCTTCGGTACGCGGCGGGCCCCCAAGACACGCGTGGCCAGCGAGGTGGCGGCGCTCCTGGCGTTCAGCGCCATCCGCAACAACGACCGCGTCGGCCTCATCATCGCCACCGACAAGGTGGACCGCATGGTCCCCCCCAAGAAGGGGGAGAAGCACGTGATGCGCGTCGTGCGCGAGATCCTCGGCTTCGAGCCGAAGTGGAGCGAAGCCGCGGCCCATCCCTACGACGAACGGGGACGCATGCGCCTCGGCGCGGGCACCAACCTGAAGGGCGCGCTGGAGTCGCTGGTGCGCACGTCACGCCGCCGGAGCATCGCGTTCGTCGTGAGCGACTTCTTCGACGCGGGGTACGAGCGCACGCTGGCCCTGGCCTCCGCGAAGCACGACGTCGTCCCCGTCGTCCTCGTCGACCCACGCGACGCGACGCTGCCCGACGTGGGCATCGCGACATTCGAGGACCTCGAGAGCGGCGAGAGCGTGGTGGTCGACACCGGCGACGCGACCGTACGCGCCTGGTACGCGACGGCGATGAAGCGGATCGCCGATGGCCGCCGTGCTGCCTTCCACAAGCTGGGCCTCGACGCGGTGGAGATCGAGACTGGCGGCTCGTTCGTCCGCCCCCTCCGCGATCTGTTCGCCCGTCGCGCCAAGAGGATCCGGCGATGACGGCTCACCGCTCACTGACGGTCGCGGTGCTGTGCCTGTCCATCCTGTGCGCCGGGATCGCGCGGGCCGAGTGCGTGGAGACGGCGTCGGGCGCGGCGCGGCCTCAGATGGTGGACGCGTTCCCCGAGCGGGGTACCAGCGGGTACGCGGCGACGCTGCACGTCGTCGTCGCGCATGGCAAAGGCGAGACCGTGCTCCCCCGTGGCCTCGACCTGCAGGGCGAGAGCGAGACGGGCCGGGAGCTGAAGACGGCGGGGTTCGCGTTCCCTGATCAGGAAGGCGGCGCCGGGGCGAGCCTGTCGAGCATCGACGTCGACGCGAAGAGCGGGCGCCGTCAGACCACCCTCGACCTGCCGCTGCTCGCGCTTCCCAGCGAGCCGGGGAGGCACAGCCTGGTGTTGCCGCCGCTGGCAATCTCCATCGCACGCGCCAACAACGACGTCGTCACGCTCTGCACCAAACCCCACACCATCGTCGTCGAAGACCCGACGGCTTCCACGCCCGACGCGCAGCCCAAGCTCAATCCCCCGCCGCGCGCGCAACGCGAGGAGTGGGTGGCGTTGAAGCGAGCGCTCTCGTGGGGAGCCATCGGAGTGCTCGTGGGCGCGGTGCTGGCGTGGCTTGTCGTTCGCTGGCTCCGTCGACCCAAGCCGGTGCCCCCTCCGCCTCCGCCGCGACCGCCGTGGGAGATCGCGCTGGAGCGCCTCGACGAGGCCCGTCACGCGGGACTCCTCGAGACGCAGCGCCTCGCCGACTTCTACGATCGCGTGAACGACGCCGTGCGCCAGTACCTCGGCGCGCGCTTCGGCTTCGACGGACTCGAGTCGACGACCGCCGAGACGCTCAGGGCGCTGAAGCGCGCGCCGCACTTCGGGCTTCCCATGCCCGAGGTGGCGGCGTTCCTCCAGGACTGCGACCTCGTGAAGTTCGCGGACCTGACGCCGACGCTGGAAGACTGCGAGCGCGCTCTGGCGCAGGCCGAGCGCATCGTGCGCGCGACGATGCCGGCGCAGGCAGCCCGTCCCCCCTTCGCGCAGGAGGCGAGCGCGTCGTGAAGAAGCAGCGTATGGTCCGGGGCGCGCTCGTCGTGCTGGGCACGCTCGCGTTTCTCGCGCTGGCCCTGATGGGGCCGGCCGTCGCACGCGGTGACGCGTGGCTGAGCGCGCGATGGACGGCGTGGCCCGGGCCGATCGAAGGGCATCCGTCGTTCTCGGCCTTGCTCGGGTGGTTCGGTCTCGCAGGGTGGTGCGTGCTGCTCGTCGCGGCCCTTGCCGCGCTGCCGTACATCGTCTGGCGGATGACACTGGGCGCGGACGCACGCGTCCCGCGGATGGGATTGCCCACCGTCGCGCCGTTGATGTTCGGACCCCGCGGCTGGCGTACGTCGCTCCGCGACGTCCCGGGCATGCTCCGCGGAGCCGCGCTCGTCATGGCCGTGCTCGCGCTCGGGCGACCGCAGAACGTCCTCCGCGGCGAGACCGAGGAGGAGAAGGGGATCGACATCGTCCTCGTTCTCGACCTCTCCGGATCGATGGCGGCCATCATGGATGCGCCGACCGACTCCGTCCCTGGTCCGGGCACACGCGGGGGCCCCCGTCACCGAGCGACGCGCCTCGACGTGGCGAAGGACGTGCTCATCGACTTCGTGCGACGGAGAAAGACCGACCGCATCGGGGTCGTCGTCTTCGCCAAGCAAGCCTTCGTGCTCTCGCCCCCCACGCTCGACTACGGGCTCATCACCGGGCTCGTCTCGAAGATCGAGCTCGGCGTCATCGAGAGCAGCAAGACGGCCATCGGCGACGCTGTGGGGACGGCGGTCGCCCGGATGCGTCGGAGCGACGCCCGGAGCCGCGCCGTGGTGCTGCTGACGGATGGCGACTCGAACGAGGGCGTCATCTCGCCGGAGTACTCGGCGCACCTGGCGCAGAAGGAGGGGGTCCGCGTCTACACGGTGCAGATCGGCAACGGCGACGACGTCGACGTGCAGACCGGGACGGACCTCTTCGGGCAGCCCGTCTACGAGCGAAGGCACTTCCCGGTGAACCCCGAGCTCCTACGCAAGATGGCGCACGACACGGGAGGCGAGTCGTTCATCGCCACGGACAAGTCGGGACTCGAGAAGAGCATGCACGCCATCCTCGACCATCTGGAGAAGACGAGGTTCGAGGCGCAATCGTCGACGATGGAGGATCTCTTCCCGCTGCTGCTGGTGCCGGCCGCGCTGCTCGTCGCCTTCGAGGCGCTGGTGCGCCTGGTGCTCGTGCGGAGGTTCCCGTGAGGTGGGGACACGACTTCGGCTCCTTGGTGGGCGTGCTCGTCGCGGCGCTCTGTGCGGTCGCATTCCTCGGCTACGGCGTGGCCATCGCATGGGCGGGCGTGAGACAGTCGCGCGCGACGAAGACCTTCGGTGAGCCCGGGCTTCTGTCCAAGCTCGTCACGTTCGACTCGACCGGCCGTCGTGCGGTCAAGTCCGTGCTGCTCGTGGCGGCCATGCTCCTCGTCTTCGTGGCCCTCGCCCGACCCAAGTTCGGCAGTGGGACCAAGATCGTCCCGGCGACGAACCTCGATGTCGTCATCGTCCTCGACTACTCGAAGAGCATGTATGCGAGGGACATCGTGCCCAGCCGCATCGCACGGGCCAAGGCCGAAGTGGCGCGCCTCATCCAGGATCTGCCCGGCGCGCGCTTCGGTGCCGTGGCCTTCGCGGGGGAGCCGATGAGCTTCCCGCTGACGAGCGACGGCGCGGCGATTGCGCAGTTCTTCCGCCAGCTGGATCCGAACGACATGCCCGTCGGCGGTACGGCCACGGCGAAGGCTCTCGAGCGAGGGCGCGAGGTCTTCGCGCGCGATCCGAAGTCGAAGGACCACGTTCGCGTGATGGTGCTGGTCACCGACGGCGAGGATCTCGAGGGAGATCCGGTGAGCGTGGCCGACAACTGCCAGCGGGAGGGAACGCGCATCGACGTCGTGCAGATCGGCGGGCGCGCGCCCGAGGTCATTCCGGACGTGGGTCCCGACGGGAAGATCAGCGGCGTGAGGCGCGACGACGAGGGCAAGCCCCTGACCACGCAGCTCTCCAGCGAGGGAGAGTCGCAGCTCGCCCGTGTGGCGCAGGTGACGGGCGGGACCATCGTGCGTGCCGAGCACGGGGACACGGGTATCGACCAGATCGCCAGGGCGCTGAAGAAGATGATGCGCGAGGAGCTGAGCGAGAAGGTCGAGACGGTCTACGCCGAGGAGTACGCGTGGCCGCTCGGCCTCGCGGTGGTGCTGCTCGTGGCCGAGGCGCTCCTCGGGGAGGCTCCCAATCGCTCGAAGGCGCGACGCGTGACGGGCCCCATGTACCTCGCGCAGGACACGAAGCCGAAGCGCACGAAGGGGGCGGCGTGAAGCGAGCGGCGGTCCTCTGCTCTGCGCTCGTGTGCGCGGTCCTCGCCGCGTGCGGGTGGGATCCTTCGCGACCGTTCGAGCGCGACGCGCCCGCGGTGAAGCAGGCCATCGCCGACCTCGACGGCGGGGATGCAGGGAGCGCTGCGCACCAGCTCGAGGACTACCTCTCCACGGGCCAGTGCAAGGAGGGCAACATCGGCGCGCCGGACATCCTGAAGCGTCGCGCCGACGGGACGTTCGATCTCGGCCTGTCGCTCTTCCGGGTAGGCGAGCAGTTCGGGCGACGCTTCGGTGAAGAGGAGATGGATGCGGGGGTCGACGAGGAAACACGCGCGCTACGTCACGCTCAGATCGAGTGCGCGCGGCGGGTGGTCGAGGCCATCGCGGACGACCCCAGCGTGCCGCTCGACGTGCGGGCCCGCGCACGGTACCTGGAGGGGAACCTCGCCTTCCTCGATGCCGACTACGAGGGGGCCGTGCGCGCGTACGATCGTGCCCTGGTGCTGTCGCCGGGTCAGAACGACGCCGGCGATCCCGTGGGGCGTGACGCGGCGTGGAATCGTGCCATCGCGCTTCGCCGCATCGAGGACAAGAAGGACGCCGGGCAAGATGCTTCGCCCGACGCCCCCGACGCCGGCCAGGACGCGCGACCGGATGCGCCACAGGACGGCGGACAGGACGCGCACGACTCGGGGCAGGATGCGGCGAACGACGCCAGGGGTGACTCTGGCAGCACCCCCGAGGCCGGCTCCGACGGCGGCAACGACGGCGCCCCGCCGCCCCAGCCTCCGGATGCCGGCAGCGAGCCGGACTCCGGCAGCCAGCCCCCACCGGCGAGCACGAGCGAGGACGAACGCATGCTCGACCAGCTCGAGAGCGCGCCCACGTTGCAGCAGGAGGAGGCCAAGCGCGCAGGCAAGAAGCGCGTCCGGGGCATGGCCGACAAATGAAGGGGCCGGTTCTCTTCCTCTTCTTCCTCGTCGCTTGCCTTCTCGTCTCACCGGTCGCTCGGGCGCAGTCCGCGCCTCAGCTGCAGGCGCAAGCCGATGTCGACACGGTGGGCGTGGGGGACATCGTCCATCTCGAGCTCAGCGCCCAGAGCGCCGACGGGATGCCGACCGATCCCCAGCCGGGCGCCACGCCCGGGTTCGTCGTGCGCGGCCAGAGCTCCTCCCCTTCGCAGACGCACATCAGCATCAACGGCAACCGGATGGACCGCTTCGGGCTCACCGTCGACTGGGCCCTCCAGGCGCAGAGGATCGGCACCTTCAGCATCGGGCCGCCCACGGTCTCCGTCGGCGGCTCACGCTTCGCGGCGCGCCCGGTGACGATTCACGTCGTCCCCGCCGGGCAGGGGCCGCAGCGCCCACAGCAACAGATCCAGAATCCGACGCCCTTCCCCCAAGGTCCCGGCTTTTCGCCCTTCGACCCGTGGCGAGGGTTGTTCCCCGGCGTCGATCCCGGCGCGCAACCATCGGTGACGACGGATCCCAAGCTGGCGCTCGATGCGCCCCGGGGCACGTTCTATTTCCTGCACGCGGCAGTCGACAACACGAGCGCCGTCGTCGGTCAGCAGGTCCTCTTCAGTGTGTACGAGTACCTGGACGAGGGCGCCGGGGCGAGCATCGAGGTCGATCCGGCCGACGTGCGCGATCCGACCGCGGCCGAGTTCGTGAAGCATCCGCTCCTCCGCGACGAGCAGGAGGCGATTCTGGTCGGGTACGCCAACGTCGCCGGTCGGGTTTGGAAGGTGAACCTCGTCCGCCGCTGGGCGCTCTTTCCTCTCCACGCCGGAGATCTCGTCATCGGGCCGATGAGCGTGACGCTGGTCCGTCCGCGCAGCGCTGCGGGATCGAAGCGCGCGACCGACACGTTGCACGTTCGTGTGACGGAGCCTCCCGTCGCGGGGCGCCCGCCCGGATACGCGCTCGGCGACGTGGGCCGGTTCTCGCTCGCGGCGCAGGTCACGCCGAGGGACCTGGAGCAGGGCGGAGCGGTGGGGGTGCACGTCGAGCTGTCGGGCACGGGCAACGTCCCGGCCGCCATCGCTCCCCCGGTTAGAACGGGCGTGGAATGGCTGGCGCCGGAGGTGCACGAGCAAGTCGGCAGCGTAGGGCGCGAGGCCGACACGTTCGGGGGCAAGCGCTCCTTCGACTATGTCGTCCGGGTGCGCCGCGCAGGCGACGTCGATCTCGGCGAGGTCACCCTCCCCTACTGGGACCCGGACCAGAAGCGCTATGGCGTCGCCCGGGCGATCCTGGGTACGGTGCATGTGAAGCCCACCGCGGCGTCTCCCGCGGCGTCCGGCGAGGCTCCAGAGCAGGAGACGCTCCCCGGTCTGCCTCCGCTTCGCGATGCGCTGGAGGGCACCGCGCCATCTCACGCGCATCCCGACGACAGCCGGCTCTACTGGTTGCTCGGCGTCGGGGCATGGCCGGCGGTCTTCGGGATCGCCGTCGTCGGACGAGGGGCGGGTCGTCGTGTCGTACGGGCATGGCAGGCCAGGAAAGCGTCGCCCACGACGGACCTGAAGGATCGCGTGTCCGCGGCGAACGCCGCGTGTCACGGGAAGGACGCGCGCGCGGCGGACGCGGCGATCGCCCATGCCCTCGAAGCGGCGGCCATCGTGCATGCCGGCGTCAACGTCCGCGGCGCCGTCGGCGACGAGGTGATCCACCGCCTGGAGGACGCCGGTGTCGCGCGGGATGCGGCGTCGCGCGTCGCAGACCTCCTGCGCGAATGCGAGGCGGCACGCTTCGCCCCCGACGCTGCGGACCTCCTCTCCGCTCGCGATCGCTGGCTGCGGGCTCAGGGGGCCATTCGCCAGATGGAGAAGCGATGAAAGGGCTGGGCTTCTTCGTCGCGTTCCTCGTCCTCTTCTCGTGCGCGTCCTCCGTGCGCGCAGACGACGATCCGGCGGCTCTCTTCGCGCAGGCGACACAGGCCCTGAAAGAGGGGAGGGCCGGCGACGCCATCGCGTCGTTCGAGGCACTGGCGGACCGTGGCGTGGTGGATCCCGTCGCCAGCTACGATCGTGGGCTCGCGTATGCCACGCGCGTTCGCATCGGCGCCGAGGTGCCAGGCGATCTCGGGCGCGCCGCGCATGGCTTCGAAGAGGCCCGCGACCTCTCTCGCGATACCAGGCTCACCGACGACGCCACGCACGCGCTCACCGTCGTCCGCTCCGAGGTGGCGCGCAGGCGGACACGCGCCGGGCAACCTGTCGAGGTCGACCCGGGTCGGTCTCTGTCACGAACGGTCGCGTCCTTGCTCGCCGAGGACACCTGGGCCGCGATGGCCGTGGGCTCGTCGGCTCTGCTCGCCCTGGGTCTCTTCGCGCGCTGGCTAGCCCGCGCGCCTCGACTGCGCGTCGCGTGCGGTGTCGCGGCGGGCATTGCCGCGCCGATGCTCGCGGTGTCGATCGCCATGACCCTGGCTGCGCGTCACGATCGCCTCGGCCTGCGCGAGGCCGTCGTGGTGACGTCGAGCGCGCGTCCGACCGACGAGCGAGGCATCGCCTTGGCGGGAGCCACTCCTCTCCCGGAGGGCGCGCGCGTGGAGATCCTCGAGGCGCGGGGGCCCTGGACTCGCGTGCGTTTCGGCGCGATCGACGCATCGGTAGCAGCCGCCTCGCTCCGCGACCTCGCCCGCTGAAGGGTGAGCTCGGGCCGCCGCGCACGGAGTGAAGCCCCCCGGTCGTGGCTCGGTGGTGGTATCCCTGCGCGGGGAGGCGAGCGATGCCGGAAGAAGGGATCGAGACGCAGGAGCTGAAGGAGAACCTCGAAGAGGCCTCCGAGAAGGCAGAGGAGCAGCGCGCACCCTGGCTCACCTGGCTGTCGCTCTCCACTGCGATTCTCGCCGTGCTCGCGGCGATCGCCTCGCTCGAGTCGGGCGACCACGCCAACGAGGCCATCGTCCTCAAGACGGACGCCACGCTGACCCAGTCCGCGGCGGACGACGCGTGGGCCTTCTACCAGGCCAAGTCGGTCAAGGAAGACATGTACCGGGCGCTCGTCCAGCTGGCGCCGCGTCCCGAGGTCGGGGCGGAGTGGACCAAGCAGGCGAACGAGGAGAGCGCGCAGAAGGCGGAGAAGAAAGCGGAGGCCGAGAAGCTCGGCGCCGAGGTCAAGGCTGCCGACGGCGAGTCGAGGCAGCACCTCACCTTGCACCATCAGTTCGCCAAGAGCGTGACCATCTTCCAGGTGGCCATCGCCCTCGCGGCGATCGCGGCCCTCGCCCGCAGGAAGCCCTTGTGGTGGGTGAGCCTCGGCGTCGGCCTGCTCGGGGCCGTGTTTCTACTGCTCGGCTTCTTGCCGCACTAGACTTCGATCACTTGTCGCGGACGTTCAGCGAGCCGATGTACTCCATCTTGCCGAGGGGCACGCCGTTGTGGCGCAGGATCGCGTACGCCGTCGTCAGGTGAAAGTAGAAGTTCGGTAGCGCCATCTCCATCAGGTAGTCGCCGCCCGAGATCACCTTGCCCTCGAGAAAGGGTAGCGTCACGAGGCGGGTCTCCGCGCCGTCGAAGTCCGTCGCCTTGTAGGTGTCGAGGTGGCTGACGCAGGTGTGGATGCGCGCGCGGACCTCGTCCACCGTCTGCTCGGTGTCGGGGTGCTTGGGGGCTTCCTTGGTGGAGAGCCGCGCTGCGAGGAACTTGGCGTTGTCGCACGATGACTGAACCTGCCTGAGCAGCGGGTATTGATCGGGCGCGAGCCGCATGCCGAGGAGCACGTTGGGGTCGAAGGACCTGGCCTTGGCGTGGGCGACGCCCTTCTCGAGCCACGCCTCGAGATTGGTGAGCATCTTCTTGGATTCCAGGACCGCTGCGAAGACGAGAGACATGAGACACCTCCGAGGAAAGCGCGGAGGCTAGCGCCCCCCGGCGTCCTTCTCCAGTGCACCTCCGAGGTCGCGCTCGGCTCGCTCGCGCGCATCCGACCTGGACATGATCCTGTTCAGGCAGGCCGTTTGCCTCGAAAATAGTAGTCCTTCGGGGGGGTCGATGATTGAATCCCCGCGTCCCTGTCTGCGTCTGTCGAAACAGCCGCGGTTTCCGGGATCGCCCATGGCGCTTTTTGCCGGGGCCTCGAAGAAAAAGGGGAAAGTCCCATGCAGACCTTCGTTCGCACTTCGCTGTTCTCCATCTTCGCAACCGCCGCCATGGCGTGCTCCGCGCACGGCCAGGTCGCGGTCGTGGCGCCGCCTCCGCCCGAGGCCACCATCGTCGTGGGGACGCCTCCGCCGCCCCCGCCGCCTCCTCCGCAGGTCGTCGTGGTGCAGCCGCCTCCCCCTCCTCCCCCACCGCCTCCGCCGCCGCCCGCCGTTCACCCCGCGTATCTGCATGCGCTGACGGATCTGCGCAACGCGCGCTTCAACCTGTCGCGTCGCGGAGGCGACCGGAACATGAAGTGGGACGAGGCGATCGCCATCGGAGCGATCGACCGGGCCATCGCCGACATCAAGGCGGCCGCGATCGACGACGGGAAGAACCTCGATGACCACCCTGCCCTCGATGCGCGCGAGCCGCGCGCGGGTCGGTTGCACAAGGCGCTGGCCGCGCTCCGCCAGACGCTGGCCGACGTGAACCAGGAAGAGGACAACGCCTACGCGGCGGGCCTCAAGGCCAAGGCGATCCGGAACATCAACGAAGCCATTCGCCTGACCGAGCAGGGCATCTTCGCGGCCGAGCACGACATCTAGACCGCGTCAGGTCGAGGGCATCACCTTCTCGAAGGGCAAATACCTCGGCTGCCAGGCCTTCGCGCGCACGTGACTGCCCGCCGTGGCCCTCGTCGTCCTCGTCGTCCGGGCCACACCTTCGTCGAACGCTTGCTCGATGACGCGGGTCGCTACCCGCTCGGACACCGCGCGCATCTCGTCCACCGGCGGATAGACCAGCCCGTGGGCGAGATGGTTCTGCTTCACGTAGTCGGCCAGGGCGTACGACGCGGCCGCCACCATCCCGTCGGTGATCTCGCTCGCCTCGGCGAGGATGGCGCCGAACCCGAGGCCCGGGAAGATGAAGGCGTTGTTCCCCTGACCGATGGGCACGTCGCGCCCGTCGACCTTCACCGGACCGAACGGGCTCCCGGTCGCCACGATGGCCCGTCCGCGGCTCCAGGCGAGGATGTCCTCGGGCGTCGCCTCGCAGGACGACGTGGGGTTCGACAGCGGGAAGATCACAGGGCGCTCCACGTGCTCGCCCATCGCGCGCACCATCGGCTCCGTGAAGCAACCCGGCTGCCCGGACAGTCCCATAAGCACCGTCGCGCGCGACTTCGCGATCGTCGCCTCGAGCTGGAACGGTCCCTCGCCCCATCCCGCGATGCGTGCCGTCTCCTGCGCCAGCGTCGCCTTGTAGTCCTCCATCTTGCGGCCTTCGACGAGCAGCCCTTTCGAGTCCAGTACGAAGACGCGCGATCGTGCCTCGGCCGGCGTCAGCCCGTCGCGGACCATGCCCTGCTGGATCGCCGAGGCGACGCCCGCACCGCCCGCGCCCGCTCCGTGGATGACGACCACCTCATCGCGCATGTTGCGACCGCGCAGCGCGCATGCGCTCACCAGCCCGGCCAGTGCGACCGCGCCCGTCCCCTGGATGTCGTCGTTGAACGAGGGCAGCTTCTTCCGGTAGCGCTCGAGCACCTCGAACGCCGTGTCCTTCGACAGATCCTCCCACTGGAGCACGGCCCCTGGCCACCGCGCGCGCACCGCGTCGACGAACCTGTCCATGAACGCGAGGTACTCGTCGCCACGCAGCCGCTGCTGCCGCACCCCGAGGTACGAGGCGCTCTTCAGCAGGTCGTCCCGGTCCGTCCCCACATCGAGCCCGACGGGCAGCGACCGGTACGGGCTGACTCCCCCCGCGGCCGTGTAGAGCGCGAGCTTGCCGATGGAGATGGCGAGCCCGCCCCAGCCCTGATCGCCGATGCCGAGGATGGCCGACGAGTCGGTGGCGACGAGGATCCGTACGTCGTCGAGGATGCAGTTGTCGGCGACCTTGGCCGCCCGGTCGATGTTGAGGGGCGAAAGCGAGAGGCCGCGCGCCGCCTGGTAGAGGGTCGACGCGTTCTTCACCGCGTCGCCCACGGTCGGCGTGTAGATGATGGGCAGCATCTCGGCGAGGTGTCTCTCGAGGAGTGCGTAATAGAGGATCTCGTTTCGCTCCTGGAGCGACCGGAGGTTGCTGTACTTGGCGAGCGGTGTCGGCTCGCGCCGGAACGCGGCGTACGTGCGCTCCAGTTGCTCGTCCATCGTCCCCACGTGGGGTGGGAGCAGACCGTCGATACCGAGGGCAATCCGCTCCTCCTGGGAGAAGCTCGTTCCCTTGTTGAGGAGGGGCATGCGGAGGAGCGCGGCGCCGTCGAGCCTCACGCGCATGCGCGAGGCCCCATCGGTACCCCGGACCGTCTCGAAGTAGCGGGACATACGGGCCATGGCGCCGGCAGCCTAGCTCAATCGGCGCGCAGATTCGCGCGCCGACATTCGTGGACGGCACTTCAGGGCGGGGACGGATAGTTCCTCTTCACGAAGCAGAGCCCGTCGGCGTTCAGGTGGCCCTGGGTGCTCTGGTCGTAGGCCATGAAATCGCGGTAATCGCGCAGCGCCTGCGAAGGATCGGCCCCCGGGTCGACGGGGACACCGTGCGGGTCGAACGACATCGTCCCCGACTGCGCCGTGTACGACGCGAGGCACGACCGCCACGGCAGCGGCGTCCCCTCCGAGTCGTGGAAGCCGAGGAAGTCGACGCCGATCTGGTCGTTCAGCGTCGCCAGGGGGATCCCCGCGTCCTCCCCGACGTGGCGCGCCGCCAGCTGGTCGAAGTGCGCCGGCGTGTCGTGCACGGTGCTCTCCCAGAACGGATGGTCCGTGTGGATGGTGACCTGCGAGACGATCGAGCGATTGCTCAGCACCTGCACCCCGCGCTCGTGCTCCTCGCCCGGGAAGGGGGCGGCGGGATCGTTGTCGGGGTTCTGGCAGTTGACGTACGTGGTAGGCGACTGGAACCCCAGACGGAAGTGCACCACGGGCGGCAGCTTCGTGAAGTCGTAGGTCGATCCCGGCGAGGTGCAGCCCACCCCCTGGAACGTCGCCGTCCCCACGTAGAGCACCGTGTACCCGTTGGCGACCATGTCCGCGTAGTCGGTCGCGTCGTCGGCGGTCAGGTTCACGTGGATGGCGCTCGCGCTGGCCGGCACGACGTCGAACCCGAAGGCGTAGCGCTGCGTCGTATCGAAGCCGGCTCCACCGTTCTTGTTCTGCCCGGTGAACGACGTGAAGGCGACCGCCTCCTCGCCGTTCCCACCCTTGCCCTGGAGCGGGCCGCCGAGGTGCAGATCGATCGCCCACGGGCCGTCCTGCTGGGCGACCACGGGCCCCGTCTTCGACTGATCCGTCGGATCCGTGTCGGGCCCCGACGAGACCACGACGTGGTCCACCGTGACGAGCAGCCGGTCGAACTGCATGGCCCAGCCGTCGACGAACGCCGTGTCGCCGGGATTCACGGGAGGGAACGGATAGCCCCCGAGCGCGAGCACTTCGCCGGACGCCGACACGAGGATGCCACCGGGCCCTGGATCGGGGACGTCGAGCGAGCCCGAGTCTCCCTGTTCGCTCTCGCCGAGCACCGTCGGGTGCCCCGGCACGTGGTCGTACGGATGCGACTCGCACGCGCCGCACACGAGGAGGGGGGCCAGCCAGGCGAGCGCACGCTTTCTCATGGCTGCCACGCGAAGGTGTAGACGCCGGCCGACGCGTGAATGCCGTCGAAGAGGGCGGTGCCCGGCTGCGTCGTGTCGTCGTCGGGGATGACGTACGTCGGCGGATCGTTCGCGGTCTCCTCCATCTGCGAGAAGTCGACGTCACCGAACCAGCCGCGAGGGTCGACGCGCACGAGGAGCGTCCCCGTGTTCGACGGGACGACATCGACGGGGATGGGCGCGACGATGCGCTGCTTGCAGATGGGGTTCGCGCCGGGGAGCGCCGGATCGGTCGACTCCACCGCGCGGTTCGACCCGATGGTCACGCTGGCCGTGAAGGGATAGCTCGTCCCCGAGGCGCTGGCCGTGCCAGCCACGTCGACGATGATGGTCGGATCGTCGGAGGCGTTCACGTCCCCTCCCGCCAGCCAGACCTCCCCCGTGATCGCGAGGTCCCCCGTCCCGTTGCCGGGCGCCGGGAACGGCTGCGGATCCGGCGAGAGGACGTTGACCGAGAGCCCGCTCGTCTCCTGCCCCGCGTAGACGCCCTCGAGGATGCACGACGTGTCCTGCGCTCCCGACACAGGCACGCTCTCGTCGAGGTACACCGCGCCGATGTACAGCGTCGCCTTGGTCAGCTCGACGTGCCACCCGCGCCCCGTATCGAACGCCAGTGTCTGCCCATCCACGGCATCCGCCGGGCCCGAGGCCGCCACCGGGAACGAGACGATGGAGCTCCCTGTCGTGCCCAGGCAGGCGGGCAGGACGAGCATCGCGATCGCGAGAGCGCGCTTCATCTCGAGGAACCTCATCTCCAGGAACCTCATCTCAGGAGCCCCCGAGGGTCGCGCCGAGCGAGACGAAGACCATGCGCGGCGGCCCCGCCGTGAACTCGCGCTGAGGCACCAGCGTCGGCTGGGGCTGCGTGTGAAAGTCGCTGACGTAGTTGTACTCCCCGAGCTTGTAGCGGCTATCGAGCAGGTTCGTGGACGCCACCGACAGCTCGAACATCTTCCAGACCACGCTCGCGCTCCCGTCGACCGTGAAGATGTCGTCGCTCCTCTGCCCGTAGGGAAGAGGCCGCGGTCCCACGTACGTCACGCCGAGGCTCAGCCGCCCGCGCATCTTCGAGCGGAGCACCGTCCACGGCAGATCGCCGAAGAACGCTGTGTCCGAGCGCAGCACCACGTCGGGCACGTACGGAAAGAGGAGGCCCGTCGCGTCGTACGTCGCCTTCACCAGCGTCGCGTTCGCCGACTCGTCCCAGAACGCGCCCGTCGCCCGCACTGCGCCGACCCATCCGTTGCGGCTCGTCGCCCCCGTCAGCACGTTGCGACCCACCAGCTCGTCGAAGATGAGATCCTGATTCACCTTCGTCTCGAAGAACACCGAGCGCGCGACGAGGCGCACGTTCCGCGTGCCCCCCGCGTAGAGGACACCGGTCTCCGCCGACGTCACGCGCGCGAACGGCGCCGCGGCGTCCTGCGTGATGTCGATGGGATCCAGCGAGCGCACCGCCTGCCCGGCGCTCGCCGTCAGGTTGAAGCCATCGAACGGGCCCGCGATGACGGTCCCGCGCGGCATGACGGCGATGCCGGAGGTCGTCGACTCCTGCACCGGCTCCCGGTAGTAGCCGAAGTCCTGCTGCGAGAGGCAGCTCGAGTCGCCTGGTGGGTTGGTCTCCGACGGGTGCGCGACGCTCTGCACGGCGCAGTTGTTGAGCACATCGTACGTGAGGAGATCCGCGTGCACGCCGCCTCTCACGGCGAGCCACTTCAGCGGCTTGAGGTTCGCGTCGGCGTACATCCCGATGTCGCCGAGCTTCGAGTCGAGGTTGGTGTCCTCGTGGTAGGGGACGCCGGTCGCCGCCGCGTCGCGGTACTGCGTGCCGGCGGAGTGATCGCCCCGGGCAAAGTACCCGAGCTCCAGCTCCTGCCGCTGGTCGAGCGCGCGCGTCTCCCACCGGGCGAAGCCGCGCGCCCCGATGGTCTGCTCGTTCACGGAGAGATCGATGAGGTCCCCCCGCTGATCGTGGGGCTGCTGCAGGGGGGTCTGCACGTCGAGGAGGAAGCCCGTGAAGTCCTCCAGCAGGCGCATGGAGCGATCGATGACGAAGATCTGCTGACCCAGCAGCGTGTCGCCCGACTTCGACTCCACGTCGGCGGCGATGGAGTAGCGCGACGAGTCGCCCCCCTGGCGCGGATCGTAGGTATCGAAGAACCCGATGCGATGCGCGTCGTAGTCGTCCTCCCGGATGACGCCCGCGGAGTGGTAGTTCGTCGTGTACC
>Ga0182030_10004046_pt1 | contig 31252 bp, 23 predicted proteins | sample 812S3MmetaG_FD_121299 | JGI IMG/M metagenome (GOLD analysis project Ga0182030, IMG submission 121299) | Permafrost microbial communities from Stordalen Mire, Sweden - 812S3M metaG (Illumina Assembly) | ecosystem: Environmental > Terrestrial > Soil > Wetlands > Permafrost | place: Sweden...
AGGTGCACGCTCTTGCGCGCCGGCAGCCGGGCCGCCGGAATGGAGCCGAAGAGCGAACGCACCTTGGCGATGGTTGTGGCCGGATCGACATCGCCGGCGATCACCATGATCACGTTGTTGGGGTGATACCACTGCGCATAAAAGCGCTTGAGGTCCGGCGCCTGAATCTTCTTGAACGTATCGACCGTGCCTAGACCTTCGTCGGCGTAGGGTGAGCCGGCGAGGATATGGTGGATCATCTTCACGTAGAGGCGGTACGACGCGCCCGAATTGTCGCGCACGACCTCTTGCGTGATCGCCCCGCGTTCGGCGTCCCAGCCCTTCTGCGCGTCCAGAATTCCCGTTGCGCGCGAGCGTTCCAGGTTGAGTGCTATGTCGAGATACTGCGAGGGCATCTCGAAGAAGTATTGCGTGATCTCGTTCTGCGTGTCGGCGTTGTACGAGCCGCCCGTGATGGCCGTCGTATCGGAGAACTGCGACGCGTCGATGGTCTTGCTGCCGCGGAACATCATGTGCTCTTGCGCATGGGCAAGACCGGTAAGCGGCTCGTCGTTTGCGCCGGCTAGGTAGTTCGTGTACATCGAGACGACCGGCGAGAGCCGGTTGCGCAAGACGTAGATCTGCAGACCGTTGGCGAGCGTCGCGTGCGAGATCTGGATCCCACCGGTTGTGTCCTGCGGCGTCGCCGCCAGGGGCACGGCGAGAAACGCCAGCGCGAGGGCGCATGCAAAGAAACGGCGGAACGATGACATCACATCAGCCTCAACGCGGGGCGGAGCAAGCCGGTTCCATCGGCAAAGACGACCGCATGCAAGGGAAGACCGTCGCTCGCTACGGGACGTGGGCCTCGCCGGTAACCCCGGACGTGGTGGCTGGGGCGACAGTCTCGTTCGGCGAGCTGGCGGTCGACGGCGGCGCCGTCACCTGGCTCGAGCTCCGCCCGGCCGAGCGTGGCCGCAGCGCGCTCGTTCGCTGGACCCCGGGGTCGGAAGCCCGCGACGTTTTGCCGGCCGAGGCGAACGTCGGCAGTCGCGTGCACGAATATGGCGGTGGCGCCTATGCCGCCGGCGATGGCCTGATCGTCTATTCTGAGCGCAGCGACGACAGCGTGTGGCTCGTCGATGCGGACGGATCGCAGCGGGCGCTGGCGACGGTTCCCGGCTGCCGGTATGCGGGCTTTTCGATCGATGCCGCCCGCGGCCGCGTGTACGCCGTGCGCGAAGACCACCGCGACCGGCCTCCGACCGCGCCCGAAAATGCCATCGTCGTGCTCGAGCTAGCGCCGGGCAACGATCCCGCAACCAACGCCGGACGCATCATCGCCGGCGGGAGCGACTTCGTGCTGGCGCCGCAGCTTTCGCTCGACGGCTCGCACTTGGCGTGGATCGCTTGGGATCAGCCCGATATGCCGTGGGAGGCGACCCGGCTGTGGACCGGCCGCATCGATGCGGACGGCAACCTCACCGGCGAGCGCGCTCTCGCCGGAGCAAACGGCGGCGAGGCGATCGTCGCGGCGCAGTGGACGCCCGGCGGAACGCTGCTCTTCACCTCGGATCGCACGAACTGGTGGAACGTCTACGCCTGCGACGGCGATCGTGTCGACGCGCTCGCACCCGTGGCCGCGGAGTTCGCCGAACCGCCGTGGGTGTTCGGCCGGCGCATGATCGCCCCGCTCGACGAGGAGCGCATCCTCTGCGCGTTCGTTCGCGAGGGCGTCGTTCATCCGGGCCTGATCGCCGGCGGCACCGTGCGCGAATTGCCGTACGGCCCCGTCGACACCACGCCGTTGCCGCTGGCCGGCGGTGCCGTATTCATCGCCGCGCCGCCCGACGCGCCGGCCGCGATCTGTTTCGCACCGCGACTCGACGACTCAGAGCACATCGTTTTGCGCGCAGCCAACGCTCAAGCACTCGCGGCTGCCGACGTGAGCATCGGCGAACCGCTAGCGATTCCGACCGATGACGGCGAGACCACGCACCTGTTCTTCTATCCGCCGCAGAACGCGCGCTTCACCGGACCCGCGGGCGAGCGTCCGCCGCTGATCGTGATGAGCCATGGCGGACCGACCTCGATGCACACGAGTTCGCTCAACGTGGGCGTTCAGTGGTGGACGTCGCGCGGCTTTGCCGTCGCGCACGTCAACTATCGCGGCTCGTCGGGTTTCGGACGAGCGTATCGCGGCCGGCTGGCCGGCGCGTGGGGCGTCGTCGACGTGCTGGACTGCATCAGCGCCGCGCGCCGGCTGGCGGAGCTCGGCCGTTGCGATGCGAAACGTATTGCAATTCGCGGCGGGAGTGCCAGCGGCTTGACCGCGCTGCTCGCGGTCGCAACGTCGGATGTGTTTCGCGCCGTGGCGAGTTCGTACGGCGTGATGGAACTCGAATCGCTGGCCGGCGACACGCACAAGTTCGAAGCCCGCTACACCGACGGTCTGGTCGGCCCGCTGCCCGCGATGCGCGAACGCTATCGCGAGCGCTCACCGGTGAATCACGTTGCAACGATCGACGTTCCGGTGATCATTTTCCAGGGCTTGGACGATCACGTCGTTCCGCCGAGTCAGGCGACCGCGATGCGCGACGCGCTGACCGCGCGCGGCGTGCCCGTGATCTATGAAGCCTTCGAGGGCGAGGGCCACGGTTTTCGTAAGGCCACAACGATCAGGCGCATGTTCGAGACGGAACTCGCGTTTTATCTCGATGTGTTCGGATTGACGGCTTGATCCGCGGCGTCGGCCTGCGCAGCGCGGTCGCGATCAACATCGCGACCATCGTCGGCGCCGGACCGTTGATCACGATTCCCCTCGTCGTCGCGACGATGCATGGCTCGATCACCGTCTGGCCGTGGATCGCCGGCGCCGCGATCGCGCTTTGCGACGGTCTCGTATACGCCGAACTCGCCTCGCGCTTTCCGCGCAGCGGCGGCACCTATGCGTATCTGCGCGAAGCCTTCGGCGCGCACGGTCCGGGCCGGCTCGCCGCCTTCATCTTCGTGTGGCAATTGCTGTTCGTCGCGCCGTTGACGATGGCGACCGGCTATATCGGTTTCGCGCAGTATGCGGCCTATCTCGTTCCGGCTGCCGCCGATCCGAACGCGGCACGGGCGATCGCGATTGCCGTGGGCATCATCACCTTGCTCGCGCTCTATCGCACGATCCCCAACATCGCACGCACCGCGCTCGTGCTGGGAGCCGTCGCCGTCCTGACGCTCGTTGCGATCGCGGCTTGCGGCTTTCTGCATCCGACCCAGGCTCTCGGGTCGTTGCTCGTACCGGCATTTTCGTTTAACGGGATTAGCGTGGCTGCACTCGGCGCCGCGCTCGTTATCACGCTCTACGATTATGCGGGCTACAACGACGTCTGCCAAATCGGCGACGAGGTCATCGCCCCCGTGCGCACGATCCCGCGCGCCGTCGTCCTCTCCATCCTCATCGTCGCCGTCGCATACGTTGCGCTCAACCTTGGCGTGTTCTCAGCCCTATCGATTAGCGACGTCGCGCATTCGACGTCCGTCGCGTCGCTGGCGGTCGAACGCACGGCGGGATCGGCCGCGGCGAAGGTCGTGACGGTGGCAATTCTGGTAACGGCCTTCGCGTCCACCTTCGGCTTGCTGCTCGGCGCTTCGCGCGTGCCGTACGCCGCTGCCCGCGACGGAGATTTTCTCGCGCCGTTTGCGCGGCTGCACCCGACGAAGCATTTTCCGCACGTCTCGCTCGTCGTGCTCGGGCTCTTAGCATTACCGGCAACGCTGTTCCCACTCAACGATGTGATCAACGCACTCACCGCGGGCATCGTGCTCGTGCAGGGCGTGGGCGGAACCGTTGCCGTGATGATCCTGCGGCGACGGGCGGAACCGGCACCGTTTCGCTTGCCGCTCTATCCGCTGCCCGTTCTCATCGCGCTCGGATCCTGGCTCTTCTTGTTCTGGAGTTCGGGCACCGTGCCGATGCTGCTGGGCGTCCTGACGCTGTCATCCGGGGCCGCAATCTTCCTGGTCCGTGCCCGGTTCGCGCGCGCTTGGCCGTTCGCGCTAGCGTCATGCCTCGCGCTCCTCATCGCCGGCGCACCGCATGCTGCCGGTGCCGCAACGTTCACCCACGCTCGCATCGTGCAACGCGACGGAACGCCGCAACTGCAGGTCGACGGCAAACCGTTCTTCTTCTTCGGCGGCGCCTTCTTCTACGAACGGATACCGCCCGAGCAATGGCGGACCTCGATGCTGGCCATGCGCGCCGTGGGCGCCAACACGCTCGATCTCTACGTTCCGTGGAACTGGCATGAAACGGCCGACGGCGCGTTCGATTTCGACGGGCATAGCAACCCGCGGCGTAACTTGCGGCGCGTTCTGCAGCTGGCGCGCGAACTCGGCTTCCACTTGATCGTGCGCCCGGGACCGGTCATCCGCAACGAGTGGCGCAACGGCGGCTATCCCGACTGGCTGCTCCGGCGACCGGAGTATGGCATGCCCATACACGACATCCTCGAAGGGCGCTACCCCGCAACGGCCACCCTTCAGAACGCCCACAGCGACGACGCGGCGGCGCAATGGATGCGCAATCCGACCCACATGCGCTATGCGGCACGTTGGCTACGCCGCGCGCTGCACGAATTCGTGCCCTACGCCGACCTCGTGATCGCCGTCGCGCTCGACGACGACCAAGGCGCCTACATCGACAACCAGACCTGGCCGGCACCGCATTTGCAAGCGTATCTGCGTTGGCTCGACGCCCACGTGCGAAGCGTCACGGGGCCCGTCATCCCAACCTTCATCAACACCTACGACATGAAAGTACCGGCGTCGTCACCCGTGTGGGCAATGGGCAACTGGTATCAGAGCGATGCCTACGCGATCGGCGATCACGATCGCGTCGAACTGGATTTTGCGACGGCGACGTTGACGGCGCAAGAACACACGCCTCTCGCGACGAGTGAATTTCAAGCCGGCTGGCTGGCTTCGCCCGAAGATCCGCTTCCGCGCGCGGCGGCGCCGTCAAACACGACGTTGGCGTTAGCCGAACTGCTCGGTTGGGGCGCGCACGGCGTCGTCGACTTCCCGCTACAAGATACGCTCGCGCCTTTCGGCTGGGAAGCGCCATTCTCAAACGCGTTCTATAGCTGGGACGCGGCAATCGCGCGCGATCCGCAGGCCGGACGGTTACCACCCCGCTGGCGACCGACGTCGCTCTTCGGTGAAACGGTCCGCGCCTTCGGGCCGCAATTGGCAGCATCACACCGCGTAGCGCGCATCGCGATCGCCGACGAAGTGAGCGCATCGAACCCGAAAGAGCTCACGAACGACGATGTCGCGGCGATCGCGGAACGGCTGAAGGATGCCCTGCGCACGTGCAATGCGCGCGGGCTCACATGTGACGTGATCGACCTGCGATATTCGAGCACTGTCCGGCTACGGAAGTACGCAACGCTTGTCGTGCCGCCGTTCGTTCGGCCGCCGGAGGCCGCGATCGCGCGGCGTCTCGCGGGGCTGCGCCGTTCCAATGTTGCGATCGTCTCGCGCGTTCCGAATGAGCGCGGCCCCGGGATCGCCGTCTTGGCCGGTCCGACCGCGTCGTTCGGCGTGGCGGCGAACTGGTCGTCGCGCATTCGCACGGTCCGGGGCCCCGTTTGGGACGGCACCGCGATGCGCACGATCCGGCCGTTCACGCTGTCTCCCCGCGACGCGCGTGTGTTTCTGATTGCGGGCAACGTGCCCCACCTCGGCGGACGCTTCGCATGCATGGATTGCACGCCGCCGGACCATTCCGGAACGAGACGCATCAACCTCAACGCGACGCAAGCCGTACAAGTCGCGTTACCGCAGGTGCGAACCGGCACGGCCCGCGCGTTCCGTTCGGCGACGTTCGGCAGCGGTGGCGCCACGGTGACACTCGCCAACGATCGCGCCGTTGCCATCGTCGCACCGGACGGCGGCGCGCGGCTCGTCGCCTTCGCGTCGCGGCGCGATCTGCCGTTCAACGCGGTGAACGCGACCGGCGCGTTGCGCGACGACGTTCTACTCCAACCGCCGCCGTCGGTGACGGACCGCATCGCGAAGTACACGCACTCCTACCCGGCGGGAACGTTCAATCGCGCCTATCGCGCCGACATCATCTCGGCGAGCGGAACGGAAGCCGTCGTTCGCTTTCGCTACGATGCACCGGACATCGCCGGCGGCGCCCACTTCGAGAAAATCGTCCGGTTAGCAGCCGGTGCAACGCGGCTTGTCATCGACGAACGCGTTACGTTTGGCAACGGCGTCCCCGCACAACGCGCGCTCACGTTGTCGGCCCTGGCCGTGCCGCCGTCCGCCCACATCGAAACAGAGCCGACGTTCGTGGGCTGGGATACCCGGCACGCGATCTCGGTCGCCTGGAACTCCGGTACGCTCGATCGTGCAACGTGGACGCCATACGGCAGCAACGGCACGCTCACGCTCGTCGCCGCCGGAAGCGCGTTGCGCACGACCTATGCGATCGCGCGCGCGCCTAGCCTCGCTGCCGCGCGAACGTTCGCCGCGGGCGAGCGCGCGTGGCTCGCCGCACACCCCGGAGGGACTGGCGCGCCGTAAATGCGAATCCGGCGAGGCCGCGGGGAAGTGGCGAAATGGTAGACGCAGTTGCCTCAAAAGCAACCGAGTGAGAGCTCATGTGGGTTCGAGTCCCACCTTCCCCAAATGCATTTCGAGCCGGCGCCTGACTGGTTTACGCTAACGCTACACGCCAGCCGAGGGCGGTTCTAGCTGGTCGCCGAAGCCGTTTGCCGCTGCCTATGCTGGACTTTGCACACGAGTTTCTGCGCGAATCGCGCCGGATCGATCAACTCATTTGGGACGCGATGTCCCTCGTACGCGGCGAACGCGTCCTCTTCTGCGGTTTCGCTAACGACGGCCTGTGGGTCAAGCGGGCACAGGAGATCGGCGTCGACGTCAGCGTCATCGAGTCCGATGGGGCCAAGCTCGCGGAACTTCAATCGCTCGGCGTTCCAACGCTGCGCGGCAGCACGACGCTGATTCCAGCGCGCGATAACAGTTTCGATGCGATCGTGGCGTTCCACTATTTGCACGAGATCGACCCGACGTTCCACACGCAGATCGTGTGGGAACTCGCGCGGGTCGGTAAACGCATCATCATCGTCGAGCCCGCGCCGCCGGCAGATGCACTGGGCAAACGCATCTCCGAGCTGTACTCGCGGGCGAAATACGAAGCCGGAGCGTTCGAAGAATACCGGTCGATCGACTACTGGCGTAAGTTGCTGGCAATGGTCAAAGCCGACGTGTTGATGCAGCAGTTCACGTTCACACGCCTGGCACCGCGCTTCGCGGTCGAAGAGACCGTCGGGCTGATTCTCGATGCGATGGAAGTCGAGCAGATGCCGCAAGCGTATCTCGATGAATTGCGCGAACTCGCGCGCCGCCCGGAAGCGCAACTATCGCCGCTCTCGCGCTTCGTCCTCGTCGCGCTAGGCGCGGGCGAACCGGTGCGCGCCTCGGCCGGCACGCTCTTCCACGAAGAGACGGCAGCCGAACAAGAAGAACGCCTGCGCATTGCAGCGGCCGTCGCCCAACCCGAAGCACCGTACGTCCCGCCGGTACCCGGCCGCCCGCAGCCGGCGCCGGTCGCACCGCCGCCGGCCTATGCGGCCTCCATGCCGGGCGCCGAATTTCCGCCGGTGCTCCCGCCACCCGGCGCGACCCTGCTGCCGGTTGCACCGCGTGCTGCGCCGCCCGTCGCACCAGCGGCTGCCGCGCAGCCACCCGCAGCCCAGCCTCCGGCCGGCCTGCCGCCTGCCCCCGCCGCGCCGCTTGCACCGGCCGCCGCCGCCCCCGCGGCTGCCCAGCCGCCTGCCCCCGCGGCGCCGCTACCGTTCGGCGTGCCGCCGGCACCGGCCGCGGCCCCGCGTGGGCTACCGGGCGATCAGCCATTCGGCGTCCCCGCCCGGCCGGAGCCCGCATTCGGCATTCCGGATCCCACGCCGTTCGGCGCCCCGACGCCGGGCGGTCACGCGGCACCCTTCGGCCAGCCGTTCGCGCTACCGGAAGATCCCGATCCGTTCGGGCTCTCAGCCGACCCGGAAGAGCGGGCCGGCTTCGGTTGGAACTGGGAGCCCCCCGAGGGGCACCCCGACGCTCAGCCCGGCGACGAACCCTTCGGCATGTAGCCGCGCACCACGTCGATGGCGCGCTGCGCGCGCTCGATCAGCGGCGGTATCGCGTCGAGCGCACTCATGATGCGGTCGGCGTCGCGCTCACCGGTGGCGAATAGCGAGAGGACCGGCAGTTCGCCGTAACCCTCGAGCCGTCGTACGATGCGCTTCCCTTCGCGAAACGCGCGCCGTAGCTCAACGAAGAGCAGATCCAGGAAGACCAAAGCGGCGACGATCGCGCCGATCCACAGCATGCCGGAACCGTCCATCCGAGGACTAAGCGGCGCTTTCGGACTTGGATGCGGCCGGCGCGGGGGCGGGCGCCGCGGGCGCAGGCGTGGCGGGCGCAGCCGGCGTTGCCGGCGACGATGAGCTCTCGGTCGTGGCAGCCGGGGTACTCGAAGCGCTATCGCCCGAAGACGACGCTTTACTCGCCGCGCTCGAAACCGCCGCTTCGGCCGCCTTGCGCGAATCAGTCAGATAGAAGCCGGAGCCCTTGAAGACGATACCCGCCGGACTATAGACGCGCGCCATCTCGCCGCCGCAGTGCTCGCACTTGCCGTCGAATGTCTCCTTGAAGCCGTGACGGACGTCGGCCCTCTTCTGGCACGAACGGCACTGATACTCGTAAAGTGGCAACGCAAAACCTCATAGACGCGGGATCGGATCGTCGCTCAGTGTACCAAAACTGGCACTATGACGCAACGACTGCTAGCGTACTAGAAGTCGGCGAGACCGCTGTCTCCGCAACGACTGCTAGCGCACTAGAAGTCGGCGAGGATACCGTCCTCGTGCTCAAATTCCACTAACCCTTTGAAGTGCAAGAGCGAGTCACCGAGCGCTAGATCGAGTTTGCGGCGACGCGTGAAGCGGTCGACGAGCGCGGCTACGGCGCCGCCGTAGGTGGGGTAATCGACGCGGACAACGACCTTCGAGCGCTCGGACTTCTGCTCGACCCGGAAGTCCAGCCGCAGCCGGCACGAGAACGCGCCGACGAGCGATACGTGATAGCCGTCGATGAAGCGATCGACCTCAAAGAGCTCTTCGTCGTCGCCGGGCAAGTTCGAGCGGATCGCGACTTCGCTGCCTTCGCCGAAGGCGAGGTGCGGCTCGGTCAGGCGTGACGAGCGTAGAAACGACAACCAGACCGGCCACTTCTCGACTTCGCAAATGCGCGCGAAAGCGGTTGCCGCCGGGGAGGCGACGTCTTGGGCCCGATGGATCGCTCGTGCGGACGGGCGATCGAAATTGTACGCGGGGACCGCCATCCTGCGGGCGTTGGCCCCACAGGCAGGCTTAACCTCCCTTAACCACAACCGGTTGGGGAAGCTACCTGGCAAATCCCCAAGCTATTGCGGCTGAATTGCTCCGGACGTCACGCCCTCAGCGAACGCGACCAGGGTCGCGATGCCGGTCGGAATCGCCGCCTCATCGAGCCGGAACTGCGGGCTGTGACCTGAGTGCACCGAGCCCAGTGCCTCATTATAGATCCCGAGCCGCGCGACCACGCCGGGGACGCGTTCCGCAAAATACGCGAAATCCTCAGCACCCATCGTCGGCGGTAGCGCTTCGACCGGCGTCCCGTTGTGTTCGCGCACGTAATCGGCGAACGACGCCGCGAGACCCGCGTCGTTCACCACCGGCGGATAGCCGTAGACGACTTCGATCTCGGCCGTGCACGCGTACGCGCTCGCAACGCCGTCGACGATGCGGCGAATGCGCGCTTCGACGCCGTTGCGAATCGCGGGATCGTAAGTGCGAATCGTGCCGGTCATCTGCACGCGATCGGCGATGACGTTGTTGCGATAACCGCCGGCAATCGTGCCGATCGTAATGACGATTGAAGCCAGCGGGTCCGTTTCGCGCGCGGCAATATTTTGCAGTGCTAGTACGACGGCAGCCGATGCCGGAATAGCATCGACGGCTTTATGCGGATAGCCGCCGTGACCGCCCGACCCGCGAATCGTCAAGTGCAATTCGTCGGCGGCTGCGTTCACCGGGCCCGGCGTGATGCCGATCGTTCCGGTCGGCAAGCGCGGATCGACATGCAGCATCGTCACCGCATCGACGCGCGGATCGTCGAGCACGCCGGCCGCGATCATCGGTTCGGCCCCGCCCGGGCCTTCTTCCGCCGGCTGAAAGAGCAGCACGACGTTGCCGTGCAGGCTCGAACGCCGGGAACTGAGTTCGCGCGCTGCGCCGAGCAGCATCGCGGTATGTGCGTCGTGGCCGCACGCGTGCATCTTCCCCGGAACTTCGCTCGCGCACGATTCGCCCGAATCTTCATCGATCGGCAGCGCGTCCATATCGGCGCGCAACGCGGCGGTGCGCCCCGGTAACGCGCCGCGAATTACCCCGACGACGCCGGTTCCCGCCACCCGGCGATGCTCGATGCCGAGCTCGTCGAGTTCGCGTTCCACCAGCGCCGAGGTTTGATGCTCTTCGAAGCCCAGTTCCGGATGGCGATGGATCTCACGGCGAATCGCAATCGCGCGTTCGCTCGTGGCGGTCGGGATAAGGGCAGCGGTCACATCAAGAACGGTAGCGCAGAAACGCCGGAACCTCAATGTCGTCCATGTTCACCGGCGCGATCTTATCGAAGTCCAGCGGATGCGCCGACGACCCAAGGAACGAACTCGAGCGCAGCTTCCGCACGCCGAAACCGGCGGCGAGAACCGTGACGCGGACCTTGCCTTGCATCGACGGATCGATCGATGCGCCGAAGATGATCTGTGCTTCGGAGTCGACCGCGCGGCTAATCATCTCAGCCGCTTCGTTGACTTCGTACATCGAGAGATCGAGGCCGCCGGTGATGTTGAAGATCACGCCGCGCGCGCCTTCGATCGTCGTCTCGAGCAACGGCGAGGCGATCGCTTTTTGCGCGGCGTCGGCCGCCCGATGCTCGCCCGTGCCCTCGCCGATCCCCATCATCGCCGAGCCCGCGTCGGTCATGATCGTCTTGACGTCGGCGAAGTCGAGGTTGATCAAACCCGGCTGAGTGATCAAGTCCGAGATGCCTTGAATGCCTTGGCGCAACACGTCGTCAGCGAAAGCGAACGCCTCGTTGAGGGGCGTCTTCTTCTCAATGATCTGCAAGATGCGTTCGTTCGGGATCGTGATCAACGTATCGCATTTTGCTTCGAGTTCTTTGATGCCGGCTTCGGCCGCTTCCATGCGCTTACGGCCCTCGAACGAGAACGGTTTTGTGATCACGCCGATCGTCAGCGCGCCGGATTCGCGCGCGAGTTCCGCAACGACCGCCGCCGCACCGGTGCCGGTGCCGCCGCCCATGCCGCTCGTGATGAACACGAGATCGGCCCCATCGAGCAGCATGGCGAGATCTTCGCGCGACTCTTCCGCCGCTTCGCGTCCGATGTTCGGATTCGCGCCCGCGCCGAGACCGCGCGTGAGGTTCGCACCGATCTGCACGGTGTTCGCGGTCTTCGATGCGCGCAATGCTTGCACGTCGGTGTTGATCGCATAGAACTCGACGCCGGAGAGACCGGCCTCGATCATGCGATTGACGGCATTGCAACCGCCGCCGCCGAGCCCGAGGACTTTAATTGTCGCGGCGTGTTCGGGGACGGAACGTTTCGCGTCGGCCATGATGTGCGGGTCCTCCGGAAAGAGACGAGCTTGCAATGAAGTTAGCGTGGGGGTTTTGCGGGGCCTAGGCAGCACGGAATTCTGTGGAATATGTGCATTCGGCGAATTCAGTGGATGATCGCCGAACACGTTAATTCCAAATGGACGTAAACCACGTCCAGAGCTTGGCAAACGCCGTCCCGCCGGTGCGGCCGTTGAGATGCGGCGAGGCTTCGCCGCGGGGTCCGAAGAGCACGAGGCCGACGGCCGTCGCATATTCGGGCTGCTTCACCGAATCCGTCAATCCGGCGATCGTTGCGGGCACGCCGATCCGCACCGGCAAGCCGAAGATCTCGGCCGCGGTCGTCTCGATGCCGCGCAGGTGCGCGCCGCCGCCGGTGATGACGACCTCGCTCAACACTTGATCGCGCGGAAGATGGTCTTGGATATTTGATTTCGCGAGCCGGAACATTTCGAGGACGCGCGGCAGCACGATCGCGCGTAGCTGGGCTGACGTGACCTCGCGCGTGCTGCGCCCGTCGAGTGTCTTGACGTGAAACGTTTGCTCGGCCTCGTCGGGCCGCGTGAGTCCCGAACCATAGGTGCGTTTGACGATTTCCGCTTCGGCCGAGGTCGTCTTGAGCCCAAGTGCGATGTCGTTGCTGAGGATGTTGCCGCCGACGGGGATCGTGGCACTGTGAATCACGCCGCCGTCGGCGAACACCGCGATGTCGGTCGTACCGCCGCCGATATCGAGCAACACGCAACCGACGTGCTTCTCCTCGGAGAGCAACGTTGCGGCCGAGGATGCGAGCGGTTCGAACACGATGCCCGCCGGTTCGAGACCGGCACGGTGGACGCACTTGAGGACGTTGGCGATGAATGTCGAGCCGCCCGTAATGATGTGCGTGTCGACCTCGAGCCGGCTGCCCGACATTCCGAGCGGATCGGTCACACCGGCTTGGCCGTCGATCGTGTAGTGGCGCGGTAGGGCATGAATGATCTGCCGGTCGGCGGCGAGGTTGATGATCTTCGATGCATCGACCACGCGCTTCACGTCGGCGGCGATGACCTCGCGCTCGTCGCCCGAAACCGCAACGACGCCGCGGTTATTGGTCGACTGGATATGTTCGCCGGTGACGCCGACGTAGACGTGCGAGATGTGGACGCCCGCCATCCGCTCGGCTTTTTCGGTCGCCGCTTCAATCGCCCGGACCGTCTCCTCGAGATCGGTTACGACTCCTTTGCGCATCCCCGTCGAGGGCGCTTCACCGATCCCGATGATCTCCAAACCGTCGGGACCCGAGGCGGCGATGACGGCACACGTTTTCGTCGTGCCGATGTCCAGGCCCGCAATAATCTCGCCGCGTGCCACTACAAGCCGCCGGGGGGGCGCGGCCCACATGTAAAGAGGCGACCGCAGCGAGCATCCATCATAGCTATGGACACCATATATTGTGGGTGGGAGGCGCAGTCCCTACAAGGACTATGGAAATTCGATGATCGGCGTCCCCGGCGCCCGGAGGTCGATGGCCCGCAGCCGGCGCCCTTTGACACTGTTGCGGATCGGTTCAACCAAGGCAAGCTTTGCTTGTAAATCGGCGTCCGAACCGAAGCGCAGGAGAACGCCGCGGCTATCGACGGCTTCGAGTCCGCCGAAGCGGTCGCGCCCGACGACACGGACGGGGATGTGCGCCCCGACTGCCCGAGCGTCGGCGAGCAGCCGGTCGACATCTGGCGCGGCGAGTATCGCGCCGGGCGCGACCGCCGGAGCGGTGCCGACGTCCACCAGCGGCAGCGCGGCCGAGACGCAGTCCAGCTGCAGCACGCGCGCGGTTGCATCGATCGTTACCGTGCCGCTCGAGGAGCGCACGCAGCCCGTCGGCTCGCGCAACGTGACGTCCAACGACACCGCCGGCTGCGGAAACTGCGCGCGGTGCACGGCGGCGGTCGCAACGTAGGGAATCGCCTCCAAGCGGCGCCGGATTGCGCTCGTGTTGAGCAGCCACAAGTTCGCGTCGGGATCGATGTGCGCGGCCGAAATTACGGCGCTTTTCGTCACCGGACCGCCGGACGGAACGCTGGCGTCGATCATACGGACGCGCAGTTGCGGTGCGTTAGCGATTGCCGCTGCCAGCACGGTACCGGCACATAAAACGAGCGCTGCGACGACCCAAAACGTGCGCACGCGTCCGGCGATCGAGGGCTTCGTGCGGCGGCGCTGTACGGCTTTTGCGCTCATGTCAGGACGTACCGCTCGATCGCTTCCGCAACGCCGTCGTGCGCGACGTCGCCGACGACGGCGTCCGCTTTGGCGAACAATTCCGGCGGCCCCGATCCCATTGCGACGCCGATGCCGGCAGCGGTAATGAGCGGAACGTCGTTCCACGCATCGCCGATCGCCATCGTTTCGGCGAGCGTTGCGCCATAACGCTGCGCGACGAACGCCAGCGCCTCGCCCTTGTTCACGTCGGGCGAGAGCACTTCGACGAAGTCGACATGGCTGCGCGTGATGTACGCGCGGTCACCGAGCAACGGCGTGAGCGCGGCCAGATGCCCTTCGGACGGACCCGGATCGTCGACCAGCACGATCTTGATCGATGGTTTGTCGGCGAAGGCTTCCCGCAACGACGGCACGACCGTCGGCGTGACTTTCGCGAGGTCGGTGTAGCGCTTGGAAAAGCGATTGATCTGCTGTACGTAGAGCGTATCGCCGGAATAGCACTGCGCGTGCACGTGATGCTCTTCGGCCCACGCCAGAACTTGGCGCGTCACGTCTTGATGCACGGGCGTTTCACGTAACACCGCGCCCGTGCTCGCTTCGAAAATTGCCGCCCCTTGATAACACACGAGCGGCCCGGTGATGCCGAGGATCTCCGCAAACGGCTTCGCGGCGGCGAACATGCGGCCGGTCACGATCGTGATCTCCGTTCCGCGGGCGCGGGCACGGACGATGCTATCGCGCACGCGCGGCGAGATCGTGAGGTTTGACCCGACGAGCGTCCCATCGAGGTCCAGCGCGACAAGCCGGATCCGCGTACTAATCATCGGAAGAACGTATTCGCTATCGGCGTTCGATACGCATGCGGGCCGTTCGCGCGTGCGCCGGCAAGCCTTCGAACTCCGCGAGTGCGGCGAGCATTTCGGCATCCGCGGCCATCCGTGCCGCGCTGTTCTCCACCACCGACATCGTGCGATAGTAGTCCGCGGTACGCAGTCCCGATGAGAAGCGGCTCGCGCCTGAGGTCGGCAGGGTGTGATTCGTCCCGGCGATGTAGTCGCCGGCGGCAACCGGGGTGTGATCCCCGATAAAGATCGCGCCGGCGTGCCGGATGTGCGGAACGAGGCTCCACGGATCGGCAACTTGCAGCGAAAGATGTTCGGGCGCAAAGCGCTCGATAACCTCGAACACTTGCGCGTCGCTGGCGGCGTGGATCAGCCAGGTACGGTCGGCGAGCACGCGCTCGACGATCTCGCCGCGACCGGTTTCACGCACGAAGTCTCCACTCAGTAACGCGGCCACCGCCTCGAGTGTCGGGCGGTTGCGCGACACCGCCGCCACGCGCGCGAGCGGATCGTGTTCGGCCTGCGCGATCAGTTCGCCGGCGACGAAGTCGGGCCGGGCGCGTTCGTCGCACACCACCAGAACCTCCGACGGACCGGCCAGCCCATCGATCCCGCACACGCCGAAGACCTGACGTTTCGCCTCGGTAACGTAGACGTTTCCGGGCCCGACGATCTTGTGGACCTTGAGAATCGTCGCGGTTCCGAAGGCGAGCGCCCCCACGGCTTGCGCCCCGCCGGCGGCATAAAGTTCGTCGACCTCGCACAGGCTGCACGCGTAGAGGATCGCCGGGTTGATCGAACCATCGCGCTGCGGCGGCGTCGTCACGACGACGCGCTCGACGCCGGCGACTTTGGCCGGCACGACCGTCATCAGGACAGTCGAGGGCAACGACGCGCTACCGCCCGGCACGTAGGCACCGATGCTATGCAGCGGCTTCGAGAGAAAGGCATATTCGCTCATGTCCGCCGTACGGTAGCGGATCGGCTCCGGGATCTGACGCGCATGGTAGTCGGCGATGCGCTCGCGCGCCAGTTCGAGACCGGCCGCAATCATCTCGGGAACGAGGCCACGCGCATGTTTGCGCGCGGGAACATTCACCCTCAGCGTGGCCTGCGTCGCTTGCGGGTGATCGTACTGCTGCGTCAGCGCGACGACCGCCGCGTCGCCGCGATCGCGCACGTCGTCCAAAATCGCGGTTACGCGCTCGCGAACCTCGCGCGGCGCGTCCCAACCGCCGGAGTAGAGCGGCGCGAGCGCGCGCTCGTCGCCGGCATCGACGAGAATCATGCGTGAACGGTGCCGTCCAGCCGTTCCAGGAGCGCAGTAAGCTCTTCGTATTTGGTCCGAAAGCGAACCGGATTCACAACGAAGCGGGCCGTGCTCCGTGCGATTTCATCGACGATGACCATGTCGTGTTCGCGCAACGTATTTCCGGTCGCCACGAGATCGACGATCAGGTCGGCGAGGCCCACGATCGGACTCAACTCGACCGAGCCGTGCAGCGGAATTAGCTCGACCGGCAGATCGCGTTCGGCAAAGTAGGCTTCGGCCGAGCGCGCAAATTTTGTCGCGACGCGTAGAAACGTCGGCAGCGGCGCGCCTTCGTGGTAGCGATCGATGCGCCGCGCCGCAACGCACAGCCGGCAATAGCCGAAACCGAGGTCGGCCAATTCGCTGACGGTGCGATCGGTTTCCCACAGCACGTCCTTGCCGACGATGCCGCAATCGGCCGCGCCGAACTCGACGTACGCGGGCACGTCGGAGGGACGCAAGAACAACAGCTGGGTGCCGTCCGACGTCACGACCGCCAATTTGCGGCCGACGTCGTCGGGGACGTCGATCCCGGCGCTGCGCAAGCGATTGGCGGAATCCTCGTAGAGTGCACCCTTCGGGACGCCGATCGTCAGCATCAGAGCGCCTCCGTCTTGCGCGGCGTGTTCTTTTTCGGCAAGCGTTTGTCGGGCTCGGGCGAGACGCGCACTTCGCGAATATCGCCGTTCTCGGCAATGACGATGCGCGGAATGTCGTGCGCGCGCGCTTCCGCGATTAGGGCCGCCTCGTTTTGTCCGCTCGACGCGTAGCGCACGATGTTGCCCGCCGCGCGCTCGCGCGTCGCGACGACGTCCGCGCCGCTGACCAGCACGTCCACGCGATGACGCCGGCGCGTGATGTGCTTGCCGCGCCGTTCGAGGGCGATGAGCATACGTTCGACGCCGGCGCTCCAGCCGACCGCCGGCACGTTATAGCCGAACTTCGGCAGCAGCGAATCGTAACGGCCGCCGCCGCACAGCGGAAAGCCGATTTCGGGCAAGTAGCCCTCGAAGATGAAGCCGGTGTAGTAGTCGAGGTCGCGCAACAGCGCAAAGTCGACCGACACGCGGTCGCCGTAACCGAGCGCCGCCGCCCGCACCAGGAGCGTTTCGAGCTCGTCGAGCGCGGCCTGACTCTCAGCCGTCTTGCAGACTTTACGGGCTGCCTCGATGCCGTCGCGTCCGCCACGCCGCAATGCAAAATCGATCAAGAGCGGCTTATCGAAGGTGCGCAGGCCGACGATGTTGCGTTCTTTCATCAGCGTCTTTGCTGCTGGAATCGCTTCGCCCGACAGGCCGACGCCGAGCAAGATGCCGTCGACGATGCGCGAGTCGTTGATATCGTAGGTTGCGTCGCGCATGCCGATCTCATCGCAGGCTTCGATCGCCATGAACAGCGTCTCCGCGTCGGCGTCGATGCCGGGCGAACCGATCAGTTCGACGCCGGCCTGCGTGAACTCACGCATGCGGCCCTCTTGCGGCTGCTCGTAATACCGGAATGCCGTCGCAACGTACGATAGCCGCAGCGGCAGCGGCGCTTCGCGCATCCGCGTCGACACGAGCCGGGCGATCGGAGTCGTCAGTTCGGGTCGCAACGCGAGCATCGTCGCGCGGCGATCGTTGAACTGGAACGAGAGCTCGGTTAGTTCGCTGCCGAGGCCCTTCTCGATAACGTCGAAACGCTCGAACGTCGGCGTCTGCACTTCCTCATACGACCAGCGCCCGAACACGGCGCGCAAAATCTGCTCGATGTCACGTTTGCGCGCGAGCTCGTGAGGCAGCCAGTCGCGAACGCCCTGCGGTAATTTCATTTTGAAGGCGCTCCGGCCCAGCCTGCGCGCCCCCCGCGCTTTGCGCGGGGCCCCCGGTTCGAGCTCGCAATTTTCCTGATTGCTACTTCTCCATGCTCCTGTGCTCGCTCCATCACCGGTATCATGCGGGATAACCTATCCGCACGTTGGCGGGACCGACGATCCGTTCCAGTTCGTTCTTCACGTAGGGAGCGTTGGCGATGCCACGCGAGCTGCGCTTCGTTTGACCGGAGATGTGGAACACGAGCGGTATCGTGCCGGGGGATTCTTCGAGCAGTTGGGCGAGCGCGTCGACGTGACTGCGCGATGAAACGGTGACGTGCCAGCCGGGGAAATCGGGCGGTGCGGGTTGGCGCTTGAACGGCTGCACTTCGTTGACCGAGACGCTGAACTCGACCGGCGTCTCTTCGCCCGGTACCGCTCCGCGGCGTTCGCGCAGGCGCAAGCGCCCGTTGATAACGACGATCGCATCTTCAATGAACGCACCTTGCAGTTGCGGATAGGATTTCGGGAAGACGATGCACTCGATCGATCCGGTCATATCTTCGATCGTCGCAATGAGCATTTGCTGCTGCGCTTTGGTCAGCGTCCGGCGAACGGCCGTGACGAGCCCCGCGATGCGCGCCGGCGAGTCGTCCTCGACGCCGCGCAAATCTTTTATCGACGTCGCGCCGGTGCGCGCCAGCGCCTCGGCGACGTCGGCGAGCGGGTGACCCGAGACGAAGATCCCGAGCGTCTCTTTCTCCCAGGTCAGCGCGACCATGGTCGACGGAGCCGGCAACGGGCGCAACGACGGCGTGAAGGCCGGTGCGGCTTCCTCGAGCATGCCGAAGAGCGAACTCTGGCCGAGCTCGCGGTCGCGTGATTCGCGTGCCGCGGCATCGAGCGCGCCGTCGAGCACGTCGAGCAATTGGGCGCGATTGCCGGGCAGCGTATCGAACGCGCCGCACTTGATCAGCGCTTCATAGACCTTGCGGTTCGCGGCCTTGCTCTCGACGCGTTTGGTCATATCGAACAGGTCGGCGAACTTCCCGTCGCGTTCCCGCGCGGTCAGAATCGCGGCGACCGCGCCTTCGCCGATGCCCTTGACGGCGGCGAGGCCGAAACGAATCTGCGAGCCGACGACGGCAAAATCAACCAGCGATTCGTTGACATCGGGCGGCAGCACCGCGATGCCCATTTTCTTTGCTTCTTCGATGTACTCGACGAGCTTGTCGGTCTTATCGCGCACCGACGACATCAGCGCAGCAAAGTACTGCAGCGGATAATTCGCCTTCAGGTACCCGGTCTGATAAGATATCCAGCCGTATGCGGCCGCGTGCGACTTGTTGAAGCCGTAACCGGCGAACGGTTCGATAAAGGCGAAGATTTCCGCCGCAAGTTTGGCGTCGATCCCGTTTACAGTCGCGCAGCCCGCTATGAACTGCTCGCGATAGTAGGGGATCTTGTCTTTCTGCTTCTTGCCCATGACCTTGCGCAGTTCGTCGGCTTGACCCATCGTGAACCCCGCGAGATCGCGCGCGATCTGCATCACCTGCTCTTGGTAACAAGCGATGCCGTAGGTGTCGCTTAAAATCGGCACGAGTTTCGGGTGCAGATATTTCGGCGTCTTACGGCCGTGCTTGTTGGCGATGAAGTCCGGAATCCAGTCCATCGGTCCCGGGCGGTACAGCGCCACCAGAGCGATGATGTCGTCGAGGCCCGACGGCTTGAGCTCGACGCACACGCGCTTCATGCCGTCCGATTCGAGCTGGAACACGCCGAGGGTCTCGCCGCGCCCGAGCATCTCGTAGGTACGCGCGTCGTCGTCGGGGATCGTCGCGAGATCGAAGTCCGCTTTGGTCGTGCGCCGGATCTCGTCGCTCGCGGCCTTCATCACCGTGAGGTTGCGCAGGCCAAGAAAATCGAACTTGAGCAGGCCGACGCGCTCGACCATATTCATGTCGTACTGCGTGTTGACGTCGCCCTCACCGAGCTTGACCAGAGGCACGTGGTCGGTGAGCGGGTTCTTCGAGATCACAACGCCGGCCGCGTGCGTCGATGCGTGACGCGCCAGGCCTTCGATCGAGTTAGCGGTATCGAGCAGCTTGCGGATCTGCGGGCTGCCGTCGTAAAGCATCTTCAGTTCGGGGATCTGCTCGAGGGCAGCCGTGATCGAAAGTCCGCCCGGTCCCGACGGGATCAGTTTCGCGACACGGTCGACATCGGGCAGAGGCACCGCCAGCGCCCGGCCCGCGTCGCGCACGGCTGCGCGGGCCGCCATCGTCCCGAACGTCACGATCTGGGCGACGCGGTCCTTGCCGTACTTTTCCGTCACGTACGCGATGACTTCGTCGCGCCGCTCGACGCAGAAGTCGGTGTCGACGTCGGGCATCGAGATGCGGTCGGGATTGAGGAAGCGCTCGAAGATCAGCTTGAACTTGATCGGATCGAGGTCGGTCACGCGCAGGCAGTACGAGACGATCGAACCGACCGCCGAGCCACGGCCGGGCCCGACCGGAATGTCGCGGTCGCGCGCGTACTTGATGAAGTCCCAGACGATCAAGAAGTACGAGCTGAAGCCCATCTTGACGATGACCTCGAGTTCGTATTCGAGCCGCTCGCGCAGCACCGGATCGTTCTTCGCGCGGTCGGCGCCGTAGCGCTCGATCAATCCGCCTTCGCAAATCAGCCGCAGATATTCATCCGCACCCATCTCGACTTCGCGATCGGGCGAGGCATCGAGCCCCTCCGCTGCCGATTTGCCCGCGAGCACGCCGGCAACGTCGAGCGCCGCCGTGCGCGGGACGGGGTAATCCGGCAGATAGAAAATCTTATCCGGAATCTTGAGATCGATGCGTTTGACGATCTCGAGCGTGTTGTCGCAGGCCTCAGGAATGTCGGCGAACAGCTCGCGCATCTCTTGCGGGCTCTTCACGTAGAACTCATCGGAGAAGAACTTCATCCGGCTCGTGTCGGCGACGGTTTTTCCGGTACCGATGCACAGCAGCACGTCGTGCGCCTGCGCGTCGCCGCGCGAGAGATAGTGCGAGTCGTTGGTCGCCACCAACGGCAAGTTCAATTCGCGCGCCAGCGAGATCAGACCCGTATTGATGACGTCTTCTTCGGGCATCCCGTGGCGCATGATCTCGACGTAGAACCGGTCGCCGAAAATGTCCATGAACTCTTTGGCCGCTTTGATCGACGTCGCGCGGTCGTTTTTCAGCAACGGTGCCGCGACCGGGCTCGACATGCAGCCGGAGAGCACGATCAAACCACGGTTGTGCTTTTCGAGCAAATCCATGTCGATGCGCGGCTTGTAGTAGTAGCCCTCGAGAAAGCCTTTGGAGATCAGCGCGGTGAGGTTCTTGTAGCCTTCGTCGTCGGCGGCGAGCAACGTGATGTGCGCCTCGTCGCGCACCGTGCGATCGAACCGGCCGCGCGGCGCGATGTATGCCTCGCAGCCGATGATCGGCTTGAGCCCGTGCTTGAGCGCGCTGTCGTGGAATTCGACCGCGCCGAACATCACGCCATGATCCGTCAGCGCGACGCCGGGCACGCCTTCGTCGGCGCTGCGGCGGCATAACGAATCGACGCGGCACGCGCCGTCGAGGAGCGAATACTCGCTGTGAACGTGGAGGTGAACGAACGACGAATCAGACACGGAGAGCTATTGTTTTGGGAGGCGCGAGCCTTGAGCCTGCGGGGCGGTTTGCGATCGCGCTAGCGGCGCTCTTGTAGCGACACCGGCATCTGCTGCGCGGTGAGAATGCGCACGAATGCCGCGTGGGCATCGCTGACCCAGCGCGGGTTCTTCGGATCGGCCGTGACGACGCGGTTGTGGCCGCCGCTCTTCGCCATATACAGCGCGAGGCGCGCGAAGCGGACGAGATCGTCGTGACCGCCCGCATCGATGGGAAAGGCCGATACGCCGATCGAGAGGGCGATCTGCGGCAAATGCGGCGGCACGTTCTTCGTGATGCGCTCGACCATCATCCGGCCCTGGACGGACGCTTCTTCGTGATCCATCCCCGGAAAGAGTGCGAGGTAGAGCCCGCCGCCCACTCGCCCAACCGAGCCGCGCGACGAAACGACCGTTTGCAATGTATGCCCGACGTAACTCACCACGTCGTCACCGATCGCATACCCGTGGTCGGTGTTGATCCCGTCGAGTCGATCGATGTCGAGCAACCAGACCGACACCGGCCGTTCGGATGACTTCGATGCGTGCACCGCATCGACGAGTACCTCATTGATGGAGCGGAAGTTGAGCAAGCCGGTCAGCGAGTCGTAAAGGGCCTCGTTGCGGGGGCGCGCGCGACGCAACGCGCTCGCGTACGCCGAGCCGGCGAACGTCTGGACGCTGCGCAAAAATTGTTCTTCAACGTCGCTGAGAGCCGCAGCTTCGAGCTCGAGGTCGATGCCGCCGAAGCGTTCGCCCTCGTTTAACAGGCCGAGGCCGACGTGGGTCGCCCCGTCTTTGGTTGTGACCACGAGTGCTTCGCTGGCCTGGGCGCCGCGAACGACATCGCTGTCGTCGTCGACCGCCGCCAACCGGGCCGACCGCACCCAATGCAGCCCGCCAAGCGCTTCCACGATCTCGGCGCTGGTCGCACCGGGGTCGTTCGAGCTCTCGAGCAGGTGGGCCACGTTCGCCATCACGTTGAGGCGCTGCATGTCGTGGATCGGATCGCGCTCGTCGGTAACCAGGTGATCGCCGAGCTTGGAGAGCGCTAGGCGAGCCCCGATCGCGGCTGCCAGCGAACGGCAGGCGTCGAGCACGAGAAAATCCCAGATCCGCTGCTGCTTGAGGACGTCGATGATCAGCGCACCGACCCACACCCCACCCGAGCGAATGGGCGTGAGAACGGTGCTGCGCAGACCGCCGTACCAGAGCATCTTGCGCTGCTGGGGCGTGAACGGGAAGGTCAGCGCGTCGTCGATATTCGCCTGGACGCCCGTTTTGAGGGCGCCGCGCGCGAAGGCGGGCAGCCGGGCAGCCGACTGCGTGTACCCCAGCAGGTCCGGCCAGTCGCCCCTCGAGGCCTGGGTCACGGTGAAGCGGACACCGTCGGGGCTGACCCGCGCGATATAGGCCCGGTCGACCTCAAGGAGCAGCGGCATGCGGGAAACCAGTCGCTGCAACCCGGCGGCCCCATCGTCGTAAAACGGCGCGAGGTCTTCGATAAGGTTGGTTACGACTGCCGAATTTGCAGGCAATTGCGGGGCCGGGTTGATGGGGGCGGTCAATCCTGGATCCGAGCGCACGCTGTCCTTTCCGATGGTTCTAACCGCTCGTTCGCCATCGTTGTCCCAGTCTCCGCATGGTAGGACCGATCGTCCGACGAAAATCCGGGCGGTCAGCTTCTTTCTAATGGTACACTCCTGGGAATTGAGTTTCACTCGTCCATAAGGGGCATCAAGGTAGTGATCAAACACGACATCGTCGTGGTCGGCGGTGGCCTCGCCGGCATGCGCGCAGCGGTCGAGGCAGCCGAACGCGGTGCCGACGTCGCGATTGTCTCAAAAATGCACCCCGTCCGCAGCCATTCGGGCGCGGCGCAGGGCGGCATCAACGCCGCGCTCGGCAACGTTGCCGAGGACACCCCGGAAAACCATGCCTTCGACTGCGTGAAGGGTTCCGATTACCTCGGCGACCAGGATGCGATCGAAGCGATGGCCGAGGACGCACCGCGCCAGATCGTCTGGCTCGAACATCGCGGCTGCATCTTCTCGCGCCTGCCTGACGGGCGCATCGCGCAGCGGCCATTCGGCGGCGCGGGCGTTCCACGGACGTGCTATTCGGCCGACGTTACGGGTCTCGTCATCCTGCATACGTTGTGGGAGCAACTCGAGCGCTTCCAGGTCAAGGTTTACGAAGAGTACTTCGCGACCGCCCTGTGCGTCGAGGACGGCATCGGCACCGGCATCACCGCCTACAACATGCGCACGGGCGAACTGGAACTGGTCACGGCGAAGGCCACGATCTTCGCGACCGGCGGCGCCGGCCGCGCGTACGCCAAGACGACCAACGGCTACGCTTCGACCGGCGACGGGATGGCGATCTGCTACCGCGCCGGGGTTCCGCTGATGGACATGGAGTTCGTCCAGTTCCATCCGACCTCGTTGAAAGAGAACGGCGTACTGCTCTCCGAAGCGGCGCGCGGCGAAGGTGCGTATCTCCTCAATAAAGACGGCGAACGCTTCATGTTCAAGTACGCTCCGAACAAGGGCGAACTGGCATCGCGCGACGTGGTCTCGCGCGCCGAATGGACCGAGATCATGGAAGGCCGCGGCGTCGACGGTTGCGTCTTCCTCGACCTGCGCCATCTCGGCCGCGAAAAGATCCTCGAACGGCTCCCGCAGATCCGCGAGCTCGCGCTCGACGCGACCGGCAAAGACGCGATCGACACGCCGATCCCGATTCTGCCCGGCATGCACTACTGGATGGGCGGCATCGCGACCGACAAGAACGGTGCAACGCAGATCCCCGGCGTGTATGCGGCCGGCGAATGCGCCTGCGTCAGCGTTCACGGCGCCAACCGCCTCGGCGGCAACTCACTGCTGGAAACGATCGTCTTCGGCCATCGTTCCGCGACGGACGCCGTCAACTACATCAAGTCGGTCGGCGAAGTCCGCTCGTCGGAGAAAACGCACAAGGCCGAACGCGACCGTCTCGACGGAATTCTCGCGCGCACCGGCGGTGAGCGTCATCCACAAGTTCGCAAGGCGCTCAACAAAGCGATGAGCGATTATGCGTTCATCTTCCGTGAAGACAAAGAACTCGGCCAAGGGATGACCGAGCTTCGTGACGTTCAGCAAGTGGCTGAGACGATGACGACGATGGACAAGTCCAAGACGTTCAACACCGATCTCGTCGGTCTGCTCGAAACCGAGTTCTTGAAAGACATCGTGATGCCCGTTATGCTCGGCGCGAAAAACCGGACTGAGTCGCGCGGCGCGCAGTCGCGCACCGACTTCCCCGAACGCGACGACGTCAACTGGATGAAACATACCTTGATGCATTTCAAGGGACCGACCAGCGATCCCGAAGCCGACTACACGCGCGGCGTGACCGTCACCAAGTTCCAACCGGAAGTGCGGACGTACTAGCATGAGCTTCTTCCTCGATATCTACCGCTACGACTCAGCCACCGACGAGGTTCCGCACCGGGATCGCGTCGAGTGCGATCTTCCGACGACGATGACGGTCCTCGATGCGCTCGAGAACGTCAAAGCGGAGAAGGACGGCTCGATCTCGTTCCGCCGTTCTTGCCGCGCGGCGATCTGCGGTTCGTGCTCGATGAACATCAACGGCACGACGGGGCTCGCGTGCAAGACGCCGGTAGACAGCGTCCTGCGCAGCGACAACACCGTCGCCGTCGATCCGATGCCGAACTTTCAGCCCATGAAGGACCTCGTGGTCCACATGGATCCGTTCTGGGACAAGTACTCGCGCCTCAAGCCGTACTTGCAGCCGGTCGACAACGATTCCGATCACGCGACCGAACGTCGCGTATCGCCCGAAGACATGCACAAGCTCGTGGCGGTCGCCAACTGCGTAATGTGCGCGACGTGTTACGCGCTCTGCCCCGTGGTATCGGTCGATCCAGCGTTCGCCGGGCCGGCCGCGATCGCGTACGCGTATCGCTTCATCGAAGACGTGCGCGATTCGAAGCGCAAAGAACGCGCCGCGCAAATCAGTGACGATTACTTGTGGCTGTGCGCGCACTGCTATGCGTGCTCGTACTGCCCCAAACACGTGGATCCGCAAGACGACATCATCGCCGTGAAGCGCGCCACGATCGAGGAAGGTCTCACCAACCATCCGGGCCCGCGTCACGCGCTGGTAATCGCCAAGACGATCAAACAAACCGGCATGCTGCACGAGACGGAAGTCATCCAAGGCACGGTCGGACGTTTCAACATTAAGGGCCTCATCAAGGTCGCCCCGCTCGGTATCCGTATCGCGCTCGCCGGCAAGATGCCGCCGGTCTTCCTCAAACCCGTTCCGAAAGTCAACGAAATCAAGCTGATTTTCGACACCCTGGAGGCTCCCGTACTCGCATGACCGCTGTTATTGAAGCGCCGCAGATTAAGCGGCAATCCAAGTCGGCGCAGATGCGCAAATACGGCTTCTTCCCCGGTTGCGTCGCCAAAGAGTCGTGCAAGGAATTGTTCAACTCGACGATGCTGCTGGCCGAGAAACTCGGTATCGAACTCGTCGAGCTCACCGCCGCCGCGTGCTGCGGTGCCTCGGTGCTCAACGACACCAACCGCGACGTCGCGCGCGTGCTCAACGCGCGCACCTACGCGCAAGCCGAAGCACTCGGTCTCGACGACGTGATCACGATCTGCTCGACCTGCACGGGTCACATGCGCGCCGCGAACAAAGAATTGCTGGAGTCCGAAGCCCACATGGGTCAGGCGAACGCGATTCTCGGTAAGTTCGGCGCAAAGTACAACGGCGGCGTGATGGTGCGCCATCTGCTGTGGCTGCTGATCGACGACATCGGCCTCGACAATCTCAAGAAGATGGTCGTCAACCCGCTCAACGGTTTGAAGGTCGCGCCGTTCTACGGTTGCCACATCATCCGGCCGGAGTCGGTCAACGGTTGGGAATCATCGCGCAACCCGCACTCGCTCGAAGACATCATCGAAGCGCTGGGCGGTGAAGCGATCGACTACGCCGGCAAGACGCGTTGTTGCGGCTTCCACGTCCAACTCGAAAAAGAGGGCATCGCACCGGCGATGGTCGGCCAGAACATGCGCATGGCCAAGGACAAAGGCGCCGAGGCCGTGCTGACGCCGTGCCCGCTGTGCCATCTCGCGCTCGACGGCTATCAGGCCGATTCGGCCGCGCGCTGGGGCCGCACCGACCTGCCGACGTTCCATCTCCCGCAGCTGGTGGGCTTGGCGCTCGGCATCGATCCGTCGCTGCTCGGACTCAACAAACACATCGTCTCGCCGGGGCTCGTGCTCCAAGCACATGATCTCGCGCCGGCGCACGTCGCGTAAGGGAACTTAAAGGAGCCTAACGCGCAAAAGGCGCCGCACGCCGCGGCGCTTTTTGCTTTTTTGATAAAGGGGCATCGCCTGCGGCTCGCGTAGCAGTTTTTCCAAGCCTTCGGAGTTCCCATGATACCCGTCTACCTGGTCTCGGCTGCACTCCTGGCGCTCACGTTGATGATCGTCATCGAAGTGATCCGACTGTTCGCGGGCAAACGCGGCCGCCCACAGGTCCGCACGCGCCGTCCGCGGCGGCAACCGGTACTCGAGGATCGCATCCGAACTGCATTCGACTCGCCGCGCGCACAGTTCGGCGAGATATTCGTCAACTACATGATTTGGCGCCGCGAAAACGAGACGCGCCTAGAGCTCTTCTCCGGCGATCCGTGGTTGCGGCTCAACGACTTCACGCGCTCGCTCGTGGTGCGCCATCTCTGGCGCGCACTCGAAGCGGTCGTGCAAGGCTCGGTCGTCATCGTCGACACGCCGTCGCAACAGTGGTCGAAGGAAATCGACGCGCAGTTCGAAGACAACGGCGTCGATCCGTGGGGACCGCGACCGCCGACGCTCGGGTCGGACGGCCCGCAGTTCGTGCGCGAGTAGGCGCTACAAACCGCGCCCGCGACGCTCCTCGCTGAAGCCGCCCCAGTAGATGAGGCCCGCGATGGCAATGCAGAGGACCATGAGGACAATCGGAACCGTAAAATTCACCGTGAGTCTCCTTTGCCGATTCTTGTTCGCGGCATGGCCGGGGCCGCCCCGCTTCGCACGTAGAAGCGCGACTGCATGGCCGAGATCGAGTTCCTGAACGACCGTAACGCGACCATCGCCGGCATCAACATCGGCGGCACCAACACGACGGTCGTCGGCGGTCTCGAAGACGGCACGATCGTGTCACGCTGGCGCTCGTTTACGCCGGTCGACGACGGCGAACTGCTCATCGCGCAAGTCGTCGAGGCGTTGCGGCAAGTTGCGCCAAACGCGCGCAAAATCGGTATCGCCGTCGGCGGTCCGCTCAACGTGCGCCGCGGCCAAATCACCGAGGCCGTTCATCTGCCGGGACTGCACGGGGTACGCCTGCGCGACAGCATTGCCGACTTGACGGGCCACGCCGTCGGGCTGCATCACGACGCAGCCGCCTGTGCCCTAGCGGAGTGGCGCTGGGGACCGAACGCCGGCGCCGACGGGCTCGCGTATCTTACGTGCGGCACCGGCTTCGGCTGCGGCCTCGTGCTCGGCGGAAAGGTTCGGTACGCGCTCGACGGCCGCTCACCCGAGATCGGCCACGTCCGCTTCCGTGAAGAAGGCCCGGCCATCTTCGGCAAACCGGGTTGCTACGAGGGCTACGCTTCCGCGAACGCTTTGGGTCTTCTGCTGAGCTACCGTCGCCCCAAAGACTTCCCCATTGCGACCCCGGTCCAAGTCATCGACGAAGTGCGCCGCAACAATCCCGATGCGAAGTGGGCGCTGACCGAAAACGAGCGCGCCGTCGGAACGGCCTGCGCGATGCTGGCCGACCTGCTCGCGCTCGATTGCATCGTTCTCGGCACGCTCGCGACGTATCTCGGCGACCCGTGGGTAGCACGCGTGCGCGACTACTTCCGTGACGAAACCCTCGCGGTCAACGCGGACGCGTGCGTCGTCCGGCCCGCGATGCCCGACGTTCAAGATAAATCGGCGCTCGCCGCCGCGTGCGACGCCGACGAACAAAAGAATTGGCGTAAGCGCTAAGACGAAGCCTGAGCGAAGTATTCGAGCATCGAAACGCGCCCGGCGTGAACGAGCGGCCGGGGCGAAGGATGCTTTGCATAGATCGCTTGGTGCGCATCACGAAAGCGCCGCACGCCGTCTTTGGCCGAATAGCTCGAACGGTCTTCGTGAATGAAGTAGACCGAGGTGACGTCGGAAACGCGCGCCCACTCACGTCCTGCGGCGAGGCGCAGCCAAAACTCGTAGTCCTCCGCATTGACGAGTCCCTCGTCGAGCGTACCGATGCGATCCACGATCGCCCGGCGAAAGAGCACCGCTGTCGTCGCGAGCGAACCGGCCCACTGGATGTCGGCATGATCGAGCAGGGCGGTATGACCGGCGAGCGCTCCGGTCGGCCGCCGTTCGCTACCCGTTCGCACCGCGAAGCAGTTGATCAACTGGCCGTACGCGACATCGAGACCGCTGCGTTCGAGCGCGTTCACGAGCGTGGCGATGTGGTCGGGGAACATTTCGTCGTCATCATCGAAGAACGTCGCGAACGTACCGCGTGCCGCGGACAATCCGCGATTTCGCGCTGCAGCGGGGCCGGCGTTGCTGGGTTCGTCGATCAGCCGGGCACGCGGAAAGCGCGCCACGACATTGCGGACATCGCAGCCGCCGTCGTTGACCACGATGATCTCCAACGCAGAATAGGTCTGACGCTCGATCGTTTGCAACGTCTCGGCCAGCAACTGCGGCCGGTTATAGGTTGCCACGACGATCGAGACCAGCGGATCGTCGGCGCGCCTCACGGGTTGCGCGCGTCGGCTCGGGCGGTCTTCCCAGCGGCCCACGCAGATCACCGGCGGCGCGCCCGACAAGCCGTTGGCAACGGCCGAGAGAATGCTCCGCCGATCCCACGGGACGTAGATCGAAACGCCGCGCAGGATCTCCGTCGCGCCGCCGGCCGACGAAACAGCGAGCGGCCGGCCCAGTTTGGCCAGCGCCAGCGCGACCCCCGGATCGTTGCTCGTCGCGTCGACGATGAGGCGCGCGTGTCCGAGCGCGGCAACCGCGCCTTCGGGTCCTACGAATCGAACGCGACCGCCGATCGTGGGGCGATCGCGCGCGATGATCGTGACCGGCACTTCGAGGTCACACAACGCGGTCACGAACGCTCCGAGTTCGTCGGCGCGGTACTCCGGCGCATAAACGACCACGTCCGTGCGCTCGCCGAAAACGTGCGCCGGAACCGCTAAATCGTCATTGATGATGATCTCGGCCTCACGCCGGAGCGGCCCCACAACCTCGGTCAACCGGCCGTGTTCCAGCCACGAACGAACGATGAGGGAATCCGCGAGGCGCATCGCTTCAACCAGCGCCGCGCGATCGGCGGTCGATAGCGTGGTCCGCGTTTCGCTAATTGTGGCAGCGTACTGATCCAGCATCAGCCGCACTTCGTCCCATGTCGCGTAGGCCGCACAAAATTCGCGCGAGCGGTCGCGGATAAGCCGCACGCGCTCGTCTTCGACGTGGAGCGAAAGCGAAAAGTGCACGCCGGCGCGTCGCAGCGCAAGCGCCTCTAAGAGCAGCGCCGGCCCGGCCGCGGGCTCGCCGGCTAAGATCATGACGTCGCCGGCAATCCGGCCGGCTACCCGTACCGCTTCCGCGCCCAATGCGCGCAAAGGCAAACCAGCTTGCGTGGAAACCGCGCAATACATTGCTCGTGCCATCCCGTCGGTCGTAAGGTCGCGCACGCGGGCGCAGTAGGCACACCCCTTGAGAACATTTCTTCGGCCGGAGGTCTACACGCATCCTGGCAAATGACTGGGAGCTGTCCAACAGTTAACAAACCGAAGAAGCCTCCGCTCATACCGGCGACAGCGTGACTCAGGCCGGCAATTTGTAGGTAAACTCTTTCAGGAGATGCGGATCGATAATGCGGCGAAACCGAGAGACACTTTCGACCGCCATTCGCAGGCGATAGTAGATCTTGTCACGCTTCAGGGACACCCTGATCCCGAATTGGCTCTGCAGCTGCGCCTCAATGCGCTCTTGAGATGGGACATCGAATTGCTGCGTGTTGAGATAGACCGTCCTGTAGCTCTTCGAACCGTCGTCCATAAACCAAACAGCTAAGGCCAGGGGCGTGAGTTCGAGCGCCGGAATCGACTTCACCCCGCCGCCGTAAAAGGATGCATGATACGGCGTGAGCTCGCTACGACTCAACGTCGTAGAGCGGTACGCAACGCGCGAACCGTTGCCGGTTCGGGCCTTCGGCGCGGTCCCCACAAGGTCGATCAAATGTCGATATTTCCAGTCGACGTATGCGCGCTGCTCAAAACAATGGTTGATCTCAAGTAGAGCATTCGCTTTGCAGCGCATTGCGCCGTCGCCGAGCAATGACCCGATGACAATCGAGTGCTGGACTTCCGTTAGGCTTCCCACCACATTCACTGTAACAGTGGAGTGTTGCCGCGATGTTTCCGCTGCCCCAAATCGGCAGGCAGCTGCTGAAAACGAAGAGGCCGCTCGATCATTGCTGATCGGCGGCCTTCATTCGGTTAGTAATCTAGCGACGTTCTACTCTCGAGGGACCCTGCGGTCCGACTACCATCGACGCTGTTGGGCTTAACTGCCGTGTTCGGGATGGGAACGGGTGGAACC
>Ga0182030_10004047_pt1 | contig 31251 bp, 29 predicted proteins | sample 812S3MmetaG_FD_121299 | JGI IMG/M metagenome (GOLD analysis project Ga0182030, IMG submission 121299) | Permafrost microbial communities from Stordalen Mire, Sweden - 812S3M metaG (Illumina Assembly) | ecosystem: Environmental > Terrestrial > Soil > Wetlands > Permafrost | place: Sweden...
CACCGCCAACACCGCCCTGTTCGCCATCGCCGCCCACGCCGACGAACGCGAAGCCCACATCCGCGAAGTCCAGCGCTACGGCGAAACCCTCCCCGAAGGCTCCTACGGCCGCCGCAACCGCCAAGCCATCGCCGCCCGCGAGACCCGGGTAGCCGGCCGCCTGCGCGCCGTCGAGCGCGCCTACCGGATCGCCGTCGAACGCAACGTCACGTCCAGGGCACCCGAGCCCACCAGCTCGCGCCGTTCTTCCCAGCACGCCATCGACAGGGAGATCGAGCTGGAGTAAGGCGCCAAGTCAATCGACACCAGGCCATCGTCGACTACGCGGCTACCTGGTGTCACCCTAGTGGAGGATTCGTGAGTCGCGAGAACCGACAGATCCCCTGCGATTCGGGACTACGAAACCACAGCCCTGCCAGACCCACATGCAGCTGTAGCGGCCAGCGCCCGTCGGACCGACCGCGGTCCTAATGCCGTGCCCGGGTGAGACCTAACCGGCAGGCTGGGGCAAAACATTGTCAGCGGTGCCACAAACCGGGGCCAGCTGACCTCAAGACCAGCCATCATCGAGGTGGAGGATCAGTGCTAACCAGGTTGAATTCGTAGTGCATGTGGTCACCAGGGCTCGAGTGTGAGGCCGGTGGCGGTAAGGCAGCCGTCGATCAGGTGGGGCCGGTACTGGATCTTCTTCAGCTTGCGCTTGACGATGCGGACCAGGCCGTCCAGGTCGGCGGCGGCGAAGTTGGCCATGGACCGCTTGAGCAGCGACCAGATGCCCTCAGTCGGTTTGCCATAGTGCATGGGTCGTTGGACAAGCCGGTGTGAGCACGCCGGTCATCGGAAGGGAGGGCCTGCTCCGGCTGGTGGAGTGGGCCGAGGGGCTGCGGGCACGCGCCGTGGAGGGAGGCGGGGCGTCAGGGGCGGTGCGGGCGCGGGCATCTTCTCCAGATGGTGGCGCTGACGAAAGTTCCAGACGGGGAACTGTGGGAGTCGTTTCCGGAGGGGACCCGGAACGACATCCTGGGATTGCTGTGCATGCTCCTGGAGCGGCAGGCGGTCTCAGCCGGGCTGGCGGCGGAGAGGACCGGGGGTGAGCACGATGCTGCCGGGTGAGTGCGGCGATGGCAAGATCCGGGGCTGGCATCGTGACCGGCTGGCGGTCATCTACGTCCGTCAGTCTTCACGCCAGCAGGTGCTGGACCACGGCGAGTCGACGCGGCTTCAGTACGGGCTGACTGAGCGGGCGGCCGCGCTGGGCTGGCCCGCGTCCCGGGTGATGGTGATCGATGAGGACCTGGGGCGGTCGGCGGCGAACGCGGCTGAGCGGCCGGGATTCGCGCGGCTGGTCGCGGAGATCACGATGGGTCATGTGGGGCTGGTGCTGGGCCTGGAGATGTCGCGGCTGGCCCGTGCTGGCCGGGACTGGCATCAGCTGATCGAGCTGTGCTCGCTGGCCGGGGCGCTGCTGGCCGACACCGACGGGGTCTACGATCCGAATTGGCATAACGATCGCCTTCTGCTGGGGCTGAAGGGCACGATGAGCGAGATGTTATGCCGAATTCGGCATAACATCTCTTATGCGGACTTCTCCGTTATGCCGACAACGGGCTGTGAGGATGCTGCCGGCTTGGCCGGCGTTGTGGGCATGTCGGCATAATCCCAGCTCGTCGGCTGCTTGCTTCCGGCTTCTTCCCAGGTCAGGGGCTGATTCTTCTCTCCGGACGCGCCGGACGTCCGGAAGAGGAGCACATGATGGCGAAAACGAAACCGTGCTGGGCGAAGGTGACCGGGCCGCTCGCGGAGTACGCGGACGGGTTCCGGGCCGAGCTGTTCCGGCTCGGCTATACCCCGCTCACCGCTGCCTGCCAGATACGGCTGACCGCTCACCTGAGCCGCTGGCTGACCGCCGAAGGGCTCAGCACGCAGGATCTGGACATGCCGACGGCGGAACGGTACTTCGCGGCCCGCCGCCTGGCGGGATACGCGAACGAGCGGACCACCGGGGCACTCGGCCCGCTGCTGGGCTATCTCCGCGGGCTCGGGGCCGTCCCGCTCCCGCTGGCGGAGCCGGTGACGGAGACGAGCCTGCTGCTGGACCGTTTCGCGGCCTACCTGGCGTCGGAGCGGGGCCTGGCGCCGGCGACGGTCACGCTGAACGTCCGCCTGACCCGCCCGTTCCTGCAGCAGCGGGCACTCGAACACGACGGGTGCCTGGACCTGGAGCAGCTGACCGCCGGCGAGGTACGGGCATTCGTGCTGGACCGGGCCCGGAAGCAGCCGCGGTCGGCCAAGCGGATCGTGACCGCGCTGCGGTCCCTGCTCCGCTTCCTGCACGTCGACGGCGTCCTGGCCGTCCCGCTGGCGGGGGCGGTGCCGTCGCCGGCCGGGCATGCGCTGGCCGGGCTGCCCCGGGCGCTGGAGCCCGGGCAGGTCGCGGCGATGCTGGACTCCTGCGATCTGGCCACCGCGACGGGGCGCCGGGACCGGGCGGTCCTGCTGATGCTGTCCCGGCTGGGACTGCGGGCCGGCGAAGTGGCCGGGCTCGGCCTGGACGACATCGACTGGCGGCGCGGTGAGATCACGGTCCGCGGCAAGGGCGGGCGCCGCGACCGGCTGCCGCTGCCCGCCGACGTGGGCGCGGCGATCGTCGCCTACCTGCGCGACGGCCGTCCGGCCGGCGCGCTGGACCGGACGGTGTTCATCGCCGCCCAGGCACCCCGGGAAGCGCTGGCCTATACCGGGATCACCACGATCGTCGCCGGTGCCGCTGCCCGGGCCGGGGTCCCCGGGCCGGTCCATGCCCACCGCCTGCGGCACTCGGCCGCGACCGCGATGCTGCGCGGCGGCGGATCCCTGACCGAGATCGGGCAGGCTCTCCGCCATGCCCGCCCGGCCACGACTGCCATTTACGCGAAGGTCGACATCGACGCGCTGCGCCCGCTGGGCCGCCCCTGGCCCGGCCAGGAGGAAACCGCATGACGGCGGACGGGCGCCCGCTGCGGGACTCGCTGGAGGGCTACCTGGCGCTACGCCGCGCGCTGGGCTTCAGGCTCACCACCGCCGGCCGGCTGCTGGATCAGTTCGTCAGCTGGCTCGAGGCCCGCGGCTGCGACACGATCACCACCGAGGACGCCCTGGCATGGGCGGTGCTCCCGCCCGGGGCCTCGCAGGCATGGCAGTCGATCCGGCTCAGCATGGTCCGCGGGTTCGCCGCCTACCTGCACGGCACCGACCCGTCGGTCCAGGTTCCCCCGCCCGGCCTGATCCGCCGCGGGAACGACCGCGCGACCCCCTACATCTACTCCGACGCCGAGATCAGCGCCGTCATCGCGGCGGCCGGAACGCTGCGGCCCCGGTTCCGGGCCGCCACCTGCCAGGCACTGATCAGCCTTCTCGCAGCAAGCGGCGTCAGGATCGGGGAAGCGCTCTCCTTCGACCGCGGCGACCTCGACGCGGACGACGGCGTGCTCATCGTGCGGGACTCCAAGTTCGGCAAGACGAGACTGGTCCCGCTGCACCCCACCGCGACCGCCGCGCTGGCCCGGTACTCGGCACTGCGGGACGAGCACTATCCCCGTCCGGAGGCCCCGGCGCTGTTCCTGTCCACCGCCGGGACACGGCTGCGGCACAGCAACGTCAGCCTCACGTTCAGCAAGCTCACCGCCCAGGCCGGGCTGGCCCGGAGGTCAGCCTCCTGCCGTCCCCGGATCCATGACGTCCGCCATTCGTATGCGGTGAATACCGTCCTCGGCTGGTACCGCGACGGTGCCGACGTCGCCGCGATGATGCCCCGCCTGTCCACCTATCTCGGCCATAACGACCCAGAGCACACATATTGGTACCTGTCGGCCGCACCTGAGCTGATGGCACTGGCCGGCGACCGGCTGCACGCCCACCTGCAAGGAGAAACATGACCGTCCTCGCCCCCACCCTGCAGGCCTTCTTCACCGACCGGCTGGCCCTGCAGCGCCAGGCCAGCGGCCACACGGTCGCCGCCTACCGCGATGCGCTCAAGATGCTGATCGTCTTCGCCGCCCAGCGCGCCGGCAAGGCCCCGTCCCGGCTGGACATCGCCGACCTGGACGCGCAGGCCGTCGGAGCGTTCCTCAGCCACCTGGAAAACGACCGCGGCAACACCGCCCGGACCCGCAACGCCCGGCTCGCCGCGATCCACTCCCTCTTCCAGTACGCCGCGGCGCGCCACCCCGAGCACGCCGCCGACATCCAGCAGGTCCTGGCCATCCCGCCCAAGCGGTACGACAAGACCCTGATCACCTACCTCACCGAAGACGAGATCACCGCCTTGCTGGCCGCCCCGGACCTGACCACCTGGACCGGACGGCGCGACCAGGCCCTGCTGGTCCTGGCCTGCCAGACCGGGCTGCGCGCCACCGAGCTCACCAGCCTCACCACAGGAGACGTTCACCTGGGCACCGGCGCGCACGTCAGCTGCCTGGGCAAGGGCAGGAAACAGAGGATAACCCCGCTCACCCCGGCCACCGTGACGGTCCTTCGCTCCTGGCTCGCCGAACGCGGCGGCCTGCCCGCCGACCCGCTGTTCATCACCCGCCGCGGCACCCCGCTCAGCCGCGACGCCCTGGAACGCCGGATCGCCAAGTACACCGCCATCGCCGCGAAGACGTGCCCGCCGCTGCTGGAGAAGAAGGTATCGCCCCATGTCATGCGGCATTCCGCCGCCATGAGACTCCTCAATGCCGGAGTCGATACCTCGGTCATCGCACTATGGATGGGTCACGAGAACACTGCCACAACTCAGGTCTACATCCACGCTGACCTGGCGCTCAAGGAACGGGCGATCGCCCGGACCGCTCCCCGGGACACTACACCCGGACGCTACCAGCCGTCGGACGACGTGCTGGCGTTCCTCGACGGACTGTGATTATGCCGAACATTCCCGGCTGCAGGCGCGACCCGCCGTCCGCTTCCGCCGCATGGTCGGCATAACGGAGAAGTCCGCATAAGAGGTCGAGCTGCACCTGATCAGGCAGCGGATGGCCGCGGGCCGGCTAGCTAAGGCCGGCCGCGGGGAGCTGGCGGTCCCGCTGCCGGCCGGGTATGCCCGCCGGGCCGCCGGCGAGGTCGCGCTGGATCCTGATGAGCAGGTCCAGGCGGTCATCCGGCTGGTGTTCCGGCTGTTCGATGAGCTGGGCACGGTCCACGCGGTGCTGCGGTTCCTGGTGGAGCACCAAGTCCAGATCGGGATGCGGGAGCGGTCTGGTCCGGGTAAGGGCGAGGTGGCCTGGCGGGCACCGCATCAGCAGGGGCTGGCCAGCATGCTGCGCAACCCGGCCTATGCCGGGATCTGCGCTTACGGGCGCAGCCGCACTGATCTGTCCCGGCGGCTGCCCGGGCACGAGCATTCCGGCCGGGCGCGCGGCCTGGACGCCGGGCAGTGGCTGGTCCGCATCGAGGGCGCGCTGCCGGCCTATATCAGCGTGGAACAGTACGAGCGCAACCAGGCGCGGCTGGCTGCCAACCGGGCCCGCGCCGAGAGCCCGGGCGCGCCGCGTGAAGGCCCCGCGCTGCTGGGCGGGCTGGTGGTCTGCGGGATCTGCGGTCACCGCCTGCAGGTGAGCTACGAGACCAGCGGTCAGGGGCTGACCGGGCGGTACTGCTGCCAGCGCCGTCATCACACCTACGGTGAGCCGCGCTGCCAGCAGATGGCCGCGCGGTTCCTCGACGAGCATGTCGTCGCCCAGGTCCTGTCGGCGCTGGCTCCGGCCGCGCTGGAGCTGTCGGTCACCGCCGCCCGGCAGATCGAGGAGCAGCGGGCCGAGATGGACCGGATCTGGCGGCAGCGGCTGGAACGCGCGGACTTCGCCTGCGACCGGGCCCGGCGCCAGTACCAGCTGACCGAACCGGAGAACCGGCTGGTGGCCCGCCAGCTTGAGCGCGAGTGGGAAGCCGCGCTGGCCGAGAGGGCCAACCTGGGCGAGGAGTACGAGCGGTATCAGCGGCAGCGCCCGGCCCGGCTGACGCCTGCCGAGCTGGCCGCGATCCGCGCCCTGGCCGGGGACATCCCGGCGCTGTGGGCCGCGCCGGCCACTGCCGTGGCCGACCGCAAGAGGCTGCTCCGCGCGGTCATCGAGTCCGTCCAGGTCACCGCCGACGGCGCCACCGAACGCGTCCGCGCCACCGTGACCTGGGCCGGCGGCCAGCAGACCCACACTGACCTGAGCCGTCCCGTAGCCCGGATCGACCAGCTGTCGTACTACCCGGCGCTGACGCAGCGGATCAGGGAACTGGCCAGCCAGGACCTCGGCAATGCCGCGATCGCCAGCCAGCTCGCCGCCGAGGGCTTCCGAACGCCGCACCTGCATGAACGCTTCCACGACGGCGAGATCCAGCACCTCATCCGCCGGCTGGGCCTGCGTCCCGGCCTGGACCATGACCACCGCACCGATCAGGGCAGCCTCGAGCCAGGCCAGTGGTGGCTAGCCAGCCTGGCCCGCGAGATCGGGATGCCCGCAGCGACCCTGTTCGGCTGGCTCAGACGCGGCTGGATCACCGGCCGGCAAGACACCCGTCCGCCCTGCCGGTGGATCATCACCGCAGACCACGCCGAAGTCGAACGCCTCCGCGCCCTGCACCAGCTGCCGGCCGGCTACCACAACCGGCGCCGCTGGACCGACGACGGCACCCCGATCAACGACACCTCGAAGGACAAGGAGTCCGGTAACCATGGAAGAGAAGACCTACGCAGCTCGTACTGAGGCAACGACATCTCCGCCGGATTCAGGTCTGGCGCGTATGCGGGCAGCCGGCAGATGCGCAGCCATTCCCCGTTTTCCGCGGCGAAGTCCGCCAGGTCCGGGGCCAGGTGGATGTTGAGGTTATCCCACACCCAGACCAGGGGGGCGGCCAGCTGGCGGTGGGTGGCGATGATCAGGTCCCGGTAATCAGCCCAGGTGAAGCCCTTCGGCTCGCCCTTGCGGCGCCGGTAGACCAGCAGGTGGTAGAACATGTGCGGCCGGTCGCCGGGCCGGTAGCACGCCACCCCGGCGATGCTGACCCGCCCGCGCCGCGCACCTTGACCACCGGGCGGGCGCCGCGCGGCGCCCAGGTGCGGCCTTTCGGCGGCCTCAGCCCCTGGCCCGCCTCGTCCTCGAAGCAGATGAAGGCGCCCAGGTCACGCGCCGTGCTTTTATATCGGGCCACACCTGGTCCTTCCACACCGCGACGGCCTCGTCATCGCGTTCCATCGCCTGGCGGACCGGGACCTGGGCTGACCAGCCGTGCCGGCGCATCAGCTTCCACACCCCCTCGGGCGTGTACCCGACATGGAACAGCCTGCGGATCAGCGTCTTGATCCTGCCCAGCGTCCACCGCTGGTCGGCGGCGAACCCGTGCGCCAGCGGCCCTTTTCGCAGCTCGGCCTCCAGCCGGGCCCACTGCTGCGGGCCCAGCCTCTCCCGCGACACCGGCCCTTTAGACCGCAGCGCCTCGTTACCGCCGTCGCGCCAGGCCCGGTGCCACCGCCGCACCGAACCCAGCGTGACCCGCAGGTCACCTGCGATCTCGTTGATCTCGTCGCCGGCGGCGAACCGCCCGGCGGCATCCAGCCGCAGCCGCTCACGCCGCTGCTGCTCGGCGGGCGTATACCCGCCCCGTTGCGCGTATCGCATACCTCGGTCATACGCCCGCAAGCACCCGACGTCACGACCCAATCTCTACGAGTTCATCCTGGTTAGCGCCAATTAAAGCCTCAACGCCGGTTCAATCTCTACCGTTCCGCTTCGCTTCGCAATAGCCTGTTCCCTAGTCAGGCACAATCGCGCCAGCCTCCGCTTCCCCATCCGAAGATAAATGGACCGTAGTTCTTTCGTGACTTTAAGCTCCCAGCGATTATCACCGAGTTCACCAAATAGTTTGAAACAGTTCTCATAATGGTGGGCCGCAATAGATAGCATTCCAGTTCGTTCATATAGCGCGGCAAGCCCTCCCAGGGTCCGGGCAGTTCCTCGTCGGTCTCCTGCTGTTTGAAGGATCTTAGATGCGTAGATATAGTCATCCGTAGCTTCTGAATAGGATCCATTCTCGCGATTTATATCACCTAGCAGACGCAAAGCCCAGCCGAGACCTCGCATATCCTGAATCAACTCAAACGTCTTGGCAGCTTTCTTTGCAAACAACAATGCCTGGGAGGTGTCCCCGTCAATCTCTAGGTCTGCCAGCATGTAATATGTCCATGCTTCGCCGCGGCGGGCGGCACGTGATTCGAAGATCTTGAGTGCTGAATTGAGATTCCGGCGAGCATTATCACGGTCGCCACGTCGACGGTAAATCCAGGCAAGATTAGCCATGCAATCCGCTTGACCGCAAAGGTCATTGATGTCCTTGTATAGTAGCATTGCTTGCTTCGCCTCGGCCTCTGAAAGATCTGATCTCCCACGAAGCCGATGAAGGATGGCGAGGTTTCGAAGCATAATGGCTTCACCGAGTACGGAGGAATCATTCTTGGCGGCTTCTAGCCCGAGGTCATGTGTTGTTTGCCACTCATCCCACATCGCACGAGGGTCCAAAAAAGATACCAATTTCTCTGCGAGCTCCCATGTAATGGACCAGAGGCTCATCTGGTATGCGTCACGCAGTAGGTACAGAATGAAGGTAAGTTCTGCAGTCAGCCACGCATTGGTATCTCGCATGAACTCGGCCGGCCATTCAATGCTATTATTGGTTGGTCGAACTATGGCTTTTCCGGAAGTCGGAGTGCCAGGCATGATTGATTGCTCAGCATGGGTGACACACGCACAAGCGCACAAAGCAATTCTCTCTATGGCTTCTCGCTTTTCCTCTTCCGACTCTTCGACCGCGAAGCGTTCACGCGCATATTCGCGCACGAGGTCATGAAGACGATAGCGCAGTTGCCCAGCCTCGTCCTGGTTTAGCGGGTCAATCAAACGCGATTCGGCCAGTTCATCGAGCACATCCTCGGCCGCGGAAACGGAACAATTAAGAGTAGCAGCAACCGGCCAGGACGTGAAGTTTGGCGCTGTCATGATCGCCAGTTTGCGAAACGCTGATCGGTTATATGCGGACTGTGACTCATAGCTGAAACTAAGCGCAACGCGGATAGCAAAGTCGGCGGACTCCAATTCGTCGAGGATTCGCGATTCATCCGCAAGCCGATCTGCAAGTCGGCGAAGAGACCACGTAGGGCGCGCAGCAAGTCGTGCGCCCGCAATTCTCACTGCTAGCGGGAGTTGGCCGCAAGATTCGATAATCTCCAGCGCCGCTGACGTTTCGAGACTCACCCGATCCAAGCCTATTATATTTTCGAGCAGCTCTTTTGCGTGAGTCACATCCAGTTCCGATAGTTCAATGATATTTGCACCCTCAAGTGTAACAAGTTTCTTGCGACTGGTAACTATCACGGCACATGATGAATCGCCAGGTATGAGACTATGGACTTGGTCTGCATTCGCCGCGTTATCAAATATAAGCAATAGTCGCAATCCGGCAACTCTCTGTCGAAAGAGTCGTGACCGACCTGCCACACCGGTAGGGAGGTTGGCGGAATCTACGCCGAGGTCGATTAGCATAAGTGCGAGGACGTCAGACGAGTTTAGAGGTGTTTCGGCATGAGCGCCACGTAGGTCTATAAAAAACTGGCCATCGGGAAACCGGCGCGCCATGTCGTGAGCAGCTTTAAGAGCAAGGGTAGACTTACCGACTCCGGCACGCCCAGTTATGGTGATTATTGTTACAGTGTGCGACTTACTCGATCTGCGAAGAAGTCTGTTCAGCGTAGATTGATCTTTCCCTCTGCTGACAAAATCTTTAGTCATTGGTGGCAGCTGCCGGTAAGGAGGCGTGTTATGCAGTGTACTACGTCCGTTTAGGTGTGCACTTGCGGTACCCCGTTCAGAGAAGTCCGGCAGAATCTTATCAAGTACAATTCCAATAACTGATCCAACTGTTCCAAGTGCGGCTGCTGCGGATGCTACCCATACGGTCTTTCCATAATATTTCTGCAAGATTGCAGCCAGGATCGCAGCCAGTATCCAGATACAGATGATCGCAACGTACAAAGTTCTTCTTCGCGTTAGCTTGGCTGAACTCATGTTCCGTTAGATCTCCTTCAACCACCAAGGCGCTACGCAGCGCCTGACTGCATTCGTTGCGGCTCGTACCTATATTGTTACGGAATTCCCTCAAGATATCCGGGTCGGCCGCCGTCTATCATATTATGTCAGATACGGTCATAAAGACTGGAAGTCACCGGCAGCGGCCACGGGGTGCGTCGGATGCCGGGCTGGTGCTCCTACGTTACCCGGCAATAAGAAGGGCCCGACGTGCGGCTCGCGGGCCGCGCTGGCAACAATCAGATCATGGTGTATGACCTAGGCGGCGTGACTGGCCGGTCTGGAGTGCGGGATCGCCGATGGTGCACGAGTGATCTCCGATTTCCAGGTCATGTCTAGCACTCTTCGATGAACCCCGTGTCGGATATGTGAAGATCGACCATGTGCCATTCCCGGATGGATCATGGCGAGATCGCATGGAATCCGGCCACGCGGACGGTAGCCACGCTAGCGACCGTTGTTGGGCATGGTGTACCCAACAACGGTCGGCTAGGCTGCCTACATGTCAGTTCCCTGCCGCAAGCTGGTGCGTGACCGGATACCTGAAATCATACAGTCCGAAGGGCGCCTCCCGGTCACCCCGTGTGCTGGATGACGTAGGCTACCGGGAGGCGCTTTTGGCGAAACTCGTCGAAGAAGCAGGGGAAGCAAGCCACGCGAGCGCCACTGATCTTCCCGGCGAACTGGCCGACGTCCTGGAAGTACTCCGCGCTCTTACTGCCGTGGCGGACATGTCCTGGGAGCAGATGCTCAAGCTTGCCGATGAAAAGCGCAGCCGAAGCGGGGGGTGGGAAAAGCGGATCTTCCTCGAATCTGTGGAATAAGGCGGTCAGCATCAGCTGAGCCCTTTGGGTTCTGGTGATGATGCGGGTGTGTGCCGAGTAGAGTGTGTCACTATACGCATAATCTATGCACCCATGTATCAGATCCTATAGGACTCAGCCATCTGGGTTGCGTCCCGCCAGTTATGCCATACAGATTAGACCGCGTTTCATGCGAAACGCCGAACTGTTGAGAGTCTGAATTATAACTCTACGCTGCGTTGGATATTAAACCTAGCAGAAAGTAGCGTACCATTGTCCGGGTCGAATTAGTCGGTGAAAGTAACGTGGAAATTCTCTCGATTGAGTCGTTTTCAATAGATTGTTTGATCTCCCAACTGCGGAAGACGCGACTCCGCGGCTTTGATGGTGTGCAGCCATACGCCAATATTCCGATAGAGCTTGTCCATGCACTCGATACCGATGTTCTCGCACCTGCCCAGAATTATGTGTTGACTGGCGGCGTCGAGAAGATGCTCCAGCTCAGGGACGCGCTTCTAGTCGAAGGTGTGGATACCTTCGCTCTTCATGGCGATGTCCAGGTAGTAACCTCCGACGCTCCCGGCGAGCAGATTTCAGTCATCCCGCCCATTGTAGAAGAATCTCGTGAACGCGACGGGCGGACAGTTCTATTGATCAACGACGGCATGCACCGGTGTTACGCGGCGCGATCACTCGGCCTCCCGATCTCTGTGGTAATCGCTAGAAATGTACCGATTGAATATCCGTACTATGCCTACGCGCTGGACGGTGGATGGCCCGAGGTTGCGGCGGTCGACAAGCTACCCGATAATCATCAGCGGAAAGAATACCGGAATCCCGGCAATTATAGAGCGCTCTTCCGCGACTTCAACGGCGTTTTCCCGGGCGTCCAGAAGGATCGAGGATATATGAACCCGAGGCACATTTCGATGTAGTGCGTGACGGAGCGCATGCGGGGCAGGCACGCGGACATCACCAATGACGGCACGCGGGCACGGTAGAAGAATTGTGGAAGTCTCATCTGTTTTGGAGGGTTCCAAGCGGCCTCTCTGGCGTATAAGCCTTGCGCCACGCGCCGTGTTCCATGCCGACTGTTCGCCGGAGGTGGGCCGGAGCTACATGTCTCTGGATCTTGAGCTAGCTCAAGATCCAGAGAGTGAACGCCTAACTGACTGCCGATGCGGACAGAGGTTTCTCCTCTTCTACCTTCCTCGCGGCTAGACAACCAGCCGCTCTAGGTAGATCCTGTGCTTAAGTTGACGTCCTCGAAGAAGACGTTCGAGAGCGGGGAGTGGGAACAGTGGGGTTGGGGACACATGAACGAGCTTGACATGTCCAGCGGGGGCCCGGGACTGTTGGACTGCCGGTTCTGTTATCCGCCCGAGCCGTGGCGTATCATCCGGTCAACGCTGAACTTTAACGTGCAGATGGGACTCGGGCCGTTGGCAGAAGGTTATGCTTTAATACTCAGTAAGCGGCATTTCTCGTGTTGTGCGGAGCTTCCCCAATCGGACATAGCCGAGTTTGAAAACCTCGTCCGAACGGTGCGGCAAGCGCAGATTAACTTGTATGGTAAGTCGCTCATGTTTGAACATGGCCGAAGCGGTGCTTGCTTGCCGCCCGGAAGTGGTGAGGATTTGTGCTACCACGCCCACCTCCATTTTCTACCCGCGGCGATTAACCTGGCCGATTCGATCTCTAGCGATTTCCCTGCGGCAATCTTCGACACCTGGCAAGAGGTGTGCAGCCGGTATGCGCTTACGGGCCGACCTTATCTACTCGCGGAGAAGGGGAGAGGAATCGTGTACGCGGAGACCCCCGATAGGATACGGTCAAGATACCTGCGCCGCATTGCGGCTGCGGCTCTCGACAAGCCCGAGCTGGAAGACTGGGTGGCGTTTCCGAGCTATTCCGTCGTAAAGGCTGGCCGAGACAAGATGGCCATGGAACTCAATCGACTCATCAAAGGATCGGTACAAGATGGAACTGCAGCTAGCCCAGAAAGCCGTGCTGTATAACAAGGACAAAGTCCTCATGATACAGAAAAGCGCTGCTGATCCTTACAATCCACTGAAATGGGAGATTCCGGGGGGACGTCTGCAGTTGGGCGAGGAACTTTCGGATCATCTCAGGCGCGAAGTCCGGGAGGAGGTCGGACTTGAGATCGAGATCGGCCCTCCCCTATCGATGTGGCAGTGGACTATGGGGTCTGGCGATGCGGCCAAGACGGTAGTCGCGGTATCTCGTCTCTGCTACCCCCTCACCAGCGAGGTCAGCTTCGCAGGGAACGAGGATACCGATTATATCGCTACTTGGAAGTGGGTGCCGGTCAGCGAAATTGCGAGCCTCGACCTCATACCCACCGCGCGGGACGCCATCCTGGAGTCACTCAAGGTACTTCAGAATTACGTAAGCCCTCGATAGGGCATTTATGCGAACGGTGGGCGTGACGGAAACAGGGGAGAGGTTGGCTCCAACGCGAAGAGCAGTGGCCCTAATCGTCGGCGAGCTCTGCCTTGATGTGCATGTCACGCTTCCGCTTGCCGGTGATTCGCTGGCACCCCTTCTGAAGGGCGGCGACGTAAGCGCGCAAGGCGATATCACGGTCCTCCCCGGCGGCACAGCATGGCTCTTCGCCGACGCCCTGGCAGCCTCATCCGGCATCCTTCCGGTGATCACGGCCACCGTCGGCGGCGACTGGGCAGGCGAACTTCTGTCCAGTTCACTTCGCGACCGAGGATTTCCCGGCGACGGCGTCATCAGGGCAGTAGGCGATCACACCGATGTTGTAGCTGCCGCCAATTTCAACGGCCGCGGTCGGCTCATGGTGTGGCCAGAAGACAAACTGAGCCATAGGGTGCGTGCCTGGCAGTGGCGGCGGATCGCTGGCTTGGTCGCATCCCGCGATGTTCGCTTCGCCTGGGTTTCGGGATATCTCCTCGAGGATCGTGACCCGTGGGTCATAAAAGCTGTCCAAGAACTGTTCGTCAATCTGCGTCAGCGGGACATCGCGGTCGTGCTGGATCTCGTTCCGCACAACTTCGCTGCAAGGATCGGTGATCTGCACTGGCTTGAACGGGAAGCCGGTCCCATAGACGTTGTTGTCGGCGAGTTCGCCACTCTGGTAGATCTTGGCTTCGGGCAACGTCCGGCTCCCGGCGAAGATGTAAGGTCGGCGCTCATGAGTTGCGCGCAAAGCGCGGCGTCTGGCAGGGCAGGCGCCGTGGCTCAGCATCGAACCGGTGACGATATGTATTTGGAGGCCGTGGTTGGCCAGGCTGCGGGGGAACGCATCATCAGCAGGCCGGTGCCGGCAAGCGGACCGCATGGTATCGGCGACGTCCTCGCTGTCCAGGCACTAAAGGCACTCGGACTGGTCTCGTAATGTCACTCGTCTCTGGTCAGCTGCGGGATGCGAGTTTCGCCGCGACAGCGTCCGCATGCTTATCGCCCAGTTCGGTGAGCAGGTTAAGCGCCTCGGACCACAGGCTGTGCGCATGGGCATGGTTGCCCATGCGTTGCTCGGTGTCCCCCCATGCATCAAGTGACTGCGCAACGCCCCATCTGTCCATGATCTCCTTGCGGACGTGGACTGCGGCCTCATACTGCGCCCTAGCCTCACTCGGGTCGCCAAGGGCGTCACAGGTCTCGGCTAGGCCGTGCAGTGTTCTCCCCCGGCCCCACTGGTCGCCAACCTCGGTCCGCGCGGCAAGTGCAAGCCTAAAGAACTGAAGAGCCTCCGCGTGGTTGCCTAGCTGATACTCAGTCTCACCGAGGTTGTTGAACGACCACCCTTGTCCCTTCCTATCACCCGTGCTCTGGCGAATCGCGAGCGATTCCTGCAAACACTTCAGGGCCTCGTCGAGGCGACCGATATCACGGTACGCGGTTCCTAGTCCATCCAGTGACGAGGCCACATCCACCATGCTTCCAAGCAGCCGTCGCCGGTCAAGCGCGGACTGGTGGTAGCCGATCGCCTCAGCGCTGCGGTTAGTCTGCTTCATCAGCGTGCCGATTCCATTAAGCATGCTCGCCTCGCCATCTGAGTCACCTAGCCGACGGGCGGCTTCCAGTGCGATATTGTGAGTCTTCTCCCAGTCAGACCAGTGCTTTCGGAGGTTATAGAAACCCCGTAGCACGCCCGGTAGCTTGCATGCTATATGGAGCAGTCCGCGCTGGTAGGCCTGCACGGTCAGCAGCGTAAGGTTTATCCGTTCCAGCTCGCACCACCCGAGAGCAGCCGCGAAGTCGTCGAAGCTAAGCGGCTCAGTACCTACGAGCTTGCTGTCAAAATTAATGGGTGATCTTTGCAGGAGGAGCTTGTTTGCATTATTGGCCGTATGAAGATACCAGCTTGCCAGGTTCTCGAAGGCAGTAGATCGCACGTAGTCCTCATCGTCCATGCTGCACTTTCGTTCCGCGTACAGCCGCATAAGGTCGTGGAACGTGAATCTTCTGTCGTTAGCCTCCTCCACCATGTGCATGCTGGCTAGGCGGTACAGCGGTCTTTTCGCGGCGGAAATAGGTGACATTATGAGTGCCGCAGCCGACTCTGCTGACATCTCGGCACCGGGGTGCAGGCCAAGTCGTCTGAAGATCTCGGCGTCCTCGCGGCTGAGACGCTTATAGGACCAGTCGAAAACCGATACGATCGCAAGAGACTCGTCTACCGTAGCGAAATCGTCTATGTTATGATGATTGCCGCCGAGTTCCCCAGTAATAGTTGCGAGGCTTGCGCGCGGCCGGATCCTTACATTCTCGGCGATTATCCGGAGTGCTAGCGGCAGATACGCGCACTGTTCGACTAGCAGTCGCGCCGCGTTTTCCTCCCGCTGAACGCGCTCTGTCCCGATGATGTTCTTGAGCAGCTTCAGGGCCTCTGCCTGAGTCATCAGGTCAAGGGAAAGCTGGGCGGTGGCGTGCGTGACCCCGAGTCCGGTAAGACGACTTCTGCTGGTGATCAACGCAAAGGCGGAATCAGAGGCAGGCAGCAAGGGAGCGACCTGATCGACGGAGGCTGCATTGTCCAGCACCAGCAAGGTGCGGCGGCTGTAGAGCACGGATCGGTACAGCGAGGTCCTGGCATCGGGATCGCGCGGGATATCCGATGCTGCTATTCCCAACGAGCGAAGGAAATAATCCATTACCTGGTGGGCCTCAACGGGCGTGGAGAAGTCGTATCCGTGCAGGTTGACATAGAGATCCCCATCGGAGAAATGATCGCGCACCCGGTGTGCCCAGTGAATCGCCAGCGCGGTCTTCCCGACCCCTGCTGTGCCGTCTATCGCGGAGATCACCGCCGTTCGCTGGTCCTGTCCCTGCTCACCGGTTAGGAGGCTGTCCAGCCTCTCTAGATCTTCCTCACGGCCAGTGAAATGTGCGATCCTAGGCGGGAGCTGCCGAGGCACCATCACTCGCCGAGAGCTAGGGCTCTCGAGTGAATCGCTGAGCGGCATCTTCTCGGCCGGTAGCAACGCCTCGGCGATTTCAGGCAGTGCGGCCGCGGCGGCTGCGATGTGTGTCGCGATAAGGGCACCGCCAGAGGCGGTATTAGGGTACATACCTCGGGGCACCGCGCGGATGATTGCAACCGCCGCTTCTGACGCTAGCGACTGCGGTGCGCCCGCTGTCCGCCTGAGTACCGGCCCACCGGACATGCCTCGCGGGTTAACGGGGTCCACAGCGGCGAAGGCGTCGCCATAAAGCTTAACGGCCGTTGAGTTGCCAACGTGCAGGTCGAGGTCGACAATCGTAGCCGCATTGCTATCCCTGTCCGCACTAGACGCGCTCGCCGGAAACCCGATGACCCGAACTTTGTCAAAAAGCCGGACGCGCGTCGATAGTCGAATGCTGGCCGAACTGAGTATCTCAGACGCGGCGTTGTCCGTCAGATGAGCCTCGATTAGCCCGGATTCGTCAATCTTTAGTACGGCGACATCTATAGAGACATCAGAGTTTGCCACGCGCAGCGGCACATAGGTGTAGTCCTGAATCCCCGATACCTGCTGGCGCAGCCTTAGCCAGACCCGTCTATCGGCGCTGTCAGCAACGCAGTGCCACGCGGCAAGCACATAACACTCGCTGATGGCGAACGCGGAACGCAACTCTTCGCCGTCAATGTAGTCGGCGTACTCATTGATCATGCGGGCAAGTCGCTCGGTGTCGGTCATTATCCTGCCGACCTGGGGCGCCTGGCCGAATTTAGCCAGCGGATCTCGCGCGCTCATGATAGCTAATAGTGAGCTATTTCAGCGATCGTCGGCTGAGGATGATAGTTACTTCCGCACTGGATTCGGATTTGGCGGTGAACATCGCCTCGACTCCAACGGACAATGTCACGCCGAAGGAAACCTCGACGGATTCCAAATCCAGGGCACCGGAAGCTGGCGAGGAGATTGCTTGCGTGTCAATCGCTTCGGCGATTCTCTGGGCTGCCAGTCCAATCTGTCGTGCGATGGCCTCAGTTGCGATCTTTACCGCTGGGTCCCCCTTCGCGAGCAGGGAAGACCTTCCCGCGGCGTGGCGTCCTGAGGTTTCGTCGAAACCGGGTCCGGCAGTAGCAGTCTCTTGTGCCTGGAAGGATGGTCTGTGCAGATTGCCAGCAGGGACCATGGCCACCGCGACTTCGTAGTCTCCCACGGACAGACCTGTCTCATCCGAACCGTCCAACGATGTCATCCCCCTCGGACGACGCACTGCGCCGACATTCATTTCCCTGAACCGCGGTGACTTGTGATACGTGCTGCTATTACTAACTGTATCGTGCTTGGAACGTCAAGCGGATCCGGGAAGGCACTTTAAACCATCTGCGCGTTAATTATCGTGCATAGTCGACTATCGATCGCGATAAAGCGCGGCGCGTATCTCGGTGACGATCAGCCCGCGAGCCGGTGCCACGTGAATCTCGGCATGCCGGGCCCGAGTCCGTGCTCCCAGACCTCCCCCGGTGACTGGCAACCCGGCACCAGCGGGGTGTCTTGTCAGCCGGATCAGCGGCCGCGCGGATAAGCCGCACGAGCGTTGACCGGCTCACCGCGCAGGAGAGTCTGCCGGTCAGCGGGACGCCGCGCGGCCGCCCAGGACCGGCGCGACCTTTTGCAGGCTGCAGTTCCGCCGCCCACAACGGGTCATCAGGGCCGCTGTCTGCTCCGCATACGTCGTCTTGGCACACACGTAGTTGCCGCAGAAGAACCGGCGCGTCTGCAAGCCATTAAGCACTTCCTACCTACCGCGAACAACCGCTCGATGGTCATGTAGGCCAGGTGAGGAACCAGAACAGTGACAGCTTCAAGGTCGCGTGCCCGTCATAATCACAAACACGATGATCGACGCCACTGACACGCCGGGCAGATCACCTCACGACAATTAACCCAGAGCCACTTTCTCATGGCCACGGACAACCTTGCAGCTTCATCTGGTATGCACATATTCATCGTGGTGTACACATCGATGCCCTTCTGAGATCTACGCTCTTTGGAGCCAGTTCCAATACCTATTTCGACGACCTGAAAGGAGTCCTGCTAGCTCTGCATGCTCGTGTTTAAGCCGCCTGAATGTCACTTGAACGTCTTCATTAAACTCTCTGGGCCAATCTACCTTCGAATGCCAAGAATAATTAATTTGATCTTCCTTCCAGCGCAGATGAGTCACCCGCCATGAATTATAGTGATCCATAAATGCTTCGTAGGATGCGGGAATAGTCTCACTATCAATAAGATGGGCGTTGCAGGACAGTAGGCGTTGTATGGCTTCATTTCTAGGCATAAAGTCATTGTCCACCCAGAAGAGCCAGAGCGACTGCTCATCAGAAGAGAGGTCTGAATTCTCCCGAAAAACCTGTTCGCGCCCAAGGGTAGTGAGAAGATCGCGGTAGGATGCATTTCCCTCGATAATAAGGAACGCTAGAGGACCGTAAAGATCCGAAAGTTGCTTTTCCACATGAGCTAGCTGCCCGCCAATGCGGTGCCGTCTTGCATCCGTAGTCATCGCGAATATGTAATTTACTACCCAACCAATGGCGGAGACGAGGGCCGTGATAATTGCAACTGTCACTGCGGTATTCATGGCTGCTCCCGACAAATATCCTAAAGCATAGCGTCAGCTAATCGGATTTGACATGAGGTGTCCGTTCTCGATGGTCCTTTCTGATGATCTTCGTCTAGTGTCCTGAGTCAATAATTCCTATTCACCTAATATGCTTGGCTCATGGCGAGTCCGAAGCTTGAGCCGCTGGTGCTGTCCGATGACGAGCGGCAGGTCCTGGAGGCATGGGAGCGGCGCCGGAAGACCGCGCAGGCACTGGCGCTGCGGTCGCGGATCATCCTGGCCTGCGCAGACGGCGCCGCTGTCAGTACGGTGGCCGCCGAACTGGGGATATCGCGGACGACGGCGGGCAAGTGGCGGTCACGGTTCCTGGAGGCCCGCCTGAAGGGGCTGAGCGACGAGGCGCGGCCCGGCCGGCCGCGCACGGTCACCGACGAGCACGTGGAAAAGGTGATCACCGCGACGCTGGAACAGACGCCGCCAAGCGGGGACACGCACTGGTCCACCCGGACGATGGCCAGGTCAGAGGGCATGTCCCAGTCGGCGGTGTCCAGGATCTGGCGGGCGTTCGGCCTCAAGCCGCACATCATCCAGACCTGGAAGCTGTCCACGGACCCCCAGTTCATCGACAAGGTCCGCGACGTCGTCGGCCTCTACATGAGCCCGCCGGAGAACGCCCTCGTGCTATGCGTGGACGAGAAATCGCAGATCCAGGCCCTGGACCGGACCGCGCCCTGCCTGCCCATGCTCCCCACGACCCCGGCCAGGATGACCCACGACTACGTCCGCAACGGAACCACCAGCCTGTTCGCCGCGTTCGACCTGGCCAGCGGGTCGGTAATCGCCCAGCCCTACCGCAGGCACCGGCACCAGGAATTCCTCCGCTTCCTCAAGCTCATCGACACCGCCGTGCCCAAGGACCTGGACCTGCACCTGGTCCTGGACAACTACGCCACCCACAAGACCCCCGCGATCCATCAGTGGCTGCTGAAGCACCCCCGGTTCCACCTGCACTTCACACCGACCAGCTCATCGTGGCTGAACCTCGTCGAACGCTGGTTCGCTGAGCTCACCAACCGGAAACTCCGCCGGTCAGCCCACCGCAGCGTCACCGAACTCGAAACCGACATCCGCAAGTGGATCAACGAGTGGAACAAGAACCCAAAGCCGTTCGTGTGGACCAAGAGCGCTGACGAGATCCTGGAAACCCTCGCCGCATACTGTGAACGAATTAACGACTCAGGACACTAGGATGGGCGCATGCTAGGTCTATTGAGAAGATATCTTGAAGTCACTCAAGGTAAGTAATCGGTGAACCCGTGGGGGCGTGCGGACGCGGCCGTTGGCGGTTAGTGAGGTGCTGAGCCTGGCGCGCAACGGGTGGATTGTGGCTGGCGTCCTGGTTATGGGTCGTCGGGGTCGCCGATGTGGCGGGCGCGTCCGGCGGGGGTCCAGGGCAGGTACGGGTCGAGTTGTGCACCGGTGAGCGGCTTGCCTCCGTTGGCGGCGCAGGCGGTGAGGTATTCGGCGAGCTGGTGCAGGGGCTCGGTGCCGTTGCAGGCGGCGGTGGCGGTGATGGTCCAGATGTCGGCGGCCAGGTCGGCGGCCCAGGCGGCGCCGGAGCCGTAGAAGTTCTTGCGTCCGATGACGGGGGTGCGCAGCGCTCGTTCGGCGGCGTTGTTGTCCAGGTCCAGGTGCGGGAGGTCACGGTGCCGGCTGAGGCCGTCCCACTCGTTGTTCAGCGTGGCGATGACCTTGGCGGCGGCCGGGTGCAGCTGGTCAGCGTGCGCGGCCTGCTGGATGCGGGCGGCGTCGATGTTGTCGAAGGCCCGGTGGTAGCGGGCCAGGGAACGCTCGCGTGCCTCGCTCTGACTCGCGCTCGCTTCGGCGCTCGTGCCGGTGCCCTCTGCCGGGGTGATCGCGGTGCGCAGGGCGGCGTGGGCGCGGTACAGCTGCGCGAACCGCTGGGTCCAGGTGTGGCACCATTCGCCCAGCGCAACCGGGTGGGCGGCGCCGGCCCGCAGGAAGTACCTGCGCATGTGAGCGAAGCACCAGAGCGGGTCGATGCCCTCGACCGCGGCCAGGGACTGGTAGGCGCCGTAGAAGTCGGAGGAGATGACCAGCCGCCGCCCGGCTTCCAGGATGGCCTGGTCCCGGTCAACGCCGAGCACGGCGGCGGGCACGACGGCGCCGCGGGAGGGGTCCATCACGAACAGGGCGGCGTCATCGGCCAGGAATGTCCACAGCCACCAGCGGCTGCCTTCTTTGCCGGGGGTATCGGCGAAGACCCGCCAGCCGGTCTCGTCGGCACGCACGTAGCCGGCGGCGGCGACGTGCTCCTGGATCGCGTCCACCCAGGGGTCCAGCAGCGGCGCGATCTGCGCCAGCGCGCCGACCAGGGTGCCTTCGGCGACGTCCAGGCCGTCGGCGGCCAGCGCGGCGATGATCCGGTGCAGCGGCCGGCCGAGGACGTATTTCTCGTAGGCCAGGCGGGCCAGGAACTGCGCGGTGAACAGGCCCTTGGGGATCACCTTCGGTGCCCGCGGCGCGCACACCGTGGCCCGCCCGGCCAGTTTCGCCGGGCAGTCGCAGCGCCGCCGGTACCGCCGCCGGCGGTGCAGGATCCGGATCAGCGTGACCCGCCAGTCGATCTGCTCGGAGTCCTCGGTGTCCAGGAACTCGTACCCGGTTCCGCAGCAGCGGCAGACCCGCAGCAGCGGATCCACGTCGATGATGTGCTCCTCGGTTTCCAGGTGCGCGTACGGCCGGCGGCCGTGACCAGGCGACCCGCGCCGCTGTCCCCGCTTGCCCTTGCCCGGACGGTGCTCCTGACCGCTGCCGCGAGCATCATCATCATCCTCGCCGGCGCCGGGCCGCCGGGCAGGCTTCTTCTGCTCGCTGGAGGTGCCGAACAGCAGGCCACTGAGCGTCGCGACCGTCTGCGTCAGCTGCTCCACCTGCGCAGCCAGCCCCGCCACCCGCGCATTCAGCGCCGCCTTCTCCGCGGTCAGCTGCTCAGCAAGCACCTCGGCCCGCAGCGCACGCGCACGCCACGCAGCAGCGTCAGCATCCGCATCACTCGTCGCGCGAGACGGCACCCGGTCAAGTGCACACCACCGGAAATCCCGTGTCACGCACCAAAACAGGCGTGTCGCATCATCTCCGCTAGGACCGTCACCAACAGGCCGCCCGCCCAGGACCGCACCAGGGCCGACTCGAGAACCCGGGCTCCCACGGGTTCACCGATTACTTACCACTCAAGGACCTTGCTTCTGGTGAGCCAGTAGCTGCGGACGGTTACTTGAATCGAGCACCGTCGCACTGCTGCTGCCTCGATATCTGTCATCTTTACAGAGTCGCTACCAGGTAGCCTGCGGACCGACGGCAGATTCGGCCACCTTCATTGAGACCAGATTGAGACGTCGGTTCGAAAGGAGGTGCTGAAGCCAGTGACAAACCAAGTGACAACGCCTCCGGATGGCGCCGGACGCAGTGCGACGCACCCAGACGCCGATATCCACCTGGCCTGCGGTAATACGACTCCACAAGATGTCATCAGACAAAACCGGCATGCATGGTAAGGAGAAGGTCTACGGTTCGATTCCGTAACGGGGCTCCAGCTCAAGGAAATAATTCGAACTTATCGAACAGGCCCTGGGAGCCATTCCGGGAGCCAATCGGACCCGGTTCCAGCCAAGACCAAGATCGTCTAGACATCCTCTTCCTTCCGGTCTGCAGAGTTATGCGCTTGGGCGGTTCTGTCGTGGACTTGCTCGACTGCGCGGAGGATTATCGGCGTGGCGCGCTGGATTGACCGGCTCACCAGGTGCCCCGGGCCGTAGCGGTGATGGATCTCGGCGAGCCGCTCTTCGGCCGACAGGAGCCCGCCGTCCGGGCTGGTCGTGATGTCGCAGTAGGTCAGCACGCTGGACAGCGCGTCCGGCGCGGGCTTGAACTCCAGGCTCAGGCCATCGGCGAGCCCGCGCTCCTCGGCTTCGATCATGGCGCAGGAGCGGTGGGCGACGAGCCGGCACAGCATGGTGCCGGCGTGCTGGGTGTCGCGTAGGTACCGGGCGCCGTCCAGGGGTGAAAGCCGTGGTAGCGAGGACGGGCGCGTAGCCGATGTCGTGCAGCCAGGCGGCGGCTTGCAGGAGATCGGCGTCAGCGCCGAGCACGGGTGCCAGGCTGCGTGCGCGGGTGGCGACGCCCTGGACGTGCGCCCAGCGTCTGGGAGGGGTTCCTGCAGGAGTGCCTGGGCGAGGTGTTCGGCCCAGGAAGCCAGCGTGTTCATGCGGCCCAGGCGAGAGGGTCGTTGCGGGACGTTCACGGACGTGGTGCGCCGTCTGAAGACTTCTTGTTCGGCGGCGGGTCCCGGTAGTGGTGTTTGCCTCAACGGGCCGGACGTGTCGTGATCAGCAGCTGAGGGGTTCCGCCCGCACCAGGATCTTCAATGGGATGGCCGTGATGACCTGGCTGCCGCGATCGACGGACTGCGTAGCTCCCGGGTTCTCGCAGGCCAGAGGGGTTATGTGATCATGAAGGTATGCCGAGGGGGACGGCCCGCAGGTCCAAGACGCACTACGCGGTGCAGCTCACCGTGCCGCGCCGCGGCGGGTGGCGTGCCTGGGGAGCGGTCCGCGCGGACTTCGAGCGCGATCTCGCCGGTGCTGCTGATCCGGCGGTCGTCTCGGCGGAGATCGCGTCCGAGCTCCGCCGGGGCGCCGACTACGTCCGGGTGAGCGTCGCGCTCACCGTGGTCGCCATCAACGTGGCCGACGCTCTGACCACCGCGTGGGACGCCTTCCGCGGCGCCGCCCGAGATGACCCCGGCGGCTGGGAGGTGGCCGCTGCGACGGCGCAGGTCCAGCCCGAGCCGCATTTAGCCAGCCGACCGGTCCGTGAGACGCGGGTCCTCCTGTGGTTGGGAGCAGCAGTTCAGGGCATAGTCTTGGGATGCCTGTTCCATTCTTTTTCCATAAGCCCGAGTATTGCCCGTTTGGGCATTCGCTTGCTCGTGGTAAGCCGCAGAAAATCTCGTGGATGCCGTGCATCTGCGGGCCGGCACAGGAAAGAGCCGGGCACGGCCTGGGCATGGGGCATAAGACGCTGTGGTGCGGCATGTGCAGCGACCAGAACCACCGGGACGCCATATTCTACGAGCCGCCGCATGATCTGGGCCACCGGCCGCTCAGCGGCTGGATGACACAGCCGGACGCCTGACCGCTTCGGATACGCCGGCCATCCCTGAGGACCGCTCTAGAGCCTCGACCGTGACGAATAGATGGATCTTCTTCCACGCGTTCGCGCTCCCGGTACTCACCAGCGTGGTGGCGAAAACCGACCATTACGTAGTCCTGCTCAACGGCGGGAATCCCGACCAGGTGTCCCGTGACAACGCAGATTGCTCGCTGCAATGGGCTGACCTGCGCAGAGGAATCTTCGATGTCAGGTGGTCGGCGTCGTCGGCCGGGTTGCAGTCGGCAAAAGCCGCAGGTCAACCGGTTGAGCAATCTTCATTGGCGAACAGGAAAGTACGTTGTCACGGGACACCAGGCGTTGCAACGACAAATGTCCGGAAGCTGCTTTTGTGACGGTGTGCTTACGGAAAGCCAGCCCGGCTGCGCGTCCGGCGCACCGGCCACCACAATCATTCATGTGCCGGGTCGTCAGTCAGGGAGCCTGCCATGAATCGTCGTTACCTCTGCCGCAGTGACCGCCGATGAGCAGCGGCGAGGCCGCGGACAACCGGGAAGATCCGGGACACCTCAGCTTCATCATCATGCAGGACACCGAAACCTCCGACGGCCAAGAGCGCGTGATGTCGAGGGCTGCCTACGACCTCCAGGTCCTCACCACAGCGCACTCCGCCTCCTGCGGCCACCCCGGGTTCGTCCCCGACGATTACCTCGAGCACCTCGACGGCCTGGCCATCGAGACCACCAGCACCGCGGCCGAGCTGTGCACCGCCGGCATCTGGGAGCGGGCCGACGGAGGGTACCGCGTGCTGGACTCCGAAGCCGTCGAAGTATGCCTGGACCAGGTACGCCAGCGCCGGAGGGAGCACGAGCGGGTCCTGGCCTGGGAACGGGAAGGCGAGGACCTGCTCGAGGCGCAGATGATGCCTCAGGCGATGGTGGTGACTCCGCCGTGCGCGGTATGCGGAACTCCCTCAGCACGCGTCGAGCTCGTCGCCCCTGGACGCCTGCCCGTCGAGTGGGACCAGTGGCCCCGCACCGTGCAGGACAGCATCGAGAGGCAGCGCCAGCCGGGACAGTGGTACCTGCTGTTCCAGGGCGTCGCTGCCGGCAACGGCTACGGCGACCCAATCGACGCCAGCCGGGCCGGCCGGATCGCCCAGGCGTTCCGGTCTCCTGTGTCCTTCGCCCAGGTCCACCGCGTCGGCCTGCATGACGACGCAGGATTCTGCCAGGGCTGCGACGCCCCGTATTGCTACCAGCACTGGAACGTATCGGAGGGCGGCTATGGTCACTGCCCTCGCGGCCATGGCAAGAGCCTGGATCAACACTGGTAGGCATCGTGTGAATCCGGTACATGACTCTGCGTATTACGACGACCTGGCCGGACGGCTATACGCCTGGTGATTACCTTCTCTGACCGGCTGCCCGCCGATCAAGCTCAATGGCTGCACCACGTCATCGACGTCGGAGAATACGTCCTGGCGCTGGAAGACCTGGCCGCCATGCTTGCATACGACAAGATCACCCCCACCGATCAGGAACGCGGCGACATAAAGGCCCTGGCCCAGCAGATGCGAATCGATCTCGGCTCAAGCTGGCACTCACAGGCTTCTACTGAGCCTTTTTCATCCTGGTTGTAGCAGGTTGGTCACGGTCTGGTAGTGGTGCGGCGTGTCGCCGTGAACAACGAGGAAGCCCCCGGTAATTGAGGCAGTCGACCAAAACGACACTCACCACCAGGGGCTTCAGTGCTTTTCTACCGTGCCGCGCTGCCGTTGTCTTCCAAGACCCTCAACTATGCTGCCCGGATCGTCCGCCGGCACCGCGCCTCGATCGGGTCGCTGTGGCGGAAGCTGAACCCCGGCCAGCAGGCGCTCCTCGTCCTGGTCTACCTGCGTAAAGGCGAGACGTTCGCCGAGGTGGCGGCCGGTTTCGGTGTCGGGACGGCCACGGCCTGGAGGTACGTGAACGAGACGGTGGCGCTGCTCGCGGCCCGGGCGCCTAAGCTGCGCAAGGCGGTGCGGGACGCGAAGAAGACGGGGTCCGCCTACGTGGTCCTGGACGGCACCCTGATCCCGGTCGACCGGGTCGCCGCGGACCGTCCGTTCTACTCCGGCAAGCACCGGCGCCACGGAATGAACCTGCAGGTCATCGCCAGCCCTAGCGGCGACATCCTGTGGGTCTCCGGGGCACTGCCCGGCTCGGTCCACGACAAGAAAGCCGAATGGATCTGGGGCGTCCTGGCCGAGCTCGAGGCCGCCGGGCTGGTCACGCTGGCCGACAAGGGCTACCTGGGCAGCACGCACGCGAAGATCCCGTACCGGGGAAAGAGCAAACCCGGATCGCAGAAGGAAGCGAATCGCGCCCACGCCAAGCTCCGCGCACCCGGCGAACGGGCGAACGCCCTGCTCAAGAACTGGCGGATCCTCCGCAAGCTCCGCTGCTGCCCTTGGCGCGCCGGACAACTCGCCAAGGCCATCCACGCATTGGAGATCCACGCCGCATAACCAGGATGAAAAAGGCTCACTGATTGAAAAGGCCTCACCAGGTACCGGACGCACCCAGCCACGCAGCAGCCAGCGCAGGTGCCAGGTCTCATTCTGTCACCCGCTATCGCAGGCTGCACGGCCCGGACCAGCCCACCACACGGGCGTGTCGCGACGGGTTCCGCGTCAGTCTCAGTTTCCGGCTACCACAGTTCGTAGCCTCCGCGATCACGCGGCCTCAGCGCCGCCTCGGAGCCTAATGTTCGACGCTCGACCTGTCCGCGGCATGAGAGTGCGCCTGGTCACGGTCAGAAGAGCGCCTTTACGCGGGTCACCTTCGCGCGCCCAGGTGCCGGCTTCGCCGGTATTCCACTGGAGACTGGAGCGGGCCTGGAGATTGCAGGAAGTCAGGAACGGCTGACCTCAGCGTAGGTCATATGCGGTTCACCTTCCGTCACGAATTCCGTACGCCCACTCGACGTCCATACCGGACGGAAGTCATCCGAAGCCCCAATTGCCAGCGGAGCGGAAAGAGCACAGTCGTTGGGAAGAGCGACGAATTTGAACAACGGCGCCGGGGCTGAGTTACCGATCCTCACCACTTCCAGCTCCATTCAGGTGCCCGGTTGATGATCCCGGGCGGGGGGTTGAATCAGGCCGCAGGCACGGGGCAGGAAGGTCTGACTCCAACTCCAACCTGCCCTCCGATAAACAGCCGGTTTAGTGATCTTTATCCCTGGTTTCCGCCCAAAAGTCGCGTTACAATCCGTGGGTTGGCTTCGCGCGAAGAGAGCGAGGCGACAGCGATGAAGGGAGGAGAACGGAGACTGCAATGGTCAGCCCCCTGGGCTGACCCTTCTGGGAGGGAAATCGTCATGTTCCACAAAATCATCGCCGCGGCCGGCGCCGCCGTGCTGCTCGGCGGCCTCACCGCGGTGGCGGCCACGCCCGCCGCCGCCTCGCCCGCCGCCAGCCCGGTCGCCACGGGGACACTGCCCAATGCGATGTGGAACGGCCACCTGATCGACGGGAAGGGCGGCACCCTTTACGAGATCACCTCGACCTTCACGGTGCCGGTGCTCACCGGCCGCTCGGCGTGCACCGCGGCAGAGGCCAACTCCCGCGCGAAGGTGGGCTTCTGGGCGGGCCTCGGCGGGTACGCGAGCCTGCTGTCCCTGATCGGGCTGGCGCCCGGCCTGCCGCTCGTGCAGGACGGGGTGGCTACCTACTGCGTCATCTCCGACGGCGTGCCCACGCAGCAGGCCTACGCCTGGTACGAGATCATCGGCCTCGGCGTGCCGCAGGCGTACCCACCGGAGAACCTGCCCACCAGCGACCCGGTTGAGCCGGGCGACTCGGTCACCGCGACGGTGTACTACACCGGCGGTAACTCCTATGAGCTGAGCCTGGCCGACCCGACCCAGGACTGGTCGTGGAGCCTGGACTGCCCCTCGGCCGGACTCCTTTACTGCCCGGCGTCGTTCCTCATCCCGTCCGGCTACCCGCAGACCGCCGAGACCGTGGTCGAGAGCCCGTTCACGCACCCGAACATGGTCGACTTCGGCGACGTCACGTTCACCAACGTCCGCTACTACTGGGCGGCGGGCCCGAAGCCGGGGCCCTACCCGGTGTACGTGGTGAAGGCACCGAACCTCAAGACGCCGGAGACCTCCGTGTCCAAGGTGCTGCTCACCTGGACGGCGAAGTGGCTGCGGGCGCGCTGACCGGCCGCTGACCGGCGCAGGGCCCCGGCTCGCGGATTGGGCAGCCGGGCCCCGCACCCCACCGGAGAGCCGGATGCGGGGGGTGGGGGCTGTTGCGCCGGACGGGCTAGCGACTAGGGTCGCCCTCGCTGCCGCCGATGGCGTCCGTCCACACCGCCCGGTCGAGGCGCCGCGGCGCGCACCTGGCGGCAGAAGCGGACGTCCCCGGAGACAAACCAGGGCTGGGTGACCTCCTGATGACAAGAGGCCGCCCAATGACCGGCGGCCGCGCTCGACGACAACAGGCTTCCCGGTTGCTCAGCACCTTGTGTGGACGGCATCGGCGTCGTGCTCGGAGATGCCCGTAGCCAGTCAGGTTGTGCAGACTAGGTGGATGACGACGGGAGTGCTACGGTCTCCTGCCGTGTCGTATATCCAGGCGTCGACAGAACTTTCATACTGCTGAGCTGTCCCGCATTCTTCGTTGAACGGATAGGCGATGCTATCTGTCCCGACGATGCCGTAAGACGGGCTGGAGAACGGATGGTTTTCCTCGGCCCAGCCAGATCCGTCAACGCCCACGAAGCCGAAACCTTCGGCGTCATTGCCTGGATCGGAGTAATCGATGTCGAAATAGACCAATTCGCCTTGTGTGTATGTTCCGACGCTCGTTATTTGCGGTACCTGCGGGGCTTGCGTCGACGTAGTCGTAGTAGAGGGCGGCGACACCGGGGCAGGGGATGACTTAGTAGGCGGGGGCCCAGTGTAGGGCCCCACCCCTGTAGACGTCGGAGACGACCCCGTGGCGGGCGACCCGGAGGATCCCGACGACCCGGAGGACCCCGAGGTCGACCTGACCGGCGAGGTCGGCGACCCCGTGCCCGGCGACGGCGAGAGGACGGCCGGTGACGGCTGGAGCGAGACTGACTGCACCGCCAGGGCATGATCTGCGGCACTGGGCTGGTAGGAGGAGTTACGGGTGACGGCGAGCGCCGTGCCGGCCGCTACGACCGCGATCGCCGCGCCAGCCGCGATGGCCGCCTTGACGGCGCTGACATGCTGGAATAGGCGGATCCGGTGCACGGTGGTGCCTTGCACGGTGGGCGGCGCGCCGGAGGGCCACAGGGCCGCCAGCAGGAGCGCTGCCGCGCCTAGGTGCGACTGGCCGCGCTCCTGCCAGTGCCGGCCGTAAGCACCTGATGCGGCCGTCTTGAGTTCGGCGACGAAGGTAGTCGCGTCGGTTGGCCGGCTTGCTGGGTCCTTGGCCATTCCAGTGGCCACCAGCGGCCGCAGCGGTTCGGGCACCGGATCCAGGGGTACCGGCTCGGAGCGATGCCGGCGGAGCAGGTCCTCGGATTCTCCGCTGAAGGGCGGACGGCCGGTCAGGCACTCGTAAAAGGTGGCCGTGGCCGAGTAGACATCGCTGGCCGGGCCGGCCGGTGCACCGGACATCTGCTCGGGCGCCGCGTACGCCAAGGTGCCGGCCGGGACCGGGCGGTCACCGGCGCGCGCCGCGATGCCGAAATCGGTTAGCTTGCTCACGCCGTCCCCGTTGACGAGCACGTTCTCCGGCTTGTAGTCCCGGTGCACGACACCGCGCCGGTGCGCCGCCGCCAGTCCCATCAGCGAGCCCTGCAGGACTACGAGTGCAGCCTCGGCCGTCGTTTTACCCTGATAAGTCAGGATCTCGCGCAGCGAGACGCCGCCGATGAGCTCCATGACAATAGCGGCGCCCAGCGACGATTCAACGTATTCGTACAGCCGGACGACGTTCGGGTCGTCCAGGGAGGCCAGCACGGTCGCCTCACCGCGGAACATCTCGGCGAATTCGGCGTCGGCCAGCAGGCCCTGGCGCAGGTATTTGATTGCCACCAGTACGCCTGATGCGTCGTGTCTGGCCAGTACCACATCGCCGAATCCGCCTGAGCCGAGCATCTTCAGCTCGGTGTATCCGGGAACCTTCCACTCTGGCATGAAAATCCGCCCCCCTTCGGGCCCTCAGCCCGGCTCATGAGGGCCGGGTACCGCGCCCTGCAGGTGCAGGGATAACGCGGGCTCCCGCCCGCTGGTGATAGATGTTTATCGGCAACTGACCACCATGGCCGTCGAAGCGGTCGTTAGCTCAGGGCCGAGGACTTGCAAGGTGACTGTCTCCGGCGCGCTGCCGTGACCCGTTCCCTCGACAGCGGCGGTCACGTACACAGCGTGCTGCCCCGCGATGACTGACTGGCTCAGCGGCTGGGGCGGTTGCACGTCGGGCCGGAACAGCCACTGATAGGAGACCGTCCCGGCTGAACCGTTGGTGGTGATCCGCCCGGTGACGTCGACTCCGCATCCAGTTCGCGTCTGCTGCGATATCACGACCCCGGTCACGCGGAACGGCGCATGGTGAAAGCGCAGGTACAGCGTTATGCCGGTCGCCGCGAGCAGGATCACGGTGAGGACTAGGCCGAACAGCCGGCGCAGCCGGGCCATTCGCCGGGCCGGCTTAGCTGGGCGGCTGGCGCGCCACACGCGCTCCGCCGTCAGCCCGGCCTGGCCCGCGGGCGGGGTGGCGGGCACCCCAGGGCCGTACCTGACGATTTCCGGCGGCGGGCCCACGTTCCCCATCCGCTCCGCCGTCAGCCCGGCCTGGCCTGCGGGCGGGATGGCGGGCACCCCGGGACCGTGCCTTACGACGTCCGTCGGCGCGTGGGGCGGCACCACTTCCGTCGGTGCGTGAGGCGACGAGTTCGCTGCCTCATCCTGCCGGGACCGACTGACCGGATCACCGCCCAGGAAGGTCCGCGTCGCCTCGCCATCAGGTGCACTAGGCGGCGGCGCGTGATCAGGCTCGGAGGACCCTTTCCTCATCTAGCCCACCAGGCGCTTAAGTGAGGTGCTGTTTCGGAATCACGTTAAGCTGCACTTCA
>Ga0182030_10004048_pt1 | contig 31249 bp, 23 predicted proteins | sample 812S3MmetaG_FD_121299 | JGI IMG/M metagenome (GOLD analysis project Ga0182030, IMG submission 121299) | Permafrost microbial communities from Stordalen Mire, Sweden - 812S3M metaG (Illumina Assembly) | ecosystem: Environmental > Terrestrial > Soil > Wetlands > Permafrost | place: Sweden...
CCCTTCGGGTTGCGGGTAAAATCGGGCCATACTTCGTTGTCGCCCTCGACCTTGGAACCACCAAAGCCTTCGGGCTCCGCCTCGTCTGGCCCGATTTTCCCTCGCAACGCTACCCCCTCGGAACTAGATGACAGGCCCTAGCAACGATGAGGCCCGTAGCGCAATTTGCACACTGGTAAAATGACCGCAGGATTCCTTGCGCAGGAACTTTCGTCTAACCAGGAACAGCTGCTAGAAGGCGGTTGTTTTCCGGGCGGGAATATCAGCGGGCCGGGGAACCGAAGGCGGAATCCATCAGGAGAACAGGCAAACAGGATTGCAGGCGGTGTGGCGCGTGGCGCGGAGTTTTGCGTTGTGGGATGGGCGTCGCTTTTTTGATGCTGCTGGGAGCAGCGGCGTGGGCGCAGGGGCCCAGTGCGCGTGCGGCCGCGAATGTGGCTTTTCCGGACGCGCCGGCGCCCCAGGTGGTCGGGCTACAAGCAGCCCCGCAGCCCGGCGCACAGCAGCCGGCACAATCGCAACCAGAGACGCTGGGCAGCATGCGCGGGGTGGTTGTCGACCGCGATGGAACGGTGTACGAGGGAGCGCAGGTTGCGCTGACGGTGTCCGGCGGTGCTGCGGCAGAATCGGCGCGGACAGCCATCTCGGGCAGCGACGGCCGCTTCAGCTTTGACGGCGTGGCTGCCGGCGCATTCAAACTGACGGTGAGCGCGAGTGGGTTTGCAACCCAGGTGGTGGAGGGAACGCTGGCAGCCGGCGAGAGCTACGAGGGCAAGCCGATTGTGCTGGCCATGAGCTCGGCCTCAAGCGAGGTGCGGGTGACGGCTTCGCAGAGCGAGATTGCAACGGCGCAGCTGAGGCAGGAAGAGACGCAGCACGTGCTGGGCGTGATGCCCAACTTCTACGTGACCTATGTGCCCAACGCGCCGCCGCTGACAACCAGGCAGAAATTCCAACTGGCCTGGAAGTCGTCGGTCGATCCGATGAACTTTGTGGTGGTGGGCGCGGTGGCGGGATTCGAGCAGGCGACGGACAGCTTTCCCGGCTATGGACAGGGCGCGCGGGGCTATGCGAAGCGCTATGGGGCGAGCTATGCCGACGGCGCGATCGGCAACCTGATCGGCGGCGCGATTCTGGCGTCGTGGTGGAAGCAGGATCCGCGGTACTTCTACAAAGGGACGGGCACTGTGAAGGCGCGGGCGCTCTACGCGATTGCGTTTGCGGTGATGTGCAAGGGCGACAACGGCAAGTGGCAGGCGGACTACTCGGCGATTGTGGGCGGCCTGGCGGCAGGCGGGATTTCCAACCTCTACTATCCGGCGGCGAGCCGGGCAGGGGTGGGGCTCACGTTTGAGAGCGCGCTGGTGGGGACGGGGCTGAGCGCGGTGCAGAATCTGTTTCAGGAGTTTGTGGTGCGCAGGCTCACGCCGAAGGTTCCGCGGTATGGAGCGGGGAAGCCGTAACGCGCCGGTCGATAGCTTAGTGGTCTCCCACCCATGTCACGATGGAACTGTGACATGGATGGGGCACCCGGAGTTCAGCGCATTCTTGCTTTGGACTCGACACCGAGCCTGGGATCGCGGCGGCGGGCGAGCGCCGCCAGGTCGAGCGCAACGGATTCAAATTCAGCATGCGATTGCGAGATGTAGAGCCAGTTGCCCAGCACGGCGTGCGGAGCGAGCTGGGGGAACTGCTTGAGCAGCGAGGGGTGGTGTTCGCGGGCGGTGCAGACCATCAGGCCGTTCCAGGGTTCTTCTCCGCCGGAGACGGCCAGGTAGATGCGGCTGTCGAGATGGGCGGCGTCAAAGCTGAACAGCTTGCGCACAAAGAAGCGGGGATCGTCTTCGAGGGGCTCGAAGATCCATAAGAGCGGATTCTTGATTTTGATCTTGGGCTTCATAGCAGGTCTGATTGGATGGTAGTGGTTTTTGGAGCAGGCTGCGAGCGCAGGAACAACCGCAGGTCCTTCGACTCCCTCCGCTGCGCTACGGTTGCTCAGGATGACAGGCTGCGTGGGGGACGGCTCCCTCAGCGGACGCGGAGGACGATGATGGTTTCGTCGTCGAAGCGGTCCTGTGCGCCCTGGAAGCGGGCTACGTCGGCGAGGATGGCGTCGGCGATGTCTTGGGCGGGCAGGTCGCGGTGGGCGCAGAGCAGGCCGGCCAGGCGCTCGTCGCCGTACATCTCGCCCTGCTCATTTTCCGCGTCCAGAATGCCGTCGGAGACGAAGATGATGGCGTCGCCAGGCTGGGTTTCGACTCGAATTTCATCGTAGACGACGTCGGGAAAGAGGCCCAGCGGGAAGCCTTCGGCGCGCACCGTGCTGGACTGGCCGCCTCGGCAGTAGACGGGCTGGATGGCGCCGGAGTTGGAGACGGTGAGGGTGCGCGATTCGTCGTCCCAGAGTGCGAAGAGCAGGGTGACGTACTGCGAATCGAGCTTGCGCTCCTGCAGGGCGTGGTTGAGTGTGGCCAGCATCTGGGCGGGCTCGGGGTGATGCAGCGCGGCGGAGCGCATGATGCCGCTGACCAGAGCCGCAAACAGCGCTGCGGGCGCGGCTTTTCCGCTCACGTCGCCGAGCACGATGGCGGTGCGGCCGGGGCCGTAGTCAAGAAAATCGTAGAGGTCGCCGCCGATGGTGCGGGCGGGAAGAAAGCGCACTGCCATCTCAGCGTTGGGCTGCTCGGGCGCGGTGGACGGCAGCAGGCGCAGTTGCACTTCGCGGGCCATGGCGATGTCGCGCTCGAGCTGGCGCTCCTGGCGGCGCACGGCCTGGTAGAGGCGTGCATTTTCAATGGCGATGGCCACCTGCGCGGCAAGCGTGGTGAGCATGCGCTCGTGGCCTTCGTTGAAGAAGCCGGGGCGGGTGTGCTCCAGGTCGAGCACGCCGATGACGCGGCCTTTGTAGAACAGCGGCACCACCAGCTCGGAACGGGTCTCCGCGTTCATGGGCAGGTAGCGCGGGTCCTTGCACACGTCGGGTGCGTTGATGGGCCGCCACTCACGGACTGCCGCGCCGACCAGCCCGCTATTGATAGAGATGCGGCGCATGGGCGCGTGGGTATAGCCGAAGCGCCAGGCGTAGCGGGTGATGAGAATTTCGCCTTTCTCGTCGAGCAGCATGATGGTGAACATCTGGTAGTCGATGAGGCGGCGCAGCAGCTGGCCGACGCGCTGGAGCAGCGGATCGAGATCGAGGATGGAGGTGAGCTCGACGGCGATCTCGTTGAGCACGGCGAGGACCTCGGCCTGGCGGGAGACGCGGGTGTAGAGGCGGGCGTTCTCAATGGCCTGGGCGATGCGCGAGGCGGTGAGGGTGAGCAGGTGGAGGTGCTCGGGGCGGAAGTAGTTGGGTTGCTCGCTCTCGATGTCCATCACGCCGATGAGGCGGTTTTTGGCGACCAGCGGGACTGCGAGCTCGGAGCGCACCTCGGGGTTGACGGCGTAGTAGAGGTCGGAGGTGGTGACGTCGTTGAGCAGGATGGGCTGGCGGGTGAGGGCGACCTGGCCGACTACGCCGCGGCCTACCGGGATGCGGCTGCGCTCGGTCTTGGAGGAGTGGCCGATCTGGAAGCGCATGCGCAGATCGTGGGTGCGGTCGTTGAGCAGCAGGATGGCGAAGATGCGGTAGTCGATGACGGCGCGGACCAGCTCCGAGGTGCGGGTGAGCAGGGTTTCGAGGTCGAGCGTGGTGTTGAGGGCGTCGGCCAGGCGGACCAGGTAGTTGAGGTCGGCAGTCTCCACGCGGGCATTGACGGGGTCCAGATGGGCGTGCGGGTTGGCTGAGTCGGCGGGCCGGTAGTCGCCTTCGAGCTCGGGTGGGTCAGGCGGGGATGGGGGAGTTGAGGACATTGTGTCGAATACGAATGATAACGGAAAACCCGGGGAACCGGGGGGACGGTGAATTGAGGGAGTGGAGGGCACAGGGGACGGGGACGGAATGGGCGGAAGATATTCGCGTCCGTGAATGTGCGCGCATATCCGCCGGAACAGACAGCAGGGGCCAATGCGCCTGGGCAGTCTTTCCTTTCGTGTGTACTCGGATGGCACCAGTCCGGGGAGATAGGCGGGACGGACCTTGACACGATTGGGATGCGGTTGCGAATCTGCAGATGACCCCGACACGCGCGCAATCCCGACTGATGGTTGAACCTGGCGGCAGATACTGGCGCTCTGATTTGCCTGCTGGAGATGTGATGCAAAAACTGCGGCTGGTTGTGCCGGTATTCAATGACTGGGATGCATTTGGCATACTCCTGCGCGAACTCGATCGGGTCGCGGCGACGCTTCCCGTTCACATCGATGTCAGCGCGATCGACGATGGCTCAACACTCCTTGCGCCATCCGGTTTGTGCCAGGCTGCGGATCTCAAACACCTTGGCAGCGTGGAGATCGTGAGCCTGCGCACCAACCTTGGCCACCAGCGAGCGATTGCGGTCGGTCTTTGCGTCGCCGTGGAAGATGGAGACAGCGATGCTGTTCTGGTGATGGACGCCGACGGAGAAGACTCCCCGGCGGCAATCGGACAACTGATGGAAGCTGCCGGCGAAGCAACCGACTTCTGCGTCGTGGCCCGGCGTGGAAAGCGATCGGAGGGCCCCGTTTTCAGGGGCTTCTATCTTCTCTACCGGCTGTTCTTCTTTCTGCTCACCGGCCACGGGATTTCGTTTGGCAACTTCTGTATCTTGTCGCGCGGTTACGCCCGGCGCCTGGTGAGCGTCTCGGACTTGTGGAATAATCTGCCCGCCGCGGTGCTGCACTCCAGGCTTCCCATCAAGGCGGTGTCCGTCGACCGGGCGCGACGGTACGCCGGAAAATCGAAGATGAACCTGACGCAGTTGATCGTTCACGGTCTCAGCGGATTGTCGGTCTATGCCGATACCATCTTCATTCGCCTTCTTGTTCTGACCTTCGGGCTTTTTTTTCTGAGCGGCGTCTCGATTCCCTTGGTGCTGACCTTGCGCATCTTCTTTCCCCGCTATGCAACACCGGGCTGGGCGACTACGGTGTCCTTTGGCATATCCACCATTCTTGTTCAGACCCTGAGCTTTACCCTGCTTTTCGTAATCATGCTGTTGAGCAACCGGGTGCAGAGGCTGATGATTCCCGCGGCCGACTACAAGCACTTTGTCGATGTGCGCCGGGTGGTGTTCCTGCGGGGCGCGCATGGGGCGTGATTGGCGCTTGAAGAGCCCGTCGTCTCATCGTTCCAGGCAGGCCCCTTGCCAGCCATTGGGATTCCATGTCTGAGCGCGCCCATTCGACCCGCGCCGGCGTTCTATGCGCGCTGATCTTTGCTGCTTGCTTATGGACTGCGTGGCCGGTTGCTGAGATGGGATTTGTGGATGACTGGTCGTATGTCAAGTCAGCCCAGATTTTTGCCCAGACCGGCCACCTGGTGTATAACGGCTGGGCTACAGCCATGCTGGGATGGCAGATTCCCTGGGGCGCCTTGTTCATCCGCATCTTCGGCTTCTCCTTCACCGCGGTGAAAGCTTCGACTCTGCCTGTCGCCATGGTCACGCTGGTCCTCTTCCATGCCATCCTTGTACGTTTCGGCGTGACCCGGCGCAATGCCGTGCTGGGCACACTTACGCTGGGGCTGTCGCCGATGACGATGCCCCTGGCCGCCAGCTATATGACTGATGTTCCCGGACTCTTTGTCATCGTGGTTTGCCTCTATTGCTGCAAACGGGCCGTGGACGCGGGTAGCAGCAGGACCACCATTTTCTGGCTTTGTTGCGCGGCCATCGCCGATTCGGTGGGAGGAACCACGCGACAGATCGCCTGGCTCGGGGCACTGGTCATGGTTCCATGCACGGGGTGGTTGTTGCGTCACCGGCGCGGAGTGTTGCCCGCCTCGTGCCTGCTTTGGGCCGGGAGCGCAGGAGCGATCTTGGGTTGCATGCGCTGGTTCGCGCAGCAGCCGTACTCGATCCCGGAAGCTATCTTCAAGCCCAGCCCGCTCAACCCTGCCCAGATCGTTTTGCTCGCCTTGGCCGGGGTGGTGAGCGAGTTGTTTTGCGTGCTGCTCATGATTCTTCCCGTGCTCATCGCCTGGTTGCCGCAAGCCCGGAGATTGAGCCGCTTCGCCCTTGCAACGGTCGCTGCGATGCTGTGCATCTGGACCCTCTTTCAATGGTCGATGCATTGGAACCTGCCATGGATTCCGCACCTGCTCTTCCAGGAGTTTTCAACCCAGAGAGTGGCTACAGCGGGTTTCGACACCCAGCACTTCATGCTCGCGGTGCCCGTGTGCCTGGCAATCTCCGGACTGGTTGCCGTTGCCGGCTTGACATTTGCCGCAGTGGCGCGCGGCAAACTGCGCGATGGCGGGAACCCGGAAGAAACCGCAACCTTGCGCCAGATATTCTGGCTCATGGGGCCGTTCACACTCGCCTATGCCGCGCTGCTGATTCCTCGCGCGGTATACGCCGTTGCCTTTGACCGATACGCGCTGGGGCTGCTCCCGATCGCTCTGATTGTCACCATCAGGTTCTACCAGCAATGGGTCGGTCCCCGGCTTCCCGCAGGTTGCGCTGCCGTCCTCGCCCTGTACGCCGTTCTGGCGATCATGGGTACGCACGACCTGTTCGCCTGGCAGCGCGCACGGCTCAAGGCTATCGACGAGGTAATCGCCTCGGGTGTGCCGCGAACCGGGATTCAGGGAGGTTTTGAGTACGACGGCTGGACCCAGCTCGAATTTGGCGGACACATCAACGATGCGCGTATCAAGGTTCCGTCTGGCGCATACCTGCCGCATTCTGAGGTGCCACAGGTCGTGGATGCATGCAAGCTGGATTTTGCGCCCTATGCGCCGGCGATTCACCCCAGATTTTCTGTCGTGTTCGGACCCATGGCGTGTCTGAATTCGTCCCCGTATCCGCCCATATCATTCCGCGCCTGGCTGCCGCCGCTGCGCAGATTTGTGTATGTGCAGGAAATCCCCGCGCCGGAGCGGACAGCCCCTCCGCTGGCCCGGTAAGCGCCGGATCGCAATCCCGCAGGCTAGAACAGTTCTCCAATTCATGTGCTCTGTTTAGTTGCGTGCGAGCTGACTTTTCTTGAGGGAAAAGCCACTTATCATCCTGCTTTCGGTGTACAGCGATTGGAGAACAGCTGTACTCGGCGTCAAGTTTGCGTACGATGGCTACGGAAGCCGAAGCGCAGATGCGGTTGGCGCCTGTTTCGAGGAGCGCGGGAACGTCAGCAAAGGTGCGAATGCCGCCCACGGTCTGGCCGCGGGGGCCTTCGTTCCGATCGCGCTTGGCGTCGGGCTTGAACAGGGTGTGGTCGATGACGGAGGGAAGCCACTGCCCCTGGCTGTTGTCGAACTCGAGGGCCATGGCGTTGATGGGCCTGACGGGAGCACGGGCCCCTGCTCATTGGTGAACAGCGCCACTCTCCGCATGACAGGGTTGTCATGCGGTGAATGGAACACTCACCTCGTTATGGACGATCCACGCGATAGAGAACAGCTGCGCCAGCCGTAGCAAGAGGGGTTAGACGCCAGCCCGAACTCGCCAGTCGCGCACCGGTCCAGTTGAGGCGGGCCTCGCCGGATCGCAGCAGCAGAAAATGCGGGTGGGCGGCGATGTAGGAGTTGTAGTCATAAAGCGGCAACGGGATGAACTTCCGATCGACGACCAACGAGAGTTCTGGCACGAAGTCCGGTTGCAGAATGGCGTAGCGGACGTCGGAGAGATAGACGAGGCGCCTCTGAAGAGGGGCCGGAGCATACCACCAATCTGGTACGTAGTCGTATGCGTTGGTGACGACGATGGGCAGGTCGGCGGGAGCTCTGAGCAGAAAGGGCGAAATGGGGTCGGCGCGCTGCTGGCCATTCCCAGCCAGATAGCTGATCTGCGTCCCCACCAGGAAGGCAGCGACCATCACCAGAAAGCCAAGTGTGCTGAGGGCCAGAACCGGCTGCGCGAAGGAGCGCATGCGGGGAATGCGCGGCAATGCCCAGGCGACGAGCAGAGCCAGTCCCAGGGCGCAGCCAATGGCGTACCTGGGAAGAAAATAGCCGGTTGCAAACGTGGTGAACAGGAGGATGGCGGGGAGCAGCAGAGACAGCGCCCCGGCGGCGATCCACTCGTGGGAGGGGACAGGGACCAGAGGGCTTGAGCCAGCGGGAGTTTTACTTACCGGCCAGGGCAGCACCGCGAACAGGGGAACGAGGCAAAGGAGCGGCAAGGCAACCATGCCCAGGTAATTCACCAGATGGATCGGCGAAGGCCTGGACCAGAAGTTAGGGGAGTGGAGGATGGCCTGGCCGAGAGCCCTTCCAAAGCCACGCGCCAAAGGCACGGTGAAGGCCAGTGGAGCGAATCCGGCGGCGACGGCAGCGGCCATCCAGAGATCGAGCCGGCGGCGCCGGATGAGGCGGGAGGTTTCTCCGGCGACCAGGAATATCCCGGTATGAAATACGCCGAAGTGGTGGGACAGGACGGCCCCGGCAATGGCCAGGGCCAGGCCGCACAAGGGCCATGCACGGCCATGAGCTTGAAGCGCCGCGGCCTGCCAGCAGGCGAATGCCAGGCAGGTGAATGCCAGCAGCAGACAATAAGGCCGCGCTGTGTGCGCCTGGTCCAGGACGATTTCCGATCCGAGCAGCAACGCAGCGGCAAAAAGCGCCTGGACAGCGGTGCCGTGGCGTCGCACGATCTTCCAGGTGAGCAGGCCGGCAGCTGCGCAGGCCAGGATCTCAGGCAGACGGAGAGCAAACCCCGTTTGGCCGAAGAGACGCAGGCTGAAGTAGGTGGGCAGGTATTGCAGAGGGGGCTGGCCGTCTGCCGGAGCGGCGCGCAGCATCTCGTGAAGCGAAGGCAACCGGGAGATAAAGAGCGTGAAGAACTCGTCGAACCAGATGAGGGTCGTGCAGGCTTGAAGCGCGGCCAGGAGTGCGAAAATCGCCAGGACAAGGGCCAGGTGGCTGCGTTCATGGCGGCGGATGGACTCTTCGGCGCGAACGCACAATCGTGTCAGCGAGGTGCACATCCAATCAGCAATGCTGGTGATCGAGCCGATCATGGCATCGGCCACTCACGCCGAATGTCGATAGATTCCACGCTTTGTTCCTGGGATGGGAGTCGATTCTCTGGATACCATAGCCAATTGGGCGCAGCATTCGCGGCGCTGAGAACCGGAAAAACGATTCGACGTATCTTAAGCGTTATCAGCTACTCCGCGCCTAGCTCGCGGACGATGGCCACCGAGGCCGAAGCGCCGATGCGGTTGGCGCCGGCTTCGAGCAGGGCGCGGACGTCGGCCAGGGTGCGGATGCCGCCCGAGGCTTTGACGCCGGAGCGGGCGCCGGCCACGCCGCGCAGCAGGGCCACGTCGGCCACGGTTGCCCCGGCCAGGGAGAAGCCGGTCGAGGTCTTGAGGAAGTCGGCGCCGGCCTGGATGGCGATCTCGGCGGCGCGAAGCTTTTCTTCGACGGAGAGCAGGCAGGTTTCCAGAATCACCTTGAGCAGCGCGCCGTGATCATGGGCGACGGCGGCTGCGGCGTGGATGGTGTGGTGCACGGCGTGGTGGTTGCCGCTCTTGAGCTGGCCGATGGGGATGACCATGTCCAGCTCGCGGACGCCGAGGCGGGTGAGCGCGGCTGCCTCGTGGCGCAGGGTGGAGACCAGCGACGCGCCCAGCGGGAAGCCGATGACCACGCCAACGGGAACGCCGGTTCCGGAGAGCACGCTGACGGCGGTCGAGGCCCAGACAGGGTTGACCATGGCGCAGGCGAAGCGGTAACGGATGGCTTCGTCGCAGAGGCCTTCGACCTGGGCTCGGGTGGCCTCGGGCTTGAGCAGGGTGTGGTCGATGACGGCGGCAAGAGACTGCCAGTTGGAAAGGGTCTGGGCGGAAAAGTCTTGGGCGTCCCAGGTGCCGTTGTCGAACTCAAGCTCGGCGGCGTTGATGGGAGTGATGGAAGCCATGGGGTGTTGCTCCTTGTTGTCGTGCACCGCTCTGGAGGGCCGGCTTTGCGGACAGGGTCCGGTAGATGAGTATATTCCTCGCGGAACTCCCGGCCAACTGGATGGACGGGATTTTGTGGGATGGGGTTGCCCGGTTCGCGGTTCGCGCGGTCCCACCCTTGCCGCAAGAACGAGAACGCGGGACCCAGGGAGTGCCCCGATGGGGCACAGGCATCCTGCAGGCCGGGGCAAGAGAGCGTTTCGCGCCGGCCCTACGGGACGGCTTTACCGGGGGGGGAGCCTACCCAGGATTTCGTCCGCCGCGGCGGACTTCATCCTGGGCTATTCTCCTGTCCTCCCTCCGGGAGGCCTTCAGCATGGGGAGGTTGGAGCATGGCTCCCGGATGCTAGACTGGCGAACATCAGCTTTGAAATTGGGGGTCGAGGTGGGGATTTTCAAGGGGTTGACGGCGGTTTTGCTTGTCGGGACGGCGGGGATTTGCCTGGGACAGCGGATTGAGGTGACGGTGCCCTCGACGCAGCCGCTCCATGGGCACCTGATCCTGGTGATTGCGAAGAACGACAAGGACGAGCCGCGCATGCAGATGAGCGAGGATTATCTCTCCGCGCAGGGGTTTGGCGTGGATGCGGAGAACCTGGCGCCGGGGCAACCGATTGTGGTGGATGCAAAGACGATCGGGTATCCGCGGCGCTCGCTCACGGATCTCGACCCGGGCGACTACTTTGTGCAGGCGGTCTTCAATGTGTATGAGCCGTTTCACCTGGCGTCGGGCAAGACGGTGTGGTTGCCGCCGGACAAGGGCGAGGGGCAGCACTGGAATCTGAAGCCGGGCAACCCCTTCAACAAGCCACTGAAGATTCACTTCGATCAAAAACATCCGGAAGAGGTTAAGCTGACACTCGACCAGGTCATTCCACCGATTGAAGGAACCGACCAGGACCCGCTGGTGATGGCGGCCAAAGATCCGGGCGCGAAGTGGCTCAAGTACATGCGCTTCAAGAGCGAGAAGCTGAGCCGGTTCTGGGGCCGGGACATGTACCTGGGAGCGTGGATTCTGCTACCCGATGGGTTTGACGAGCACCCGGACGCGCGCTATCCGTTGGTGGTCTACCAGGACCACTACCATGCAGGGCTGGGGCCGGTGCCGTTTGTGACCACGGCGCCCGATCCTAAGGCGGCCAACGCGCGACGGCTCGACAACAGCTACCGGTTCTTTCAGGACTGGACGGCGGGACGTCTGCCGCGGGTGATTCTGATCTATGTGCAGAACGCCAACCCGTACTATGACGACTCGTACGACGTGGACTCGGCGAATGTGGGGCCGTATGGGTCGGCCATCAACGAGGAGCTGATTCCGGCTATCGAGCAGAAGTACCGCGGTATCGGGCAGGGGTGGGCGCGGGCGACGTTCGGCGGCTCGACGGGCGGGTGGGAGGCGCTGGCGACGCAGGTCTTCTATCCGGATTTCTACAACGGGACGTGGGCGGCCTGCCCGGACCCGGTGGACTTCCACGCTTACCAGAACATTGACCTCTACGACGACGAAAATGCGTTTGTGCGCAAGGGCGACTTTGCCGAGGTTGCCACGGCCGCGGACCGCAAGCCGGATGGAACGGTGATTGCGACCGCGGGCGGCGAGTTTGCCTATGAGTATGTGCTGGGTACGCATGGGCGATCGACGGAGCAGTGGGACATTTGGCAGGCGGTCTTCTCGCCGGCGGGCGCGGACGGGTACCCGGCCGACATCATCAACCCGCTGACCGGGGCGATCGACAAGAAGGTACTCGCGTACTGGCAGGAGCACTACGACCTGACGGCGATTCTGAAGCGCGACTGGCCGACGCTGGGGCCCAAGCTGGAAGGCAAGCTGCACCTGACGGTGGGCGACGGGGACACGTACTTTTTGAACAACGCCGTGCATCTGCTCGAAAAGACCCTGGACGCGACGCGGAGTCCGCACTCGGATGCGACGTTCCAGTACGGGCCGGGCATGCCGCACTGCTACACCGGCGGCCCGACCGAGTACACCATGCAGCAGAACAACGGCAACTGGGCGCAGCGGGTGCTGCCGCTGATGACCGAGCACATGCTGGCCACGGCTCCAGCAGGCGCGGATGTGAAGTCGTGGCGCTACTGACGGCCTAGCTCTGCTCGGCAGAATCCGGCTGAGCGTAGAATGATGCCATCGGGCGGAGATTTCTTTCAATGCGCCGCCCGGTGAAGCAGGCTCCCATGGCGCAGGAACCCATCAAGCTCTCGCCGGGTGTTCGCATGCGGGCGGCCCTGATTCTGGCGCTGGCCGCGGATGCGGTGCAGCTGGCCGTTCTGCCGCTGTTTATCGAAGGCGCGGCGTCGCCGGCCGACGATCTGCTGGACCTGGGGGTGGGCGCGGTGCTGGTCTACCTGCTGGGCTGGCACTGGGAGTTTTTGCCCTCGTTTGCCGCCAAGCTGGTGCCGGGTGTCGATCTGGTGCCGCTCTGGACCATGGCCGTGGCCAACGTGTACCGGCGATCGAAGCGGATGGCAGCCTCGGTAGAAGCCGGCCGCGCGCCGTTTGCGGGCGGCCGGCCTGAGGATTTGTAAAGAGTTTTCCTATTTCGGAAGAGTGAGAGAGGCCCGGGCCGGAAGGCCGGGAGCTTTCGTTGCTTTTCAGGGGGATGAATCCCCCTGCTCCCTCCGGGATCTCTGTTCCTGAGTCCCAGTGCCCCGGTCACCTTCGGCTGATTCGTCGTTACAAAATCACAGTCAGGGTTACCGTGTTGCTGGTGACGGTGAGGCCGTTGCCGTCGGTAACCACGACGCGGAGCTGGGTTCCGTTGTCGGTGATCTTGTTCGCATTGGTCACCAGCGTGGCCGCATTGCAGACCGCGCACTTGGTGAAGGGCACCCAGGCGGACAGGTCGAGATACTGCCACTGGTAGGTGAGCGTGGGCACGCCGGCGGCGACCACCGTGAAGGTTGCGGCCCACTTCACAGGCTCGGTCTGGTGCGTGGGCTGCGTAGTAATGGCGGGCGCTACGGAGAGGGTCACCGGGTTGCTGGCGACGCTGATGCCGTCCCCGTCGATGACCACAACCTCCAGTTGGAGTCCGTTGAGGGGAACGGTTGCGCTGTGGATGGTCATCGTGGGCGATTCATAGCCCAGGCCAGCGGTGTAGTTGGCCCAGGCGGTTCCGGTCCAGTATTTCCAGCGGTAGACCAGGCCCGGTACGCCGGTGGCCACGACGGTGAAGGTGCTGGATGAGCCGTCATTGGCAGTCTGGCTCGTGGGCTGGGTGAGGATGGCGGGCGTGACAGTGAGCCTGACCTGGTTGCTGGTGACGGTGAGGCCGTTGCCGTCTGTCGTCACCACGCGGAACTCGGTGTAGTTGTCTGTGACGGCGGTAGGCTGGGTGGTGAAGGTGGCGGTGTTCGCGCCGGAGCCGGTTGTGACGTTGCACCAGGTTGAGCCGGAGAGATACTGCCACTGATAGCTGAGGTTGGGCGCGCCGGCCACCGCAACGATGAAGCTGGCGGTGTTGCCGACCGGGACCGACTGCGCCGCCGGTTGGGTGGTGATGATGGGCGAGACGGTGAGCGTGGCTGCGTTGCTGGCTGCGGAGACTCCGTTGGCGTCCGTCACCAGGGCGCGGAACCTGGTGCCGCTCACGGCAGCGGTGGTGGCCGCGGTGATCATGGAGCTGGAAGTGCAGCCGGTTCCGGCGGTGTAAGCTGCCCAGGTTGTGCCGGTCCAGTATTGCCACTGGTACCGGAGCGGGCCGGCGCCGGTGGCCGTGATGCTGAAGACGGCGCTGTGGCCCAGGATCACGGTCAGGCTGGCGGGCTGGGCCTCAATGTTGGGGCCGACCAGTTCGGTCACCGTTGCGGTAGCCGTGGAGTAGTCGACCGTGTCCGTAGGCGTGAAGGTGACGGAGAGCGAGTGGGAGCCGACGGAGAGAACCGTGCCCAAGGCCGGGTTGTAGACAAACGTGCCGGCGACTGGGGAGGTGGCATCGAGCTGGGTTGCGCTGAGGGCGGTCCCGTAGGCGATGGAAGCGGGCGCGGTCCAGGTGATGACCGGCTTGGCGACGGCGACGGTGAGCTTCACGGTAGCCGAGGCGGCGTTGTAGTCCTCCGTGTCGTTGGGCGTGAAGGCGACGGAGAGGGTTTGCGCGCCTGCGGTGAGGACGGCGCCGGCGGCAGGGGTGTAGGTGAAGACCCCGGCGATGGGCGACGCGGCGTCGAGTTGGATTGCGCTGAGGGCGGTGCCGTAGGGGATGGAAGCGGGCGCGGGCCACGTGATGGCGGGCGTAGCGGGGTTGACGGTGAGCGTGACGGTGGCCGCGGCGGTGGTGTAGTCGGTCGAGTCGTTGGGCGTGAAGGTGACGGAGAGGGTCTGCGATCCGGCGGTGAGCACGGCGCCGGCGGCAGGCGAGTAGGCGAAGGTGCCGGCGATGGGCGCGGTGGCGTTGAGTTGGGTCGCGCTGAGGGCCGCGCCGTAGGGGATGGGCGCGGGGTTGGCCCAGGTGAGCGTAGGCGTGGCTTGGGTGACGGTGATGGTGAGCGACTGCGCCTGCAGGACGGCGTAGTTTGCCTGCTTGCCATGAGTCACGATGATGGCATGCGCGCCGACGCTGAGCTGGGGGATGGAGATGGTGGTCGAACCGGCAGCGAGTGGGAGGGCCCCGGCGGGGCCGTTGTCGACGGAGTAAAGAGCCGTGGGCGCGCGCGTTGCCGCCGAGCCGCTCAGTGTGACCCGCAGGAGGAGAGGCTTGCCCCAGGGGATGGTGGTGCCGGGAAGGGCGCTGATGGAGAGCGTGGGCGCGGCGCTTGCGGTGCGTGGAACCGCGCGTGAGCGTGCGGAGAAATGGTCTCCGCCGAAGTCAGCCGCGAAGACGGTGCGAGTTTCGATTGCGGAAGCCAGGGCGTGGGGAAGCGCGGCGGTCCAGAGAGCCTGGTTGAGCAGGACGGTCGTCGCGTTGCCGCGGCGACTGGCGACGATGAGGTCGGGACGGCCGTCGTGGTTGACGTCGGCCACGGCCAGGGCGGAAGGAGTCGCGCCGGCCGGAATGGAGACCGGATCCTGAAAGGTGCCGTCGCCATTGCCGGCGAGGATCTGGACAGATGCTGAGGCCTGATCGGCGACGAATAGCGCGGGAACGCCACTGCCGTAGATATCGGCGACGGCCAGGCCTGCCAGGCTGGCCTGCGCGACGGCGTAGACGGTTGCGGCGGGCTCATAGGTGCCGTCGGCGTTCGAGAGAAGTGCGCTGACGCTCTGGTTTGCGTCGAGGGTGAGAATGTCGAACCGGCCGGTGCCGCGCAGGTCGGCCAGGATCACGTTGCCGGGATTGGGGCCGGTGGCCAGGGGCTGGTTGGACTTGAAATTACCGCGGCCGTCATTGCGCAGCAGCTGGACGGTGGAAGCGTCCCAGTCGGCGACGACGAGATCGAGGCGGCCATCCCCGCTGAGGTCTGCGGCGGCCAGGGAACTGGCCCCGGCGCGCGCGATGGAGCGGGCCGGCTGGAATGTGCCGTCGCCGTTGCCGAGGAGCAGGTCGACAGCGGCGTTGGCGTAGTTGGCCAGGGCAATGTCGAGGATGCCGTCGCCGTTGAAGTCGCCCACGGCGATGCCGCCGAGGGCGCCGCTGGGGTCGTACTCGCGCTGCGGCTGGAAGGTTCCATCGCCGTTGCCGAGCAGGACCGCCAGGGAGCAGCCGCCGCGGGTGCAGGCGACGAAGAGGATGTCGGGGTTGCCGTCGGCGTTGAAGTCGCCGAAGACGATGCTGGTGCCCGACGTGAGACGGAAGTAGCTTTCAGGTAAAGCGCTTGAGCCTGAAACTTGAACAGGAAGTTGAAGGGTACCGTCGCCGATTCCCAACTGGACGAAGAGGCCCGAAGCGCTGCCGGTGACCAGATCGGGGATGCCGTCCTTGTTGAGATCGGCGACAGCGACAGCGCTCGGCGCGCGAACGCCAACCACCGCCGGGGATGCGGCGAGCGCAATTCCGTAGCAGGAGATGAAAAGGCAGGCAAGGATCAGAAGCTTGCGCACGAGAGTACACCTCAATGAAGGCTGGCTGGAATCCGTGGCGGGTGCAGAGCAGGCCACGGAACGGCCGTCAACTGAGGTGATCGGCGTAGGTGTTTTTGCGCTTGAAGTGTGACTCGTTTTGGGTCCCCAGCCGTGCGGAAGCGACGGTTGAGGGACAAAAGGCTTATTACGAAGGGAACTTTTTATCGGCGCGAGCGCTCAAGCTTGATCGGGAGACATGAGGCAGATGTCGGGCAGATTGCGGTAGCGTTCGGCGTAGTCCATGCCGTAGCCGATGACGAACAGGTTGGGGATGGAGAAGCCCACGTAGTCGGCCTCGATCTTCTCGATGCGGCGGGAGGGCTTGTCGAGCAGGGTGGCGATGCGCAGGGTCTTGGGATGCTGCTGGAGGAAGAGCTTGCGCAGGTAGGCCAGGGTGAGGCCGGTGTCGAGAATGTCTTCGACGACCAGAACGTTTTTGCCTTCAATGGGCTCGTCGAGGTCCTTGATGAGCTTGACGGCGCCGGAGGAGCGCTGGCCCTTGCCGTAGCTGGAGACGGCGACAAAGTCGAAGGTGGCGTCGGCCTGGATGGCACGGGCCAGGTCAGAGAGGAACGGGGCTGCGCCCTTGAGCACGCCGATCATGACCAGCTTTTCTCCGTTCAGGTCATGGGTGATCTGCGCGCCCATCTCGGCAACGCGGTCGGCAATCTGCTGGCGGGTATAGAGAACCTCGTGGCCCTGGTAGGTGAGGGTAGACATGGAGACAGTATCGCGCGGATGGATGGGGGAGGGGCTGTGCAAATCAGGGATCAGGGGTCAGGGGTCAGGGATCAGGGGGCGCGACGCGCTGCTGCTTCGTAACGGCAGCGGCGCCAAGCGCGTCTATACTTAAGGAAGACGGAATTTGAGGAAACATGCTGCCTTTTCTGCATATTTTTCGATTTGACGTGCCGACCTTCGGGCTGATGCTCTGGCTGGCGGCCGTGGTGGCGGCGTTTGTGATGGACCGCAACTTCAAGCGCTGGGGGATTGACGCCGACGCGGTGGGCATGGTGGCCGTGGCGGCTCTCCTGGGCATTGTCGGCGCCAAGCTGTGGCATGTGGTGGATACGCCGCTCGAGTTCCGCCTGTACGGATGGAAGGTGCTGTGGGATTCGGCGGGGTTTGCCTGGTACGGCGGCCTGCTGTTCGGCATTGGCGCGCTGATGTTCCAGGGCTGGTGGGCCAAGATCGGGATGCTGCGCACGCTGGACCTGGCGGCCCCGGCGGCGGCCATCGGGTACGGGATCGGGCGCATCGGCTGCTTTCTTTCCGGCGACGGCTGCTACGGGATTCCGACCACGCTGCCCTGGGGGATGAGCTTTCCGCACGGCATTGAACCCACCATCGACCGGGTGCATCCCACGCCGCTCTACGAGCTGGGCGCGGGGCTGCTGATTGGCTGGTTTCTGTGGTGGCGCGGGGGCAAGCAGCGGGGCAAGGGAGCCATTCTGGGCGAGTACCTGGTGCTGACCGGAACAGCGCGCTTTCTGGTTGAATTTGTGCGTCGCAACCCCAAGGTTCTTTGGGGTTTATCGAATGCGCAACTGGCCAGTGCGGGTGCCGTTGTGGCGGGGATCGGGCTGGTTTGGTGGGCGTCCTTGCGGCCCGCGACCGATCCGGACGAGGCGGCTGCGGTGGTGGAGCGGGCGGCCTAGACGGCTTGCGTAGCTACTGCCAGGGATTCACCAGCTGAATTCCACAATTCTCGAAATCCCTCAGGTTGCGTGTGGCCAGGGTGGCGTCATTTGACTTCGCAGTAGCGGCAATCAGCGCGTCCATTTCCCGCATCGGACGGCCCATTTGCCTGCGAGAAGAGAGAATCTGGCCATAATGACGGGCTGCGGATACGTCGAATTTGAGGATCTGCCCTCGAAAATCCTCGGCGATCATGGCTTCAACCGCTTGGCTCAGCGCTTCCTTCTTGCGGCCGGTTGGCATCAGGTCGATGCCTGAGAGCAATTCTGCTATGACGACGGAGGCTGTCCATAGCTCGCGCCTTGGAAGCGATTTGAGCCAAGCCCTTACGGCATGATCGGGTCGTTCCCGCATCACTTCCGAAACTACGTTGGTATCGAGCAGGATCATTTGTCAAAGGTGGGAAGCGGGCGGGTGGAAAAGGTGCGCGGCGGAATCTCCAGATCGACGCCTCCGAGAGCGGCGAACCGGCGATGGATGGCTGTTCCAAGATCCAATTCGCGGTTAGGGCGTTCATGGTCTGTAATGAGACCGCCGAGATAATCCCGCGCTTCGGCTTCCATGGAGCGGCCGTTGAGCGCGGCGCGGACCTGGAGGGCGCGCTTGACCTTCTCATCGAGATTGCGGATGGTGATGGTTGCCATGGGGAAAGCATAGCATAAATCTGCTAGCAATGCTGGCAATGACTGCATTGCTAGCGTCGGGTCACTACGGCAGAGGGGCGGTATCGGCTACGGGACATCGTTCGCCATCGCAGCTTATGGGAGCTTGCGGTTCGTCGCTGCCGGTGCGGGCGAGCTCCAGCAGGCGGATGAACTCGGCGAGTTCGGCTTTGCTGAGATGACCGAGCAGCTCGACGGGCGCCTTCTTGATGACGGGGTCCATCTCGCGGAGCAGTTGCAGGCCGGTCTCTGAGATCTTGGTCCAGACCACGCGGCGGTCGTGGGGGTCGCGGTGCTGGGTGACGAATTTGAGCGCTTTGAGCCGGGAGAGCAGGCGGGTGATGTCGGGCTCGGCGGTGATCATGCGGTCGCCGATGGCGGAGCAGGTAAGGCCGTTGGGCTGCGCGCCACGCAGGATGCGCAGCACGTTGTATTGCGTTGAGGTGAGGCCCCAGTCGCGGGTCTTGCGGTGGAAGGCGCGATGCATGCAGTCGGCGCTGCGCAGCAAGTTGAGCAGAGCCTCCTCTTCGACGCTGAAAAAGGGTGGCTCCTGGGCGATTTCGTGTTTCAGGCTGGCCATCCTCGGGCTCCGGAAGTTCCGCGTTCATTTTGTGGTCAATGTTGCAGGGTGCGGCTGGAATCTCCGCACCCCTTCTTCTGCGAGTGGAGGGTGAAAAGACGCCCGGGCCTGAAGGCGGGCCACCGCGCTCTCCCTTTTCAGGAGGTTGAAACCCCCTGCTCCCTCCGGTTACTGCTTGGCGACGTCGAGCTCGATATTGAGCTTCACGTCGTCGCCAACCATGGCCACGGGGAACTTGGAGCCGATGCCGAAGGCGGTGCGGCTGATGGTGGTGGAGGCGGAGAAGCCGGCGTGCTGCTTGTGGTCCATGCCGGGGACGGGGCCGCGCGGGCCCTCGGCGGTGAGGACGACGGGCTTGGTGACGCCGTGCAGGGTGAGGTTGCCGTTGATGGTGAGCGTGTCGCCGCTCTTGGAGACGCTGGTGCTGACAAACGTGGCGGTGGGATAGGTGGCCACGTCGAAGAAGTCGGGGCTCTTGAGGTGCTTGTTGCGCACGTCCTCGCCGGTGTCGACGCCGGTGACGTCAATGGTGGCGTTGACGGTGGACTTGGCGATATCGGCGTCGTTCATCGCGATGCTGGCCGCAACATGGCCGAAGCGGCCGTGGACGTTGGAGATGGCCAGGTGGGTGATGGAGAAGTCGACCTCGCTGTGGGGCGGATCGGAGACCCAGGTGGAGGTTTGCGCCAGGGCCAGCGGGGCAGCCAGGGCGAGAACGCCGGTGAGAAGAGCCAAACGCTTCATGGGTGGATTTTCCTTTCGATGCCGGGCCTCCTGAGCTTGTGAAGCCAGGTTGCCGCTGGGTTGATGGATGGAGTCCCGGTGAACTAAGGCCTCTTGTGCGCGGGCGAGGAAGACCGGGGCGGCCCGCGCGAATCTTCAGTATGCAGATAAGACGCGGCAGGGGAACTATTTGTTGCAACAAATATTTTTATTTTTCGGCCCCAGGGCGGCCAGGGTTCCCGGGCAGCCGTGCCGGGATGCCCCCGGCTGTCTTCAGGCAAGGCGGGAGCTACAGCCTTAGCCAGCGTGCGATGGGCGGCGCCGGTAGTGTTGCCCAGATTCGGTCTGGTATGCTCCCGGCTATGTCTTCGCCATCCCATTCGATCTCGCTGGTTGGTCATTTCCGCGCCGTGAAAGAGAACTTTCGCCGGCTCACGGGGCCCGAGCGGCATACGTTTCTGGCGGCGTTTCTGGGCTGGACGATGGACTCGCTGGATTTCTTCATCCTCATCTTCTGCGTGCCGGCGATTGCCAAGGAGTTCGGCGCCAAGCCCTCGGCGGTGCTGGGCGCGGTGTTTTTGACGCAGGCGTTCCGGCCGGTGGGGGCGCTGTTGTTCGGCATACTGGCGGACCGGTATGGGCGGCGGCCGGTGCTGATGGCCAACATTCTCAGCTTCAGCGTGATCGAGCTGGCCTGCGCCTTTGCGCCGTCACTGGGCGCGCTGCTGGTGCTGCGTGGGCTTTTTGGGTTGGCCATGGGCGGGGAGTGGGGCGTGGGCGCGGCGCTGGTGTTTGAGACGCTGCCCAGGGAGGGTCGCGGAACCTTCAGCGGCATTCTGCAGGAAGGGTACGCGATGGGGTCGATCCTGGCCTCGGGCGCGTTTGCGCTGTTCTTCAACGGGTTTGCGCTGGCAGGGCTGCATGTGCCGGGGATCGGCTGGCGAGGGCTTTTCATTCTGGGATCGCTGCCGGCGCTGCTGGTGTTCTATGTGCAGGCGCGGGTGGCTGAGTCGCCGGTGTGGCTGGCGGGAGCCAAGAAGCGGGCCGCGCGGTTGGCGGACGAGAGTGTGCACGGCGGGACGGGCTCTGGGCGTGGGACTCAAGCGGGGACTGAACGGGGGACCTGGGCGCTGCTGGTGAAATTTCTGCCCACGTTTCTGTTTTTGATTCTGCTGATGACGGCGTTCATGAGCTTCTCGCATGGCACGCAGGATGTGTATCCGACGTTTCTGACGGTTTTTGTCAAGCTGAAACCGTCTACGGTTGGGTTGATCGGAGTGCTGTATGGGTTCGGATCGATCGCGGGCGGGTTTGTGTTTGGCACGCTGAGCGAGCGATGGGGACGCAAGCGGGCGATTGTGACCGCAGCGCTCATGTCGATTCCGATGATTCCGCTGTGGGCGTATGGGCACTCGGCGTTTACGCTGGCGGCGGGCGCGGTGCTGATGCAGTTCATGGTGCAGGGCGCGTGGGGCGTGGTTCCGGCGTATTTGACGGAGCTGTCGCCGGCGCCGCTGCGGGCCACGGCGCCGGGGCTGGCGTACCAGCTTGGGGGCCTGGTGACCTCGTGGAACGGCAAGGCGCAGGCGCTGGCCGCGGAGCGCTGGGGCAACTATCCGGCGGTGCTGGCGGTGACGGTGATCGTGGTGGCGCTGGCGCTGGCTGGGCTGGTGCTGCTGGGGCGCGAGGCGCGGGGACAGGATATGACGGTGGTGTGAAGGCTGTTGAAATGGGCGCATTTTGGCGTACTCTTTGGAGAAGGGAGTTTGAGCCATGGCGAATCTCGATTGGTCACAATGCGACGCTGTCGAAAGCGTTCCCGGTAAAGTGAGCGGAGCCTGGGTGTTCAAAGGTACGCGGATGCCGGTGCAGACGGTCTTTGCAAATCTTGAGGCGGGCATGTCGGTCAACGAGATCACGGAAGTGTTCGACGTGAAGGCGGAAGAGATCGAGGCTGTGGTGCGCTTTGTCACCGAGAGCCTTGAGAAAGAGCCTGCGTTTGGTTGATGAGAATCCTGTTCGATAACGGCACGCCGAACCCAATTGCGCGAAGCCTCGTTGGCCATGACGTCACCTTTGCGCGACAGATTGGCTGGCAAGAATTGGAGAACGGCTAACTGATCCAAAGGGCCGAAGACGCCGGCTTCGAGCTGCTTCTGAGTACCGACAAGAATATTCGCTATCAGCAAAATCTTCTGGGCCGGAAGATTGCATTGGTGATTCTAGGCAACTCCCAGTGACCGATGGTCCGATTGCATCTCGATAAGATTGTGGCCGCTGTGAACGCCTGCACGCCGGGAAGCTATGCAGAGGTGGAGATTCCTTTTAAATAGGCAACGTGATGCCTACAACCTTGGCAACATATCTCCCCACTCCTCGGCAAATTAGAATTGAGTTCCATGACCCCGAGCGCAAACTTGAGCGTTGCGATTGTTGCCATCGGCCGCAACGAGGGCGAGCGGCTGAAGAGCTGCTTGCGCGCGGCCGCTGCGAGCGCGCGGACCGTGGTCTATGTGGATTCGGGATCGACGGACGGGAGCGCCGAGTTCGCGCAGTCGCTGGGCTGCGCAGTGGTGGAGCTTGACCTGCCCTTCAGCGCGGCGCGGGCGCGGAACGAGGGGTTCGCGCGCGCGATGAACGCGGAGCCTGGCACGGCTTATGTGCAGTTTGTCGACGGCGACTGCGCGTTGGTGGAAGGCTGGCTCGAGCGCGGCGTGGCGGCGCTGAAGGCGCGTGCCGATGTGGGCGTGGTCTGCGGGCATGTGCGCGAGATTCATCCTGAAGCTTCGGTGTATAACCGGCTGTTCGATATGGAGTGGCAGCAGATTCCGGGCGAGATCGAGGCCTGCGGCGGTATCTTCATGGTGCGGGCGGAGGTGTTTCGCGCAGTGGGCGGATTCAGGCCCGAGGTGATTGCCGCGGAAGATAATGAGTTCTGCCTGCGGGTGCGGCGCGCCGGCCAGAAAATCCTGCTGCTCGATACGGCCATGGTGGGTCACGACGCGGCCATGCACCGCTTTGCGGAGTGGTGGCGGCGCGGCCGGCGCACCGGCCACGCGTGGGCGCAGGTGGCGGCGCTGCACGGCAAGGGCGAGGAGCGCTACTTTGTGCGCGATTGCCGGCGGGTGTGGGTGTGGGGCCTGGCGATTCCGGCGCTGGCGCTGGGCTTGGCGCCGTTTACGCGCGGGTGGTCGCTGCTGCTGCTGGTGCTGTATGGGTTTCAGTTCGCGCGGGTCTGGCTGCGCGCCAGGGGGCGCGGCTGGCCGCTGGGCGACGCAATCATCTTCGCATCCTTTACCGTGCTGGGGAAGTTTCCGGCGCTGGAAGGCATGCTCGCTTACTACTGGCGGCGCATGCGCGGCAAGGCGATCACGATCATGGAGCACAAGGAAAGCTGATGAGCGAGAGGACACGAGCGCCGGAGCAGCGCTTGAACAGCGCGAAGCCTGCGCATGCGGGTGCGCGCTGTCGCGTGGCGCTGCTGGGCGCCGGCTACATTGCCGACTGGCATGCGCTGGCGTTGCAATCGGTGGAAGGGGTGGAGCTGGTTGCGGTGTGCGATCGCTACCAGGCCAAGGCCGAAGCGCTGGCGCGGAAGTTTGGCGTGCCGCATGTCTACGAGTCGCTGGAAGAAATGCTGGCTGCGGAAACGCTTGATTCGGTGCATGTGTTGACGCCGCCGGACCGGCATTTCGAGGCAGCGCGCGCGGTGCTCGAAGCGGGCGTGAGCGTGTTTCTGGAAAAACCCATGTGCGACCGCGCGGCGGATTGCGATGCGCTGGTGCGGCTGGCCGAAGAGCGCGGGCTGCGGCTGGGCGTGGGGCACAACTTTCTGTTTGCCGAGGTCTACGAGTGGCTGCGGCGCGATGTGCGGAGCGGCGTGCTGGGGCTGATCGACGATGTGGTGATTACCTGGCACAAGCCGCTGCCGCAGGCCGTGCATGGGCCGTTCGAGACGTGGATGCTGCGCGAGCCGAAAAACATTTTGTTCGAAGTGGGATCGCACTCGGTGGCCCACATGCTGGACCTGGTGGGCGAACCGGAGGCGCTGGAGGTGCGCGCGTCGAATGCGACCCAGCTGCCGACGGGCGTGCCTTTTTATCGCCGCTGGCAGGTGAGCGGGCTGAAGGGGCGCACGGCGGTGGAGCTGCGCTTCAGCTTTGTGCCGGGTTTCAGCGAGTACACGATTCACGTGCGTGGCTCGCTGGGGGCGGCGACGGTGGACTTTGAGCGCAACACGTACACGCTGGACGCGCATCGGCCCAGCGATCCGGATTTTGAAACGCATGGCATTTTGACGGCCAGGGCCGCGAGCTTGAATCGCCAGTCGCGGGAGACGCTGGCGGCGTATCTTAAAGGCAAACTGAAATTGACCCGGCGCGGGAATCCGTATGGGGCGAGCATTGCGCGGGCGATGGATTCCTTTTATGCCTCGTTTGATGGCGCGGCGCCGCTCGATGAGCGCGTGGATGGGCGGTTTGGGGCACGGGTGATTGGGGTTTGCGAGAGGCTGGCGGAGGCGGCGGAGTCTGTGTCGATGACCCCGGCTTTGAAAGGGCGCGGCTTCGGTCGCGCCGCAGCTGGGCCGGTTGCGAATCCGCCTTTAGCCGCCGAGGGAAATCCGGCCGGAGAAAACGCGATCCCTCAGGGGCTAAAGCCCGAGTCTCCTGTTGCGCTCCACTGCGGCGCGGCTGAAGCTGCGCCCTTTCAAAGCACAAATCCTGCGGTCTTGCGCGATTCACAGGAAATTTCAAGGCGAGATTCGGCTCCGCGGATTCTTGTGCTGGGCGGGACGGGGTTCATCGGCAAGGAGCTGCTGCGGCGGTTGATCGGCGCGGGGCACACGGTGCGGGCGCTGGTGCGCAGCGCGGCGGGGATTCCGAGAGAGCTGGGTGAATCGGCAAAGCTCGAATGCGTGGTGGGTGATCTCGGCAGCAACGACGACCTCGCGCGGGCGATGGCGGGCGTGGAGACGGTCTTCCACCTGGCGCGGGCCAACGTAAAAAGCTGGACGGATTATCAGGAATTTGAGATTGAAGCGACGCGGCGCGTGGGCCAGTGCGCGCTTGCAGCTCGAGTGAAGCGGCTGATCTACACCGGGACGATTGACTCGTACTATTGCGGCGAGGGCGCGGGGACGATTACCGAAGCCACGCCGCTGGACGCGAAGATTGCGCGGCGGAACTTGTATGCGCGGGCCAAGGCGGCGTCGGAGACGATCCTGTTGCGGATGCACCGCGAGCAGGGATTGCCGCTGGTGATTGTGCGGCCGGGCATTGTGATTGGGCGCGGTGGCAGCCCGTTCCACTGGGGTGTGGGCATGTGGTGGAACGATGCGGTGTGTCAGATCTGGGGCGAGGGGAAGAACAAGCTCGGCCTGGTGCTGGTGGAGGATGTGGCCGCCGGGTTGATTGCGGCGATGGAGACCGAGGGGATCGAGGGACGGTCGTTCAATCTGGTGGGGCCGCCGCTGCTGACTGCAACGGAGTATCTGGATGCGCTCGACGCGGCGGGTGGGATGAGCATTCAGCGGCATGCGACGCCGATTGCGAAGTTTTATCTTCTGGACATGATGAAGTGGGCGGTGAAGGTCGCGGTGCGTCATCCGGAGCGGCGGCTGCCTTCCTATCGCGACTGGGAGAGCCGGACGGGGCGGGTGGTGTTTGATTGCTCGGCGGCGCGGACGGTGCTTGGATGGAGGCCGGTAAGCGAGCGCGAGGAACTGGTAAGGCGGGGGATTCAAGAGCCGTTTTGGGAGTGGATGCGGTGAGTTCGCCGCGCCCCCTACGGGGCGCGCACATTTGTGGGTCGCTAACCCAGGGTTCCGTCCGCCGCGGCGGACTTCACCCTGGGCTACTCTCGTCGCATCCCTGACGGGATGCGGAAATTCTTACCAAGGCTGCGGCGGGCTGATGCGGCCGCCGTCGGTTTCCAGCCAGGCTTGGCGCATCAACGACAGAAACAGTTTGGCTTCCTGGGCGCGTTGCCTCCGGGCCGGGTCCTTGCTGTTGCGATTGCGCACCACGCGCAGGGCATGCATGGCGTCTTCAAGCCGGCGGATGCTCCACGCGCCGGCGCCGTGGTGCTTGCGGAAGTAGAGGAGCGTGGCGCGCATGCGCCACAGCACGACCTGCGCCTCGGAGTCAGAGAACTTGAGCGTGGTCAGCTGTCGGCCGGATTCGCCGCCGATGTGGGTGACGACGACGTCGGGCCAATACAAAACGCGGAAGCCGGCGGCTTTGATGCGGCGGCAGAGATCGACCTCTTCGTAGTAGAGGAAGAACTGCGGGTCGAAGAGGCCGGTGCGGCCCAGGGCTTCGCGGCGCATGATGGAAAATGCGCCGGGGACCCAGTCGACTTCGGCCTCGAGGTCGGCGCTGGCCCAGGTGCGGTCGAATGCGCCGAAGATGCGCGATTTCGGAAAGCGGAAGGCGAGCCCGGATAAGACGACGAACACATGCCAGAGGGTCGGGAAGGCGCGGGCCGAGGGCTGCCACTCGCCCGCGGGGCCGACCAGGCGCGCGCCGCCCACCCCAACAGTTGAGTCCGCATCCATGTGCTCGATGGCCAGGCGCAGGGTGCCAGGATGGAAGAAGGCGTCGGAGTTGAGCAGGACCAGGTAGCGTCCGCGGGCCGACTCCATGGCCAGGTTGTTGGCCGAGGCGAAGCCGAGATTCACGTCGCTGCGGATAAGGCGGACGGGAGAGGCGGAAGCGGCGAAGTCGCGCTCGACCATATCGGGAGAGCCATCGCTGGAGGCGTTGTCGACGACCAGGATTTCGGCGCTCAGGCCGGCGGGGAGACGGGCTGCTTCAGCAAGAATGGATTCAATGCAGGCGCGCAGCAGCTCGCGCGTGTTGAAGCTGACGACGATGACCGAGACCGTGTAATCGCAGGGGGTGAGCAGGTTCACCGCGCTGGGTTGGATGAGTGTGGGGGCAGGCGTCATCGATCTAAGCATCAGTATAGTGCGCAGTTTGAGCGGCAACGTTGAATCGCGCCCCCGGAGCGGGTGAGCAGCGTTACACCGTTTGGGTCATGAGCCGTGCGGCAAACGGTGAGCAGACGAGGGCGGGATGCGGACTATGCTGGAAACAGGCTTGCCGCGTGCGGTTGAGACGGTCGGGCTGAGGAGATGCCGCGCAGAGGATGGAGAGCAAGGGACAGAATCGGAGCCTGATGTTTGCCGGGTTGGGGTGCGCCGGGATGGCGGCCGCGGCGCTGGCGCTGATGGCTGCCTTGACCACGGGGCCGCACTCTGCGATGCGGGCCGCGGCCAGCGCTGGCGATGGCGTGACGCACCTGCGCGTGACGAATGAAGTGATTCTGCCTGGCGTTACGCGGCTGGGCATCAACCTGGGCGAGCAGAACTACTACGACTCCGGGCAGATGATGCGCAACCTGCTCTATCGCAATCCTGGCTTCGAGGGGATGGCTTATCGCAGCATTCTGCATTGCCTTGAAGGCGGCGCGCAGAGTTGCACGGACACGCGGCACTCGTTCGCGTGGGGCGCCGGGTTCTGGGACGGCGCCAGTTTTGAGGTGCTGGACGGCGCCGCAGTTGGGCGCAAGGGGGGTATCCAGTCCAGTGGGCCAAGGGACGGCGGCTACGGGCTGACGCTCAGCGGTAGCGGCGCGGCGATCGGCGCGGGCGACTGGCTGGCAGTGAGCAAACAGATGCCTGGCGATGCGGCGTCGGGGTGGTGGCCGGCGGTGCAAGGCGGCGCGCGGCTGGAGGCGGAACGGAAGGATCTTTCGCCGGAGACCCGAGGCAGGCAGGCGCTGCGGATTGAGGCCGCGGGCGCGGGGCAGTCGGCGGAGCTGAAGTCGTATTTCGATACGCTCGAGGGCTACTCGTTTGTGCGGCTGCGCGGGCACTACCGGCTGAGCTTCCGGGCCAAGGCGCTGAGCGGCACGCGCACACTGCATGTGCATGTGCGGCGGATTGCGAATGGCAAATTCGATTACCTGGAGCAGGATTTCCAGCTGACATCGGATTGGGCGGACTACCACGCAGAGTTTGAAGCCAGCGAAGGCCCGCTGCCGGTGGGTCCGGTGGAGACGGGCTTCAGCGTGGCCGGCGGTTCGCTATTGCTAGACGATGTGGATCTGGAGCAAATCGGCGGCGACGCGACGAATCACACGGCTTTCCGCGATGAGGTGGTGGAGACGCTCAAGGAACTGCACCCGGGCGTGCTGCGGCTCATGTCGGCGCATGCGGAGCTGGGCAGCACGATCGATAATCTGCTTGTGCCTCCGATGGCGCGGCAGCGGGCGGGGTTTTCCACCTGGCTGACCACGATGGAAGACATTCCGGTGGGGATTCCGGAGTTTCTGGAGCTTTGCCGCGAGGTGGGCGCGGAGCCGTGGATTGTGGCGCCGACGGCGATGAGCGCGGAGGAAGCGCGCACGCTGGCAGAGTACCTGAGCGGCGGCCCGCAGACGACGGGCGGCTGGCTGCGCGCGACCACTGGGCGGCGGGGGCCATGGACCGAGGCCTTCCCGACTATTCACATTGAGCTGGGCAACGAGACGTGGAACGCGATCTTTCAGGGCGAGACGATGGAAGACCCGGCGGCCTATGGCAGGCGGGCGAACCGCATTTTTGAAGCCTTTCGCGCGGCGGCGGGCGGGGATGCTGGCAGATTCGACCTGGTGGTGGGCGGCCAGGCCGTGAATCCGGGACGGAGCGGCGAGGTGCTGGCAGCGGCGCCGGCGGCCAACTCGCTGGCCATTGCGCCTTACCTGATGCACAGTGTGACCCAATGGGCGAACGACGACGAGCTCTACGGGCCGCTGCTGGCCGAGCCGGAGCAGATGTCGCGCGAGGGGATTGTCAAAGCCACACAGGCCGCGGCGAGCGGGCGGCAGCTGGCTATCTACGAGGTGAACCTGCACACCACGGAGGGCTCGGCGCCTGAGGCGGTGCTTGACCGGCTAACGCCCTCAGCTGCCGCGGGTGTGGCCGTTGCCGGGCACATGTTGCGCATGATGCGCGACCGAGGGGTGCGCGACCAGATGCTGTTCAGCCTGCCGCAGTTTGAGTTCAAGCGGGCGGATGGAACGCCGGTCAGGCTGTGGGGCAGCGTGGTGACCATGGGCGCGGAGGGCCGGGCGCGTCCGCAGTTGCTGGCCGAGAGCCTGGCCAATCGGGCCATTCGCGGCAACCTGGTGAAGGTGGAGTTGAGCGGCGAAGACCCGACTCACGACCAGCCCGAAGGCAACGACGGGGTGCGGCTCAGCGGCGTGCACGAGATTGACGCTTACGGCTTTCAGGATGGCAAGAGCCACGGCCTGGTGGTCTTCAATTACGGATTGCATCAGGCGCGGCGGATCAGCGTGCAGGCCGCGGGGCTGAGTGGGAATTCCAACGTGAAGCTGTGGCGGCTGGTGAGCGCGGGGCCGGGCGCAAGCAATGAGAGCTCGGTTGCGGTCTCGATCAAGGAGGAAAAACTGAGCGGGACCGACCTGGAACTGGCACCGTGCTCGATGGCCGTGCTCGACTGGACCGAATAAGCACCTGCAGTGCGGCAGACGCTTGCTATGCGCTCGCAGGAGGTTTGTGCTAGCCCACCTTGCGCCGGAAAGAAGGCGCAAGGATGGGGCACCCCGCATGAGGTCGCTTGCTGTGGGGCGGGCACTCGCAGGAGGGCTGAGGTCTCCCACGCTTGCGCCGGGAATTGCAAGACGCAGGTTCTTCGACTCCGCTACGCTGCGCACAGAATGACAGCACGCATGGGGCGCGGGCAGCAGGGGTGATGAGGACCGCGGGGTTAGAGTGCGATTCGAAAGTAATCAAGTTACATTACTTAATAACTCAGATAGATGGAGAGGTAACTCATCTTAGTTACTGATTTGCGGTGTACCATCTAACTGAAGGGGCAGTGTTTCTGCGCCGGTCTTCCACTTTTGCGCCATTGCTCTTAAAGGTACTAGCAGATAGGTTCGAAGCATCTGTTCGCCGGCCGATGGAACGCCGCAAGAGGCTGCAAGGCCCGTCTCTGAACGGCAGCAAAGAGCGACACGAGAAGAGCCCGGAGCGGAGCAAGCGGCCTATTTTCGTGAGAGGTGGCGCGGAGATCGACCGGGGATGGCGAGCGAGCAGTCAGCCCGGGGAGGACTCGCGGGTTGGATCGGCACTGGAGTGTAACTTGCGCTAAGCCTGGGGGCGGTGCGTGCAAGCAGGGAATGGAAACTGGGGATGAAGAGGAATTTGCAGCACCCGATCGCCGTGTTGGGGCTACCTCTGGATAGCCTTTCGGCGGCTGAAGCGGTCGAGGCTCTTGAAGACCTGATTCTTTCGGGCGGGACCCACCAGATTGCAACCGCGAATCTTGATTTCTGGCTGAACTCTGTCAGCGACCGGCATCTGCACCGCATTATCGCGGGCTGCAGCCTGGTGTTGCCGGACGGGATGCCGCTGGTGTGGGTATCCAAGCTGCTGGGCTGCCCGCTGGCCGACCGCGTGACGGGCGTGGACCTGGTGCCGCGGCTGGCGGAGCTTTCCGCGCGCAAGGGCTACGGGATCTATCTGCTGGGCGGCAAGGGCAACGTGGCCGAGCGCGCCAAGAAGTGGCTGGAAGACAAGTATCCCGGGGTGCGGATTGTGGGCACGCATGCTCCCAGCGAGGCGAGCATGGCGCAGCTGGACCACAGCGAGATACTGGACCGCATTCATCGGGCAAAGCCGGAGATTCTGCTGGTCGCGCTGGGCAATCCCAAACAGGAAAAATGGATCTGGATGAACCGCCGGCGGCTGGGCGTGCCGGTGGCCATGGGTGTTGGCGGCAGCTTCGAGATTATTGTGGGCGATGTGCAGCGGGCGCCGCGATGGGTGCAGGCATGCGGCCTGGAGTGGGCGATGCGCTTTGTGCAGGAGCCCGCGCGGCTGGGCCCCCGTTACTTCCGCGATTTTCTGGGCCTGGGACGGCGGCTGCCGCTCACCCTGCTGGCCGGCTGGATGCAGCGGCCGTACCTGGGCGATTCGCATGTAACGACGGTGAGCACGCCGCAGGTGATGCACGTCTATGTGCATGGCAAGCTGGGCGCCGGCATTGAGCCGGAACTGGCCGAGGCAGCTTCGGCGAGCGTATCGAGCAGCGTGGTGATGGTGGTGCACCTGCAGGGCGTGCGGCAGATTACCGCGGCCGGCCTGGGAGCGCTGATGGGCGTGCGCCGGCGGCTGCTGGACGCTGGACTGACACTCTCGCTGGCTGGGCTGAGCGTCAAGAACCGGTTCCTGCTGCACGCTTGGTGTGCGCAGCCGCTGTTCGATGAGTGGGAGTCGAGCCATGCCCGCGGACGGGTGGGCAGTATAGAGACAGAGACGACGGCGCTCGTGAACCTGAACGGCGAGCAGGAAGTGCTTTCCGCGCAGACACGCGCCCGTGGTTAGGATTGGGCAGCCCGACGCCGGCTGGGGGGCGCAATGGATCTGATCATCCTTTTGCCGGCGTTGGCCTGCTGGGTGGCGCTGGCCCGGTGGCCCATCCGCAAGGTGCTCCTCAACGTGTATCTGCCCGCGGCCCTGCTGTTGCCGCAGTACTATACCATCCGCTTTCCGCACCTTCCGCCGCTCACCTTTGCCGA
>Ga0182030_10004049_pt1 | contig 31248 bp, 22 predicted proteins | sample 812S3MmetaG_FD_121299 | JGI IMG/M metagenome (GOLD analysis project Ga0182030, IMG submission 121299) | Permafrost microbial communities from Stordalen Mire, Sweden - 812S3M metaG (Illumina Assembly) | ecosystem: Environmental > Terrestrial > Soil > Wetlands > Permafrost | place: Sweden...
AAGTCGAGGTCGATCAAGTTCGAGGAAAACTGGCGCCCAGTAAGCGAAGCGCGGCAGAATCGGCTGACTCTGTAGGCGAGGGTTTCATGCAAGCGGACGGCGTTCCGGGCGAGCATCCCAACCTCAGAATGCGATAATTGTGGCACGAGGTTTTCGGGCATGAAGCGCAGGCTGGGCTATAAGGGCTACGTCATTGAGGCACGCGCGCACGAACTAAAAGATGGAGGATTCTCGGCGGAGTTCTCCGTCGAGGAACATGATGCGAGTGGCGTGACCGAGACTCAGTTCTACGTGCCGAATACTTTTGCCACGCAGGAGTCGGCGATCGAGGCAGCGATTCAGGCTGGGCAACTGAAGATTGACGCGGGTTTTGAGCGCGGACAAATCGTTGCAAATGGCTGAGACTGTGCACCCGTCCCAATCTACCTTGACCTTACGGATATTCGGGGCTGATACCGCGCACATGTGGCACACCCAGTCCTTTCCAAACGCCAGAAGTGCACAGTGTGGCTGACCGACACTAAGTCGCAATTTGGACGCGCCGGATGATCAGATCTCAGTTCATTTGTTATCCAGCTTTTGGCGTTGAAGTTCTTGCCACAACACTGTGACGGCCGGGTCGTCAATTTTCAGTTTCGACAGCAGCTCAGCAATTTCCTTCACGTAGTCTTCGCAGGAACTCTCGGTTCCCATGGCCTTGCGAACCATGGCTGCCTTTTCTTTGAGGCCGGCACTGGAGATGAGATTCTTTCCACGATAGACGGGGACGTGCGCCTGCACTTCGGTATCATCATCGAGGCGGACGGAGAGGAGCTCAAGCTGAAAATCCGCGCCTTCCCGTTTTCCAAGATAGGCCAGGACATCCCCGCGCCGCTCATCCGGAAACGCGAACGCCATTCCCTTGCATGTCCCGGCCGCCTCCTTCTCCAGATTCAGCGTTGGGCAAGGAGCCTTCTTGGTGCCGCGATTGTGACTTGATGCCTTGTTGAACGTCCGGCGGTAGCCTCTGAGCAGAGCGATGCACTTCCGCGAACAGGCGTAGCCGTTCTCCCAGTTATCCCACATCAACGATCCGTAACCGAATACCCACATAGCTAGCTACCCCTTGTGAGGCTCACGAGCCTTGAGGACTGCGTCGTAATCGGCCTTCAGCTCGTCGAGGGTCGGTCGAATGCCCTGGGTTTCGAGCGGCTGTGAATGGGACGCTACATAGCGACAGCATTTCTCGAAAATGGGCGTTATCGTGGCCATGCTCTCCTGCAGCTTGCCTACATTTATCTGGTCCAGCTTCGTCATCATCACGTTCGGCGCGTACCTTTGGACGACTCCCTTGAACATTTCATGCTCGACCACTATTTCGCAAAGTCCCCTGAGTTCCTCGTACCCTTTCTCGACCAGGGCCGCTTTTATCACGCCCTCTTGCTTCTCGGCGGCGTCAATCATTTTCTTAACCCTTGCACTGACCTGGGCGATGGTGTCGACCCGCGGATGGGCTGCCGCCGTCACCACACCGGCATCGCCGCCCTCAAGTCTGATGTCGTAATACTTCCACTTCTTCTTGTCTGCTTTAGCGAGCAACTCGGCTGCGAACCAGATATTGTGAGTGAATACGATAATCTGGTGATCTTCGGCCAGCGCTATGATCCGGTCGCAGACCTCATGGATGCGCCGATAATCCATGCTTGTTATCGGATCATCAAACACCACCGGCGACGACGCCGGCACGCACGTCACTTCTGCCAGAAAATCAGCCAACGCGAGCGCTTTTTGTTCCCCTTCTGAGAGAACTTCGGTCGGTTTGTATGAAGCAACCAGCTTCCGCCTTGTCACCTGTCCCTCACGGCCGGGAAAGTTCAATGTCACGTTCGGCGCCCGCAGCCGCTTGCACTCGTCTTCAAAGCGTCTCCCGAAATCCTTATTAAGGAGTTCATCGCCCGCCGCCTTGGCGGCTTCGGTCAGGGACCGGAGCACAGTAGTCAGGTTGTTTTTGACAATCGTCGCCCTGCCAACCCATTTGGCATCGGAAACCCGCTTCTCGATCTGCGGTAGCAGAGCATTGGCAGTCTTCTTTCCCTTTAACTCAGTTAATTCAGTCTGCTTTTCCTTGAGGGCCGTTTGCCGCTCGTTAACGGATTGCTGAAGAGCGGCGATAAGCGTGGTCAGCCTTGTTTCCTCCCTGGAGACGATGATTTCAGCCGAAGCGAGGGATGTGTCTTTATCCTTCCACTCAACTAGGGAACCGCCCGCGACAGCGAGGTTGACCTGCTTTATCTGGTCTACGACAGCCTCGACAGGGCTCAGGACCTCCGATCCCCCGTTCGTTTCAGCGGTCAGTTGCTGGGCAAGCGTGTCCGCCCGGATATTGAGAGTGGGGGCGACATATTCCCGAAGCTGACGTTCCGCTGTGTCGAGAGCAGCCTTGATTTCGTTGTTGGAAAAGTCGCGATACTTTTTGACGAGTTCCACAGCCTTGGCGGTCAGCGGTTGCCGGCAGTAGGCGCAGGGATCGCCGGCGTCGGGATAAATTGCCGCCGTGTTCTTCCTGATATATTCCTCTCCGGCTTGTATGAACTGTTGCCACTCATCGCTCAGAACTCCGGGAATTCCAACCCCGTCAAAGGCCTTATTGCCGGCATCGTCGCGTCGCTGGGACGTCTGATCCCGCGACTGAACACGAGAGATGTATGTCGTGACATCGAATGCTTTCGCTGTCTCAATCGCCGATTTGAGGGCCTTTACAAGGGCGACCCGATCGCGGGCACGCTTCAGTTCGTTCTGAATGTTCAACGACCTGAGGGCGTCGACCTCGGTAGTCAGGGAGTCAATCGTGGCGTCGACGTTCTCCGGCAGGACGGCGTATTTCCTTATCTCATCCAGATCGGTCGCGGCGCCGAGAGTCTCGATGAGAGGATATATGGAACAGGAACGGTCGAAAGAGACCAGGATCGTATTCGGTCCCGGAGTCCTGGCCGTTATTGTCGTCTCAAAGGCGGTTCGCACGCGCTCAATCCCGTTCTGCACCATCGGGAAGAGAGTGAGCTCGCCCGGCGTATAGACGTAGGTGAGATCGTCCTCGACATGAAGGCGTGCGCCCCTTGCGTCGAATATGCTCATGCGATTGAGCGGCGCAATGCCGAACTCGTTTTTCCACGGAATCGTCTGTCCAGCAGTTCCAACGGTGACCGTGAAGCCCGCGCTTGGCGTCGGTTTCGTGTCCGCCCGCACATTGTGGAGGATGTCCTCGGCTGTCCTCAGGCCGGCGGCGCGCTTTAAAACACGGACGAAACCCGATTTTCCGGAACCATTCTCACCGAAGATAACCGTGACGCCCGGAGCAAAGTCGATTTGAGCGCCGACCTTGAGCGCGTTGACGCCGTCACCGACCTTGAGCGAGTCCAGGCGGACGGGATCGAGGGAATTGCCGACGAGCTCCTTTTCCTCAATTTTCGCAACAGCTTCGAAGGGCTCCGGCGATAGCTTCTTTTCGGACAACAGCAATTTCAGATATCGATCAATGTCGAGATCGGACGGACGTGCTCTGTTCTTGAGAACATTCCCCGCAATGGCGCGGCACCATCCATCCTGGTCATTCGCCCACCGAGGCAGAAGTGCATGCGACGACTGGGCGCCAACGGATTCGTGTTGATTCGACATTAACCAGCCCCTTCCAACCGCACCGGATACGAACGCATGATCACACTGCATCGTATGGCTTCAACAGATCACACGCAACATCAGCGTTGGTCATGCCTGGGTCAAGCCACAGATCGTAATTGCTTGGGTCGAGAATGACGGGCATACGGTCGTGGATGGCTGAAGTCACTGCATTGGGAGTCGTTGTGAGAATCTTCTCGGTTCACCCGAATATCCCGTACCTGAAATCATCAAACTTCATGCTCTTGGAGGGCTCCTTGATTTCCCACGGTGGAAGCAAGGGGATTTCCTTCCCAGTCACGAGGTTCTTTTGCACCCACGATCCATCGTCCATGGGTTCGAGCCGTATATCGTAACCTCCAGGGAAATATCCTTTGCTGTTCTGCCCCAGCCTCATCACACCTCCCCATTCCAGTTTCATCATCGGGAACAGGCCACCAACGGTTTGCTCGTCTACCTCTTTCAAGAAACTCTCCATCGCTGTGCAGAGCCACATTGCTTCCATGTGGTAGTTGCCGACATGAGCGGCGAAAATCATCTCCCGAATGTTTGCGATCTTTTCTTTCAGTTTCTCTCCAGAGCCGATGGCAACAAACTTGAGAGGCATGTGCCTGCGGGGAATGAAGTCAGGTGAATCGAGACGATAGAGGAGATTTCGTGGAGCCTGAATTCCGATCAACTTTGCGTCTTGTGGAGTGTTCAGAAGCCCCATGATCTTGGCGTCGAACCAACCTGATTTGATTTTTCTGTCCTTAGAGAAACACATGTAGTTCACCAGATCGACCACCGCTTGGCGCTCGATGATGTTGCCGTGACTCGGAATCGTCGATCCGACGAGGAAACTGATTTGCGCCTTCGGCGGTTGTGAGAACTTGGCGTACTCGTAGCGGAACAAGCGTGGGAGCCAGTCATGGAGACTCACAGGGTCAGTCCTATGATCCGGCACCTGCTTGAGCATTGCCCTTAACATCTGGGAGGCTAGCGGAAGAAATCCGACAAACCCAATCGCACTGGAACCACCGATCTCGAACAGCTTGAGGCAGTTGTCAACGAAAACATCTTCTCGTCTCGGTTGTCGAAACGTAACTCTGCAATCGGCACCCATCAGGATGCCTTCGAGGAGAGAACATGCGGCAACGACACTCATTGCTCTTGTCTGAAGGTGCTGTTCTTATTGTAGAGGTTCAGAATCGGGATCACGAGGAGCCGGCGTAGATGTATTCAATCCATTGCCGCATAGACCCAAGATGGAAACTCAGGCGCGAGCGCCGTCAACGAAAGAGGTCTCAAAGGCACGATGGTGTGATTCTCGCGTAAGGGCCGAACTGGTATAACTTCTCCTTCCCGCTTTGGGCCGAACCTATTGAGCAGACAAATCACTTAGGAGATCAGCCAATGGCTAAAACGGCCCCTTCAACCCATTCAACGAGCCTGTTGGATCAGTTCCTGATCGAATGTGCGGCAACTGGAGTAGGCGTAGCGCGGGTTCACACCACCGAGAGGCGGCCAAAATGCCTCTAAAGCCTTCAGCAGAGCCAGAAGACGACAGTGCGAAGATTGGGTTGACTGTCTATCTACTGAAACCAGACAAGGTGACGATATTCCAAGATGAGGTTATGCGCGACAGAGAAGTGAGGCGACTTGCCGAACCGTTGGACGGGGAGTTCATAATGTTTCCCTCCGCTAGGCGTCAGCCTGTTTGGGTGGATGTAGTTCGTTCGGTTCTGCAAGACCCGACCACATTTGAACTGTGGGCGCAATCTCCTGCTGGTCTCCTAGTCATTCGGCGCGAAGCAGACACTTTCGTGATTAGTTTTGGGCATGCGTGGCAGAAATTAGACCCGCCCTGGCTCGAAGCGGATTTCGGCTTGCGCGTGGCACTCAATTCAATACCACCCGGCAAGATTATTGAGATTCGGGCTGAACAGGTTTTTGCAAAATGGCACATTGCCAGTGAGCGGGCTCCCCGTGCATCTTACGTGCACGAATTCGGCGTGGAGTTCGACAGAGATGTGGTGGCTTCTCTAGACGGAGTTCCGTCGAATCCTCTTTTTGGCAAGCATGTTCGCGGCGGAACTAACATGCGATTAGAAGCATCCTTTTCAAAGCTGGGCGATGTGTTGGACAAATCCGCGACCTTATTTCGGAGCAATGCCTACAAGAGGAGATGGCCAGAGGTTGGAAATGTCGCGGCGGTCAACGATCCGGCCATGATTGAGAAACTCGATGCACGTCTCGATTCTGACTTTGAGTCGGGTGAAGCGCAAAAGAAGCTTGTATTGTTCACTCCCATTCATCGTCACAATGAGGAACTGCCGTTGGCGCATTCGTATGTGTTTGGGCGAATGTCGAAAGCGCCAACTACAAGACCGTACATGCTCGTCGAGAGTTGGACGAGCTTCCTCGAGGGAAAAGACCGAACCCCATCCTCTGCTGCGGCCAAAGAAGACCGGATTCACTTGCTCGACGAAGGCAAGGAAGAAATCAAGAATTATAGAGTTTATGATTGCTTTGGCTATGAGCTTAGCCTCGGCGGGAAACCCTACATCCTGTCGTCTGGAGTCTGGTACGAAGTGGTGTCTGACTTCTTGGATCGCGTGAATCAATATGTCACAACAAAAATCAAAGCTCCTGCGCTCGCCCTTCCCGCCTGGGATCAAATCGAAAGTGAGGGCGAGTACAACACTCGGTGTGGAAACCTGGATAACTTTTTGCATTTCGATTCCAAGAACGTAGCATTCGGTGGCGGTCACTCGAAGTTTGAATTCTGTGATTTCTTGGATACGAATACGAAGACACTCTATTTCGCCAAAATTGCATCCAGATCAAGTGGAATGAGTCATTTGGTTGAGCAGGTCCGCAGAACCGCCGAACTCTTGTTTGACACAGATCAGGTGTACAGAGACAAACTCTTTGAGGTCTTTAGGAAGCAGCATCCTCAGGCGGACAGAGCGTGGCTCAGGTCTCGTCCCCAAAATTGGGACTGGAGCCTATGCCTTGTTTCACTTGGCAGAGCGGCGAAGAATCTTCCCTTCTTTGCAAAATGTGGTCTCTGGAAACTTCATCGGAACCTCATTGCGCGCGGACACAAAGTGTCCTTCATTTCTGTCTAACGACGACCGCAGTAGTGATCCGAACATCGGAGGAGCAGGCAATATGAGATACTCTACGATTCTGAGCGTGCTGACTCTGTGTGTGCCAATCATGGCTCAGCAGCAGCAAAAGCCATTGCTGCGTATCGCGCTGACTTCTGGTAGTACTTCTCAAACGGGGCAGGTCCTTGAGGTTCTGCGCAGCAAGTGCGACGGTGTGAACATCACAATCGCTCAGGACAAGGCGGACTACTTCTTGGAGGCATCGAACATTCCTCCTGATGTGCGCTACGTTTTATTCAACAAGGAGGGTGACGCGGTATTCTTGGCTACGCCTCGCCACGCAGACAATGCGACCAAGGACGTTTGCCAGTTTTTGGGGCGATTGAAATAGTTGGCCATGGCAAGCCCGTACGGGAGGCCTCTAGTGAAGACTTCGCTCGCTCGATTCTTAGAACCTCTGTTGGGGGAAGCCCTTTATGCTTCCTGATTTTCCGAAATCGCGCAAAGAACTTTCCGAAAAGCTACGTCTCCATCTCCGCCTCCGCGTTCAGAGCACAAGTCCCTGGGCCGCACTGGGCCGTGAATTTACGCAGCACGAAGGAAGGGCCTTTTCCTACGAACAAATTATTGATGAAAGCAAGAGAATCGTGGAGACAGGGTTTGAAGAGATGGTCGTACCGATACGGGTCGAGTTCAAGGACATACCTGATCTTGTCGGAGAAGCTCTGTTCCGTAGGCTCGATGAATTGGCGGACAACATAGCGGAACAAACAAGTCGGCTTGGGCAGCGTAGACTGACCGAAGCAACGCAACTCGCTGGGACGGCTATTGATGCAGGCGGACAACCGTTCACTCAAGAACTCTTCCTACAAAGTGAGAGTGCTCGGGACTGGGAGTTCGATCATCTGACTGGTCAACAAGAGGGCGTATATATTGCCCATCCCCAAACGGCGGAACGAATGCACAGCCTCTGGCAGGAATGGGAGAAAGATTCAGCGTTCATGAAGCGTGTCGCGGAACTCAAAGCTAGAAAATACGAGGAGTGGCGTGATCGAGAGAGTCGTAGAAAACTGGTTGACTAGCGCCAACGAGCGCCAGTACCAGATTCCGTTCTGCCAAGTCCTCTCATCTGAGGGTGAAACAGTCATTTATGCGTCTCCTCATGGCGCTTTGGAGCAGGGGAAGGACGTGATCACGATTGCTGCCGATAGAGTTCCCTGTGCGTATCAACTGAAGGCTGGAAGAATAAACCTAAAAGGTTGGCAAGCCATCAAGGGTGAGATAGATGAACTCGTTGAACTGCCGATCTCTCATCCGTCCATCCCTACAGGAAAGTTTCATAGGCCTTACCTTGTCACCAACGGAGCGGTTTCCGATACTGTCTTGAACCGAATCGAATCGACCAACAGGGTATGGAAAAGATACAACCCTAAGCCACTTTGCCTCATTCAGAGCGGCGAGTTGATAGCCCGATTCGTGAGAGCACACGGCTCTTTCTTGCCACGTGAAACGAAAGACTTCAGCAGGTTTCTGGAATTGATTGTTAATGGAGGCCGGGGACCTTTCGATAAGGAGGGGTTTGCGGCATTTCTGGAATCAATCGTTCCTATCCGGCCTTCAACAACCAGCATTGCGCCACGTGATGTCGGGCGTTCGGCCTCCAGTGCGGTCCTTCTGACGAGTTATATCGTTCAGGGGTCTGAACGTGAGCAGAATCATTGGGCAGTATTTGAGGCTTGGATTGTCACAGCGTCTTACATCCTGGCAGCAGCCTCGAAGCACCGAACACCAGCGAAGTGGTGGGCGAGGTCGTTCGAATTATGTGAACTTGCGGCGGTCAGGGCTCTCGAATCGCTGTGCGAGGAATGTATTGAAAACCGTGCGCAGTTTACGCAAGGTGATCCCTTTACTGATGGTTCCTTTTACCCGATAAGGGTCACCATCCTTGCAGGAACCCTGAGCGCATTGAGTTTGTATCACCGTCTGAGGTCGGAGAAATGGGAGCACGAATTCTTCGTTCAGGATTTCTTGTTGGCCCACACAAAACAAATTCAGGTTTGGGGTGAATCGGCGGCACCGTATTTGACGATGGCTGCACTGGAACTGGAGCAGCATGGTGCGCACGCAAGAAGCGAACAGCTTATAGGTCAGTTGGTCGCAACGATAGTGTCTTTGAATGGCAGCAAAGGCCGGGGCTTGCCCAATCCGTACTATGAGCCAGAAGGCGCAGTCCGGCTGATCTCGGGAATGGAGCCTAATAACCCTGAACTTTTTAGCGGCAACTCCTATGCGCTGGAACCGCTAATCGAATTCCTGGCGCGGCGTCTCGCCAGAGGAATGCTGACGCACTTCTGGGAGCGAATAACAAGGGTTCACTTCACCGGGTTTCGGCCCACAGAGGAATGGGAATGGTTCCGCTGGAGGGCCGAGAACGGTTCATTGGATCACAGAATGCCAAATACACCACAAAGCTGGGCCGCTCTTCTCGATGCAGCGGAGAATGCGCCGCCAGATGTTCCAGCGCTATTGAGGGATCGACCATCGTTTATGCCATTCTTGGGACTCGTATTTCCACATAGGTTTAGCGTTGGATTCTTACGGTCTCTTGAGCGTGCAATCCAGCAAAACTCATGAGGCGCTTGTCAACACTTTGACTGCGCCGGTATAAGCACACGACTGGCGATTGTTATCGCGTTTACGCGTAGCTCCGAGCCTTTTGCAGGGTGATGGGCCGCTATTCGTCACCGGTCTAGACGGCATCGGGCCCTCCTTGGTACGCTTCCCCCTCGAGATCCTTCGTTTATGACTCCAGAGGGGAACGGATTACAACAAAGGACAGCCATCGACAGCGGATGGTTTCGCTCATGCTTCTTATTCCTCCGACAGGTCTTTTTTCGAGCGGATGACCTTGATGGCGGCGGCGTCGAGTAAAGATGTTGATGTGCACCGCGTAGTATTTCTCGATCATTCCCACGCTCGTGCGACAGTTGTTAGCGATTTGATAGATGTCGGCCCTCTCCATCAACCGTCCACTTCTACAATAAGGACAGGAGATTGCAGTGTCCGAGAGCAAGGCTCGAAAGAACCGTACGCAGCGATTCCTGGAACAACACCCCTATTGCTATTTTTGTAGCGGTGCACGGCCTGCTGTTACGGTGGACCACGTTCCGCCACGCGCCTGCTTTCCTGACGGGTTCGCGCCCGAGGGATTTGAATCTCCGGCATGCAAAGCTTGCAATCAGGGAACCGATAAGCAGGACCAGATCTTCGGGCTTTATTCGATGATCCTGGACTTTGATCCAGCAAAATTCGCGAGTGAGGACGACCGGAGGAAAATGTCGAAACTAATTCAAGGGATTCGCAACAACTATCCGGAAGCCCTCCCCGATTTGACGAAGGCGTTCCCGCTGGATCGCTACGGCAGCATCATCACGCCAGCGCCTTACGCGCTTTCAGTAAAGATGACTCCCGCGGTTCAGGAGGCCATCGAAGTGGCAGGCGCTAAACTCGCACACGCACTCTACTACCGCGAGACCAAGAGATTCCTAACCGAGCGCCACCAGTTCTTTGCGGGGATGTACCAACCGCAACACGCGGAAACGGCCGATTTGACCAAACTACTTGTCTCTCTGGGGCTTTCTCGCGTGACTGGCCCTCGACCCAATATCAAGCAATACGGGGAGCGTTTTCGGTACATGTCCGGTTATAAGGACGCGCAGGATTTCTTCATGTACGCGGCGCAGTTCGGACAGGGCGTTGTCTTCTGGGGCATCGCTTGCCGCGAGTCGGACAAGCCGACGGGAAACAAACTGAGCGAAGCCCCCTGGATGGCGGGAGGTTGTGGGCCAGCCGCCAAGGCCGCTGTTGGCCTCGACCGATGAATCCGTAAGGTTTTGGGCACACTCTTGGCACTCCGATCCCAGAATGAGCGGGACTGGCGACGCCGGACTACTGATGGAATGTCAGTCAGACGCTCAGTTCGATTCGCAGTCACCTAATGGCAGCATGGATCCAACGGCCAACACCGTGCCGATATGAACCGAATGATTCTGCCTTTATATGTGTACATCGGACAATTGGGACTGAGATCAAGCGATTGGTATCTGACTTTGAGACCAGAACGCTATCACGCTCAACTCAAGCAATGGAGCCCGCGCGGAAATCGGCACTAGTGCGATAATCCGGCTCTCATGAAGTTTTGTCGGAATTGTAAGTGTGATCAAAACAGTAACCGCGCGACGGTTGCACTACTGCTTCGTGAACTCTGTCGCGGTCTTGTGGTCTCGAATCTGTGAGTAGCGAATCACCAGTTTGCTTCCAATCTCAATTTTGCCTTCGTAGTCGTTCAGCGGTTCATTGTCCAGCACGCCAAAGACTAGCTGCTTCTCCTCGTCGCAATGTGCCACCCGTACCCACATCCACTCCCCGATCCCCGTAGTTTCGTCTGGAAACTCAACTTTGACGTAGTCTCCGGGGCGATAACGCGGCTCCCTGGCTGGCTGGCAGATCCCCTGATGACCACGGGGCAGCCAGCAGCTCGGGGTAACACGACAGTCCTGTTGTAGAGACTTGTTCTGCTCGAACCACCAGAAACGATTTGCTTTCATGGCGGCATCATCTGCCTTGGTCCCGGCCTTGTATTCAGCTGCAAAATCGAACGGCCAGCGAGGCTGCCAATCGTCCATCGACATGTTGATGGACGTCAAAGCCTCGTTGACTTCTGCAATCCAGTGTTTGTAGCCGCTCGACATATTGTCAATGTTAAATCCTGAGGCGGATTCAGGGCACCTGAATATATCGCGGTCCGGGCGCCTGGAAAGCTGACCCTCGGGGGTTTCGTCCCGAGGCTCAGCGTCCGTCCTGCTTTCGGTTGTGTTCGGCATTGTCTTCTTCTCCTTCGAAATGAATTCTTTCTTGGCGTAAAGCCGCGACGATTTCGGAGGCGTTCAGCGGCGCGGACCGGTCAAGGGCGCGGCATTCTCGCGTTCATCGCAGACCCTTGACCGGGAGCACCGCTGGAATAATGCCGGTCGTGGAGGCGCAGGTGGAGTGGAGAAAAAAATGAAAGAACGAAGACTTCAGCCAAGAACACTGAATTGGGAGGATTGTGGGGTATGTGGAGGGGTGAAATGGGAGCTATCAATCGGAGATTTGAGTTCCCAAATCCCGCTTTTTAAGACCGCAGTGGCGTTACTCCGTTGAAAACGTTACCTTAGGGGGTCGAAAGCTCGGGCTGGGAAAGTTGGGTAACTTGTGAAGAGCCAAAAGTAGAAAAACGGCATGACACTTTTCGCCATAGCCTTGATCGTGGCATCGCCATTCGTCTATTGGCTCTTGAGACGGCGCACGCGTGATCGTGCAAACTCGCAACCTGCCGAACGGAGTCAATCCCCCGATATCATCGCTGATGAAAGCGGAACAGCGACAATTGAAGTTGAGCACGGCGGGGGCGGGTCAAGTCCAGGCGAGCTGGAAGTTGACGCTGCCGAAGATGCTCCGCGCGAAGCGGAAATAGCTGAAGTGGATGCGGTTGCGGTTAACACAGAGCCGGAGATACCGAACGAACCTCACAAGGCAACTTACCCCGAGATTGAATCGCAAGTTCCCGGCAACGACAATCGCGAATGCGTTGCCTTTGGTGTTACCGTACCTGCCGGGCAGCTTTTGTCTGCCGAAGTTAATCAAAATACTTCCATCCTGCTGATTAAACCAACTGAGAAAGAGGTGTACGCATCAGCCGTTTTAGAAGTACCGGATCTGACCGGCCCCGTCTTAGACGAAGAAGTAGCGGTCAATGTAGTTGCCGTTCCAAGTGTAAGCGATCAGGAATTGGAAGGTGATAGGCCAATGGCCGAGAGTATTGAGATCTTGGCCCCTTTTGACACGGAAGAATCACGTCGGGCAACCAGCGAATCTGGAAACGCAGGGCCTTCTGAACCCGCAGAGCGGCCCAGTAATGGCGGCGCAGAAAAAACTCTTCCGCGCTACAGGTCGCCAGTGCAAAAACCGCCCCGGCCAGCTCCAACGCGGCCGGTGGATCGAACGACGGCGCATGCATCCTCGCCGGAAGTTACGCTCGAAGTCCGGGTCCGCCTTACGCTTGATCGTTTCTATTTTTGCAACGTCACATTCCTGCCGGGGCGCACGGCGGAATTGAACGATGATGTTGTCGTCAAGCTGGGCACGGCCTCTTTGCAACTTGTGGCGCAGGAGGATTGGTATCAAGATCTTTCGTTTTCCGAAACCGGCCGATACCTGCGCGATGGATTTGAACTGAAGGGGGTTCTTTCGGACCAAAGGCGGGCGCGATGGCTCTTGAAAGGCCGCGATGTTTATGTACTTGCGTTTCATCCGCGCGCGAACGGTTTCGTGTCCGCTACCCGGCTTCTGTTGGGACGCTCCCATGTAGTGCTGTGCGTCAATAATTTGGTTGGGGAAGTCGAAACCGTTCTGAAAGAGGCCGGATGCCAGGGGTATTCAAAGCTGGACGAAACGCTTGGCCTTCCTGATGGCTGGGCGGGGTTTCGCGGCGTATCGCCGGCAAACGCGATAGCTGTCGAGACCGGGGTCAGCGATCCTTTTTATGCAATTAAGCCCGCGTCTGATATTGAAATCGAATTTGAAGGCGGTGTTCGCCTCCGCAATTCCATCTGGCTGGCGGGCTACCCGCCAAAGATCAAGTTATTTGGCCAGCTTGGCGCCGGGATAAAAGCTCTGATCGATGGGAAAGAGGCCGTGCCTGCGGAAGATGGGTCCTTAATAGTGGATGGGTACGGATCGCCAGGATCGCATTCGGTCTACTGTGGCGGTGTGTCGCGTTCCTATTCGGTTGAGGAGCCGCCTGATTCTTGGGAGGCGTGGCCTGCATACCAATTCGGCGAAGCAAAGATTTGCGGAGCCTTGGTACAACTGCCACCCGAAGAAGCGAGAAGGCCAGCTTTCACTGTTCCAATGTCGAACCCGCTTCTCATCGGAGCGGAGCCAGGCCAAGTTTTCCGCTGTTCGGCCAGGAGCGTTGCCGCCTGGCGAGGGTTCGTCCCGTTTGATGTCGTCTGGGCGCTGCCTGCACAACCGCTGACATGCAACAAGAAGACTGCGCGGATTCTTCAGTTCGCCGATAAACCGTTGATGCCCCGCCGGGCCGGAACGCGGCCGCTCTTCTGGTGCATCGCGATCCTCGATGCCTCGCGGAAAGGGCTTCGGATCGAGGGCGGATCTGCGGAATCGGCCGAAAGATGGAGTGAATATAAGAAGACGGCTAGAAGCATCTGGAGAGGCCGCCGATGACTCCGAATGAACTGCTCTTGTGGATGTCGGCGCGTAAGCAAGGATCTTGGGTTCAGTTCCGGTCGGCCGTTGAAACGTTAGACTTGGCCGAATCGGCTGAGCGAGGCGAGGAAGATCTCAAGCTTCCGCTTCATCAACGCATTCGTTACAACCTTGAACGGCTCGGCCATGTTGAGTTTGATGCTGGGGAATGCGACGACGGCTGGCGCGCGGCGCCTCCAATGCTGGCTCTGTCGGATCATGGCGGCATGGTCACCGGTGTCTTGTGCGGAGCCCGCACGCCTAATCTCGTTGAGCGGTTCGAGCGGGCAGGGGTAGGCCTGGAGTTGGAACGGGCCTCTCAAGCAGAGTGCCCCGACATCATTCGCGTACGTGCTTCCAACGCGGAAACTTTAATAGAGCTGGCACAGCGCGCGGGTGTTCCCTACCAGCCGGACGCGCCGACGGCTTTGCTTTCACATCTGCCGCGCATTGGATCGCTGAAGGGATTGAGACGTGAGCCATTACCAGCCGGAGGTAGAGACTGGGACGTGAAACAGTTCACGATCCATAGAAAGGCTATGAGATGGCACACGATTACGCTTCAGGAGGCGAACGGGCCGGGAGCGCGCGGATTGTTCCGTTTTACTCTTTACCAAACACCTCAGTATTTCTTGCGCGAAGGCGAGGAGACGGTCCGGCTACCGGGCGCGGTTGGAAAATATCATGTCCTGTCAGGACGTCAACGCCGCGTTATGCGATATAGCCGCGCGGAACACCGACTCACTTTGCCGGCCATCTTCCGCCCACCGCTGTTGACTGAGCGTGCCTTGGTTCTTTGCTCGGGCTTTCCCCCTTTGTTTAATGTGGTCTTCGGGCGTCCAAGACTGACCTATTGCGATGTTCCCGAAGAAGTAGCAGGTTTGGCCGCTGAGGTTCTCAGACAGGATCTACTATGAGCAACCCGCTTACGCTTTTTGATGACTTGCGCGAGATGTATCTGCGCTATCTGGATAGCCCTTTCGATCTGCGCTACCCAGACCTCGTAGCCGAGCGGCGCAATCTGCTCAACATTGATGGGAGGCTCTTTCGCCAGCCCCTGATCGAGCCGATCCCCGCTTACCAATCGAGCAACAACACATTTCAAGGAATTGCTCAGTCATTATTAGGACCGTCCTGGAATGCGGCAGACGTTGCCGATCTTGCCAATTTCGTATCGCTGGAACTGTTCCCGCCGGGCCGCATTCCATACGCGCATCAGCAGCAGGTCTTTGCGGAATCCGTCGTCAACGGCAATGACGTAATCGTGACGACCGGCACTGGTTCAGGTAAGACAGAATGCTTCCTCCTTCCCATCGTCGCGGCGCTCATCCGTGAGTCATCGTCCTGGGGCCAGCCTGGCCCGCGTGACGCACAGTGGGACTGGTGGAACCATCGCCAGAGCCCGACATCAAATCGGTGGCTGCCTCGAATTCCGCAACGCAGTCACGAAGACCCTTTGCTGCGCCCGGCTGCGATGCGCGCAATCATTCTGTATCCGCTGAACGCGCTGGTTGAGGACCAGCTCGGACGAATGCGGGCGGCTCTCGATAGTGATAATGCCCGGACATGGCTCCAAACAAGGCGCGGCGGAAACCGCTTTTACTTTGGCCGGTATACCGGACGCACACCCGTATCCGGACAGCGGAATACGGCAAAGACATCAAAGCTCCGCGAAGAACTCCGGACGATGCAGCAGGAGGCGCATCAAGTAGCAGGTTCACCTGCAGCACGGTTCTTTCCGCGCATGGACGGAGGCGAGATGTGGTCACGCTGGGACATGCAGGATCAGCCACCCGACATCCTTATAACAAACTACTCGATGATGAACATCATGCTCATGCGCAGCATGGAGACATCGATTTTCGATACGACCCGGCAATGGCTGGCGGGTGACCAGTCCCGGTTGTTGCATCTTGTCGTGGACGAGCTTCATACTTATCGGGGCACCCCTGGAACAGAAGTGGCATACCTGATCCGTGTCTTGCTCGACCGTCTGGGGCTGACTCCAGATTCGAGTCAGCTGCGTATCATCGCTTCGAGCGCGTCGTTGACCAGTGACGCGGCAGGCCTCGATTACCTCGAAGCATTTTTTGGCCGCAACCGGAACCATTTTCGTGTCATCGGCGGTAACACCGTAACTCCAGATCCAGCAGCGGTGCAAACTCTTGCAGCTCATGCGGTGGCCTTGCGTCAGTTGGGCCAGGGGTTGCGCACTTCGCCAGCCGCCGGGTTGCCAGCGGTCGCGCAAACCTTTCATGACGCAGTCGGAGCCCCGCCTGCTCCAGCTGGCGCGCCGCCTGACGAGATTATCTATACGGGGCTGCATCATATTCAGGCGGCAGACGGATTACGAATTGGATGTACGACAGGGGCAGGAGCAGTTCCCCAGCCCCGGTTTCCCGTGGATATTGGCAACCAGCTATTCCCGGAGCTCACGCTGCCCGAGCGCGAAGCCGCTGTTGAAGGATTGATCGGAGGCATTTGCGAAGCGCGGAATGCTCAGGATTCTGCGTTGCTGCCCGTGCGCACACATTTGTTCTTCAGAAATCTTCAGGGGCTGTGGGCGTGTTCGGACCCGCATTGCAACGCTGCGCCTTCCCGGACATTCGCGTGCCCGGTCGGCCAACTTCATTACACGCCCGCGCTCACATGCCAGTGCGGATCACGAGTGGTTGAGCTGCTCTATTGCGAAGCCTGCGGAGAAGTCTTTCTGGGAGGATACCGGAGCGGCGGCGTAAACCCAAATGAATGGTATCTGAGCCCTGATCATCCGGATTTGGAAGCCTCGCCAGACATGGCTTCTCTTGACCGCGATTACGCGAGATATGCTGTGTTCTGGCCAGCTCCGAACGGCTTGCAACCGGCGACGCAGCAATGGAGTCAGGACCTCGCGCAGAGACAATGGCAGGCGGCGTTTTTTGTTCCCGCAGAGGGGCGTGTTGCGCATGGGGGCAATCCTCAAGCAGTTCGCGGCTATCTGTACCGCGTTCCGCAGATGCACGGGCCAAGCGGAGAGATTCTCGATCCACGTCCCCAAGGCCTCGCGGCGAGTGCAGGTAAGGCCTATCCGTCTCGCTGTCCACGATGCGACACGAACTGGGCACGGAGGGGCATTGGCTCTCCAGTGCGGACCCAACGGACGGGCTTTCAAAAACTGGCACAAGTACTGTCTGACGTCTTGTTGCGCGAGGTTGGTGATGAGAATCCGAGCGGGCGAAAACTGGTTGTTTTTTCAGACAGCCGTCAAGACGCAGCCAAGCTATCAGCTGGAATGCGCTTTGCGCACTACCTCGACTCCGTCCGTCAGTCCGTTGCGGGCGGATTAGCGAATCTGGGTGCCGGAGCACTCGCGTTTATTGCCCAACTTAACGGTCAGCCATTAAGTGCCGAGGAACAGGCTAGCGCGAATACCTACGCAGCGGCTTATCCGTCAGAAGCATTGACTCTTTCGATGGCGCAAGGCCCGATGGCCAGTCAGCCGTCAGCGGCTTTTCCCACGCTGACATACCAACAGGCTGCACATCGCATCGGGCTCCGCGCTGCTCATGGCCCTCACGCAATTTCGCAGTTGTCGGTTGATGCATCGTCGCAGCTTTTGCGACGAGGAATAAACCCAGGCGGTTATTCGCAGGACGTTCTGTGGACAGATCCCTTAAACCGCTCGGGCCATTGGAGCGCACTCTTCAACTGGCCAGCAGGGGGAATTCCAAGCGCAAGGCCAAACGGCCAACTGACTAACGATCAACAGGCTCACCTGGCCCGAATCCGGGACGAAGCGCTCGTGGAATTGATGGACACTGTGTTTTCAGGGCAGCGAAGCCTCGAATCTTTATATATTGCGTTCGCAACTACCGACCGCCTCAGTTTTCCAGCGCCAGACCAGAACGTACAAGAGGCTGCCGATGGCGTTATCCGTCTCCTCGGTTCGCGTAAGAAGCTTTCGTCGCACGATGCGTCACCACCGCAAACTTGTCCGGCCTATGTGCGGAACTACCTGCGGCAAGTCGCCATTCTGAGGGGGCTTAATACAGCGGCGTTCGAAGCCGATGTGATTAGCTACCTGACGAACTCCGGTGTCCTGAATCAGTTCGTGCTGCAATCGCAAACCTTGTGTCTCGCAAGGCCAGGTGCGGATTTCTATGAATGCCCGCAATGCCGGCGAATTCATCTTCACGCTGCTGGTGGCGTGTGCACCGACTGCCTGACAACGCTCGGACAGCCGCAAGCGCTCACGGCAGCGCAGCTTGCGTCTGACTACTATTCGTATCTTGCGACGCAGACGGAAGGAGTGTTCCGCCTCAACTGTGAGGAACTGACAGGGCAAACGAACAAGTCGGACGGGCGCAAACGGCAGCGGCTCTTTCAGGACATCATTCTGCCAGGTTCGGAAAACGCGTATACAGACCCGATAGACTTGCTGAGCGTGACGACGACGATGGAAGCTGGCGTGGACATTGGCGGGCTGCTTGCCGTCATGATGGCAAACATGCCGCCGATGCGTTTTAACTATCAGCAGCGGGTTGGGCGCGCTGGACGGCGCGGGGCAGGGCTCTCTGTTGCTTTGACTGTCTGCCGGGGCCGCAGCCACGATGACTATTACTTTCAGCGCCCACAACGTATTACGGCAGACCCGCCGCCGCAGCCTTATGTTGATGTCGAGCGACCGGCAATCATTCAGCGCGTGCTCGTGAAAGAGGTTCTGAGGCAGGCATTTGAATCACTCAATTTGTTCGGCGGGCAAACGGGGGACAGCGTTCATGGCGAATTCGGCACCGCACTGCAATGGAATCAGCCGCTACCGCCTGTTCAAGCTGGCGGCCTTCCTAGCCCAAGCCCTGAACAGCAGGTTGCAATCTGGATTCAGAACAACCAAGCGGCGATCATTCAAATAACGGATGTCCTCTTGGCCTACACAGATCCGAACCTGATCGCGTTGCGGCAAGACATGATCGATTTTGTCAATCATCAGCTGATCGGAAGAATCACGGCGACCGCGAACAACCCGGTGCTGCCGCAAGATGCGCTGAGTGAGCGCCTCGCGAATGTGGGCTTGCTCCCAATGTTCGGCTTCCCGACACGGGTCCGCTATCTCTTTCACCAGCGTCCCTTCGCAGGTTACGACTGGCCGCCGGAAGAGGGTGTTGTTGACAGGGATTTGGACGTGGCCATAAGCCAATTCGCTCCTGGCGCGGAAACTGTTAAGGACGGTCTTATTCATACATCGGTTGGAGTTGTGAACTACCGTCCTCAAGGAAATACGGTCGTACAACAGCCAAACCCGTTGGGACCACCCCAGCCAATCGGGTTCTGCCGAAGGTGTCAAGCGGTCGATGTAAATGCAGCGCCAGCATGTCCGGTTTGCCTTGCGACGCCGCAAAACCAGCCGGGCTATGAGGTGATCCAACTGTCTCAGCCTCTCGGCTTCAGAACCCTCTTTAACCGCGACCGCGATTTTGACGGTGTGTTTGAGTGGACGCCCCGCGCATCACGTCCCAAAATGGGTGCGACTCTCCAAACACTAACGCCGAGGGCCAATTTCGGTATTTGGTCGGGTGTCGAAACCATTTTCATCGTCAACGACAACGCAGGTAGCGGGTTCGATTTTGAGAAGCTCAGTCAGGAAGAAACCTGGGTGACGCGCGAAGCACTTGCGCAAGTCGGCGTCAGCAATCCTGCGATTAATGTGGCGGCTGGGCATGATCGGCGCGCGCTCGCCTCGATCAAGCCAACCGACGTTCTGGTACTTGGAATTCAGGCGTGGCCTCCAGGGATCATCTATTCGCCGGTGGACGTTAATGGCCGTGCTGCGCTTTACTCCCTGGGTTTTATGATGCGGAGGGCTGCAGCTGCCGAGCGGCTCGACATTGACGAGCGCGAACTTAATGTCGGTTTGCGGGTTGTCCAGAATGCGAATGAAGTGAGGGGTGAAATCTTCATCTCCGACAGTTTAGAAAATGGCGCCGGATACAGCTCGCATCTAGGAACGCCAGCAGAAGCCGAAAGCCTGATAAGACTTCTAGCTGGTCAGGGTGACCCGAGCTTTTATACGCCGCTTGTGGCCCCACTTCATTCAGATGCGTGTCAAACGTCATGCCCTGATTGCCTGCGCGACTATAGCAATCTCGCCTTCCACAATATTCTCGATTGGCGGCTTGGCCTCGATCTCGCACGTCTTTCGCTCGATCCGAACGCTGCGATCGATTTTACCGTTCATTACTGGCAACCTCTGGCAACCACGGCGTCAAATGCCTACGTATCGTCTCAATCTCAATGGCAGTTTGTGACATTTGCCGGTGTTCCGGCAGGACGGAGGGGCAATATCGTGGAGATCATCACCCATCCGCTCTGGAACCGGAATCCGAACAACTTCTGCCCTCAGCTAGCCGCCGCATATGCTCAGGCACAAGCCGCCGGGGCGCAAACAATTACTTGCAAATCGATTTTCGAGGTCTTGCGCAGACCCTATTAACAAGGTGTTTTGCGCGCTTCGAAGTAAGGGGTTTACGGTTTCACCGGTATGGTGTAATGTGGTGAACACCTTACGGAGAGCAAGCAATGAAGTCCAAGAAGGGCAATGGGAAGAAGAGCAAGGCTCAAACTTCCGCCGCCATCCGTGCGTCAATCAGTTTTCCGCCCGACATCTACGAAACTCTCGATAGCATCGCCAAACAGAAGAAGGTTTCTCTAGCATGGGTCGTCCGGGAAGCAGCGGAACAGTACATCGGGGAGAAGTGGCCCTTGTTCGGCGGGACAGCGGGAGCGCGGCAATGAAAACGAAGGGTACAAAGTTGCGGCTCGTTTCATCGCGCAAGAAGGCAGTGGCCGACAAATTGCAACGGTCATTATTCCCGATGTGCACCATTGACCTTTTCTGCGGAGCCGGAGGCATCACGGAGGGTTTCCGCGAGGCAGGGTACAACTGTCTTTACGCCAATGATTGCATGCCGGAAGCAATTGAGACATTTTCACTTAATCATCCCGAAGCCTGGAGCGAGGCGCGGGACATCGAACATGTGGCTCCGGCGCAAGTGCGCAAACGGCTTGGTTTGAAAAAAGGTGCACTCGATGTCCTCGTCGGAGGGCCGCCGTGCCAGGGGTTCTCAATCAATGCGCCGGACCGGTTTTTAAGCGACCCGCGAAACAAGCTTTTCAAGGACTATCTGCGGTTCCTTGAAGAGTTTGAACCGAAGGCCTTTCTATTCGAGAATGTGCCAGGCTTGCTGTCGCTAGGAGATGGCAAAGTTTATCGCCAAATTGTGAGCGAGTTTGAGGCACATGGGTATCACGTCGCCACAAAGATTCTTTTCGCAGCTCACTACGGCGTACCGCAGGAGCGGTGGCGTTTGATACTGCTGGGTTCGAGAATGGGAGAGATAACGCCTCCAAAACCAACGCACTACGCAACCGGCCGCGCCAATTTCCGCGGCGGCGGCACGCTTACATTTCAGTTAAACGCAGCCGACAAGACGAAGTTATTGCCCGCCGTGACCGTGGGTGAGGCAATCGGCGATCTTCCACGTCTTGAGATGGGCGAGGGATCGGAGATCGTTGGCTACACGCTCGATGCGCATAGCGACTATGCGCGCATGATGCGGAACACCGAAGGGGTGACTTTTAATCACTTCGGTGCGAAGCTCGCAAAGCAGAACATCGAACGCATGAAGTATGTGAGACCCGGCGGATCATGGCGGGACATTCCACACCGCCTTCTGCCGAAAGGGATGCAGCGCGCGCGCAAATCAGACCATACGAAGCGTTACGGTCGGCTTCGGAATGACGGTCTCGCTGGCACCGTGATGACGAAGTGTGATCCGCATTGGGGAGCGGTTTTTCTCCCCGATCAGGAACGTTCGTTGACGGTGCGTGAAGCAGCACGCTTTCAATCTTTTCCGGACACATACAAATTTCTTGGACCGCGCGTTTCGCAGTACGAGCAAGTGGGCAATGCGGTGCCGGTTCTAATGGCTAAAGCGATCGCGCTTCAAATCCGCTCGCATCTCGAAGAGCATGGGGCCATTCCCGAAAGCTTGCAAGAAGCCGCGCACGCTTAGGACCGTCATTGGCATCTTCTGGCCCAACCGGGGCCGCGGTTACTGATGCCGTCTTCGTCTGTCACCTGGAGAACCTTTGATGGATCGGAGCGCCAATATGCGGGCGATCCGCAGTAAAGGCATGCGGCCCGAGCTAAGGGTCCGAAGTCTCGTCCACACCTTGGGGTACCGGTTCCGGCTGCATCGAAAAGATCTCCCTGGAAAACCCGATCTGGTTTTTGGACCTCGCCGGAAGGTGATTTTCGTTCACGGGTGCTTTTGGCATTCCCACAATTGCAAGACCGCGCATGTTCCGAAATCGAATCGGGAATATTGGGTGCCTAAGCTTGAACGGAACAAGACGCGGGATGGAAGGAATATTGAAATGCTCAAAATAAGTGGATGGCAATGTCTTGTTATCTGGGAATGCGAGACACGCAATGAGGCACTCCTTAGGAAGCGTTTGACGGCGTTCCTTCGCAACGCGAAACGGCGGAGAAAAACGTCCGGGGCACTTCGATAAGAAGGTCTGCCCATCGCCTGGCTCGCAAATCTGTCCCCAAAACCACTTTAACTTCGCCCTGCGCACAAGCTTGCTGTCTTGTGTCCGAACGGAACATGACGGGGTTTTCGGAGTGTCCATGGGGGATTGAATCGGTTCGCTTGCACGATTTGATTGATTTTATTAGGGTTAACTGGGCTGAGATGTGAGTGGTGCTTGCCAGCCCGTCTCAGAATCTTGCGGCAAGGGAAAGTGACCTCAGGCGATGGCGAAGAACCCGAAGGCGACAGAACCGAAGGTTAAGAGGCCCAAAGACCTCACCCCTCGCTTCGGAATTGGCGAATGGTTCGGAAAAGTGCTGACCCAGATTGATAGTACGGAGCGGCGGTACTACGCGTCGGAAGTCCTAAAAGAAAAGAAACTCCGCGAGAAACAGTCTTGCCCGTTCCAGCCGCGTAAACAGGATGCGAAGTGTACGAAAGAGGGCGGAGTGTGTTCTCTCCGCCTGTATTCATATAAGACTGACGAGAAAACCGGGCGAGCAATGGGGGAGCCTGTGGCCGGTCCCCAAGGTGAATTGCGCGCAACATGCCCATACCGCTTCCATGAAGCGCTCGACGTATTCCATTGGGTAGGCGAAACCATCCTGGGCGACAGCAATCCAAAACTTGTCGGCGAAGTTGGCTTCCTGGAAGCGAGCGCGACGACCGATGCGGAAGGCGGCGATGATGTTGGCCGGATCGATATGGTGCTCGTGAGCAATAAGCCGGTGGAAGGCGCGCCGATGGAATGGTGCGCGCTTGAGGTTCAAGCGGTTTATTTTTCGGGAGATGCGATGCGGGGGGAATTCAAAGCCTTTGCGGATGAAAGCGTGGATTGGGTTATTTTTCCAGCCGGTCGGCGGCGACCGGACTATCGCAGCAGCGCACCGAAACGCCTCATGCCCCAACTTCAAATAAAGGTGCCGACTCTCCGCCGCTGGGGCCGGAAGATGGCCGTGGTCGTGGATCGTGCATTCTTCGATTCCGTTGGAGAAATGGATAGGGTTTCTGACATCTCCAACGCGGATATTGCCTGGTTTATCGTGCGTTTTGAGGAAGTGCCGGGCAGCAAATATAGCCGGATCGTTCGCGACGAGGTTCGCTACACAACTTTGGAGCGGTCTGTCGATGGCCTTACGGGAGGAAAGCCGGTTCCAAAATCGGTCTTTGAGGAGCGGATCTCCGGAAAGATGAACGCAGCGCCTTCATTGGAGCAAGCCGAAGAAACCGGGCTTCCGGAGATCGGTCTCCCCGAAGAGATAGAAGAATAGGCCCGCCGTAGCGCTTTCTGACGCTTGGATTGAAACATATTGCTAACTGCCGCACTTAGGCGGGCCGAATGATCGCGTGCGAATGAACCCAACACTGGGCTGGACAATGCTGTCGCGCGACGAGATGCGGCAGGCCGAAAGACTGGCGAGCGGTGAGCAGGACACGCGCGACGAGATCGGCTTTCTGCTCATCCACCAAGGATTCGCCGACCGCTTCTTCCCAGGCACCTCGGTGCTGCACACGCGAGTCCGCTACGCGCTTTTCGTGCCATGGCTGTTCCTGCATGCCAAGGATCACAAGCCACGCGGGATTAAGGTCGAGACCGCTATCCGGCGTGAACTGATCCAGCTTGCCATCCGCCTGAAAAGAGGGGAGCGCTATGGCGTGATCGGCGGCGACAAGCTCGGCGACCTGACCTCTCAGCCGCCCGACCGTGTTTACTGGACAGCCTTGCGACAATGGTGCCTACTTCTGCCGTCGGTCGGCTCACGCTCGGAGGCGCTTCGGCGGCTCCGAGCTTCGACCAATGCCGCGCCGCTCGACGATGACGGCGGCGCCCTCGACGACGATTCGACGGAAGTATTCTGCACCCTGCCGAAGCCGCCCGCGGGCTGGGACGATCCCGAGGGAAAGCTGGATTTCAAGTTGAGCACGAAAGAGCAGGATTTTCTGCGTCGGCAGCTGGGCCAGCTAACGCGCCCTGAAGAAACTGCATCAGCGCTCCTCGCACGCCTCGCAGAGGCCCGCGACTTCTTTGCCGCGGCGGCGCACGGGCTACCGCGCGAATTGGACGCCCGCGCAGATGCTGCGGACAAACAGGCGCTCGGTATCGCGAGGGATGCCGCTGCTCTCGCTGCGATCGGCAGGACCGTTTACGGCGCTCTTGTCGAACATTTGAGGGCCGAGGACGGCAGCCCGGAAGAGAAGACGTTCCGCCTGCAGTTACATTCGCATTTCGACGAGTATGGGAACGCTGCAGCCCATTGCGATCTGGCGGGGCTGGAGGTGCTTCTACCCTCTATTCCTGATTACGTTCGGGACGTTCTCCAGAAGACGCAGGCCTTCGTTCGCAACGGAAAGCCGGAAGCTTACTTCTCCTTGCGCGTTTGTTATCAGCGCTCGGAAGTGGTGCGAAAGACAAGCAGCCGTGCCCGCCTGGCGGACACCGTCCGAGCGGCCCAGAGGCGCGCCGAGTGGGACCGCAAGCTCAATACCGATCCGCTGCATTACCGCTGGTATATCGTTCGCGACATGCTGAACGACTTGAGTGGCCAGTCATGAGCAACGCGAGTTGGCCGAAATTCTCATTTACGGAAATCTTGAAGCCGCCTGACGGATGGCGCACGGATCATGCCATCCTGAGCACATACTCCGCCGATCTCGTCGTGATCGTGACGTCGCTGCTGGCTCTGGGCGGCTATGACCTCGACGGCGACCGCCCAGGCAGTCGTGTTGAACTCGTCAGGGCCATCGAGGGGCTCCGGGGCCGTGTCCGCATCCTGGCACAGGAGGGAAGGGTGCCAATCCCTTCCAAGCAGCTCCCCATTCTCAAGTTGCTCGACAAATTCCTATTGACCATCGTCACTGACGAGACGGAAAGCTCTTTCCATGCGAAGGCAGTGCTGTTGCGCTTTCATAAAATCGACCAGCCGAGCGAAAGCCAGTGGCGGATCTGGTTTGGCAGCCGCAATCTGACGCGGGCCATGAATTGGGAGGCCGGACTGATAATCGCCAGCGGGCAGGACGGGAAAGGGCAGAAGATCGACGGCCTCGCAAGTGTGGTGGAAGCGTTCGCCGCGCGCGCAAAGCTGGCACAGCTGACACCGGGAAGCGTGCGGGCTGAACTGTCGAAATTGACATGGGAGTGTCCTCCCGGATGCGAAGTCAGGCACGTAAGCCTGTTGGGCCCTGGGGGAGATCACGGTTTTCCCGAGCCTCCAGCGGATACCGAACGCATGTTTGTCGTCAGCCCCTTTCTGGATGCAGCGACGGTGCGCACAGCGGGCAAATGGGGAGGGCCGAAGACACGCCGAACGCTCGTTTCCACCGACCTCGAATTTCAGCGGCTGTTACGCGACGACGGAAGCGTATTTGAGGGCTTCAGCAATCTTTGCAGACAGCCGCTCCCCGATCTTCCGGCGGAAGGCGCTGTCAGTATCGAGGAGGAGAGCCGAGCCGCCGTCGAAGTCGCGGAGAGTGAAGAGGCGCCGCCGCAAGGCCTGCACGCGAAGCTGCTGTTTGCCGCGAAAGGCAAACGCCGCCAGCTGTGGGTTGGAAGCGCCAACGCAACCGCACGCGGATGGGAAGGCCGCAACATCGAGATTGTGGCAGAGCTCGCGGTCAATCAGGAAGTTGCCGACGGCATCGACGCATTCGTCGATACCTGCGAGCGTTGCAACCCTGTCGTGACGGAGTCAAAGGAGGATGAAGACGAGCGGACATTGGAGAAAGCCCGGAAATCGTTGAGCGGCACATGGCCTCTCCGACAGCTCCTCCGGGACGGCGAGCTTCAACTTGTGGCGCCATCGCCACCGCCAATCGCCGATCCGCAAGTATCCGTCGAGGTGGCGGTGATGGGCGGCGCATGGAAAACGTGGCCGCCTGATGCAGATCGTGTTTCGCTCGCGAAGGTAAGGGATTGGGAGAGAACGGATTTCGTTCAAGTTCGGGTGAGGCTTCACGATATGGTCTGCGCATGGGTGCAGGTCGCGCCATGCGATCCCCCACCAGACGATGCACGCGACACCGGACTCATCTCTCAGTATCTGAATCCGAACACATTCATGTGGTGGATGCGCAGCCTCCTTAACGATGCCACGTCGGATGGCGGCGGAGACTGGGATTCCGACGATGATCCTCCGAAAGGCAAGGCACCGAAACGTTCCCGTGCGCTTCATGCCGATGCCATGCCGACGGTCGAGGAAATCCTGCGTGCTTGGGCACGGGACTCCGCGGTTTTCAGGAACGCGGACGAGAAGGTCCGGACCTACCTGTCCGAGCTTGAACGACGAGCGGCTGAAACGGACGCTGGGTCAGATGCGAAACTGCTGCGAACGTTCCGTAAGACGTGGGAGACGTTGGCGGGAGAATTGCTATGACCATCCGCAGGATCAGCGAGGCGAAAGGTTTTCAGCTCGCCACGGCTCAAGCCGCCCTCCAAACGCTGGGGTCCGAGGACGGCCCGCACCGTTTTCTTGTGGCGGACGAAGTGGGGCTGGGAAAAACAGTCGTCGCTCGAACGATCCTTCAGGAGCTGATCAAGCGCCGTCGACGCCCGTTGGTGGTGTTTTACGTATCAAGCAACCTCAACATTGCGCACCAGAACCGTGCCAAGCTTCTTGAACTGCTACCGACGGAAGAGGAGCAGGACGCGGCGTCAGCTGCGGCGGACCGGCTGACGTTGGCTGCCAATCCCAGGTACCGTCCCAACCACGACAAACTACACCTCTATACGCTGACGCCGGACACTTCTGTTCCCATGTATCGGCGCCGGGGCGGATTCGGCCGGCTCGAAGAGCGCGCCCTGATACTGCGGCTTCTCAGGGGCCGCTTTCCAACGCTCGATATACCATGGTTCTCCAAAAAGTGCCGGGGCAATCAGGCAGGGGACGACAGCTGGAATCGGGCGCTGCGCCATCATGAAGACCTCAAGGGCGTTCGTGACCTCCAGGATCGCTTCTTCGAAGCTCTTGCTGAGGACAAGCACCTGAACCTTGGGACTGTGGACGCCGCTTCGATACTGCAGGCGGCCGAACAGAAGCTCCCGGCGCACTTCATGGGGAGCCTGCGTACCGCGCTCGCGATATCGGTCCTTCGCGATGTGAAGCCAGACATCGTCATCTTCGACGAATTTCAGAAGTTCAGGGAGATGCTGATCGATTCCCCGGGCGCGACGCCGGACCCTGTGACGCTCGCGCTCAGGGGCGGCAGTTCCAACGGCCATGGCGTGCTTCTACTCTCGGCCACCCCGTACCGTTTGTACTCCACGCGCCAGGAAGAGGCCGCCGGAACATCGCACCATCAGGATTTCTTCGAGCTCATTCGATTCCTTTTCGGATCGGACAGCAGGCTGCCGAAAGAGATCGAGCGCGACTTCCTCGATTTCGGCGGCATGATGCTTGCAAAGGAGTCCCCCGACCTTAAGGTGCTCGGGGATCTTCAGGGCGATATTCAACGGCGCCTTCGGCGCGTGATGAGCCGGACCGAACGTCCTAACAATGCAGGACCGTCATTGCAAGAGAACCTTGAGAACCATCCGCGCTCCGAGATCCTACCGGAGGATTTACGGGTTTTCCGGAACTGGGCGACGCGGTTGCAGGAAGGACAAAAAAACGAGCGGGGCAAGGTCGATCTAGTTAGCTTTGCCGTGCCGTTCTGGCTTTCGGTTCCGTTGCCAGTACAGATGCTTGGCAAGGGGTACATGGCTTGGCGTCGCGCAGACAAGACGCGCAAACGGCGCGATGAGCCGACACTTAGCAAGACGCAGCGCGATAATCTGAATGCGCCAAAATCATGGCCGCATCCGCAGTTTCGCGCGCTGAACGGTATCGTACCGCCGTCCCGGCTGGCGCTCCCATGGATCGCGCCGTCCTTGCCTTGGTGGGATTTACAGGGACCGTGGGCCGCGCCCGGAGCTAAAGGGGGCAAGATGCTGATCTTCACGCGGTTCAAAGCCGTCCCGCCCGCGCTTGCAAGCCTTTTGAGTTTCAACCTAGAAGCGTCGTTTGCGCATCGGTTGCGCCGGGATTATCAACGCGCCGGTGAAGCTCAGCCGCTCCAGTTCAAGGAGGACCGGCCAACGCTGCCAGCGCTGTTTTTCGCGTCCCCTACACTGATCGCATTCACCGACCCCCGGCGTGACCAGCCCACCTCCCTGACCGATGTGCGCAATTCCATGCGACGGCAAGTCGGTCATCTGCTCCGGGAACGGCTGGGAGTGGAAATCAAGAAGAGCGGCGGAAAGAGGCCGCTATGGAAGCTTCTTCCGGCGCTTGAAGTCGCGCGCGAGCTGAACATGCCGGAAAGCGGCCTTCCGGCATGGCAAGAGCTGCGAGGACATTGGCGGGACGTGGCGTCAAAACAGGCCGATGCGATCCGCAGTGTCTTGGCACAATGGAGTGAAGCTGCTGACGCCGGCCTGGGCGCCGTCACGCAGAGCGAAGTGGCTGCGCTCGCCGAGTTCGCTCTCTCCGGTCCCGGTGTCGTGCTCGGCAGATGCCTGCACCGCTTCGACCCGGAATGCATCACGAGTGAAAGATACGGTCAGCTTCTGGACGCCAGCTGGAACGGGCTGCGCTCCTATCTAAACCGCTCACTTTTTCAGGCCGCTCTCACCCGCCGCGGACAGAGATATACACATGCTATTCCTGAAGCCGTTGTCGCGGGCAACTTGGAATCTGTGCTCGATGAGCATCTCTGGATCGCGAGCAAGCTGGATGCAGACGCCATCACACGATTTCCACGTGATCTCAAAAGGGTTCTCGGCCTATATGAAGGCCGCCATCGCGTGCATGAGCCGGGAAAGGGGGACGATCCATACCAGCTCCGGTGTCACGCGGCAATGCCGTTCGCGGATGCAAAGGTTGAGAATGCCGCTGGCGGCGAAGACCGTCTGAGGACCGACGACATGCGTCGGGCCTTCAACACACCTTTCTGGCCACACGTCCTGACCACGACGTCGCTTGGGCAGGAGGGGTTAGATTTCCACGTCTGGTGCAAGCAGCTCCTGCATTGGGATCTATGCCCGAGTCCTCTCGACCTTGAGCAGCGCGAGGGCCGCATTCAGCGCTTCGGCGGGCTGTCGGTTCGCTCCGCGCTCGCGGGACTGTTTCAGGATCACGGGCTGCGCGAAACCGGTCCGCGTTCAAGCCCGTGGCTCGTACTAGAGGATCATGCCAGTCAGCAATTCAGCGCCGATGCATCCGGCCTCAGCCCCTGGTGGTCATGTCCAAATGAGAAAATTGAACGCATTTTCGTCGTGATGCAGCAATCACGGCAGACAACTAAGTTCGACCAGCTGAGCCGCCTTCGTTGGCTGTACAGGCTGGCTCTCGGGCAACCGCATCAGCAGGACTTCATCGAGACAGTCATGCAAATGCCGGACGATGGCCGCCAAAAATACGTTTTGTCCTTATCGGCTTGGACACATCCCGCTGTGGTCGGCGAACGTCTCGCTAAGTCGTAAACGAGGAGTCTCGAATAAAACGAGGGGCGTCGTGACGGATCACGAAAGATTAATGCCTCCCAAGTCGTTTGGTTCCGGATCGAATCAGTTCGCAGTAGAAGAAGGGGCGCTCGGTCATCCGCTCCTTCTGATCAATAAAATCTGTTATCAAGAGCAAACGCTCCTCGCCATCATACTTCGCGCGCCGCAATCGGGCACACGGCTGACACACTCCGAGTCAAATACAGACCGATTTCATGCCGGTTCGACAATTTAGTCGGCTCATCGGCCGTCAGTCAGCCATCCTGGTTGACCCCTTGTCCCCGTTACACCACCAATGGGTTGCTTGAATGTTGTCTGGATGGTCATCTCTCCACGCTCCGCCCATCCCTTTTGGATCCCGGTGGTCCGGCACGATGTCGTTATAGTCGCTGAACTCTTCGCGGCAGATCGCGCACTTTCTGTCCTGTTCGATGACCTTCCGGTTCAGCAGCTTGCGCATCTCGGCCGCTGACCTTAATTCCCGGTACCCCCGCGGGTGATGTGGATCTTCAACGCGCCGCACTCCCAGTCTCATCAATCTGCGTTCTTTCCGGATCTGCTCACGGCCACAGCAAAAGCGTGATCTATGGATCGGGCAATACTCATTTCGGCGCAGCCTCATAGGCTACCTCCTTTGGCAACGTGCGAATCTGCGGCAGATGGGGGAGTCGGAATGGACATTCGCCGCTGCTGCAACTCTGGTGGGTCGGCTTTCAGACTGATACGAAAGGCGAGCCTGTGGGAGCTTTTCCGCTGCCTTTTGCTAAACAGCTATTCCCTGTGTAGGCGCTAAGGGGGATCTGATGTACCGCGCCGTTTTGAAACAAACCCTCGACTGATTTCCGCAGAGCTTTCATCTCGAACTCCCTGTCGTGCCACCGCATCTTCGACCTTTGATTTTCAGGGGTCTTTTGTGCGAACCTGAGGCGAAATCGCGCTAGCCAAGTGCGGCCTTCAAGGCATGCCTTCTTGGCAAGATTGAAGTGTGCCGTTTTGAAATCGTGCAGCCGGAGAAATGTATGGTTCTTTCCTTAGCGGACGCTGTCGCAATCTTCAACAAGTGGAAGGAGGACTCCGCCGAGATCCTCGTGGTCATAGAAAGCCCATTTCAGCAGTCCCGGCGGGGCGTCCTTGAGCAGAG
>Ga0182030_10004050_pt1 | contig 31247 bp, 51 predicted proteins | sample 812S3MmetaG_FD_121299 | JGI IMG/M metagenome (GOLD analysis project Ga0182030, IMG submission 121299) | Permafrost microbial communities from Stordalen Mire, Sweden - 812S3M metaG (Illumina Assembly) | ecosystem: Environmental > Terrestrial > Soil > Wetlands > Permafrost | place: Sweden...
ACGAGGGGAAAAGTCCGGGCTCGCGCGGCTTGAGCCAACGCTGAAAGCGTTGGTGCCGGTTGACAATCTTGTCAGTAGTTTAAAGGCAGAACATTCCCCGCTAGTCTCTCCCATTGCTGGAGGGTCTGTCCGAGTGGATCGTATACCACAGTAAAGGCAGCCAGATTGGGAGAGAGCCATCAGGTAGTGGCGCAACAGTGGCGTACCTGGTTCGGAACTAGGAGGTCGGAGGGGCGGCACCTCCCTACCTGACTAAGAGCTTCACCTAACAGAAAGAGAACCCCATGGACTTCTTATATGTTGCGTTGTGTGTTCTGGTTGTATTGGGTTGTGTCTATTTGTTTAAGAGAATTTTCTAACTGGATGGCACCTCGGACGTGGACGGACGAGCAGTTTATAGCTGCGGTCAACATAAGTTTTTCTCAGAAACAGGTAGCACGAAACCTTGGGCTTAAAGGGAATAACGCTAAATTTGTTCAACGTTATGCTAACCTCTTAGGTGTTGATATATCACATTTAGTATTTGATCGTAAGAAATATACTGACGAGGATCTTATTAATGCTGTACGTTTAGCTACGAGCGTGTCGGATGTTCTTCGACGGTTAAAAATTCGTCACGCCGGTGGTAGCCATGCACATATTAGTAGTCGGATCAAGGCGCTCGGTCTTGACACCTCTCACTTTGGAAGATTGGCAAACGGTTATACAACGGTCTCACGAAAGGCCCCTTCAGATATTTTAGTGGTGCGTCCACCTGGAGCGTCCAGGGCACACGCTTATCAATTACGGCGAGCTATGATTGAGATGGGAGTTCCTTATATTTGTATTGCCTGTGGGGAGGGTCCAATATGGAATGATAAGCCTTTGACAATTCAAGTTGAACACAAAAACGGAGATCGGTTAGACTGTAGGTTAGAAAATTTAGAATTTCTTTGTCCTAACTGTCATACACAAACGGAAACTTATGCTAGAAATCGTAAAATAATTGACTAGTCGTAGCTTAATGGAAGAGCACAAGCTTTGGGAGCTTGGGGGCGCGAGTTCGACCCTCGCTGACTAGACTAGGGGGAGGTCTGGGTTCGATTCCCAGTAGTCCTTAACGAGGCACGGTCGTAAGATGGGCTTGCGCGCAGGCCCTACAGAGCTTCGGACTGTAGTTTACTTGGTCTGAATACCCCCAGATGCGCTCCATTAAGCTAACGGAAAACTGCCTGACTCTTAATCAGGTCTACTGGGATCAGCACCCAGATGGAGCACGGACGCTGGTGGGATAGTCTGTAAGGCGTTCCCACCAGCCATCCCAATGGTCTTGTAACTCAATAGGGAGAGCACCTCCCTGCTCAGGGTTCGATCCCCTGGCGAAGCACTACGAACGAACTGATCGATCGCGGTCAGCGCCTGGGCCTAGCGGAACTGGCTAGGGGTCAGTTCGTTCGGCTAGGCCTCACTGCTATATGGCTGATAATCCATTCAATGGTCTCATAGCTCAATTGGGAGAGCGCTTCCCTGTCAAGGAAGAGGTAACCGGATCGAAACCGGTTGGGACCGCCTTCAACTCTCCGTAGGGTCGCTTATGAAGGTTCGCCATACGCTTCCGCTAGCGGATCTAGTCTGGACCCCCCGAAGGTCTGGTAGCCGGTCCGAATCCGGCCGGGAGCACGTACCCATATAGTGGGAGATATCATCCACCAAGTGGGAATATGCCTACATAGTTCAACGGTAGAATGTCGGTATGGTACACCGGCAACGATGGTTCAATTCCATCTGTAGGCTCTACAGGGTTCTGTCGAGCTCTCGAAGAGGAACACAACCTCCGTGCTTCGAGGTGTCTCCTGGAATCGGAGGTAGATACCCTGTTTTCTTACCCCAGAAGCTTAAGGGATGAGCAGCTCTTTCCTAAAGAGAAGGCTGCGGGTTCAAATCCCGCCTGGGGTACTTAGTCGTGGAGGGTTGTATGAAACCATACGGCATTATTACAAGCCATTGCTCGGTGCCCGGTCATGGTACGCGCTGTGAAGTAGCCGAGGAGATCAGCCTGGGCACCAATCACAAGCGAGCTTTGGTGAAGCGCCGGTGGCGCAAGGAAGTGCAAGAAGACTTGGAAGGTGACCCAGGGCGGCCCCTGGCCCGGCTTTGAACCCCGGCGGTCCCTAGTGGATCGGGATCGACACCTGCTCCTTCCGCCTTGGAGAGATGCCAGAGTCAGGATTATCGGGACCGCCCGCTAAGCGGTTGGGTGTTCAAAGCCCCGTGGGTTCAAATCCCACTCTTTCCACGTATAACAGTTCTGGTCAACAGAACCAAAATAGTTCCACAAAACATGCTATATTGGGCCTACCGTGGAGGGTACCGGTCTCGTGGGTTCGACTCCCACTAGGTCCACATGGAGAGTAAACCAGTAGGTGTACTGGCCCCGGCTCGAAACCGGGTGGGTGTGGAAACATACTGAGGGTCGGGACCTCTACTCTCCGCTCGCGTCTATTGATTTTTTCATGAATAAAAGGTACACTGGCGGCGTGGATCAAGTGAACGAGCTCTTTGAACAGAACATAGACTGGGCTCGTCAATTGGGCCGGCGGGTGGTCAGAGCCTTACCTTTGCAGTATGAAGGTAACATGTGGAGTGATGACGTAGAGGAAGCAGCCTTGGAGGGCCTGTGGCAAGCAGCTCAGCGCTGGGATGGTAGGGGCAATTTTCAAGGGTTTGCCAGCATCAGGGTAACAGGCGCCGCTCGGGATCTTCATCGTGAGCTGGCCAAAACTAGGCGCAAGTCTGTTGTCCCCATCGCCTCATTGGCCGCAACATCAGCTCACTCCACCGCCCTGATAGCGCAGAAATATCCCTGGCTGGGCTTGGACCATTGGGAACCAGAATTCAATTACCCCAATCCCGATCCTGACCCCAAAGACCAGCTGTTGGAACGCCTCAGTAGAGCAAGTCAATACCTACCCGATGGAGAGCGTAGGTATGTTGACCTCAGCCTGCAGGGGTACAGCTACGAAGAGATTGCAGCGATGTGGCCTCGGGTCTATGGCAAGCGACAAGGTGTCAATCACTCTCGTATTTGTCAGATAGCTAAGGCGGCTCACAACCACCTGCGTGAGTTACTTGATCTACCAATTGTCCCTACCCGGCAAGGTGATTATGGTCACCGTCCTGGGTGGACGCCTGCTTATAAGCAGGGCGTAGTGAAGAGGTGGGATCTGCTGACAAAAGATCAGCGACAGGATTTTCTGGACAAGGAGGGGTTGCAATACCATAACATTGCCTCTTTTAGGCACGACTTGAAGTTTGGAGCGAAAAACTAGGCGGGTCCTAGTCCCCGGCCGGAAACCGGTGGGTCTCGAAAGGGATGGTCATCGTTTGGCCTTCGTTCCGCGCTTCGTGGACTGAAGTGTGCTACATCCACGATGAAAGAGGATAACCTGCACAGGTTGGAATCCTCCGGGAGGTTGATTATCTAGCCCGGCTGAAATTGCCCGGCGTCCTAGACCTCCGCTTGCTGCGGTAGACGAATTAGGTAAAGTCGCCAGTCTTTCAAACTGGACACATGCGGGTTCAAACCCCGTCCGCAGTACAATCCTTGATGAGTAGGTCGTGACTGGCCAAGGGGTCAAGGTAACGAGGGATTAAGGATACTGTGGGGCTTCCCCCTCTCTGTTGAGCCCTAGGGTGCCTTGTCAGCACTGGCAAGTGAAAACAGATTGCCCTTCGAACTGCTATAGGTTAGTGGTAGACCAGATGCCCCTCAAGCATCTAGCGCCAGTTCGATTCTGACTAGCAGTACGTATGCTTGTCGGCAGCATAATACCCCTGGGATGCCGGCTCCCCAAGCCCGGGGGTTTCAACTCGTTCCTTTGTCGTCCAATGGAAGGACTGCAGACTGTTAATCTGCCTACCTAGGTTCGACCCCTAGCGAAGGAGCTCAACATACGGAGGTGGCCATGAGACAGGCCTTATTGCTCAACGGAGATTACACACCGTTACGTATCATCCCCATCAACCGGGCTGTTGTACTTGTCTTGAGCCAGAAAGCCGAGATTGTGAAGGCGGGAGAAGGTGAACTTCACAGTGAGTATGCCGTATACCCCATTCCGTCAGTCATACGATTATGTAGGGTCGTAAAGATCCCCTACATGGCACGGGTCAAATTGACCAAGACAGCCCTCATCAAACGAGACCACGGGCTTTGCGGGTACTGTGGAAAGGCGGGAGAAAACATTGACCACATTCTTCCTCGTTCTCTCGGCGGAAGGCACGAATGGAGGAATGTTGTTTGGGCATGCAAGGCGTGCAACTACCGTAAGGCTGACCACTACCCGTTAGAAGCCGTTCCTTGCAAGAAGAACGAGAAGCCCATGGTTCTTCGGATCAAGCCATACACTCCCGAAGACCGTCTTTGGCTTATCATAGCCATAGGCACGGCTTTGGAAGTGCCTGAGTGGGAGCCGTACCTAGCAAAAGCGGCATAGGGATCGCTCAGTCGTTCAACGGTAGGACGCCTGGCTCATAATCAGGTAACGACGGGTCAGCTCCGTCCTGAGCGACTCATCCTCTTGTGGTTGGAATTGGTAGACACGTCGGTCCTAAACACCGATGCCTACGGGCGTGCGGGTTCGATCCCCGCCAGGAGGACTGCGGGTGGGAGGTCTGGCCATCTCACCTGGGCTCATACCCCAGAATAAGCCGGGTCAACACCGGCACCCGCCACCAATTGTAGGTCAGTACCCGCGATTTCTCAGACAAATCTGCTAAAAGGTCTTCGGACAGGAGTGGTCCTCTCGGCTAAGTCTGATCTGACTGGGGCACTATAATTGCTGGTCTAGGGGAATCTACAACCAGCTTCCTACAATCTTTGGCTCCTAGTGTAACCGGCAACACGATGGTCTCTGACACCATAGATTCTTGGTCCGAACCCAAGGGAGCCAGCTTTGCGCTCGTGGCGGAATTGGTTTACGCGCAGGCATGACCATGTCGGGGTAGGGGAGCCCGGAGTCCCCACGACTCTCATAAGGTCGAGACCGCTGGTTCAAATCCAGCCCCCGCCACCACGTTCTTGTGGCGCAATTGGCTAGACGCGCAGCGTTGAGGACGCTGTGTCTTCGGACGTAGGGGTTCGACTCCCCTCAAGAACACGAGCAACAAAGCCTGTACGTGGTTTTACCACCTGTGGCGCAATGCGTAGCGCGGCACCCTTACATGGTGACGGTTCGGGGTTCAAATCCTCGCAGGTGGACGTTGAGAGTACACCTAAACAGCAGTGGCAGGACCGGTACTCCTTGCTTGATGGTCCAAAGAGAAGTACTCTCAATATCTTGCGGGTGTCGGCTAGTGGTAAGCCGTTTGCTTCCCAAGCAAACAACAGGAGTTCGATTCTCCTTACCCGCTCTACACCCAAGCCGACGTAGGCTAAAGGCAAACCGACTGCCCTCCAAGCAGTTAATCTGCGCGTTCGAATCGCGTCGTCGGCACAAGGAGTACCGGCCTGACACTCCGGTCCTGTGGCAACCCTAGATCGTCCCATGGGAAAAGCAGTTCTCAGTCATCTAGGCACTGGGTTCGGCCAGTCAGGCCAACAACGGATAGTGGCGCAGCTTGGTAGCGCACATGACTGGGGGTCATGCGGTCGGAGGTTCAAATCCTCTCTATCCGACGTAGTACCTACGGGTTGTGGCTCATCGGTAGAGCACTCGGTTCGGGACCGAGAGGTAGGGAGTCCAATTCTCCCCAACCCGACTAAGCGTCTCTTGCGCTTGATAGAAAGGATGGTACTATTTCTGTATGACTCTTTTGCCGGATGATCTTGTTGAGCTCCAAGAAGTCAGTGACCTAACTACCGGGACATACCTGGTCACTACCTACAGTGGGACACAACACACCATCGATCTAGACAACAAGACCTGGGTCAGACAGGGGTGTGCTGGACATGAGTGGAAGGCCGGCGGGAAGTATCTAGACATTACTCCTGACGGTGAGGTATTTTGCTTCACCAGCACCACTGGCATCAAGGTCGGAGCATCGATATACGCCACGGACGGAGAAGAGTTTCGCATCACTTCCACGGTGCGCAAGATCGAAAAAATCAGCTAATCATGTGCAGGTAACCGAATGGCCAGGTAAGCGGTTGCAACCCGTTTCTTATGTGGGTTCAAGTCCCACCCTGCACTCAAATGGTCGGATAGAGCCGGTAATGCCAGGGGAAAGCCTAAGAGGCTCGACTTGCTAAACCTGGAACCAACATGTCAGTGTGGTATTACATGCGGCTGTAGCTTAGTGGTAAAGTCTCTGTTTGCCAGACAGAGGACGCGAGTCCGATTCTCGTCAGCCGCTCCTATGAAAAGAACAAATAAAGTGCCTCAATAGCACAATGGTAGATGCATTCGGTTCGTACCCGAAAGATCGAGGTTCGACCCCCCGTTGAGGCCCTATAAAAACAAGGTCACTTAGCTGAGTTTCGGTATTAGCGCAGGTCTGAAAAACCTGAGAGCGGGGTTCGATTCCCCGAGTGACCACCATCCCCATCTACTCAATCGGTAAAGAGGCGGCTCTGATAAGGCCGTAGCCAGAACGTTCAACTCGTTCGGTGGGGACGTGAAATTTGGGCCTGTAGCTCCAATTGGTAGAGCGCCTGACCTGCAATCAGGAGGTTTTGAGGGTTCGAGGCCCTTCAGGTCCACTTATGAAAACAGAAACCAAGCTAGTACAAGTACGGCTCAGCAGCGGCGACGTCCAGCTGGTTACCTGGGTCGAGAAGAGACCAAATATCAAAGTCGGTGCTAGACTGACCCTCAAGGACCACGCCCAGCCTCGTCGCTGGTGGCGTGTAGAATCAGTGAGTACGGGAGAGTGCAATGCCCACGACCTCGCCGTTCATCGAGGCTGGGACAACAACATCTAGCCGGCGTGATGGGAACTGGCATACCTACGAAGCTCAAACCTTCGTGTCTAGGGGTTCGACTCCCCTCGCCGGCACGCGTAGGTAATACACCGGCTTGCCGACTAGGCTAGTCAAAAGGAGAGAAGTGGCTAGATCGACCTATATCTATGTAGTAATGCACGAAGCAATACCTGTTCCAAAGGGATATAGTCCCAGCTTGGTAGTTGCCGCCTTCACCGTCAAACACGAACTGAAATCATGGTTGGCGCGGCGCAAGACAACCCTCGGGTTGAGAGTATACCGTCTGCAAGACAACCCTCGCGGTGAGCCCGACCCGGACGACATCACCAACGACGTGCTATAAGGAGAACCAATGGGAAAGCAGAAGAATGTCCAGGTAGTACCGGACAAGCCTGGTAAGTACCCAAAGCGGATGCACTCTCGGCCGGCCGCCAAGGAGTATTCGAAGACTCTACGAGCTCTCTACTCTTGGGCTAACAAGGACCCACTGTGGTTGCGCGAGAAGCTACGCAGGGAACATGGTGCTCGATTGGCCCGGCGAATGGCCAAGGCTTTGGGGTAACGACGTAATCACAAAGTTGTTCAATGGGCAGGATCTTGCCCATGGGGCTATAGCTCAACTGGTAGAGCGCTTCCATGGCATGGAAGAGGCAGCGGGTTCGACACCCACTAGCTCCACGCGAATGTGATGGAATTGGTAGACTTGCCGGAATCAGAGTCCGGTACCCTCGGGCGTAGGGGTTCGAGCCCCCTCATTCGCACGTTACTGGTTCCGGGGCCAACCAGGGATCAGCTTGATGGCATCAAGCAGAGGTCGCTTGTTTGATCTTGAGGTCGATCAACTGACTGATCAATCGTATTATCTTATGCACATCCCTCTTGTGCTCTGACTGGGCTGTGGTGGAGGCCAGAAGTAGGTGGGTATTGAGCTGCATGTCTAGCTCAGTTATAGCTGTGGTGATCTGGTCTTGAAGAGAGGGCTCTACGGATGCATTTTTCTTAGCGCAGGGGCGACGGCTTACCCACGGACCAATTCTCGTCGGGCTGTTCGTTCCGGTCCAACCATCTCTCTCAGCGATCTCCTGCCATGTGATATCGACGCTCTTCACGCCAGGAAGAGGTACCCAGCCATCTGGCTCGCGCCAGAAGTAGAGCTTCTTGTTTTGCACTTGCTCGGGTGGTTCGTCTACGTAGTACCCTCTCAGGATCCCACTTCCCACGAACCGGACGTCAGGTCCAAACAGTCCGCCACATGGTTTTGTCTCGGTCTGCTCCAGGTACCCAGTCTTCGTCACACAGATGATGCCATCTACATCACCCACTTCAATTACCTTCAGCATGTTACCTCCTTGGTTGGGGATCATCATGCTAGCACCATCTTGTGCTTGTAGCCCAACTTGGCAGGAGGCCCCTGGCCTAGGACCAGGACAGTGAGGGTTCGAATCCCTCCAAGCACACCAAGTCCCCGTCGTTCAATGGATAGGATACCTGGCTACGAATCAGGAGATTTTGAGGGTTCGACCCCCTCCGGGGACGCCAGCTAGGGTTTTCGTACTCGCATACCGATATTACTCCTATGAGTGTTATCGGGAAGAGTGCATCGGTTTTACGAAACAAACGGGTTCAGTTCGACCCTGAGTGGGGGTACCACCTGTGACTGCAGGAGAAGCCAAACGGTTTCGGGCAGCAAGCTTATACCTTGCCACTAGTAGGTTCAACTCCTACCTTCTGCACCGTCCCTTGACAAGACCTTTCTGATATACCAGAGTAGTGATGTGGCATAGCGCCACATGAAGGTCCCAGAAGGGAGCAGCACAATGTCAGAATTTTCTTGGAAAGAGTCTATCGAAGGTCATAATCTTGCTAAGGCGGTGCAGGAAGAATTGACCTTGAATGAGTCCAAGTCTCTGTTGCGCTTTTGCAACTTCCAGATTGAGCCCGCCGGCCTCATGATGAACGAGCGTGAGATCAAAGTAGGGAAACTCGGTGAGGTAGGTAAGGACGTGAGGGTCCAAGTAGCTTTTGCTGCCGCCTCGATACGAAATCCGATCGTAACATACGAGATGCGCCCCAGTATTGTCACACGCACGGTTTTGGCGGGCACTGTTCTGAAAATGCCTTGGTTTACTATACGGTTGGGTTTTGACCCAAAGGCGCCCATCAAGCGTCTTGCTTGCCAAGCTGCCAACAACATCACCGTCACGGTAGAAAATCTCTATAAGGCAGGCTACAAGGCGCTTCCGGGTTCCAGTGTCACTATTGTACGGTACGGCGACATCCGCGTAGTCGACCGCTTGGCGGCACCAGCAACAGAATGGAGTGCTTTGAGTGAGGCTCTGATTGAGATAGATTATGGTCTAATCTTGGTGCAATCGGACGTGGTGTGGACGGCAGGTATGTCATTTTACCATCCCGGCTTCACCCCATAGATGGTTTGGTCGCTTGGCGCAGTCTGGTAGCGCACTTGCATGACAGGCAATAGGCCGGGGGTTCGAGTCCCTCAGCGACCACAATGATGCCTATTAGCTCCCTTATGGGGGCTAATAGGCACTATAATGTCTGTTCTGCGCAGTTAGGGCGGCGCAGAACAGTGCTTGCCCTCATAGCTCAGTGGTAGAGCTTCTGTTTTGTAATCAGACGACCGGGGTTCGATCCCCCGTGAGGGCTCCACGCCTCCGTAAGCTAACGTGTAAACTAGCGGGCCTTTACCCCGTGATTGAGAGTCCGAATCTCTCCGGAGGCACTTCAACTATCTGAGAGAGGGACTGATGGTTGCTTTGCTTGTGTCAAAAAAGTAAGTAGGTTTTCGTGCTCAAAACCCAAATAGATAGTTTCAGTCAATTCTTGAGCCAAAGTTCGCTCATCGATCGGAAACTGGTAGAACCGCCCGTCTTCCCTGGTTTCAAACTCGATCACCCACTCGGCCGGGATTTGATCATCCCAGTATTGTTGTAGGAGGACGTGGTCATTGATCCCGGCTTGGAGTAACGCTTCGGTATAGTCCTTTTGGGCCTTGTTCTTCGCGATACGGTACCACCAGTTGCAAGCCTCTTCCCCCTCAAGAGTGACACCGCCCAATAGGGGCGGTGGGTCGCCTTGACGAGGGAACCACAAAGAAGAGGACACAAGCACAGCTTACATGCCCCTGTAGCTCAATGGAAGAGCAAGTCGTTTCTACCGATTAGCGTGCGGGTTCAAGTCCCGCCGGGGGCACGAGGGGAGAGGGAAGCGCTAAGGCCGGCCAGCCACTACCTCTCCCCGCTGATCTGGCTGATGAGCAACACTATAGGCCCCCTATAGTGAACCATGGTGGTTGAAGTGAATGTGGATACACGGTGCCCTGTGAAGGCGCAGAAAGCCGGTTCGAACCCGGTCAGCCACCCTAGTGGGTTTTGAGACGTTTACTCACAGCGTTATTACTCACACCCAATTCGCGTCCCACTACCACATAAGAAGTCTCATCAACCATACGCTGAAGATCCTCATGTGGAGGCCACTCTATCTTGGTCGGTCGTGGTTTTTGCTTACAGGAACGACAAGTAGTAGCTAGGAGGTGCATACTATCCCCGCAGAGCGGACAGGTAGCTTTGTTGTTGTGAGCCTTGCCAGCAAACAGTTCCGTCTGAGTATGGCAGTTAGGACAAACAATGCGCAGGTTCTCACGTCGATTGTCGGCATGGTCCCCGTTGACGTGATCTACTTGAAGGCTGAGAGGTTGTCTGTTCCACCAAGGACCAAGACCACAGACGACACATTGTTCGGGTACACCAGAAGCTAGTAACCGAGTCTTGAGGTAGTTACCAGCTCTTTCTCTACCCAAAACAAAAAATTGCTCATCTGGCACAAAAGCCTGGTTCGCAAAACCCGTTGGGTATTCAAACTGTGGACAAGGGATGCCAAAATCCCGGCAGGCTCTTTTGAAGGCGGCATAGTTGCCACCAGCAGCACGCAAGCCCAAAGTAGTAAGAGCTTCTCGAATAGATCGACTCTGACTGGCGACCGTTTTCACAGTCGTCTCGTCACGGAGGATGGAAGTTCTAAGTCTCACAATTTCAAATCGGCAATATGGCAGCCTTATTGCAATTGTGAGTTCGATGGAGAGTGGTGTACCAGGCCAGCACGGAGGGTTTTGGCCCCTCAGGACCGAGTTCGACCCTTGGCTCTCCAACACATCTCTTGGTTCAAGCCCAGCTTTAGAAAAACTTGTTCCCATTGTGATGGTACAGGTACCCGACCAGAGCGCACACGGCCAACACCGCGCCGACAATGAAGAGAGCATGGATGGCGAACCAGCCGAGCCCGAAGAACACGACGGCTAGCAGTAGGAGCAAAAAACACAGAAGAAGCATTATGTGTTACCTCTGAATTCTAGTAGGGTTCCGTAGCTCCAGCAACCACCGACCGTAGACTGGCAGGTGATGTACTTGCTGCCTACCAGGAAGGCGACCGGGAACCAGTCCCTTCCAATATAGACGCCGGCCGGCGGTTTGTCAACCGTCCAGTGAGCGGTTGCTTCTGCCACCGCAAGCCGGACTACCTTAGGGGAGGCTCCGGCCTTCACTTTGTACTGAGTCTGTGGCTGACCAACAGCTACTACGCCCGGAGACCAGTACTGCGGATTGGCTGGCTGTACGCCTCCGCCGCTGGGGTAGAGCCCCAAAACCAACGCTCCTGCCACCACTACCGTACTTATGACAACCAAGACCTTCTTCATGGATCTCTTTTCGTCATCATGGTACACTCAACACATGGATGACTCGCGTCCCGCCCTTGTTCAAGCTCTCCTGGATCATAGCCACCTCCTCTCTGTTGGCGCAACACAGCTCACCCCCATCGCTGCTGCTGACCAGTTTCTTAAGGACAACCCATTCGCCTTCCTTACAGCAGTCATAGCCGACATGGGGATCAAGGCCGAGCGCGCTTGGGCGCTTCCCTACCTACTGTCCCTTCGACTGGGCCATCTTGATCCCAAGCGTCTCGCTGCTTCTCCTGAGGAGGTGCAGAGGGCGATAGCCCAGTCCCCCACCCTCCATCGGTTCGTCGTTACGGTACCAAGGTGGATAAGCATAGCCGCCAGCATTGTGGTGAACCAACATGATGGTGATGCCTCCCAGCTCTGGAACGACGAGCCCACAGCTATTGAGCTGCAGGCTCGTCTACGTCTCTTCCCCGGCATCGGTCAAAAGAAGGCCGCCATGGCCGTAGAGGTACTGGCTCAAAGCTTTGACGTGAGGGTGCGGGAGCTCGTGGGGAGTGATGTGGCGTACGACGTCCATGTCAGGCGCGTGTTCCTCCGCACCGGCCTGGTAGCCAGGGACGATGCTACAGAATTGATCAAAGCGGCGCGCCAGGCTTACCCTGAGCGCCCTGGTGCTCTAGACTTGCCGGCATGGGACATTGGCCGCCATTGGTGTCACCCCTCAGCACCTCATTGCTCCAGTTGCCCCTTGACAGCCGTCTGTCCCAAGCTCATTTCCGCGGCACAAGGCGTTGAGGGTATCTGAAAGTCATTGAAAACCACTAAAGACGTCTCTTGACAAGTCTCGTTTTTTGAGGCAAGCTGGTCATCAACCTACGAAAGGAAGCTACATGCAGTCAGCACAAGGCCTAGACAGGAAGCTGGGAGCTCTCATCGCCATGAAGTCAGGACAGGCCACGGCCAATGAGATCTGGGAGAAGGTCGGGTTCTGGCCCCGCCGGGTTCTTACCCACCTGGAAGATCAGCAGCTAGTCACGAGAACCGGTCATCCGGCGCAGTTCAGCCTTACGTCTGATGGACAGACGGCCCTCGGCACCATCCAGGCGCTCCTCGGCTAATGACTTTGGGGGTTAGCTGTATCCACGGTAACGCTTTTGGCTGTTGTGGTCTATGTAGCGGTGGAATGCCCTACCAGCCACCTGCCAATCCGGTGCCGTGGATGCAGCTTCCCTTCATACCTACACCTTTGCCTGGGTTCCGGTTCCTCCCGATCGTATGTGAGCATTGTTGGTGTTTTTCGGGCGGCACGTCCTCACCATGGAACCTTGTACCCGTACCCATCGATCATGAACAGTGCTGTGGCTGTGGGGCTCAGCGTAAGCAAGCCGATGTACCCGATACATGACCAAATAGACCAATGGCTCAGGGACACTGCCTGGGTCGAAGGTCCCACAGAAAAAGACCGTCTTGAAAGGAGAACGACAGGTACTACACTATCAACAACGACAGGAGGCAAGTGTATGAAGTGGACAACTGATCCCGACCGACATGTCTGGCCTACAACGTTAGAAGCAGCTCGCAATCAAAAAGCGCCCATCCGTGTTGCTGCTACCATGCGACCCGTTCCTTCCAGGCGCCCCCATTGGTGGCGCCGTATTGCTGGTGTGGTGGTCGTTGCGTCAATGATGACCGGTGGTGCTACTATCTTAGGTGGCCCAACAGGCTCATCTGCAGCTGGCTGGTGGCAACCAGGGGCCATCGCGTCATGGGCCTATGAGATAGGCGCCGGCAATCCACCCATTCCTGTGAAGGTCGGCGGTGTGTCGGACCAAGTACAAGTGGTGGACATCGATGCAGGGAACACAGGCGGTCTTGGTACTGGCGGGGTACCCGTCTCGGACTCTGGCACAGCTGTTGATAACGCAGCTATTCACGCGTACGGAGGTCACTCTGTTTGTTACGTAGACGTGGGCACGGCCGAGAACTGGCGTTCTGACTATAAGGAGTTCGCTTCTACGGACATTGGCGGCCCGCTGTCAGGCTGGCCTGGTGAGTTCTTCATCAACGTCAATAACTGGTCCACCGTGGTTCCGGCCGGATACGAAACCATCCAACAGATCATGACCAATCGTTTCCAGTTGTGCAAGAACGAAGGCTTCGATGCTGTTGAGGCCGACAACGTGGATGCCTATACAGACGGCTCTCTCGGTGGTTTTACCATTTCTATGGCCCAGGAAGAGACTTATATCAACAACTTGATTGCTATTGCCCACAACGATGGGTTGGCGTACTTCCTCAAGAACGAGATCAACGGCGACAGCCTGATCACTGATATGGCCCCCAAGGTAGACGGCGAGATTGACGAACAGTGCTGGGAGTACAAAGAGTGTTCGTCTCTGGACATTTTTGTTCAGGAGGGTAAGCCTGTCCTCAACGTTGAATACAACGGCGCCTCGGAGTCATCAATATGTCCATCAGCCAATGCTTTCCCGATGTCAACGATCATGACGAACGTGGACGTGACGGGAACGATCAATTGGGGATGCTGGCAGTACGGGACGGGGCCGGTCATTACAACGACCACCACGACAACAAATCCCCCACCGACGAGTACCTCCACTAGCTCGACCACCACTCCGCCAGGCTCCACGAGTTCATCGACTACCACAACTAGTGTGCCGCCTGTCACCTCCACCGTGCCACCACCCACCACTACCCAACCACCCGGCTCCAGTACCACGGCGCCTCCTGTCAGCACCAGCACTACCACCTCGCTGCCACCGACGCTCACCACTACGAGCATCCCCCCAGTATCATCCACCACAGTCCCGCCGGTATCCACAACGATTCCTCATCATCCGACGACCACGACGACCACTCCGAGGCACCACAAGCGGCACTACCGGTACTGGACTGATCCTCAAAAAGAAAGAGAAGTCCAATGCAATCTAGGTCTTGGTCAGCTGGATATGATGCAGGTAAGAAAGACGCCGGTATAGGAATCCGTCAAGCCTCGATTGGTCAACAGTCATATGATGACGGGTATGAAACTGGTTATCGCAACAACAGTCGGGTCAGTAATAACCCAATAGTTGATGCGATAGGTGAGGTAGGGTTTGCCCAGATGCACATCGAGGCCCTAGCCCGCTCACTCAGCCACATGACAGCTGATCAGAAAAAGCTTACCGCTGAGTACCTGGAGACGGTCATCTACCAGCCTCAACTCCAACCAGTGGACCAGCCTGCAGATGGTGTGCTCCATTCTGCTCAGCCTTCCTGGCCAGTGTCGAGCGGCACGCCTCTCATAGACCTTCAAAACCTCCTTGGTGATATCTGGCTTTACTCCGACTGGGCTTATGTGACACGCCAGCTCACCACTCCGCAAAAAGAGTTGTGGTTAGGTGCAGTGGCGGCGTGGCACAAACGCCTTGGTCCTGGTGAAGAATTTGATGCTGATGAATGGGCGTGGTGGCGAAAATGACCGTTCCCGAAAAACCATTGGACTTCCTGAACCAGGAGATCCACATAGGTGACTTCATCTGCTACCCCACCGGTGGCACGAGTTGCTGTATGGTACTAGCTAAGGTGCTCAAAATCGAGGACCATCCTGACTTTGACTATGCTAAAGCCCAAGCTGTGGAGGCCGCCGATGAGGTCGCTGCAGTTCAGCGTGAGGTCTGGATAAAGACGGGGGACCTCAAGGATCTTGAGGCTTACCATGAGTTGTACCGCAAGAGGCCTATTTACTATCCGTCACCACCCCACGATGGTGTTCGAGGTCCAGGTCGTTATCGTATTCAAGTCAACCGGTTCAAAGAAGGCATCTCATCGCCTGACTCAAAACGTAAAGTACTGATTGATCAGCTTCATCGAGTCATAGTGCTTCCCATTGAGCTATACCTCTTATATATAGAGAGAAAGGGATACTGGACCTCAGGATGACTAATCTCGAACTTATTGAGCTACTTGTGAATGCTCTCGAAGAAATCTCGGATCACAATCCTGGACGAGTTCCACACGACGTTGCTTATGCCGCGCTTGTTATCTATCACGAGGAGATAAATAGTCGTGATGCTTGACCAGGTAGTATGTAGCCAGTGCGGCCGAACGTACCCACAAAGTGAAGCTTATTATCCAACTTGTGGGTATAACATTTGTCCCGGCTGTGTTGATACCGAGGCGGCGCCGTTCGCGGATCCCATCCACAAAGTCGATAATATCATCCCTGTTATGGATGATCCTCATGACGAAGACTACCCGAATAGTCCGGGGCCATTTACGATCGATGGGCACAGAAAGGGGTGGGTACACGCTGACTGCACAACCCTATTAGTTGTTGGGGATGGCGATGTCCCCCAAGCAGCTCCCTCTGACTGGTATTGTGAATATTGTAAGATATACCCACCACTCAAAGAAATAGCGCTCGTTTCGGTGGATCACATCACATTACCCGAAGGATATCTCCTTGCCCAATGGCAGCGCTTCAATGACTGATTTCTTCGCCTCGTCGCTGTCGGTACGAGTGGACCCATGCCCAGTATGCGGCGGAATGGTAGAGACTATTCTATTTGACCTGCATGTCATTGACACCCCTCACGCCCTGCCTTGTGATCACCCCGTCACGCCTCGGTACGTCTGGGATGACGAAGAGGGAGTCCGGCGCATTCAGCTGGGACACTCCCTGATGGCCCTCATGCTTCATTGCCCTCACTTGGATGGCATGGAGCGCTGTGCTCGTTGCGTGGATCTGGAAACAGCGCTGAGCCTTCTACAGGCCTTCACTGGCCCACGGGTCGGTGTTGATCGTCACGAGATCGAGAATACTTACAATGCCAAACAGCTCCTAGCGAAGTATGGACGATAACAATGCCTCCCATTCGAGTAGACCTACCCTTGACCGTCGTTGCTCGCCAGGGGGTTGTCACCGACAAAACGTTCAGTACGACTTGGGAGTTACAGTTTGGTCCTCACGTTTTGTCGACAATGACCGTGGAGGATAAGATCACCCCACAGCAAGCCGTCAGGAGTCTACTCAAGCAGTTCCTGGCGAGCGAGCCCATGCTACCGCGATTTGGAGAACGAATATGAGCCGCTTTGATGACCTCAAGATGGACTTCGCCAGCCGCGTTTTGGACAAAGAGGTGAAGGTAGCCGGCATCGCCGTTATGGCACAGAGCCATAGTGACATACCGTCTGGCCGGGTAGCGATGCTGCAACGAGCTCTTGACCCAGAGGACCCTGCCTCAGGTAAGCTAGAGTTTCCGGGTGGTCATATTGAACCTCACGAGCTGTCCTGGGACGGCGCCCAGCGAGAATGGGAAGAGGAGGTGGGCGTCAAACTCCCTCACGGTGTGATAGCCGGTAAATGGACGGCCAACGACATTTATCAAGGCTGGCTCTACGTCATCCCTTCAGAAAGTCAATTGCCTATCAACTTGCCGCATAACACCCGAGAGGTACACAACCCTGACAATCCCCGAGGCAAGTACCAAGAAACTGTGCTCTGGATGAACATAGCGGATATTCCGGGCAATCCTGCTGTAAGAGACGAGGTCAGAAGCGGGACCGATTGGCGCCTTTTCCGACGTGTGCTCCACGTCTTTCTCCTCCCGGAGCTACGACTTGCAACGCTCTCCGTCCACGTCAGGTAATGACATGAAGCTAGGTCGTACTCCAAGTGGGGGCACAAGGTTGCGGTTGCAGGATTATCTCACCAATCCGTTACCAGCACCCCCTCACGCATTGAAGTGTGGGCCATTTGAGTTACCTGATCCTTCCAATAACGTCTATGGCGACTCGGTTACAGCGAATTATATCCATATGCTCAAAGTTCAACAAATGGCCGAAACATGACCGACTCTGTTCTTGTCGCTACTATAGTGGCTGCGAAGGCCCCACGAGCATACCCCGCAGACCGGATGTGTAAGGCTAACTGCGGTATCAAGCTTTCGCGGTACAATAGCGGGAAGTACTGCTACATACATGAGCCCAAGCGAACCCCTCGTACACGAGGACCACGGAGGAAACAAGATGACACCCAATGAGTTTGGTCGAGGTGAGTTGACTGATGATGACCAAAGACTCGTGGACCTGGCTAAAGAAATAGCAGCCGACCCTATTGCTGCCCGTGACAAAATACGGGTACCTGAGGACGCCGGGGAATATGCCGCCGACTTCGAAGACATCCTCGGGCGCATCCCTCGTGGCTATTTCCGGGCCATCGACTGCGGACGAGGATGGTATCCGCTGATCGTTGAGACTCACAAGAAGCTACTAGCTCTTGACCCTGCTTACGCGGTCTTGCAGATCAAGGAAAAATTCGGCGGCCTACGCTACTATCACTCATTCGAGACTGAGGGTGCGGACTACAAAGCCGGCTGGGAGATTGAGGCCGAGGCTGAACGCCAGTCTTTCAAAATTTGTGAGGTGTGTGGTACCTTTGAAGGTGTAACCACTGGGGGTATTGGTTGGACCACGTCCCGCTGCCCGACTTGTAGGCAAAAGCCCAATCAATTCGGATCATTTTAGTGACTGACGTCAATCACTGCGACACCTGCGGCGCCCCAGGGCAGATGGGCGTCTGTCGGTACTGTAAGACGCCTAATGGCGATGCTAAGCCGGTGTTTGAACGTCCTGTTGTGTTCCTGTCTCGATATGGGTATATTCAGTTACATGACCTATAAAGAGCGAGATGAGGCAGAGCGTCAGCGTGTGAGGGACGCCGTGAAGGCATTGCAGAGTGAATACTATGCTGCAGAGCTGGAGAACGAGGCAGACACTATGCAAGAGGAGTATGAGCGTCAGACGTCGGGAGGGTTATAATGCCTATCATCTATCGTAAGCCGACTTTGATTCACCGCTGTGCACCGCCTAGTGATGAAAAACGCAATTGGTGCTGTCTCGACAAGACAGAGGTTAACGGACTGGCGCAACCAGGTACCGTGTGGCTGTGTGCCGACTGTGGCACGATGTGGGTTTGTCGTTGGCACGGTAGTATTGATAGGTGGGTGTCATCAGCTGGGTGGTCTGTGTGGCACCGGCTAAGTAAGCGCCAGGCCGGCAAACTAGCCGGCCAATGGCAGGGCGAGCCTCCGACAGCACCTCAGCATGACGCGACACCCCGGAAGTACTGCGAGACTCTAGGGGACGGTGTTACAAAAACCTTCACGGTGAAGCATGGGTTGGGCTCACGAGAAATCTCTGTATACCTGCATTTATACACTACCGGGTTCGCTATCGTAAATCCCAGTTTCAGTATTATCGATGAGGACACTATTGCAATAACAACCCCAAGCAGCAACCAATATGTTGTAACGGTGATAGCTCAATGAAACCTGAATACATGGAAGCATTCTCAGGGATTATCCACTCACCTGAGGAAGAGTGGGTCGGGTACCCCATGATCATCTGTGGGTTTTGTCAGGAACCCTGGCCCTGCGCCTTTGTGCAGTCGATTGAAGCTATACTCGCCGCCAGTGATGACCCTCATCCAGGTACCCATGCCAGTAGTAGGGCTGGACGCCACAGCCAATAGATGGTCGAGCTTCTAGGCTCCCATCCGTACATTCTCTGAACGTCCAGCCACTACCATCATCGAATTGTGCAATACGGTGGCGCCCGTTGAATGGGTCTCCGGTGGTCGGGCGCGCCCAAATTGGGATACTTTCGTCGTCGAGCTCTACGGGGAGTATGAACCATACGCTCTCCTTGAGACGGCAATAATCGCCTGGCTGTTGTAGTTCATCCAGACTCTTTACTCTTCGACCAATCATCCCGCCGAAAACACTCCCTCATGTAAAAACCCATGGTAGTCGCCGGCTTGTATGGAGCCGGCCCCGGCGTTGCAGGTCAAACCGTTCTTGTCTACCTGAATAAGCGGGGGCTCACCGTGCCTGATCCAGCATCGGTGTTCTAGATCATCAGGTAGAGTGCAGTTGGAAGCTCGGCTATCGATGTCCCAGTCGTTGTTGTTAGGGCACCTGGCATGCAGGTGGAGGCCGTCACAGTTTGACCACCGGCCTGGGCACCAACCTCGTCCACCTTCGCTGTGATGCTGGTCCACCCAATGTAGGTCTCCAGGATGAAGCTTCCCATCAGGTGTGTCGTAGATCGGATGTGTGCCAGAGCTACCCCACAGCTCCTCACCGGCGTACTGTACCTTACACTGGCGGCACTGATCGGGCCGGAAAGCCGGGTCTATGCCCTGTGTAGGCCAGTCCACGGTCCCGGAGTAGTGCCGCCCTATCTGGTCCCAACCCTCGGCCTGCGGGCAGTCACGGCCCCAGGAGGCGCCCTGGGTGTAACGTGTGCCGATACGCTGAGCAAATCGAGCTGAGATGGATGGGTAGGGCATCGGTGTCCCGGTCAGTAAGCACTCAGATGACGCTGACAGTCAAAACAGCCATGATAACCCCGATCTGGGTCGTCAGCGTACCAGTATGGACGGCACTCGTGTCTCCATCCGGCCCTATGGCTGAAAACTCCCCCGCTATCAGGGCATAGGGGCCTGAGCCCTCGATGGTGACCGATAGAGTCCAGATTGAGGGAGAGAGCTTAGCGATCTGGTCCGCTGTCCAGGTAAGTGTCCACTGACCCTCGGTAGTGACGATGGTTGGCGCCAGGACCTCATTCCCGCCCACTGATACCACAGGATCAGTAATATCTGCCCAAGAAATGGTGTAGGGCGACGCAGAGGGGTTGGTAAAGACGGCAGCGACCGTTACGATGAGAGGATCGCCTTCAACGGCCAAAAGATCTTGCTGTGCTACGGTCGGACCTAGTGAGCTCATGTCTACCTATCGTCGTCTCTGCGGACCAAAAACAAGCTTTAGTTCGTAGGAGTTGCTACGAGTTCGTGGGAGCAGCTGTTTTAGGAGCGCGGTTGCCCCATAAGGCGAGCTATCCACCAGTCGGATCTTGCATAATCCAGCTTGGTGGGATGTTGGCTGCCAAAACAGCCGGAACTAGCCTCCAGTAGCTTGCTGGTCCACCGGGAATGAACCAAAATACCTGGCCATTGGGTTCTTTGATGAAAAAGAGCATATTTGCCTCCGGTGGCGGCCAGGGGATGTCCATTGGCACACCTAATTTCCGCATGATGTTGAGACCCTCCTGAGAGCCACCTTGGTAAGCGACTTCAGCGCGATCAACAGCTCCTTCCATGATTGTAAGGAGACGAGCGAACTCGGCTCCCACGATGATGGCTTGGGCACTGAAAGCTGCTGGAGTGGTCCCGGTGAGCTCTGCTTCGGTCAATATTCCTCCGGGATACTCGGTTCCGGCTGCTAACCCGAACCAACCACCATATCCCTCTGAGTTGACATAGCCACCCTGCCCTCCAGACTCGGCTGCGTCGATAGCAACGAGGATTTCGGGTGGAACACCAGACAGTTGCTCCATCCGCCCCATTTCATTGAGTTGATCCTGTTGCCAGGCGGGTATGTTAGACAACTCGTGCTAACTCTGAGGAACTTAACCAGCGCAACAGCTCTTCGCGGCTGAGGACCCACGCAAAACTGTCGGTGATGGTCTCGTGGGTCAAATCCTCCGGTAATCGGACTAGTGGGGCAAATGACTCCATAAGACCACTGTCGCGGTGGTATGTGGCTGTCAATGCCTTCCCATAACGGTCAGCGGCGACCATAGCGACCATGCCTCCACCGGTCTCTACTTCTGCGGCGATTCTAACAGCCATGGGTTATCCCTCGTCTTCATCCTCAGGAGAAGAGAGCTCGACGGTAACTGTTGAACCTGGTACGCCGCCCACGACTTCAACCAACGAGCTGTAGGCGTCGATGCCGGAACCATCGGGAGAGACTAGAAGAGCCACTACGGCCCACCCAGTGGGCTCCACGTCATTCCCTGCGGAGTTGACTGTACTCACTATAGTAGGGTCTTCGGTCACACTGACAGGCGCCAGGTCTTCGACAACAGTTACACCGTTGCCATTCTCGTCGGTCTCTACTTCGATTTGCAATACAGCCATGAGAGTGCCTCTCTAGATTGTGATAAGGTCGGATGTTAGTTGAGCTAGGTTGAACCCATTGGGGGCCGTCTTGCGCTTCAACCATTGCGGCGACAAGAGAGCATAAGCCTCGTCACAACAACCACGAACAAACGGACCACTCACAGGAATGATGGTGTCCCAGGTCATTCCCCAGAACATATCCTGGGCACGGTCATACCCACTGAGGATAATGCAGTGCCCATTGGCCGGGTTGGGTGCGTTGGTCCCACCGATGGCCGGGTTCACCGTGAATGGCACGATCCCGCCGCTGGTGGGCAAAACGGAATCAGGTAGTTCAAGGCCGATGTAGCTACAGCCGAACAGCCAGATGGCGAGCTCGTGCAAAGTGGTGTTGGTAGGGTCGCTGAGTGCAGTATAGGCAGTGATGGGGCTCACATAGAAAGACGTCTTACGCCAGTCGTTCAGCAGGTTGAGCAAAACGGTGCCCTGGTCAGTTGACTCGTTACCAGGTACGTAGCCGGCTACAGCCGAGTACATGGCAATTGCCTGGGCGGTGGTAAGAGCTAGTTGGCCACCTGTCTCACGATCGTACCAGATCTCCTCGGCATGGCCGGCCGCCGCCTCAGCACAATCCCCAACGTCATCATTACCTAGCATGCCGGAGTTCTTGATCTCGCTGCCGTTGTGTACCTGGCCAGGAGCTACTAGTCCTGCAGCCAAGTAACGCTCAAAGAGCAACGTACGCGGGTCAATGCGCTTGGGTAGCTTACCCAGCTTATAAGAGCTCATGGGTATGGTTTCGGCGGCCGGCTCTATAAACTAGAGCCGGCTGGCTCCTAAAAACAGAGCCGTCTGTCAACTTCGCGTATCGCTTTGCTACAAGTCGCAATGTCCCGCTGAGCAGGCAATTTCTTGAGCTGCAGTGGTCAAGTCCTCGGTCTCATAGGCATACAGTCGAGTAAAATCTATTACCGGGAAGCTCGCGGCCAGTTCTTCGTAGTGTTCCTGTGAGATCTCCTCGTAGGGCATCTGTCCGTAGTCCTGGTTGCTGGCCGGTAGGAATGACAAGCCTCCGATAAGATGACGGTGGTCCCACACCCAAGCCGACAGGTCGATCAATTCGTCAGGCTGGTAAGTGACAGTGCAACTGACATTGTGTTCAGCCCAATAAACTTTGTTGAGCAACCAGTACTCACACTGCACGATGGCAGATCTACCAGATCTGGTAACGGCTCCCTCTGGGCTCTTCACAGGGAAGTGTACAACCCACGTATCGGCGTTGTTGGCCCGCTGGCCGTTCTCAGGGTCCATCGGTACACCGGCATCCCGTAGCACCCGGTACAACGGCGTCTGGGCGCTTACCCTGACATTACGGATGTAGAAAGGCGCCCACCGGGCGTGAATGCCTGACGCGCAGTTGAGGAGCTGCGAGCTGTTGCCCGATGGCTTGTTGCAGGTGACAGCGGCTGACTGGTTGATCCCGAGGAGCTCGGCGTACTGGGCATTAGTGGCGACGGCATGCTGTTTCAATTCCTGTAACAACATTCCCGTCTCGTCATTGAAGATGAGAGGACAGTCGAGTTGCCCAGTAATGTCCACACCTAGCAGACGCTCTTCCTCGGCGTTCTGTTTCCACTCGGGACGCATACCAGGGAAGTTCGTACCCAGCGATTGGATAGTCCCGATGATCGTGGCGAGCTCGACCTTCTCCAACAAGCTCTCTCGGGTATCGTTACTTCTGGCTACCACGATAGAAAGGTTACACAGGCCATAGGGGCGAAGGTTTATTTCCCCACAAGGGTTAACTAGAAATTTAGATCTAGTTCTGCGCTTGGGCTTCAGTCGGTTGGCGTTGTCTCGGGAGAAGATCCCTGGTTCACCACGGTTTCCCTCAGCCATCTCCAGCATCTGTCTCATCACTTCTACCGACTGAATGTTTTCTGGCCACACAGCACTGATGTTGGCGTTCCAGCGTTGCTCGTTACCGATCAGAGCAGAGCCGTTCTTGCAATTCCTAACCTCGTTGTCCCAGCTGTCGAACAGGCAGATCATTGCCGTTCTCCTGACGCCCCCAGAGACGGCAGCGGTGCCGATCATACAGGCGATGTCAAGAGCGTCAATGGACTTGAGGAATGAACCCTGTCGAGCGAGGAGGCGGCCGCGGATGAAGTCGAGCATAGCCTTCAAGGGTTCGGGTCCTGATGCCCGTCCACCCTTCACGCGCAAGGGCGATCCCGCTCGCCTGATCAGATCGAAATTGAACTTCACGTCTTCGCCGGCCCACCATTTGGTGAGTCCCAGCTTGAGTGCTTCTCCCCACCCTTCAGTGGAGTCTTCTATTTGGTGGGTCTCAACGTCCTGAGTTTTCTTCTGCCGTCTGATGCGCGGGAACTGCTCAACGAACTCTGACTCGACACTGAACCCTACACCACAACCAGCCATGCTGATGAGCAAGATCTCCACAAAGGCCTGGATGTCGGAGATAGGAAGAGCTGAGCAGTTGTAGATGGCCATGCTGTTACGCAGAGCCGGCGGGCCGGCCATCGCTAGAGCCCGCATGGAGGGCATGACTCGCATGTGAAGGATGGCATCACCGAGACGATCAAATGTCTCCTCAGGGAGCTTGCTGTCGGACAATACTCGTAAGTAGTCTACCGTACGAGCGACTGTTTCACTCCACGTTTCCCGGCGACCATGCTCCCAGTTGAATCGACTGTACTTATCGTAGAACTGGAATTGTTGAAGCTGGCTTGGAAAATGTTGCGCATCATTTTCAAAGGCTTCTCTCACGTTGGGTGGGATGGCTGCACCTCGGGTCTGGGAGCGCATCTCACGAAACCGGATGTAGGAGCGTGCGGCAATAAAGTCCCCTGCCATGACGAGCGTATTTTCTACAGCGTCGTGGATAGTATCCACTGAGATAGTATCCTGGTCCTGGTCCTTCATGGCGAGAAGGTTGGCCACCACCTGGACGAGATCCTGTTTGGAACCAGACGCCTCACCAGCCGTCTCATATGCATTCTCCATAGCTTTGGTTATGCGACTCAGGTCAAATGGCACTATGCGGCCGTCGCGCTTCTTGACCATGGATGGGAGAGATAGGTGGTTGCGCTGCAGAGCGCTGGCTACTTTTTGGTTATTGGCATTGATTGACACAGAAACAGAGCTCCGGGGGTAAGTAGTAGAGATCGACACCTAGCTACTGATATGCGCTACCCGCCTGACCAGGTTCATTAGAACCGGTACAAGGGTAGAAGTGGTCGTCGGCGTGGGGGCAGCGCTTGTTCCCGCAGGTAGGGCAGACAATCATCTCCACACAGAAGGCTTGCCATGGTAGAGGTACGGCGATCATCCGGGCGTAACGACATTTGGTACAGGGACACGGATCCTCTTGAATCATCGCCGCCCCAGATGAAACAAATAGAAGAGGGTGCTGAAGCTTCCCATCCAGTAGCCCGACTCGTATTCAGGGCCTTTGCATACGCCACGTGCATCGACCTCAGCTTTTGCCTTGGCTATCCTCTCGGCTGCATACGGTCGGAGGAGCCAGATGCCTAAACGCTCGCGGAGGCTCATGTTAGGTTCACGCCGGAACTATCCCCATATGGTTGGGGCATAGGGCGTCGGAGACAGGCAGGCTAGCTGGCCGAGTGACACAACTCGGTGCTCCAACGTCATAGTGCCTATATGCCTGTCTCACTGCCAGCCAAGCCCGAATAACTCTCTGGCTATGACTCCGCTTCGGGACTAACTTCATTGTACTTCTTCGGGGTGATGGTGTCAACCGATTTGTCAGCTTTTCTAAGAAAAGCTTGTAGACCGATCTTCTCTCGCTCAGGACCGTCTCCCCAGATACGATAATGTAATTCTTCGTAAAGAGTCATCAGTCACTCATATCGATCTTCCAGTAGAGGCTGTACACCAGAAGGTGGTATCGCTCCCACGTGGGTTGTGTTGAGCAAAGTGCCTAGGGCCATTCTTACTCTCATTATGACCCAGGTCAATGCACGCGTCATACTCAGGGATGGCTCTGGTGACCTGCCAGCCAAGGAACTTATAGTTATCTTCTACCAAGACCTGCTCCACCTGTGGTAAGACTCGCTTGGTAAACGCGTCCTGGTAGGGTCCCCAGCCGTAGGGATGCGGGCTGGTCACAGTATGCATCCTGCAGCGCGACGCTGGCGTAGAACCTCTCCCTCATCGCCTCGGCTGTAGCGTAACTTGTTCATGGCTTTTTCCTGTTCGGGTGTGAGAGCTCGGCAAATGAAGCAGTGGCACCCAACGCGGTGGTTAGCGAACTTGATGAGGAGCTCGACCGCCATGGCGGGATCAATATCACTCACAGTGGGCGGTCGATTATGAACTCTGGTGGTGGGCAACCTTCTTGAGGGAAGTGCATACCGTCCCAGGCAGGGCGCTCAGGGTTCTCCCTATTACAGGAGCATGTCCAAAGCAGTTGCCCGGTGCTCATCCGTCCGGACGATGGCGGCGGGGCTGCTGTCGTCTGTATCATCTTTATCGCCTCCTGGGACATCGGGAATCTTCACTGTGGGCTTCACTGGCTCTTTCGGTCCATCCAGAAAAGCCCGTACTGCCATGGCACCGGCCAGGTCTCTTTGCTCGGTCAGCCATTGGACTGGGTCTGCCACAAGGTAGACCTGTAGCCGGCGGTGCTTCTTCGGGATACCTACGGCGGTGATGCGCTTGTCAGCGATGAATTGCTGGGTTATGCGGTTGAAGTAGAATTGGGAGATCCCAAGGTCCCGTGAGAGCGCGGCCTGGTTGAGGTGTAGCACACGCCGGCTGTCGGCCTTGAGCCACAGCTGAGCATGGATTCGGTCGCGGTCGAAAAGGACGGGCCTAGACATCTGTAGGTGCCGTCGACAAGCTAACGGCTAGAGGAGCTATTGGTCCCTTGATCTTCTCTAGAATGGATGCGGCGATCCGAGTCCTACTCGTCTGGGCCAGAGGGCGTTCGAGGACCAGTTTCTCATCGCTCTCCCTCACCTTCCAACTGTTGATATCCTGAAGTTCCCTCTGAAGGAAGAAGACCTCTTCTCGGGTGAAGTGGATGGTGGGGTCCTCCAACAGGGTGGAGAACTGTTGGAGGGCCATCTCTCCAATAGGTGTTTGAAGGATCGACGACTCAGGACTGAGGGTTGGGGCGTCAGGGCTTGAGGGGACGTAGCTCCCTACTGGAACTTGTACATTCTCACCCTGACCCTCGAAGCCGTAGATGAGGTTGACCCCACCAGGAGTGGATTGGAGTGCTCCAATAAGAGGCTTATTGGTGATACGTTCAGTCATGTATACTCCTTGCTTGAACTGCCCATTCTTCGTCTTCAAAGCTAGGGATCACTTCTGGCGGGATAGGATCATTACCCTTCCATCCACACATACAGAAGAACTCGTGCTTCATGCCGATGCGAGTGACAAACACTCCGCACTGAGGGCAGTGAGGGTTGAGGAGCTCTGCGTCTTCCCCGCACCAATATCCAGCGCCCATCGATCAGCCTGCTTGCCCTACGGGTCTAAGCTGTATACCGCTGTGCTTACCACGAGGGTGCTTCTTGAGCCAGTGCTTGAAGGACCCGCTGGTTTGGGAGGTGCCGGGAGCAGCATGACGCTTGCCTCGGATGACTCCATCCCGGCCTATACGTTGTGAGCCTCGTAAGTTCATCAGCTGGCCTGGCGCTCTTTGATGTTGTCCAGTAGGATCAACCACCGCTTACCAGCAATAGTCCGGCCGCGGCCTGGTAATCTACGGTTGACTGTTCGGGCGATAGCCCTGGAATTGGCTCGCTGGCGTAGGTGCCGGGGCGGCCTCTCGGGCGCCTTCTTCCTTTCGGCCGGCGTCAGCTTCCACGGGTCCAACAGTTTCATGATGCTCCTTTCATCCACCAGCAGAGACGCTTGACGAGGCGCATGAGCCACGACTCACCATAGAGCTTGTCTACTTCGGGGTTGGTTACGCAGGTCATACTTCTTGTACCGCAGACAAGGAGCGGAACAGGGTCTGGCGGGCCTGGATATGACGAGCTCGCTCCGCTTCCACATTCAGGGCCTTCTGCATTGCCTCAGGAGTAGAGAGGTACTCGGGTTTGTAGGCCATGCCTTCTGGATCGTCGCGGTAGTCCCACACACCGCCGAACCTGACACTGTCATCGTCGTACACCACTACTTCCAGTGCCAGTCCCAGTGGGTGGAAGAACAGTCGGTTAGCCTCCTGTAGGAACCCAAGGTTTTGGAACTCACGAGGGTCTATGCGCTTGATGTCACCACGAACAGGTTGATCTAGCTCGGCAGCTCGGTTGGCATACTCTGCCTGGGTCTCGTTCGGCTTCTGTTCTAAGACCAGAGGGCTCATGATTCTTCTCCGCATTCTAGGCAGGTGAGGTGATAGGCGGTTGACTCCATAATAACCTTGCCGTTCATCTTCACCGTGGTTGTGGATTGGTAGTGGTTGACCTTGGTATGGACTCGGCCTACGTAGAGCTTGGTGGTCCACGTAGGATCAGATAGCCGATGCTCATCGGCTTCTAGTAGCTGCCCACAGGTCTGACATGCATTCTTGATATAGCCTAAAAAGGAGTGATGGCTGGGCTGATAGAACTCATTGGTGGGGCTCTCATCAGGTACATGGACCCAGTTTTCACCTGACCCGTGCCATCCATATATGATCTGCATCATTATTTGTTCCGCTTCCGGCGCTCCAGGGCGCGTAGCAAGGCTTGCTGCCTGTAGTCCGACACGTAAGAGGCCCATGATTCAGGGTTGGGATCGAGCTCGATACTTACAAACTCCAGCACGGCAATCAGGGTGTCGCGACAGAGTTCGGCATAACATTCGGCTGCCCTCCTGCGGGTTTGCCACCAGTGAGTCTTGGGGATGAGCATTGGTCTAACCCAGTGAAGGAGCCAGCCCTGCGGCTGAGAACTCGTCACCCAAAACCCTCACACGACGGCGGGGCTCCTGACGGAGCGACCTATTGACTGCTGCGTTGTGCAGCTGGAGTGCCACTTCATGTCCGGGGTCGAAGTCGGCTGTCTCATAAGTCGATGACAGTGGGGTTATCAATTGCTGTACCAGTTCGTCTATCATGCTTTTTCCTCCGTTGGGGCGACACCCCACAGTTCCTCTTTGTCCTTCAAGGGCTCCATCTCGCGCAGCCGTTGCTGCGCCCAAGCAAATGCCTCAAGACGCTGATCTCCCCAAGGCGTTCCCTCTTTGTCTTCCCACCCACTCCCGCCAATCAGCATCATGTTCCCTGACACGATCTTGTTGGCCTGCTGGATGCGAGCTTCCCACACCTCGGGGATGAAGCCGGTACGCTGGGTGGCGGAGGCGAAGCACTGCAACCCGTTCTCGTACACAGCCCTTATGGCTGTTGGCCAACAGGCAATCCCCAGCGGCTCCAATCGATCGGAGCTCGTCTTGTCTTCGTTGGGAATCTGCTCGTAGACCCAGTAGAACCACTGCTCTCCAAGACGCCGGGGCAGCCAGTTAGATTCTCCGATGTACCACACAGGGCCGTTTTCATCCTTGGCCCACACGTAGCAGCCGGGGGCTCTCGGGATGTTGTCTGTATCGATTATCAAGTCGAAGGGAAGGCCTGTGATGAGCCGGATTGCCTTCACCGTCAGTGACTTGGCGGGTATCGTCCCCAAAAGATCATCGAGCATAAACTCTCCTGGCGTCTTTGTGGTAATCGGTCATAGACTTGTGCTACTGTAGTCGATATGACAAACAAGTCAAGGGACGGTCGGGAAGTTCCTGGTCAAGTCTCCGTTTGGTGTTTTTGTTTACCACCATGGCGGCGCTGGGCGACCTCGATGATTAGAGTCGAAATTCGGACAAACTCAAATGATTTTGGGATTTAGCAAACTCAGAACTTTCCGATGACCGCTCTGAGCGTGCGCAACTGGCGATGGTTGTATACCCCTTCCCCTTAGGTGGACCAAACCCCCACCCTTAGGAGGGCGGTACCTTTGTCGTTAGGCCTACCTGATGGAAGGGTGGTCACTTAGCAGGTTAGCTAAATAGCTAAATACCTAAAAGGCCTCTGACCTGCTCTTATGCCTAGGGCCGACTTCTTAAAAAAAGAGCTCTGACCAGCACTTTCGCGGCCCAATTGACTTGCGCGCCGGCTCCAGATCGTGTACGCTAGTGGTAGTAGGGTCCAGTGACAGGGTAGGCACCGGCACCGCCGGTTAGCAGTAGCCCTAGGATCAGCGCATATTGATAACAGAATAGGCATTACAAGCGTGTAGTTCACGCGCGGCTAATTACCGGCCGCGCCCATAATGACCACATACACCGGCACGGCGCCGCATAGCGGCGCCGTGCCAGACCTAGATCTATCAACCTAACTAATATGAAAGAGAGACAACATAATGACTACCCGCCCTATCGATGCCATGCTACCCGCGCTCACCTTTGAGGCGCGCCGAGCAGAGGTTAACCGCGTACACCGCGGCGGTAAGAATTCGCACGGCGAATCTTTCGCCGCGCGGATGGGAGATCCGATCCGCTTAATGACCGGAGCAAATGGGGATAAATCGCCGCGCAGCACAACGATCGGATCCGATCGCGGCGCCGTAAAGCTGGCGCAGTCAATAAATGCCCTCGCCGTTGAGGGTAACGTAATTCGCCCTAGTGCAAATGCGCCGATCTTAACCGCGAAAGAGCTCGTCAAAGTCACCGGCAAGCTGTCAACATACCACGATGATCGAGTAATGGGGCCAGTTCCGCGCAACTCGCATTATGAAGTTAACGCGTGCGCCAACCTACCGCGCACTACCTATAAGGTGGATCTGCCCGCCAGCATAGCAGTGCCCGCCACGTGGCCGATATTCTATGGCCACCGCGCCGACACCGCGGATATCCTCCCGAATGCGATCCGCGCAGCTGCTCTAATCGATGGAATGCGGATCGTTTCATGGCCGCAGTTCACCGATTCCCTGCTCATTGAGGCGACACGCGTATATGCGGCCCGCGTAGCCCGCGCCGCACGCGCCGCCGATCGTAAAGCGAAACGTGAGGAGACTGCTAAGACGGCGCGCGCGGCTGCTAAGACGGCCCGCGCCCTAGCTAAAGCAAGTGGCGCACCGGCACCCCGGCCCGTTCACCCGCCCGTTATCCTCCCGAGGCGCGATCCGTCGCGCTCACCCGCCGAGCTAGCTCGATTGAGCGAGCAAGGTACCGCGGCCCGCGCCGCACGGCGCGCTGTGCGCACCGCGGAGCACGCTACCGCGGTAGCATACGAGCGGGCGAAGCGTGAAACGGCCCTAGGATTGAAGTACAGTGTACGCTAGGGTATGCCCGCCGAGGGACTCAATCTGCCAGACGATTAGCGCCGCGGAGGCGGCGCGGCAGCTCGACGTCACTCCGCGCGCAGTCCAGAAATGGATCTCGGCGGGCACCCTGCCCGCCACGGATGGGCGCGTACAATTCGCTCACGTATTGATGATCGCCGCACTCACGCGGAAGAAATAGAACATACGTTCGGGAACATACGTTCGGGTTGGCCCGAACGTATGTTCCCAGAACTACGCGCTTGTAATGCCTATTCCGTTATCAAGAACCGAACGTATGTTCGGTGTTTTTGCGCGCCTCCACACCAGAACATATGTTCGATCAAGAAAGTTGAGTATCCTCTTATCAACTCTCCCGAGGCGGCGCCG
>Ga0182030_10004052_pt1 | contig 31242 bp, 23 predicted proteins | sample 812S3MmetaG_FD_121299 | JGI IMG/M metagenome (GOLD analysis project Ga0182030, IMG submission 121299) | Permafrost microbial communities from Stordalen Mire, Sweden - 812S3M metaG (Illumina Assembly) | ecosystem: Environmental > Terrestrial > Soil > Wetlands > Permafrost | place: Sweden...
ATACTCTCGGCCTCACGGGATCCTCGTCCGCGAAAAACATCCTTGATCGTCAAATCCGGTGCCGTGTCCATGTGGCATTACCTCTTCGACTTGCAGCAGTGTTTGATCGTCAAACAGAGCATGACGAAGGGCCGGTGGGCTCTCAAGCAATGTTTTTTCTCATTTCGCGTGATTAATCGTCACCCAAAGACGCTGCTCGTAATGACGTTGCCCGTAAAGACGGTGTCAGCAAGTGGCAAAGGCGGCGCCAGCCCACCCGGCTTGCGCCGACAGCCTAGTGGCGCACACCTAGTTCGTTCCGCAGGCGATCGACCGTTTGGAAAAGCCAGGCACGGAAAATATCGACAGCGGGGTGCTTGACGGCCCTCTCGGCCATCAAGAAATAGTAGGCATTTTTCGAGAGGAAGCCCGAGTCGAACGGCCGCACGAGGCGCCCTTCCGCCAAGTGAATCGCTGCCAGGAAGTCATCGCCGATGGCAACGCCTTGCCCGCGAGACGCGGCGTCCAGACACAGGACGGTCTCGCTGAAGATGACGCCCGATCTCAAGTTCACGTCGATCCCAACCGAACATCGCTGAAGAAACTCCTCCCACTCCAAGAGCGATCGATCATGCAGCAGGGTGTGGCGAAGCAGGTCCTCCGGCGAACGAAGCGGCGGCTCCTGGGTCATGATTTGAGCGCAGACCGGAAAGAGAGTGGATCTGAACAATACCTCGCCGTCCTCGATGACCGAGCCCGCTTCGGCGTACTGTATGGCGCAGTCGATGCGGGAGTCGCTCAGGGCATCAAGATTTCTCTCCGATCGGATTTCCACCAATTCATTCGGCACGGCCGCATAGAATTCCGCCAGCCTCGGTACCAGCCACAGTCCGGCGAAATCAGGGTCGACCGAAATGAGAAGCCTCGCCGGCGTCCGGCTTCCGCTCAATTGCGCGACCGCGCGCTGGATGTGCGTAAATCCCAACGTAACCGCGTTGAACAGTATTTCGCCGGCATCGTTCAGGACGACCTTTCGATGATGGCGCTCGAAGAGATCGCGGCCCAGGCGGCCCTCCAGGTTTAAAATCTGCCGGCTTACTGCAGCGTGGTTGACGTGCAGTTCGTCGCAGGCCTTCTTGATGCTCTGATGCCGCGCCGCGGCCTCGAATGCTCTGAGCGAGTTGAGCACCGGGAGATGAAATTTGGACATACACCACCCCATTCCTTGGGAACCGAACAAACCGCTCGAACACCGTGCGAGTGCGCAAATATAACCGAAAGGCTAAAGCTCTCAAATGCTGCAAAGCGGTGAAATTCGAAGCTGTTCGCACACGATTGGTTGGTGTAGCCGACCGGCGGGTCGGTTCAATATCTTGCGTGATTTTTTTAGCAGACATTGCTCCCTCAAAGACTCACTCACCCTGCATTGACGCAGACGGTGCAGCCGGCTCACCGTAGAGCTGCTTTCGCGAAAAGCAAGGGTCGAAATCATACGTTTGAAGGAGATTTTCAATGGACACGAGCAAAGTGATTGAACTGGGTGCCGTCTCGGAAGAGACCAAAGGCTCCCGTCTGATGTTGGAGAACCACATCGATCCGACCACGGGACCGGAAGAGGGCGGCTGAGTCTCTGAGCGACTCCTTGGCACGGTGCGCGGCGGAAGAGTTCGCGCATCGTGCCATTTTTCACTCGGTTGCGCCCCGAGGCCAAGATGTACTTTCTCTCCAAGGACTGTTTCGCGTGCAAAACACAGGACTATTGGATCGTCCTGAACGCCACGCGCGATAAGTATTTGTGCGTGACGAATGGCAACCTCGCATCGATCGGCGGCCGGCTGCATGGCTGGCGCGGCCGAAGGAGCATTGCATCGACCCGTGGAGAACCCGACATCGAGGCGGACATGCTGATTGCATCGCTGATATCGAGCGGCATCATCACGAGCAATTCCGTGGATGGAAAACCATTCGTCGAGTCGGAGTGCCCGATGCGCGGCAGCGAGATCCCGCCCGCGAGGAGCGAACGCAGGATGAGGGAGAAATGGCCGCTGCTCCGGGCCGCGCGATTCATTATTGCGTGCTTAAAAGCGGATTGGAACCTGCGCGTCCGACGATTCTCTCGGGTTGTGGAAAATATTGAGCGCCGCCGTTCTCGCGCTCCATCATACGGCCGCGTGCCCGATATCGATAGTCAAGCGGCACTTATCGCCTTCTTCAAAAAAATGCGCCCCCTGTATCCGCGGCCTTATCTGTGCCTGTTCGATTCACTCGCCTTGTTCGAATACCTCGCAATCAGCGGCTCGTGCCCGCAATTCGTGTTCGGCGTGGTTGCAGATCCGTTTCAGGCTCATTGCTGGCTCCAGAACGACACGGTCGTGCTCAACGACGACCTCGAGCGAGTCGGCAAATACACACCTATTCTGTGCATATAACGGCGGCTATTCAGTGTATCGATATGTAGGGTTCGCATGGAATGCACGAAACCAACGGGCTCAGGAGCGCGCGCGGGAGCTGGTCGAGCAATTCCGGCGCACTCATGAAGAATGGTCTTTGTTGGGCGGGTGGAAGGGCCTCTCAGTATTTCAATTGCCGCCCGCCGGCCGGGCGTTCGCGTCCATCGTATTACCGGGGGGATACGGAGCCGTACTCGGAACACTATTCCCCAGAGATCTGCATGAATCGCCCCGCGGGTGGACTCCTAAAATCGACGAGCACTGCGCGGCCGAGATGTTCAACTCGGAAGGGCGGCACCTGATGAGCGAGTATTGGGGCAGCTATGTGGCATTCCTTACCGCGAGCGACGGCGGACTGCATTACGTCTTACGTGACTGCTCCGGTAAGATTCCGTGCTACACGGTGGCAAACGGGGAAACCACGGTAGTAACGGCGAATATCGAAGATCTCTCAGGTCTCTCGTTGCCGGCGTTTTCCATCAACCGGCGATTTCTCGCGGGCTTCATCTGCAGTGCGGAACTCGCGCAACGCGATTGCGCACTGAACGAAGTGACGGAGTTGCTGGCGGGCGCGTGCTTGGAACTTAAGGCGGGGGAGGCGCGGCAATTTGCCCTTTGGGACCCACGCACGATAGCGGCACAGAGGCCGGCGGAGAACTTTGCGGATGCTGCTCGCCAAGTGAGATGGGTCACGCAGGCCTGCATAGATTTTTGGGCGTCGAAGTACGACCGCATCGTGCATCAACTTTCAGGCGGATTGGATTCCTCGGTGATCTTGGGCTGCCTGAGAGAATCGGCGTACCGGCCGCAAATAACCTGCCTGCACCTCGACTCGAGCGGAACAGGCGAAAGTGAATCAAAATTTGCGAAGATCGCCGCGGACGCGGCCGGCGTCGAGCTGGTGATTCAACCAGGATACTCGCAGCACTCAAAGTACGACGACCGAATCTTTCGTCTGCCGCGGGCGCCGAAGCCAAGCGTGGCACATCTCGGAACCGCAATTGAAACCGAATTTCGAAACCTCGTTCCGCGCCAAAGGAACGCCGAGGCGGTATGGGACGGACAGGGAGGCGACCATCTGTTTTTTCAGGCTCATTCCGCGTTCGGAGCGGTCGACTACGCGTTCAACCACGGAGTAACCGGGGAATTTTTCAGGCATGTCGGCGACGCTGCAAAGTTGTCGAAGGCGTCTTATTGGGGTGTTCTTCGGAAGTCCCTCCGGTTGGGAGTGCTCCATTCCAAGTGGCATCCGGAGGATGAGTACGTCAGGCAGGCTGCCTTCCTCAATCAAGAGATACTGCCGGCGGGCATCGCTGATTACATTTGGCAGCCTTGGTCCGAGGGCGTCTCGACGCTGGCGCCGGGTAAGCGCTGGCAGATCCAGCTATTGGCCTCTTTGATACATCGGCATCGCCCGGTTCCCGGACTACAGTATGCCGATGATCATCACCCTCTATTCTCCCAGCCGCTATTCGAGTTGTGCCTGCGAATTCCCATCTACACCCTGCTGCGCGGTGGCATTGACCGCGCAATGGAGCGAGCTGCATTTCGCGATTGCGTGCCTGAGCAGATTATTCAGCGGCGGAACAAGGGAACGATTACGACCGGATTCATGAGCAAAATTCGCGAGAGCTTGCCTTTTATCCGAGAGCTGCTGCTCGGGGGCGTTCTGGTCCAGGAGAGAATCGTCGACCGCTCGTACCTGGAACGCCAGTTGGCAGCCAATCGACCGATGAATCCTAGGGCGCTCTGGCCGTTTTTATCCTGCATTGCTGCGGAAGTCTGGGCGCAGAAATGGGCGGCGGCCGGATGGCGCTTGAGCTGACGTCGCGCGCGAAGCCCTAGTCAGCAAGAATGATCTTCCCGTGCGCGTCCCGCTCGATCCTCAGATAGCGGTCGTACCAAGAGAATATATTGTTCCACATGTGACGGATATTCGCGGGGCTCGAAGGCGAATGTCCTTCGCCCCTGTAGATGAGCAGCCTCGCATCCTTTTTTTGAATATACAGCGAAGTGAAGAATTCCTTGTAGCTTTCGTCGCCGAAGGTGTCCATGTCGGAGTGGATCAGCAAGACCGGTGCGGTGACGGAATCGGAGCGCCAGAGCGGGCTGTTTTCGATGTATCGCTGGGGAAATTGCCACGGAGTGCCCCCCATATTGAAATCGGATCCGGCAGCACTGAGATAGCGGCCCAGGTCGCCGCGGTCAGGCATTTCCAACGGGGCGAGTTCCTGAGTCCAGTTCATGTCGAAAAAGCTCGTGAATAGATCGGACCAGCCGTTGAGCGATACAACCGCGCCATATCGGTGGCTTTGCGTGGCAATCCACAGCGAGGCGAACCCGCCCTGACTGAAGCCCAAGAGGCCGACGCGCGTTCGATCAGCATAACCTGCGTCCAGAACGGCATCGACACCGCGATCGACGATGGTTGAAAGCTGCGCTTGCGGTCCATTCTCGGTGCGGCTGATTCCTCCGCCGGTGTCGGGCCGAAAAACGACGAAGCCGCGGGCGGCCAGCAGGTGCTCACTATAAGACGTCGTGTACGCCGCCATCACATAACGACGTCGTGCGTGCGTCGACCCGCAACCCCCGGGTCGATCGGGATACACTTCGACGATCAGCGGATGCTTCGAGCCGGCATGATAGTCGGGAGGGAGCAGCAGACACCCCGAGAGCCGTTCTCTTTGAGAGCCCGCTGAATTGGCATAGGCGAAGTCGACCCAGCGAGTCTCTGTTATCTCATCCAGAGCTGGATTAAGTTCGCCCAAGGCGATCGGCGCCGCACCGCTCTTCATCAAAGCCAAGCGGGCACCCTTGCCCGCTCCAATTTTCAATAGCGCCGCGCCCGAAGCTGAAAGGGCCAGGACGTCGCTCTCCTGCGGGGTATCCAATATTCTGATGACCGGTGATTTCTCGTCGGCAGTTATTTGCGCCAATGTCCCCTGATTGCCCGAAATCGAAGCAATGCCGCCTGCGCCATTCGACCGAGCCAGAGCAAAGAAATCCCGGTGTGAGAGAGGCGAAAGACGCGGCGTGAACTCCGGAAAGAGCAGCCTGGGAGGTCCCGAAAGGCGAAGTCGCCAAGCGTGCCCGTCTCCGAGGACGACCAGTGACGATTTCTCAGTTGCGACAGGGTAAGGCGACACGCTTTGCATTTCGGGCGTCAAATCGCGCGGAACTGAATTCGGCGACAACAAAAACCAATGGGCAGGTTTGGCGGCAATTGCGACCCGCGGATCGACGATGTCGTTGGTCTTGATGTCCTCGAATTCAAACGTCCCGGGCAGGTTGGGAGTCGGGCGCGCGAATACGGCGAGCGAGTCCCCGATCCATACCGCGCGCTCGGGCCACTGCGGACCGCCGCGCGCTCGTTGCGACGCAAGCCTGAGGCCATCGTGCGACACGGACTCAACGGAAGAGTCGGTCGGGTTTGCCATCCAAAAGCTGCCGTCCCGCAAGGCTCTCCCGTTCTTCGGTGCAAAGAAGGCGAAGGCTTCGCTCGAGGGTCTCCACTCGATGCTGGTGGGCAGCACGTCCAAGTCCGCGGCAATCTCGCGAGCACGGCTCGGCCCGTTAAGGGAGAAGACCGTCAACGTGGATTGAGCGTCTATCCAATCGAGGTGGGGATGCTGAAGAGTTGCCTGGGGAAGCAGCGATTGCCGGACCGCGGCCAACCATCGGCCGTTGGGCGAGGCGTGCAGTCCGGAAAATTGCCCGTCTGCCAGCCGCTCAACGTTTCCCGATTCCAGGTCGACAATCACCAGCCGGCCAGTCAGGGGCCGATCGACGTCGCTCGAGGAACTATCGTACTGGTCCACCGAGGGTTTCTTGCCCTTCCACGACTTCAACCAGCCATCGGACAAGCGCTTGCCGATCGCCCTTCTGAACGTCAGCGGCCAGGGCCCCTCTCCGGGCCGGTGTGCCGCTACGGCCAGACGGTGGGTATCGAGCCACGTCCAGTCCGGATCCAACTGGATGGGCGGGAACCGCGGCGCAAGCGCAAATTCCCGGAGTCGATGAACTTGGAAGTCGTATGCCGCCAGTTTCACATTTCCGTCGCGCATCGCGAGCATCGTCAGGAAACGGCCGTCTTGTGAAAAGCTGCCCAGCCGATACGCCGTTCCTTCCGCCGGCTTGAAGAGGGGTTGCGGTGCTGCGGAGCCAGGCCCAACCGTCAGTATTTCGAAGTCGCTGCCCTGCCAGGTGCCCGTGCTCCCGGCCCCGTAATCCGTGAGAGTGTCGTATGGCGGCGAGAGCTCCATCACGAAGGAATCGCTTCCGGGCCGCGCGAGGGCCCTGCCGACATCGGACAATTTCAACAAATCGTCGACGGTCAGCGGTCTGCCCGCGCCGACCGCCCCGGAAGCCGCCGGCATGACCATCGCGGCCGCGAATAATGCTACCGCCGATCTTCGTAGAGTCAGCAGCGGCTTGCGGGCCGGCCGATCGACCCGTTCGGCGCTGCGCATTACCAGCGCTTCTGCAGCCGGAGCGAGAAGAACCGGCCCAGGGGATTGGCATTGACCCCGTCAAAGGTAATTGGGTATGCACTGGGACTGGATACATAGGGCGGAGCTCGATTGGTCAAATTCGTGACGCTTAGTGCGACGGAAAGTCCGCGTGAAGCGGGGGCCGCTGATCCGAACTGATAACCGGCAACGGCATCGACCGTGGTCCATGAGGAGACATGGCCTTTGGGCACCACGTTGGTGTCCTGGTACGCGTTCGTAAAATTCATGTACAAGCCGGTGCTCCAGGGTCCCTGCGTCACGATTGCGCGGCCTCGGAGCCGCACGTCGATCGGGTTGTAGGGAGTATTCAGGAACGATGCGACCGGCGCGGTGCTCGAGAACTGGTTGTCAAAGGCAAAAATGTACGTACCGTCGATTCCCGCGTCGAGGGTACTTCCCAGCACTGAAGTCTTGTAGCCGGTTCCGAAATCCAATCCTCGCGTCTTGACTGTGGACAGATTCAGACTGCGTTCATCCAGCAAGGCGCCGATGGTCGTCGGATCCACATTGAAAGGGTTTACATACGATGGATATGAGATCAACTGTTGAACGAGAGAGGCGGATGGGTTTCGTTGGACGATGTGCGGCCCCAGCAACGCTTCGTCGACGAATGCGTCCAGCACACTGATGCTCGAGGCGAAGCTTAGGATTTCATCCTTGAATACGATGTCGTAGTAAGTAAGCTTCGCGCTGAAACCGGCACCGTCGATCGGTTTCAAATCCAATCCGACCGTCCACACGGTCGCTTTTTCGGGCTTCAAGTTGGGATTTCCGCCATCGACGATCAGAGTGTTGGGAGTTCCGCCGGGCGCCGGATTGAAGATTGCGCCGGGAAACGGCACTACTTGAGCGGGAATCGGATTCAAGTCGCTGAGCAACGGCGCCTTGAACGAGGTGCCGTAAGTACTGCGAAGCGCCAAGCGCGAGATGGGCTTCCAGATCAATCCGACTTGCGGATTATTGGTGGATCCAAAATCGCTGTAGTGTTCTGCCCGATCGGCGGCCGTGAGTTCGACGGCAGGATCGCCTCGGCTGCCGCCGTTCGGGCCGAGCAGTGGAATGCGTAGTTCCGCGTAGCCGCCCGTCACGTCGCGCGTGGGATAGAAGGTATTATCGGTGGGCGGGAAGAAGTATGAATTGCCGAAAGTCTCCCTGCGAAATTGCGCGCCGATGGCGTAGTGAACTTGTCCTGCGGGTAGTGCCAATGCAATTCCATCGACGTTTGCCTCAAGCGAGGCCAGCGTGGACTTGGTCTTGATCGTGGAGACCAATGGGGCATCCGACGGCGTTTCAAAATCCTGCTGGCTCGTATCGCTTTCGGAATAGACGGCCGTAATTGCCAGTTTGCTTTGGAGGGGCAGGGCGACAGTGGCTCCCAACGACGCGCCATAGGCATCGATTCTGTCGGGCGCCGCCGTAAAGAAGTCTCCATAGGCTCCGCCGTTCTGACTGAAGACCGAACTGCTCGATCGGTGTGAGTACGTCGCGTCGCCGTGCAGATCGAAACCGGACCGGACTTCCTGATCGACGGCCGCAAATGCGGCATGCTGAACCTGCTCCGGAAGCAGATTGAACGGCAGCAGCACGGAATGAAGATAGTCGCGGCTGCCCGCGGAGAGGGGCGTTTGGTCGGAATATTGATAGCTCAACACTGCGGACCCTGTCGTCCAATCATTTCCAACAGTTTGGGCAGCCTGAACATTGTGCATGGAGCCGGTGCCGACGGCTCCGAACAATGCCCGGCTTTCCGCCCCGTCGAATTTGCTCCGCAATATGATGTTGACGACGCCACCGACGGCATCGGAGCCATAGATTGCCGAGGCTCCGTCGGTGACTACCTCAATTCGCTCGATGGCGGACAAAGGGATCATGGAAATATCGACGAAGCTGCCGTCGCCGTTGCCGGGCGCGACTCGATGGCCGTTGATCAGTACCAGCGTCGCTTCGGCGCCAATGCCGCGCAGATTCGGCGCACTGCCGTTCACGGTATTGTTGGTCCGGCTCCTGGCGGCAATCGAACCGATGGTATTTTCCGACGCACCGCCGAAATTCTGCGGCAGGGTCTGCAGGAACTGCTGTACGGTGAGCATTCCGGTCGCGTCGATATCCGCCCGGGTGAAGACTTGGACGGGCGAGGGCGAGTCCTTGGTGCCGCGGATATGCGTGCCCGTCACCGTGATCTCGTCCAAATCCCTGCTTCGGCCGGCCGCATCGGCGCCCGGCGAACTGGTTTCCCGAGGATCGGATGGTTGAGTCGCCGGAATGGGCGGGTCCGTGCCGTGAGATGCGGCGGGAGGCTTTTCGAGAATTTGAATCGTATCCTCGTTGATGTTGACGGCGCGCAGCCTCGTGCTCTTGAGCAATATCGAGAGAACGCGGTCGACGGTGAATTCGCCGTTGATCGCAGGAGCCCGCAGGCCGGCGACCAGCGAAGGCTCGTAGGAAATGTTGCATTTAGCCTGGAGCGCAAAATCGCGCAGCGCCTTGTCCAGCGATTCCGCGGGCAGATCGAAGCGCGCCTTGACCGCGGCGCCGGCTGCGGCGCCGGCCGTGGCACTGGCGGTGGCGCCGGCCGCGGCACCGGCCGCGTCAGGCGAAGCGGCTGACGCAGGACAAGCGGCGAGCGGCAGAATGGCTGCGGAAATCGCAAGCAAAATGATCCCTGTGCGTCCACACATCGATGAATCCCCCGGGGGCGGCGCCCTAGCTCGTTTCGTTGAATATTTCTAGTTTTCGAGAACCGCATCGGTTCTCGAATACCTAGGACGTAAACGGAGCGTCGCGAGGGATCACCGGACAGAAATTAGTTTTATCTCGCGCCGGGTTGCTTGTCGGTCAGAGTGATTTTGTCGCCGCTATCGGCAACGTGGAGGTGATAGGCGGTGGCCATGGCGTGCGCAAAACTCGAGGGATCTCCGATCCTGAAGACGCCGCCGACGCGAAGCTTGCCCAAATCGGCGCCGTCAATGGCGATCTTGCGCGAGCCATACCGGTTGAACTCGGCGGCGGCTTCGTTCAGCGAGGTATCGTCGAAGACTAGTTCGCCCCGTTGCCAGGCAGTGACGCTTTCGATGGAGGGCGAGTCCTTCTTCTCGGGCTTGTCCCCTTCGAACCGCAGCCGTTCGCCCGGGTTCAGCAGCTTCAATCCGGATATCGGTTCGCTCGGAAGCTTGTCCGGCCAGGAAATCGGTTCGACGGCCACCCGGCCTTCGACCAGGGTGACGGCGAATGCTTCTCCGGCGGCCCGTTCGCGGCGAACCACGAATGAGGTTCCCACGGCGATGACTTTACGCTCGCCGATGATCACGACGAACGGCCGCGATTGATGTTTGAGCACCTTGAACATTGCTTCGCCGCTCGTCAGCGCCACCTTGCGCACGCGGTCATCGTATTCAACGACGATCCGGCTGTTGGCGTTGAGCGAGACCTCGGTTCCGTCGCTGAGTTCGACGGTTCTCTGCTCCGCGGGCCCTGTCGTCAGCGTGTCGTCCCGGAGAAAGTACAGGGCGCCGATGAACGCCGCGCATACGATTGCCATGCCGGCCAGCGCCTTGACGGAGGCGGTCGGTCGCGCGGCCGATTGTTTTGCGCCTGCGGCTCGCTTCGGCACAAACCCCGGCAAGTCGCCGCTTTGCTGCCAGGCCTCGGTCGCAAGCTCAAAGGCCGCCGCGTGCCGCGGATCTTTCGCAATCCAGCGCCTCACCTTCTCTTCGAGCGCGGCGGTGCGGTCGGGCCCGTGCAACTCGGTCACCCACAAGGCGGCTTGCTTGCGAATGCGCCGCGGTGCGATTTTATTCAGCCGCGCGATTCGGGGTGTCATTCTCGTCCCTGTCGCCGTGCTCCATGATGGCCAATAGTGCGCGTGCAATGTGCCGCTTGATAGTAATGTGGGAAATGTTCATGTGAGCGGCGATTTCCGCGTAGCTATAGCCGGCGCGATGAGCGAAATATATCTCACGCGTACGCAGGCTCACAGCGTCGAGCACGGCCCGAATCCCGCGCAGCCGCTGTTCTGCTTCCAACGTCTCCTCGGGCGTCGATTGCGGCGCAATCAGGGGGGTTCTCGCGTTCAATTCCTCGATCGGCACTTCTTTCCGCAAGTCGAGGCGGTCGCGGCGGTGCTGATCTATGGATAGATTGTTGACGGCGTGGCGCAGGAAGGCCTCTTCATTCACGACGGGCACGGCCTGCCCGTACAAGTGCAGCCGCAGCATCGCCTCTTGGATGAGATCCTCGGCGTCCTCGTGGGAGCGGCCTTTGCGGCGCAGGAATTTCAGCAGGCGTGTGAAATGCGTGGGGCGGGATATCATTGTATTTACAACCCCCTTTTTCGCAGGCTTCACGGAATTGCGTCGATGACGGGTCGGGAGCGCGGACGTCGACCGCGTCCGTTGTGGATGAATGAACATTATAATGTTGATTAGCGGCGGTGTTCAAGGATCGAACATCCGAATTCGGCCATTTCAACATTGTAATGTCTAGACGATACGTCGTCCGCGGATCGAACCTTGTGATGTGCCCACAAGAACGATCCTTCGAGGCCTTGGTGAAGAAGTTCGGGAACGCCGGCAGCGGCGAAACCTGAGCCAGGAGGCGTTGGCGCATCTGGCAGGCGTTCATCCTAACGTCGTGGGGCGCCTCGAGCGATGCTCGTACAACGTCACCGTGCTCACTCTTCTGGCGATCGCGATGGAGTTGAACACGTCCTTGTTGGAGCTGTTCGCGGGAGCGGCCAAGCGGAAATAAGCGCTTCGGCCCCGCCAGGACTCGATTCCGAGACTTGAGGCCCGTCAACGGGAGCAATGCCGGGATTCCCGCCGTATGTCACGGGCTCCGTGTGCGGCGACCACAAGGACCCGGCGATATGGAACAATTGACCCGATGTCCGTTCAACCCGCCACCGATTACATCGACAGAGACGGCTTTCGCGCCAACGTCGGGATCGTACTGACGCGCGGTGCCGGTGAAGTGTTCCTGGGCGGGCGGGTGGGCGGCCGGGGCTGGCAGTTCCCCCAAGGCGGCGTGAATCGCGGCGAGCAGGTCGAAGATGCATTGTTCCGCGAACTCCAGGAGGAAATCGGCCTGGAGCGGCGGGACGTGGAGGTATTGGGCTCGACGCGCGGCTGGCTGCGCTACCGCCTGCCGCGCCAATACGTGAGGGACCGCTGCATAGGGCAGAAGCAGCGATGGTTTTTGCTGCGCCTTCTGGGCGAGGAATCCAGGCTGCGGTTCGATACAACCGCGACCCCGGAATTTGACCGCTGGCGTTGGACCGATTATTGGACGCCGGTGCGCGAAGTCGTCTACTTCAAAAGGCGGGTTTATGTGCGGGCGCTGCACGACCTCGGCAAGGTGCTGTTCCCCAACGGCCTGCCCCCTTATCCGGAATGGTGGTCCGAAATCGAGGCGACCCCGTCCTAAAGGCTTGATGAGGCTTGCTAGAAAGGCTTGACCACGGCGAGCAGGACGATGGCGATCAGCAACAGCGAAGGTATTTCATTGAAGCCCCGATACCATCGGGCGCTGTGCACATTGCGATTCAGCGCGAAATCCCGCATCAGCCGATAGCAGTACAAGTGGTAGCCGATCACCAGCAGCACCACCAGCAATTTGACCCGCAACCACCCCATCGCCAGGTATGCAGGAGCCGCCGCCAGCATGGCGGCTCCGAGCCCCAAGGTCGCGAGGGCGCCGATGCTCATGATCGCGAACAGCCGCCGCTCCATGATTTCGAAGCGCCGCAGGCTGACGGCATCCTCGGCGTCCGCGTGATAGACATAAAGCCGCGGCAAATAGAACAAGCCGGCAAACCAAGCGACGACCGCCATGACGTGAAAAGCCTTGAGCCAGAGCATGAGAGTTCCTTGCGCGGCATGAGAGTTCTTGCGCGCCTGCGGCGATGATACCGTGATGCGCGCCACCCCTTCGTGTAATGTCTCCTACCTGCGCGAAGGATGGAATCGACATGGCGGATTCGTTCGGCAAATTGGTCGTCAGATCGCATGCGCCGAAGCGCCGTGCGGTGCTGTTGGGCCTGGCTGGCCTGGCGGGCGTCGCCGTTCTCTACGCGGCTTTTGAACTCGGGCGGTACGAGGCGGGTTTTCGGGTGGTCGATTCCGTGCGCGGTGCGTTGTCGGCGAGCCACCGGATCCGCAGCCTGGAGGCGGAGAATGAAAAGCAGCGCGCCCAGCTGGAGGGCGCCGAGGTGGCGCGGCGCGTCGATCGCGAGAGCTACAAACAGGTCTATCGGAGCCTGGGCGATATGCAGAGTCAAATCGCGCGCCTGAACCAGGATTTGTCCTTCTATCGAGGTCTGGTGCAGCCGGATTCGCTGGTCCATGTGAAGGTCCAGCAGATGCAGATCGTCCCAGAACCGACTCCCGGTCAATATCGCCTGAAATTCGTGTTGATGCAGACCGGCAAGCCGACCAAGGAAGTGGCGGGCAGCGCCGCGATCACCATCGACGGATTGCTCCACGGCAAGCCTTCGAGCTTGAATTTCGTGCAGGCGACGCCGGCGCGCCGCGCCAGCCTGGCATACTCCTTCCGCTATTTTCAGGATTACGACGAACTCATACAGTTGCCGCCCGGATTCGAGCCCACGCGCGTGGGCGTGGAAATTCGCAACGGCCGGGATCGAGACGCCGGTCACAGTTTTCGGCAGGCGTTCGTTTGGAAGGCACAGGGAATGTCGGTCGAAACAGAGGCGGGCGGCAATCCCGCCTCCAAGGGTGATGTGGATGTTCAAACGGAAACCGAGTAAGCACGCGACGATCGACACCTTGATAGGCGCCAGGACCCGGATCAACGGCGATGTCGAATTCGCCGGCGGTCTGCACGTGGACGGCCACATCAACGGGAACGTCCGCGCCGAGACCGGCTCTTTCTTGTCGGTAAGCCAGCAGGGCTGCATAGAAGGCTCGGTGACGGCCACCCACGTGCTGCTGGACGGCATCGTCAAAGGCGACGTGGAGGCGGCCGAACGGGTCGAACTGGGCCCCAAAGCGCGGGTTTTGGGCAGTGTTCGCTACAGCATCATTGAAACGGCGGTGGGCGCCCAAATCAATGGGAAGTTGATTCACCGGGTGAATTCGGCATCGGAACTTTGATCGGCCGTCGGTCGGCGGGGTAGAATGCAGCCATGAGTGTTACTTCAGAATCGATGGCAACGGCCGATTTGGCTCCCCCAGCCCCCAATGTGCTCGTTTTCACCGACGCGGCGGCAGGCAAGGTGGGCGAGCTGATCCGAGAGGAAGCGAATCCCAACCTCAAATTGCGCGTATTCGTTTCCGGCGGCGGCTGTTCCGGCTTTCAGTACGGGTTCACCTTCGATGAAAAAATCGAAGATGGCGACTTTTGCGTCGAGAACCACGGCGTGCAGCTGCTGGTCGATCCGATGAGCGCCCAGTACCTGATGGGTGCGGAAATCGACTACAAAGAGGATCTGCAAGGCGCCCAATTCGTCATTCGCAATCCCAACGCGAAAACAACCTGCGGTTGCGGGTCTTCGTTCTCAGCCTAAGAATGTTGATTTTGTAGATGAGCGGTGGACGTGCCGTGCCCGACGTGCTCGCCGCCGTCGATCTGGGCTCCAATAGTTTTCACATGGTGGTCGCGCGCTATTCGCACGGCCAGCTCGTCATCCTCGATCGCCTGCGGGAAATGGTGCGCCTGGCTGCCGGCCTCGGCGACAGCGGGCGGCTGGACGACGCGGCGACCGAGCGGGCGTTGCGCTGTCTCGAGCGGTTCGGGCAGCGGCTGCGGGCGATGCACGCCGACAGCGTCCGGGTGGTGGGGACGAACGCCCTGCGGCGCGCCAAGCGCAAGCGATGGTTTTTGGAACGCGCCCGCGCCGCACTCGGACACCCCATCGAAATCATCTCCGGGCTGGAAGAAGCACGCCTGATCTACTCGGGTGTGGTTCACACCAGTCCCATGAGCCCGGACAAGCGGCTGGTCATCGACATCGGCGGCGGATCGACCGAGGTCGTGATCGGCGAGGGCTTCAATCCCCTGCTGCTGGAAAGCCTGTCGGTGGGTTGCGTGGGCCTGAGCGCGATTTGCTTCGATGACGGGAGGATTTCGGAGAAGCGATTCGAACGCGCGCGCACCGCGGTCCGGCTCGAACTCGAACCCATACAAGAGGCCTACCGCAAGCTCGGCTGGCTGCAGGCTTTCGGCAGCTCGGGCACCGTGCGCGTCATCGGCGATGTGCTGCGGCGGCTGAATCCCGAAGCACCGCGGATCACCCTCGACAACCTGCGAGCGCTCGCCGACCGCGTGATCGCCGCAGGCCACGTCGATGAACTCGACCTGCCGGATGTCGATGCGGAGCGCTCCCCGGTGTTTCCGGCCGGGCTTGCGATCCTCCTGGAAATCGTCGAGAACTTCGGCATCGACCGGGTGCGCGTGGCCGAAGGCGCCATGCGCGAAGGCTTGCTCTACGATCTCATGGGCCGCTTCACCGACGAAGACGCGCGCGTCCGCAGCGTGCGCGCGATGGAAAAGCGCTACCACGTCGACGGCCTGCAGGCCGATCGGGTGGAAGCGACGGCGGTTTCCCTGCTCGAGCAAGTCGAGTCGGAGTGGGGATTGGAAGACCCTTTGGCGGAACTGGTGCTGCGCTGGGCGGCGCGGCTGCACGAAACCGGATTGGACATCGCCCATTCGAAATATCAACGGCACAGCGCGTACCTGCTTCAGAACGCCGACATGCCCGGCTTCCCCCGCGAGGAGCAGCAGTTGCTGTCGGCGCTGGTCGGCGGACACCGCCGGCAGCTGTCGCTCGAGTCCTTGGAAGATTTGCTGCCGCCCTGGGATCGCCACGCCGAGTTTCTGATCGTACTGCTGCGGCTGGCGGTGCTGCTGCATCGGGGACGCAGCCCGCAGCCGTTGCCCGAAGTGCAATTGAGCGGCAAGGGCCGCACGGTCAACCTGGAGTTGCCGCAAGGCTGGATGAAGGAACATCCGCTCACGCTCGAGGATCTCGCCCAGGAGCGGATCTATTTGAAAGAGGCGGGCTTCAGGCTCAATATCGGCTGACGCCGTCAGATGTCGGTGAGCGGCACTCGTTCATCGTACAGGCTCAGCAATCGCGTCTGTGCGCAAACCCCGCCGGCCGACTCGGCCCTCGTATAGCCGCCTTCGGAATTCAACACCCAGGCCTGGGAGTCGTCCGCCAGATATAATTTCAAATCCTCGGCCACCCGCGACTGAAGTTCGGGCGCCTCTACGGGGAACGCGACCTCGATGCGGCGGAACAGATTCCTGTCCATCCAATCGGCGCTGCCGCAATAGACCTCGCGCTCGCCGGCATTCTCGAAATAATAGACGCGGGAATGCTCCAGAAAGCGGCCGACGATGGATCGCACGTTGATGCGCTCGGAGACTCCGGGCACGCCCGGACGCAGGCAACAGACGCCGCGCACGATGAGATCGATGTCCACGCCGGCACGCGAAGCGCGGTACAGCGCCTGGATGATGGTCGGCTCGGTGAGTGCGTTGAGTTTGGCGATGATGCGGGCCGGCCTGCCCGCACTCGCGTGAGCGCTTTCCCGCTCGATCTTCGCCAGCAGTGCTTGATGCAGGGTGAACGGCGCGTGCAGCAGCTTGCGAAGGCGTGGAACGCGCGTCAGGCCGGTGAGCTGCAGGAAAATTTCGTGGATGTCCTCGCCGATCGATTCGTCGGCGGTCATCAATCCGTAGTCGGTGTACAGCCGGGCGGTTTTAGCGTGGTAGTTGCCGGTGCCCATATGGCAATAGCGCCGCAGGCCTTTTTCTTCGCGTCTCACCACCATCACGAGCTTTGCGTGCGTCTTGAAGCCGAACACGCCGTACATGACGTGGGCGCCGGCTTCCTGAAGCTTGGTCGCGAGTTCGATATTCGCTTCTTCATCGAAACGGGCGCGCAGTTCGATGATGACGGTCACGTCCTTGCCTGCCTGGGCGGCTTCGGCAAGCGCGCTGACGATGGTGGAATCGCTGCCGGCGCGATAGAGGGTCTGCTTGATGGCGAGGACCAGCGGGTCGCTGGCCGCCTGCTTGATGAAATCCGCGACCGGACCGAATCCCTGGAACGGGTGGTGCAGTAGCACATCCCCGGCCCGCAGCGTCGCGAACAGGTCATTGCCCATGCGCAGGCGTTCAGGAATGCTGGGGGCGAAAGCCATGTACTTGAGTTCGGTGCGGTCGACCAGGTCGTACACCGCCATCAAGCGATTCAAGTTTACCTGCCCGGACACTTTATAGAGGTCGTCGCCCGTGAGGCCGAATTGCGCCAGCAGGAAACTCAGGATTTCGTCCGGACAGTCGTGGGCGGTCTCGAGCCGCACGGCGTCGCCGAATCGGCGCGAGGCGAGTTCGCCCTCCACCGCGCGCAGCAGGTCGTCGACTTCTTCCTGCTCGACGAACAGGTCGCTGTTGCGGGTGACCCGAAACTGGTAGCAACCGCGCACCAGCATGCCCGCGAACAGCTTGGAGACGAACGCCTCGACGATGGTGCCCAGGAATACGAAGTTGCGGCTGCCGAGCTCATCGGGCAAGCGGATGATGCGCGGGAGGGAGCGCGGCGCCTGGACCACGGCGAGTCCGCTGTTGCGCCCAAACCCATCTTCGCCTTCGACCACGACCGCGAAATTCAGGCTCTTGTTGAGTATTTTCGGAAAAGGCCGCGCCGGGTCCAGGGCGAGCGGACTCAAGACCGGCTCCACTTCCCGGCTGAAATAGTCGGCAAGCCATATGGCCTGAGCCTCGGTCCACATTTCCGGCGAAACGAATACCACGCCGCTCGAGCTGAGTTCCGGCATCAGCACGTCGTTCAGCAACTGGTATTGCTCGTCGACCAGCCGCACGGCGCGGTTGCGAATCGCCTTCAACTGCTCGTTGACCGGCAGTCCGTCCGGACCGCCTTGCACCGCGCCGGCCTCCAGCAGTTCCTTGAGACTCGCGACGCGGATCTCGAAGAACTCGTCGAGATTGGCGCAGGAGATGCAGAGGAAGCGGACTCGTTCGAGCAGCGGTATGCGGCTGTCTTTGGCCTGTTCCAGCACCCGCTGGTTGAACTCCAAGAACGAGAGTTCGCGGTTGATGTACAACTGCGGTGCCGCCAGGTCGGTGTCGTTCATTGGCCTTTAGTTTGGCGTTGGGCGCGTGACGGTTTCATGACAAGCCGGGAGCTTAAGCCATACGCACTCAGGCGTACCGATAAACACCGCCCAAGATTCGCGCACCGGACGCTCCGGTGACGCTGCCGGCGCTCGATGTCAAGCCTTCCAGCGTGCGCCGCGCGAACCAGGCGAAGGCGACGGCTTCGACGTAGTCCGGGTCCAAGCCGAGCGCCGCGGTGGTGGCGACGGGGTTAGGGGCCACCCGCCGCGCGATCGCCGCCAGCAGGCCGGCATTGTGCGCGCCCCCGCCGCAGGCAAAAAGGGCAGCTCCCGGGGCGTAGTCGGCTACCGCCGCAGCCACCGTGTCGGCGGTCAATTGCTGCAAGGTGGCTTGCACGTCTTGCGGGCGGCGTGAAACGAGCCCGAGCTTGCCGGTGAGCCACGGCATGTTGAACAGCTCCCGGCCGGTGCTCTTGGGCGGACTCAGCTTCAAGTACGGCTCGTCCAAGAGGTGTTGGAGCAGCGAGTCGTCGCAGGTGCCGGTCGCCGCCCAGGCGCCGCCGGCGTCGAAATCCGCGTGCTGATGCAAGGAGATCCAGGCGTCGAGCAAACGGTTGGCGGGACCTGTGTCGAAACCGGTGACCGGCGCGTCGCGCCGCAAAATCGTCACATTGGCAATCCCGCCCAAATTCACGATGACGCGGTCTTCGCCTTCGCTGCGAAACACTTGATCGTGGAAAACCGGAAGCAGCGGAGCGCCTTGGCCGCCGGCCGCCACGTCGCGCCGGCGGAAGTCGGCCACCACCGTGATTCCCGTCATCTCGGCAAGAGTGTTCGGATCGCCGATCTGCCATGTGAACGGAGGAGTCAGATCGGGCCGGTGGCGCAGCGTCTGGCCGTGGCTGCCGATGGCCGAGACGCGTCCCGGGCTGACGCCGGCCTTGCGCAGCAGGGCGAGCGCTGCCAGCGCGAATCCGCGGGCCAGTTCGACATCGATTTGGCCGATTTCATCGAGCGCAACGCCCGTGGGTGAATCGAGGACCGCGGCGACGCGACGCTTCAGAGCGGCATCGAAGGGTGTGGCGCTGGTCGCGACCACCCGCAGCGGAGACGAATCGCAATCGATCAGTGCCGCATCGATGGCGTCCATGCTGGTTCCAGACATCAGTCCGAGATAAAGCCCCATGAAGCGGTATCAGCGATCGGCGGCGGCGGTCATGGGTGCAGGTTGCCGCGGCGTCAAATCGCCCAGCAGCGGAGTGCTTTGGTCGCGGAATTTTTGAAGCGCTTGCGCGCGCAGAGGTTCGGCGCCCGGCAACTGCACCGTCTGCGGGTTCTTGTGAACGCCGTCGACCAGGTATTCGTAGTGCAGATGCGGCCCCGTCGCCAACCCGGTCATTCCCACATAGCCGATGACATCCCCTTGCTGCACATGGGTACCGACGCGAATGTGCCTGGCGAACCGCGACATATGCCCATACAGGGTCGACACGCTGTTGGTATGAGCGAGCACCACGGCATTGCCGTAGCCGCCGCGCTCTCCGGCAAAACTGACGCGGCCGTCGCCCGCGGCATGCACGGGCGTGCCGGTAGGGGCCGCGTAGTCGGTGCCCATGTGGCCGCGGATCCGATTCAAGATCGGGTGCAACCGGTGGGGGTTGAACACCGAACTGACACGGGTGAATTCGACCGGCGCCCGCAGAAACGCCTTGCGCATGGGCAGGCCTTCGGGAGTGTAATAAGCCACGGCCCCCGTATCCGCCACGAAGCGCACCGCGCGGTACACCTTGCCGCTATTGACGAACTCGGCGGCCAGCACCTCGCCGTCGCGGACATATTTTCCGTCCTGGTAGATCTGTTCGTACACCGCGGTGAATCGATCGCCTTCGCGGATGTCGAGCACGAAGTCGATGTCCCAAGCGAATACATTGGCGAGCTTCAGGGCCACGATGTCGGAGATTTGCGCCGCTTCCGCCGCTTGAAACAGCGAGGAATCGATGGTTGCGGAGGCGGTGCGAATCCGGGTTTCGACCGGATTGTCGATCATCTTCGCCGCGAAGCCATCGTCCTCGCGCACGACCTTGAGGGTTTGGGTCTCGCTCACCTTGCGGGTCAGTTCCTTGATCTCCCCGTCGCTGTGCGTGAGCCTGATGGCATCGCCCGGCTTGAGGAAGTCCAGACTCTGCCGGATGCCCGGCAGCTGGCGGATCTCGGCCAGATCGGCGGTATCGAGCGCCATGCGGCGAAAAATGGCATCCAGCGTATCGTTCCTGCCGACGACCACTTCGATGGTCGACGCGACATTGGCCTGTTGCGCGATGGTGGGAGCCGGAGGCTGCGCAGCGGCCGCAGCGGCCGCAGCAGCCGCAACGGCTGCAGCTGCCGTAACGGGCGCAGCCTGCGCCACGGGCCCCCGAGCGGTGGCCGGATAGATCAAAGGGGCCGGCGCCATTGCCACGGATGCCGGGGTGTCTCGCGCGGCATGCCACAGGATCAACGCGGCGCTCAGCGCGGCTGCATAGGGCGCCAGCAACGCCATCAATTGCTTGAAGCGCCTCGATATTCTCGAGACCGGAAAATTGTCACGGGGCAAGAGCGTTACCTGGCATTCGGCGAAACGGCGGTCTAGGCTAGCCGCGCGCCTCTGCGCGGTCAATCGAAAGCAGCAGCGAAAAACGCATCGAGACGCTCAATGCGCCAAGGACAGCAGTTTGGCGATCTCGCCGGCCGGCAGCGGCCGGGTGAACAGATACCCCTGCGCCTCGTCGCAGCCGAGCGCATGCAGCTGGGCCGCCTGTTCCTCGGTTTCCACGCCCTCGGCAACCACATAAATGCGCAGGGCCCTCGCGAGATTGACGATGGCCGACACGATGGCCATGTGCTCGGCGCTGATCGTCATGCCGGCGACGAACGCGCGGTCGATCTTCAGGGCATCGAGCGGCAAATGCGCGATCTGGCTCAATCCCGAGTATCCGGTGCCGAAGTCGTCCATGAACACCTGGACGCCTGCTTCCCTCAGGCGCTGGAGCTTTTGCACGTTGGCCCCGGCGTTCTGGGCAACCATGCTTTCGGTGATCTCCACGTCGATGCCGGCCGTACGGCCGGCAGCCGACCCGAGCGCTCCGAGCACCGCGGCAACGAAGGTGGTTTGCCGCAGTTGAACTTCGGATACGTTCACGGCCACGCGCGGCACATCGAGGCCGAGCGATCTCCAGAGGCGCGCGTCGGCGACCGCTTGCTCGATCACCCAAAGGCCGATCTCCACGATCAGGCCGGATTCCTCGAGCAGCGGCACGAAATCCGAGGGCGGCACCAAACCGAATTCCGGATCGTTCCAGCGAAGCAGAGCCTCGAGGCCGCGGATGCGGCGGGTGGTCAGATCCACCTTGGTCTGATAATGCAGAACGAACTCTTTTTGCAACACGGCCTTGCGCAGGCGGCTTTCCAGGCGCAGGCGCTGGGCGACCCGTGCATTCATTTCCGGCGAGTAGAAAAGATACGGCTCGGCCGCGTCCTTGGCCCGCTTCAGCGCCGCCTCGGCGTTCGCAAACAGGCTCTCGGCGGTGTCTGCGTCGGCCGGATACAAGGCGATTCCGACCTTCACCGTGGTACGCAGTTCGATCTCGTCGATGATGAGCGGTTCGGCAAAGGAATCGACGATCCAGTTGTCGATCCAGCGGGCCATGGAGGTTGCCGGAAGGTTGGGTACCACGACCGCGAACCGATCGCCGCCAAGCCGTGCAGGAGTGGCGGACTCACTGACCGTGCGCTGCAGCCTGCCCGCCAGTTCCTTGAGAACCTGATCGCCGGCGTAGCGACCGAGAGTGTCGTTGATTCTCTTGAAGCGCTGCAGGTCGATGATCATGACGGCGAACTGCCGCCGTTCGGCGCGCGCAGAGTGCAGCCCTTGGGCCAGGCGGTCGAAGAACAATTGGCGGTTGGCGAGGCCCGTCAGGGTGTCGTAGTAGGAAACGTAGGTGAGCTTTTCCTGCTTGTCGATGTAGTCGAGCGCGAAGGAGATGTCGCCCGCGAGATCCTTGAGCAGCTTCAGCTCCTCATAGTCGAAAAAGCCGGTCTCCGCCGCATACAGCACCAGGACGCCGACGGCGCGGTCCTCGACCATCAGCGGCATCGCCATTTGCGATCGAAAGCCGAGGGCGAGCGCCTCCGTCTTCAGGAACGGATCCTCGGCCGCTTCGATGTCGTTCACCACCATCATTTTCTTCTGATGAAGCGCCCGGCCCACGGGCCCCGGATCTTCTTCGCGGTTCGCAAGCATCGAGGCAGCGTCGTCCAGATACCCCTGTTCGAAGCCGTCCCAGACCAGAGGGATCGCCTTTCTCGCACCGTGCTCCACCAGTCCGATCCAGGCCATCCGGAATCCGCCTTGCTGCACGGCGATCCGGCAAGTTTCGCTCAGCAACTCGCGCCGCTCGCGGACGCGCACGATGGTGGAGTTGATGCCGCTCAGCACCGCTTGAATGCGGCTCAAGCGCGCAATCCGCTCCTGCTGCAGCCGTTGCTGGGTGATATCGCGCGCGACGCCGCGATAGCCCATCACGTTGCCGGCGGCATCGAGCAGCGGCAGCGCGTTGCTGTCGAGCCAGCGGATTCCGCCCTTGACATGCTGCATATGCAGCACCAAATCGCGCCAGCCGCGCTTTTGCGCCATTCCACGCCGCAATACTCCGGTCATGGTTTGCCGCGTGGCCTGGGATACGATGTCGAGGCAATTTCTGCCGATCAGCTGATCCGGCTGGTAACCGAGAATCGCCCCCACTGCGGGGCTGCAGAAAGTATAGAGGCCCTCGGCATCGATTTCCCAGATCCATTCCTGCGTTGCCTCGGCGATGGAACGAAACCTCTCCTCGCTGGCGCGAAGAGCCCGCTCCGCCTGCATGCGATCGGTGATGTCCTGAATCTGGTAGATGAAGTAATGCGGTTCGCCGGATTGCAGCCATATCAAGGAGCCGCTCAACTGCGTCCACACCACGCACCCGTCCTTGCGGACATAGCGCTTGTTGGCCTGATAGGTATCGATCGTCCTTGCCAGCATCCGGCGAACCTGGGCGGCATCGGCGTCGCGGTCGTCCGGATAGGTGATCGACTGAACGTCGGTGGCAAGCAGCTCGCTTTCGCTGTAGCCGACGATGTCGCACAGGGCGGGATTGACCGCGAGCCAGCGGCCATCCGGTGCAACCAGCGCCGTACCGACGGATGAAAAATGCATGGCAAAGCGAAAGCGCTCTTCGCTCTCTTCGAGCTCGCGTTGCGCCCAGCGCCTGGCGTCGCGGTCGTCGACGTCGCGCAGCGCGCGCTCGATTGCCGGCACCAGCCGCGCGCGGTTCTCCTTGAGAACGTAATCCACCGCGCCCTGTTTCAACGCCTGGATGGCACGCTCCTCTCCGATGGTGCCGGAGACGAAGATGAAGGGCGTATCGGGGCTGCGCGATCCGGCGATCCGCAGCGCTTCCGTGCCGTCGAAACCCGGCAGCGTGTAGTCCGAAAGGATGAGATCCGGAGCAAAGGACGCGAGCGCGTCCTGGTATTCGGCGCCGGTTTCGACGCGGCGTCCAGCCACCGACAGGCCGCCCATGCGCATTTCCCGCAGCAGCAATTCCGCGTCCTCGACGCGGTCTTCGACCAAGAGCACTTTGATTTGGCGGCGGGTGTTCACTGGGTGATTCGCGGCTGCGGATTCGCTAGTTCGGAATGCGGTTCATGACCGCCCAGTAGAGGCCGATCTGGCCGATGATGTCGGTGAACGCCGAGAACTCCACCGGTTTGACCAGGTAGCTGTTCACGCCCAGCTTGTAGCTGTTCACGACGTCCTGCTCTTCCGCGGACGACGTCAGGACCACCACCGGAATCATCTTGACCGCTTCGTCCGATTTCAGGCGCCGCAGCACGTCGATTCCGCCCAGCCTCGGCATCTTGAGGTCGAGCAGAATGAGTCGCGGCTGTCCGCCGCGGCGCTGGCTGAAAGCGCCTTCGCGGAACACGAATTCGAGAGCCTCCACTCCGTCGCGCAGGCGCACCACCTGGTTGATCACATTGCTCTTGCGCAGCGCGCGGACGATGAGCTCCGCGTCCGCATCGCTGTCTTCGACGAGCAGGATCTCTACGGCTTCAAAGTCATCCATCGTGTTCTCCCTGGGGCAACGCAAACGAAAAAACCGCGCCTCGATCCACCTCGCCCTCCGCCCAGACCCGCCCGCCGTGCCGGGCCACCACGCGCTGGACGATGGCGAGCCCCACCCCCGTGCCGCTGAACTCATCGGTCCGATGCAAACGCTGGAACACGCCGAAAAGCTTATCGGCGTACTGCATGTCGAAGCCGACGCCGTTGTCGCGCACGGAATAATGGTTCTCCGAGCCGACCTCGCGGCCGCTGACCTCGATGATCGGACGCGCCGCCTTGCCGCTGTATTTGACCGCGTTCGAAATGAGATTCGTCCACACCTGGCGCAGCAAACCCCGGTCTCCCCGGATGGGCGGCAGCGGACCCACCTCGATCTGCGGCGACGGCGCGGCTTTGTCGCGCGCTGCCAACGATTCGGTGCGCAAGACCTCGTCGACCACTTCACGCACCAGGGCATCGACGTTCACGTCGCTGCGTGCGACCGGCTGGCGTCCCAATCGCGAAAACGCCAGCAAGTCGTCGATGAGAGCGCCCATTCGCCGGCTGTTTTCCCGGATCACGGAGAGAAAGCGATGTCCTTCGGCATCGAGCTGCTCCTTATAGTCTTCTTCCAGCATCAAGGCGAAGCCGTCGATGGCGCGCAGCGGCGCGCGCAGATCGTGGGACACGGAGTAGCTGAAGCTTTCCAGTTCCTTGTTGGTCGCTTCGAGCTGCGCGGCCTTGGACTGAAGCTCGGCGTTCAATTCGCGGATCGCCCGTTCGGCCTGCTTGCGCTCGGTGATGTCCTCCGAGATTCCCAACAGGAATTCCGGCGTTCCGTGTTCATCCAGAATCGGCAGCTTCATGGTGTGCAACGTGCGTTCGCCGAGCAGACGCGAATGGATCGATTGTTCCGGAATGTCGACCAGCCGGCCGGCCGCGAGTACTTCGCGGTCCTTCGCCAGGATGAAGTCCGCTTGTTCCGCGGGCAGGAAGTCCCGGTCGAGTTTTCCGATCACGTCCTGCCCGGAGAGGCCCAGCAGATTCAAAGTCGCACGGTTCTGGCGGACGTAGCGAAGCGAGCGCGCATCCTTGAGGAATATCATGACGGGCAGATTCTCGATCAAGGAGTCGAGGAACCGGTTGGCCGCCTTCAACTCCGCTTCGGCGCGCTTCACCTCGGTGATGTCGCGCGCCACCGCCAATAACCGCTCAGGGCGGCCGGCGGTATCGAGGATGGGCATCACGATGACGTCCCACCATTTCGCGGTGCCGGCCTCCGTCCGCGAGGCCGCTTGAAAGCGTCCTGCCCGGCCGTCCAGGGCGGCGGCCACCGCACTTCGTGCCGACGCTCGATCGTCGCCGTTCCAAAGCGCAAACCAGTCGGTATTTGCGATGGCCGCCGCGTCGTTTATTTCCATCAGCCGAAGACCTTGCGGGGTCATTTCGCCGATGCGCGCGTCGGTGGTCAAAATCGCCAGGCAGTCCGGGGAACTATCGATGATGCTGCGGTTGTAGCGGTCTCCGGCGCGCAACGCATCTTCGGCGTCGCGCCGGGCGAGCATTTCGCGCCGCACGCCGCGGAACAGCGCGATACAAACCGCCGATGCAATGGCGAGGGTGATGAGCAGTGAAATCAACGTGGTTTGCCGGACGCGGGCAGCCGCCTGCTGGCGTCCCGCCAGCAGCTTCACTTCGGCGGCATCCATTCGATCGGCGACGGCGCGCACGTCCTTGGCGTCATTTCCCTCCCGCCCGACGGTGAGCACTGCCCTGGCCGCCGGCAAGCCGTATGTCCGGTAGGCCGCGAGAGTGCCGGCCAGCTCTTCGAGGCGGGTGTCCACGACGGCGCGCAGCTCGGACCAGCTCTGACTCTGCGCCGGATTGTCGCTCGTCAGCCGGCCCAGTTCAGCCAGGTGGCCTCTCACCGCGCCGACGAGGCGCGCGTACTCTTCGAGCATGGGCTGCTGGGCCGCAAGCAGATAGTCGCGCTGCGCGAGTTCGGCTCCGGCCAGCGATCCGGACAGATCGGCGAGAGTGGCACGCACTTCCTGCGTGTGCGCGACCCACTCTATCGAGTCCGCGTATTCGACACTGGTGCGGTAGGTATAACCGCCGCCGAACAACAGCAGCGACATCGCGACCAGAAAGGCGGCCAATATCTTGGTCTCTACCGCCGTCGCCGCCGCGGTTCCGTAGCGGCGGCCGGTGTCCGGTCCGCGCGTGGCGAAGAGAGCGCCTGCGCCGAGAAACACGAAACCGATCGCAGTGTTGAGCGCCACGGGCGGGAGCCATTGATCCGTGATCAGTTCCCTGGCGCGCCACAGATATCCGAGGAGGGAAACCATACCGACGATGAGGCCGACCGCGGCCGTGGATTGAATCGCGCGACGCGAGAATCGGGTCGGTATCGCGGCCAATGAAAAGCCGATGGAGACGAACGCCAATCCCGAGAACGGCGACATGCGGCCGTGAAACGCTTCGTAAGCGCCGGCCGTGTCCTTGAAGAAGTATTCGTCGATTCCCAATTGCCAGGCGAAAAAATATTCCGCGAGCGACGCCAAGCCGACCGCACATGCCGCCAGGGCGAAGCCTTGCGCCAATCGCTCGAGCCCCGCCGATGACCGATCGGCAAGGATCAGCAGGGCCGATCCGCACAAGATCATTGCGATGGCGGTGTTCGCCTTCATTGCGACGGAAGAGGGCATCACACTGGTGAGTGCCGGGAAGTGCAATACCCATCCGGCGAGGGCGATCAGCCCGATGAGGGTCGTAGCCGCGCCTGCCAATCGGGCTGGTGCGGCGCGAGGCCCCAAACTTAACCCATTGTAAGGCATGGTGTATGCGTCCGTTCCCCGTATGGTATCGGCTTTCAGCAGGCTAGCTGAAGAAGTTACCGCAGTGCGATACCCGGTGACGATCAGACGTGGCTTCTAGATCGCTGCATAGCGGAAAATACCCCCGAACAATGAGCGGGTAAACCCCTCATTTATACCAGTGGAATGCCCGTGCCGGGATCAGGCGGCGGCACTCACTGCGGACATCGCGCGATCTACGTGTCGGCGCGCTCGCTTCCCCGTCGCCCCGCAATCATTGCCGGTGTCCCATAGATACTGCGACTGCGCTCACATTTTGGCATTTTTCCGACTTTCTCTTACTTGCGAGCGCAATGGCGAGGAGAGCAGTGTGCGCCGGTTGGACGCAGGACGGAGAAACCGTGGCAAAGACTTTGTGCATCGATATGAAGACGCTGGGCAGTGCGGCCGCCGAGGAGGCGATGGCCTTGAAATACAGCGGGAAACGACGGCTGCATCGCACCGAAGAATTCAAGGGAACCGCAAACGGAGTTTCCAACACATGACGTCGACATTGCAGCTCGTGGTGGTGGAAGACAGTGCCGCGGACGCAGAACTCTTGAAGAGAAGTCTGTCGAAGGCCGGGTTGGACGTGGCCATTCGCCGCGTGGAGACGGAGACCGATTTCGTGCGGGCATTGAGCGAGGTGAAGCCTGACCTCATCATCTCGGATTTCTCGCTGCCGATGTTCGACGGACTGAAAGCCCTCGAGGTCGCCGTGGTGCGGGCGCCCGACACGCCTTTCATATTCGTGTCCGGAACGATCGGCGAAGAACGCGCCATCGATGCCATGCGCCGCGGCGCCACCGACTATGTGCTGAAGAGCAACTTGTCGCGTCTGCCGAGCGCCCTGCAGCGGGCGCTGCGCGAGGTGGCGCTCAAGGCCGAGAAGGCCAGGTCCGAGCAGCAGCGCTGCGATCAGGAAATGCGCCTGCAGCGCCTCACGCGGATTTATCGCATGCTGAGCAGCACGAGCTCCGCGATCCTGCGCCTGCGCAATCGGATCGAGCTGTTCGACGAAGTGTGCCGCATCGCCGTGCAGCAGGGCGGCTACGACCGGGTGGTCATCAGCCTGGTCGACGCGGGCGAGAAGATACTTCGGCCGCACGCGTGGGCGGGCATGGATTCCGCAGCCCTGCGCGCCGCCGAATGCGTCGATCTCGATTCCGGAGCGCAGGCCGCCGGCATGGCGGAACAGGCGATCCGCTCCGCATCGCCGTCCATCCACAACGATCTGGCGCACGAGCAGCAGGCGCTCCCGCAGCTCGAACTGCTGATGGCGCACGGCTATCGGGCGATTGCCGCACTACCGTTGCTGATCGACGGCACCGCAATAGGCGCCATCTCATTGTTCAACAATCAGCCGGACGTATTCGACGCGGCGGAAGTGGACGTACTGCGGGAGTTGACGGCCAACCTGGCCTTCGCGCTCCAGTATCTCGAGAAGGACGAAGCCGTTCACTTTCTGTCGTATTTCGACAGCCTGACGGGGCTCGCCAAGCGACCGCTGTTCTGTCAGCGCCTGGCGCAGCTCATGGGTTCCGGCGCGGCGGACGGCGGGGCCATCTCGGTGGTGGTGTTCGACGTGCAGAAACTGGGTGCCATCAACGATTCGCTCGGCCGCTATGTGGGCGACAGGCTCATCGAGGAAATTGCGGCGCGGTTGAAGGAGATTTACAAGGAATCGGAAAGCGCGGCCTACTTCGGCGGCGGAACCTTCGCTTTGATGCTGCCGAGCGTCGACAACCCTGCCGATACGGGCCGGTTTCTGCAGAGCGCGGCGGCTCAGGTTTTCGTCCAGCCGTTCGTCATCGACGGGCATGAAGTGCGCCCCGCGATCCGTTCCGGGGTTGCCTTCTATCCGCACGACGCCGATACGGCCGATGCGCTGGTGCAAAGAGCCGAGGCGGCCCTGAAGGCGGCGCGAGAAGACAATGAAAAGTACATGTTGTATGGCCTGGTGACGGAGCGCCCGACATCGCGCAGCTGGGCGCTCGAGGCCCGGCTGGGCGGCGCCTTGGATCGCAACGAGTTCCGGCTCCACTATCAGCCGAAGGTGGATATCGGCAGCGGCCGCATCATGGGTCTCGAAGCACTGCTGCGCTGGCATGACGCCGCGGATGGGCTGGTGCCCCCCGCCGTTTTCATTCCCTTGCTCGAGCGCTCCGGCGCCATCGTCGATGTGGGCGAGTGGGTGCTGCTGCAGGCCGTACGCGACATCCGGATTTGGACCGCCGCCGGCCTCAGTGCCTTTCGAGTCGCCGTGAACGTCTCGCCGTTGCAGCTACGGCGGCGCGATTTCGTGGAGCGGCTGCTGGCAAGCGCCGAACCCGCCGGCAACCGGGGATGCGGAGTCGACATAGAAATCACCGAGAGCATGCTGATGCACGATTTGGAGCTTTCCATCCGCAAACTGGCGCGCCTGCGCGAGGCCGGCATCGGCGTCGCGATCGACGATTTCGGCACGGGCTACTCCTCGCTGCGGCTGCTCGCCCGGCTTCCCGTCGATACGCTGAAAGTCGACCGCTCGTTCGTGCAGGGCATCGCGGACACGCCGAACGTCATGACATTGGTATCGACGGTCGTTTCGCTGGCGCGAGCCTTCGGCATGAAGACCGTTGCGGAAGGGGTCGAGACCCCCGAACAGCTCGGCATCCTGCGTGCCATGCAGTGCGACCAGGCGCAGGGCTATCTCTTCGGCCGTCCGACGCCGGCGGCGGAGGTGCCTGCGGCGTTCGCGCGCCTTGCCGGCAAAAGCGTTTAGGCGGGCGCAGATCGGACAAACCCGCGCACGCATCGGCGGGGCGCGGCACGGCGGGCGGCGGCCGCGGCGGCGCGCGGCTCAGCTTTGACGAATCAGAGCGTGGCGCTTTTTCCCCACGCTGAGGCGTGCAGTCCCGCTTTGGCCCAGATCCGCGCCGGTGACGCCGGCATGCGCGTCAGTCACGACTTGGTCATTGAGCCGTACACCCCCCTGGGCGATCAACCGGCGAGCCTCCCCTTTGGAGCCGGCCATCCCAAGCGCAACGGCGATATCGACGATGAGTACCGGTGCGCCGCCGCTCAGGGAAAAGGTCGGCAGCCCCTCCGCGGCAGACCCGGCGAAGGCGTGCGCCGCCGTCTCCGCCACCTCGCGGGCCGCATCCTCCCCATGGCACAACCGCGTCGCCTCGGTGGCCAGCACTTGTTTGGCGGCATTGATCTCGGCGCCCTCGAGTTTCTCGAGCCGGCCGATCTCATCGAGCGGCAAATCCGTAAACATGCGCAGGAACCGGCCAACGTCGCCGTCCTCGGTATTGCGCCAAAACTGCCAATAGTCGTACGGCGGGAGGCGCTTGGCGTTCAACCACACGGCGCCGCTCGCGGTCTTGCCCATTTTCGCGCCGGAAGAGGTGGTAATGAGGGGTGAGGTCAAGCCGAACAGCTGAGCCTCGCTCATGCGCCTGCCGAGCTCCACCCCTTGCACGATATTGCCCCACTGATCGGATCCGCCGAGCTGCAGGATGCAGCCATATCGCTTGAACAGCTCCACGAAGTCGTAGCTCTGCATGACCATGTAGTTGAATTCGAGAAAGGTCAGCGGTTGTTCGCGCTCCAAACGCAGCTTCACGCTGTCCATGGTCAGCATCCGATTGATGGTGAAATGCCGGCCGATATCGCGCAGAAAAGGGATGTATTGCAGTTCGCCGAGCCAATCATCGTTGTTCGCCATGATCGCGCCCGTGGGGCCGCCGTCAAAGCTCAAGTAGCGGGCGAATATCTCGCGGATTCCGGCGATATTGGCCTGGATCTGCTCCTCCGTGAGCAGCCTGCGCGTTTCATCCCGCCCCGAGGGGTCGCCGATCTTCGTCGTGCCGCCGCCCATCAGCACGACGGGCCGGTGGCCGGCTTGCTGCAGGCGGCGCAGCATCATTATCTGCACGAGGCTGCCGATGTGCAGGCTGTCGGCCGTCGCATCGAAACCGATGTAGGCGGATATGACGCCGGCAGTTGCCCGGGCATCCAGGGCCGCAGCATCCGTTATCTGGTGGATGTAGCCGCGCTCACTGAGCGAGCGCAGAAAATCAGACTTGAATTGATCCATGGAAACTAAGACCTTTCTGAACATCGACGATTTGCGTTCCAACGCCCTGTCGCCTAAGAGCAACGGGCATGAAAACGCTGTTTTGCGGTGCATTTTGCACTGGATTGAGGCCAACCGCTGGCAATGATGGCCCGGCG
>Ga0182030_10004053_pt1 | contig 31241 bp, 22 predicted proteins | sample 812S3MmetaG_FD_121299 | JGI IMG/M metagenome (GOLD analysis project Ga0182030, IMG submission 121299) | Permafrost microbial communities from Stordalen Mire, Sweden - 812S3M metaG (Illumina Assembly) | ecosystem: Environmental > Terrestrial > Soil > Wetlands > Permafrost | place: Sweden...
GGTATTGTGTTTTGAGTAGAATGGGGCTCTTTTTTACGGTGGCTTGGGAACCCGCGGGGCCGCCGCGGCGGTAACGGGATTGAGGGGGGGGGGGGAATGACGGGGGTCGAGTGTCGGGGCATGGGCTGGAGTTCATGGTCAAAAGCCTTTCAACTTCGCTCCGGTGGGCTTGCGGACGGCGCCGGGCAGCTTCTGCGCGCATGAAAAGAAAGATTGTCCAAGTCAAAGGTTGAAAACCTTGGCAAAGCCCTATATCGTTGACCCATTGCGGGAGTTGGCGGCTCCGGGGCTTCCGGCGACGCACCCCCCGATTTGTACGAGTATGTTTCATTCACTGGCATTCAATCTCACTCAATAGGGAAGCAGGAGATCGGCATATGGAGAACAAGCCGGCACAAAACATTCAGGACACCTTCCTGAACACGGTTCGCAAGGACAAAACCCCCATTACGATTTATCTGGTCAGCGGCGTCAAGCTTACCGGAAAGATCCGGTCCTTCGACAAGTATTCCGTGCTTTTGGAAAATAACAGCCAGGAGCAGTTGATCTTCAAACACGCCATCTCGACCGTGGTCAGCAACCGGGCGGTGCTTCATAGCGAACACCGCCTGGGGGCAACGTCCATCAGCTCCGGTTCGGGACCGATGGCAGCTTCGTCTGCCGCGGCCGGGGAGCAGCAATAGCCGGTCGGGAGCGGTCTCGGCTGCCCCAGGACGAGAGCAGAACCGGCGGCCCCGGGCCTGGCCCCGAGACTGGCTCAGGGACTAGCTCCGAGACTAGCTCTGGGACCGACTCAGGGATTGGCCCCGGGATGGGCCACGGAGCCCCGGAGACAGGCCGCGATCGCTCGCGTGGAGGCCGCTCGGGCGGAGACCGCGGAGACCTGGAGCGGGCGGTTCTGGTGGGTGTGGACCTTGGGGGGCGCCCCCGCGGGAAGCGCACGGCGCAGGCAGGCGCGCGGCAATCGGCGGAGCTCGCCGAACCGGACGCCCTCGACGAGCGCGCGCCGGAGGCTTTCAACCCGCCAGGCGGCGGCGTTTCCCCGGCCAGAGATTTTCAGGCGCGGCCTTCAACGGAACTGGACGCGGATGAATCGCTCGCCGAGTTTCGCGAGCTGGTCGCGAGCGCCGGCGGCGAGGTGGCCGCCGAGCTCTTGCAGCGTCGCGCACACCCCGACCCGGCTACGCTGATTGGCGCTGGCAAGGTGGAAGAGATTGCCGGAGTCGCCGCCTCGGTTGGGGCCGATCTGGTGCTCTTCGACCACGATCTGACGCCCACCCAGCTGCGCAACCTGGAGGCCGCGCTGCCCTGCCGGGTTCTGGACCGGACGCAATTGATTTTGGACATTTTTGCCCGCCACGCGCGGACCCGCGAAGGGCAATTGCAGGTGGAGTTGGCGCAGCTTGAGTACATGCTTCCGCGGCTGGCCGGCAAGGGCAGGGCGATGTCGCAGCTGGGCGGCGGCATCGGCACCCGCGGACCGGGCGAAACCAAACTCGAAACCGATCGCCGCCAGATCAAGCGGCGCATCGATCAGCTCAAACTCGATCTGGAGGCGGTGCGCCGGGTGCGCAAGCAGCAGCGCCAGCGCCGCGAGTCGGTTCCGGTTCCCACGGTGGCCCTGGTGGGCTATACCAACGCCGGCAAAAGCACGCTTTTCAACCAGCTGACCGGCGCGCAGATGCTCCAGTCGCCGCGCATGTTCGCGACGTTGGATCCCAAGCTGCGCGCTCTCACGCTGCCCAGCCGGCGCAAGGTGCTGCTGTCGGACACGGTGGGCTTCATCCGCAACCTGCCGCACACGCTGGTGACCAGCTTCCGCGCCACGCTGGAAGAGGTGGCCCAGGCCGAGGTGCTGCTGCACATCCGCGACGCCGCTTCGAGTTACGGCGAGGAACAGAAGTCGCAGGTGGAAAAGGTTCTGGGCGAGCTGGATTCGCTCGGCAAGCCCCGCATCGAGGTGCTGAACAAGATCGACCTGCTGGGCGCGCACGAGCGCGAGGGGCTGCTGGAGCGTTCCCAGGAGACGGGCGAGGTGCTGGTTTCGGCGCGCACCGGCGAGGGCGTGAGCGCGCTGCTCGAAGCCATTGACGCCGCCCTGCACTCCGATCCGCTGGTGGAAGCCGAGCTGCGCGTTCCCCAGCAGGAGGGCGCGGTGCTGGCGGCCATCGAGGCGGGCATGATCGTCCACTCGCGGGAGTACGAAGGCAACCTCGTGCGACTGGTGGTCAGCGGGCCAGCTTCGTTCATGGGGCGGCTGCGTCCTTTCCGGCTGCAGAAAAATTAGACGGCTTTTCATCCCCGCGCGCGGCCGAAGCGCCTATTCTTTCACCCAGAAGCCGAAAAGGAGATTGCATGAACCCGGTCGAAGCCACTGCGGGACGCGCCATCACCACGCTTTCCAGTAGCGAGGTCTATCGCAACCACTGGATGAAGGTGCGGGAAGATCAGATTCTGCGCTCGAACGGCGAGCGGGGCGTCTACGGCGTGGTGGAGAAGCACGATGCGGCCATCATCCTGCCCATCGACAAGGGGCGCATCTGGCTGGTGGAGCAATACCGCTACACCATCGGGGAGCGGGCGCTGGAGCTGCCCCAGGGCGGCTGGGAGCGGGAGATCGACGATCCCGAGCAACTGGCGCGCGGCGAACTCAAGGAGGAAACCGGCCTGGAAGCCGACCGGATGACCCGTCTGGGAGAGTTGTGGATCGCCTACGGCTTTACGCGCCAGAAGCAGCACGTCTTCCTGGCCTCCGGGCTGACCGCTGCCGGCGTCAGGCGCGACCGCGAGGAGCACGATCTGGAGGTTTGCTCCGTTTCGGTCGGCGAGTTCGAGGAAATGATGTTCTCCGGGGCCATCCGCGACAGCTGCACGCTGGCCGCCTGGGGGCTTTATCTGCTTTGGAAGGCAAAGCAGAATGGAGCAAAGCGGCAACCACTTTGATGCGTCCTGGATGGATGCTTTTTGAAGCGCTTTCGCAAGAGGCGCAGTCCTCTTGAGTGCATGGAAAAGTGGCGTTTCCGGGGCAAAAGCCGCCTTTCCATGAGGCTTCGGTCTGGAGCATTCCGAAAAAGCTTTACCCCGCGGCTGTCCTGAGCAGGGATTCGACCTTCGCATCCAATGCTCGGGCGACCGTAAGAGCGGCAGAATTCCCATAAGAAGCCAGGTAACTGGCCATCAAGTCGTAACTCAGATGAACCCCATCCGAGCGCTCATCGACAAGGACCGTGACCGGAGCATACGAGGCGGTGTCCGGCACGTGTTCCGCCATTTGCTTCATGATGAGCGGGTTGCCGACCACCAGGCGCAGGATTTTCGGAGTCGCGCTGCCTGCCGCTTTCTCCAGGATTTGACCCAGGTTGAAGCGCGCGAACTCCATGAACCCGGAAGGTCCGATCGCTCGCTGGACCACCTGTTCGAGTTCCTGCCAGGTTTTCGCGGCGCTTACATTTTTTCCGAACTCGCGCATATCCGGATGGCCGATGGCGGCCTCGATCACCGCTACGACCTCCGCAAAGGGCCTGGAAGAAACCAGGGTCAACCGCTCTATTGTGATTTGACGAATCGCCATTCCACACCTCAATTGCGCGTTGGATGCGGGGGAAAGCGACGCGGTCGCGGCGCGCAAGGAAATTTGCGCGGTCAGAGCGGCGAACCCGGCGGAGGGTTCCACGGACAGTTTATCTCCGGATCAGCGCTCTTCCATGGGGATATAAACCGCGGGGTAGCGCGGGCCAATGTACTCGGCGCGGGGGCGGATGAGGCGGTTGTCGTCCAACTGCTCGATGATGTGCGCCGCCCAGCCGGCGATGCGGCTGATGGCGAAGATGGGCGTATAGAGGTCGATGTCGATGCCCAGAGTCGCGTAGGTCGAGGCCGAGTAGAAGTCCACATTGGCGTTCAGCTTCTTGTCGGCGTTGATGTAAAGCTCGATGGCGCGCGACATCTCATACCACTTGGGTTGGCCCGAGTCCCTGCCCAACTGCTCGCTCATCTTGCGCAGGTGGGTGGCGCGCGGATCCTCGGTCTTGTAAACCCGATGGCCGAAGCCGGAGATCTTCTGCTTGGCGGCCAGGATGCTCTTCACATATTCGACCGGATCGGCCCCGGCCTTGTCGATGTCCAGCAGCAGGCGCATGACGCCCTCGTTGGCCCCGCCGTGCAGCGGCCCCTTCAGCGCGCCCAGGGCGCCGGTGACGGCCGAATGAATGTCGGAGAGCGTGGCGGCGATGACGCGGGCGGCAAAGGTGGAGGCGTTCAGCTCATGCTCGGCGTGCAGCACCAGCGCCATGTCCATGGTCTTGACGGCGGTCTCGGAGGGCATGACGCCGTTGAGCATCCACAGAAAGTTGGCCGCGTGGTTGAGCGAGCGGTCGGGCGGAATAATCTCCTTGCCCTTGCGCAGGCGGTCGTAGATGGCCACGATCATGGCGAACTGCGCGGTCAGGTGGTAACTTTTGCGGACGTTGGAGTCGTGGGAGTTGTCCTTCTCGTCGGCGTCGTAAAAGCTGAGCGCGGAGACCGCCGTGCGCAGAACCTCCATGGGCGTGGCCGAGGCGGGAATGCTGCGCAGCAGGCTGACGATGCGGAAATCGAGCCCTCTGGCCAGCGACAACTGGGACTGGAACTCGCGCAGAGCCAGTTGGTTGGGCAGGATGCCATTCCACAGCAGGTAAGTGGTTTCCTCGAAGGTCGAGTGCTCGGCCAGCTCGTGAATATCGATTCCCCGATAAGACAAGACGCCTGCTTCGCCATCGATCCAGCAGATTCCGGAGTTCGTCGCAATGACTCCCTCCAACCCCTTTCCAGCGACAGCAGTCGTCATAGACCTTCGATCCCCCTTCGGCGGTAGTTTTGCAGGCAGACGCGGCCGTTGGCCTGTGGTTTCAAAAATAAGCCTCGCCTGAATGAATATTACTTTTGTTTATAGCGCAGTGATTACATGATTGTCACGGAGTGTGGGACTCGCCGCGGGGCGGCAGCCGTTTCGCCGGCCTCGCGAGTGTGCAACGGGCTGAAAAGGACCGCCTTTTCCGCACAGGCTAAAATGAACTGTGTTGTGTGGCTGGCTTTAGAGCGGAACCAGAGTGAGTGTGTCCTTTTGAAGTTTGTGCGGGGTCGCCGCTCCCTGATGGTCGCCCCGACTTGAATGCATGGGTTTCAGGAACGATCGACTCTGGTTTCGCTAGAGCAGGCCCGGAGCAAAGGTTTCGCAATCCGGCATTTTGAATGCAATCTCGCCGGGGATTCGTTTTGAGCCGCATGTGGTACTTTGACCGCGTAATTTCGTCGTTTCCCAGGTCTCAAAAGCGAGACCTGGGCACCCGAACGATTGTGGTTAAATTGCGAATTCACCAAGTCACGACACTGGCGGGACTTCAAGCGCCTGGTTTGAAGAAGCGGACCACGGAACGGGCCGCAAAGAAAGGCAAACAGATGAGTGACATCGACGATACCCGCCCGACCCAGGATGAATTTTCCCGAGGAACCCGCCCGCGTGCGTTGCTGGCGGCGGTTGCAGTGGCCCTGCTGGCCGGGGTGGGCGGCCTGATTTGGGCTTACGCGCTGAGCGGCCGGCTGAGCGTGCAGCAAACCGAACTGGCCGAGGCCAACCAGGAGAACGTGAAGCTGGCCGCCGAGCTGCGCGAGACCGACGCCCGGCTCCACGTGGCCACCGAGGAGTTGGGCAGCTCTCTGGGGCTGACCCAGAAGCAGATGGATGCCCGCGCCCAGGAACTCATCCGCCGCGAGGACGCGCAGGAGCTCAAGAGCCAGCGGCTCGAAAGCGCCCAGAAGCAGACCGCCGAGCAGGTGACGAGCGTTTCCAGCGAGGTTTCCTCGGTGAAGACCGACGTGGGCGGTGTGAAGACCGATTTGGGCAAGACGCAAAACGATCTGGCCACGGCGCTGAGCCAGTTGCAGTCGATCCGGGGAGATTTGAGCGACCACAGCAGCCTGATCGCGCGCAACCACGACGAGTTGGAACTGCTCAAGCACAAAGGCGACCGGAACTACTACGAATTCACCTTGACCAAGGGCCAAAGAAAGCCCGTCGGCACGGTGAGCCTGCAACTCAAGAAGGCAGACCCCAAAAAAAGCCGCTTTACGCTGGTGGTGTTCGCCGACGATCGGCAGTACGAGAAGAAAGACCGCAACGTGGACGAGCCGCTCCAGTTCTACAGCGGCAAGCAGCCGATGCTCTTCGAGATTGTCGTCAATTCCATCAACTCGAAGAATCAGATCAGCGGTTATCTTTCCTCGCCGAAGAGCGCGCCGGTTCCGGCTGCAATTCGGTAACCGGGGCGTGGGGCTCAAGCACCAGGCTGGACTGGTATTGAAAGTTGAATCTCAAGTTCAGCCCCTGGCGCGTTTCCCACGCCTGTCTGGTCATTCGCACGGCCCAGAAAGCGGTTCCCTCGACGGTTTCGCCGGGGGCGATCGTGGTCCGGGGCGACAGCGGAGGGGCGTGCAGCGCAGCCAGTTCGGGGTAGGCGACAAGAGCCTCCTCGTACTGGCCGGCGCTTCCCGCAGAAACCGAAAGGGTGCCGTTGGGGCGCTCGATATTGGCCAGCACATCCTGGAGAAAGAGCGGATACCGGCTCTGGTTATGCAGCTTTACGCGGGCCAGGACCAGCACCTGGTCGAAGCTCTCCTGGGCCATGGCGTCGCCGTTGGCGTCAAATCCCGTGGTCTGAATGTGCCGTGGCTGAGCCCAGACCTGTACGACTTCTCCGCTGGCCACGGGGGGCTTTTCCCCGGCCATCACGTAGACGGCGATGGCGACGGTCACCGTGACGGCGGCAAGAACGCCGGCCCAGATCACGTGGCTGGTTCCCTTGGTGAAGGCTTCGCCGCGGGCGGCATCGTCAACTTCTTCTCCGGGTTCCTGATGCAGTAAGCTCATCGCGCCATTATCTTATCCCCGCGAAGCTGAAATGAGCCATGAATTCCTGCATTGATTGAGAAATAAGCCGGGATTTCATCTCGGAAATGCCGCTTCTTCCTGCCGAGGGGGAACAAAGAGCAGGCCTCCTGCTGGCGGCTTCGCCAAGCGCAGAAGGCTCCCCGTGCATCCTCACATTCCTGCAGATCGATGGGAGCAACAGGCTTGCCAAAACGCGCATTGTGACGAGAGCGGGAAAAATGGGCGCAACTTTCAAATGCCGCCTGACGGCGGTCTTGCCCTTGCCCCAGTCAACCGCGTCTCTAGGCTACGTTTTGGGCGGCACTGTCCCGCAGCCGAACTACCGCGTCCGCTTGTGGACCCTTCTGCCCCTGGACGATGTCGAATTCAACTTCATCGTTCTCTTTGAGCGTCTTGTACCCGTCCAACTGAATCGATGAGTAGTGGACGAATACATCCGGCCCGTCTTCGCGCCCGATGAATCCGTAGCCCTTGGCGTTGTTGAACCACTTGACCTTCCCTTTGTATTGAGCCACAGGCTCCCGCCTTTCCTTACCCTGTGAGGTGCGGTGAGCAACAAACTGGGGAGTGCCCACCGATATTTCTTTTTGACGCACAAGTACTCAAAAAGGCTTATACAAATTTTCTGCAAGGGCTGACGGGAAAAAACGGGCCGGCCTTGACGGCCGGCCCGGGGGGCGGTGGAGGACTCGGATTCGACTACTCCGTGGCCGCTATCTGCTGCGCTTGGCGGCGAGCTTGCGCGCGTACAGGAGCACGGCGCTCAGCGTCTTGCCGTCCAGAATCGCTCCCTTTTCAATCAGTTTGAGGACCTCGGAAAGCTTGACCAGGCAGAATTCAATCTGCTCGTCGGCATCCCAGTGGGTGTCGCCGGCCGACAGGCCCTCGGCCACAAAAACCTTCATTGCCTCGCCCAGAAAGCCGGGGCTGGCGTAGTACTCGACCAGCGGCTTCCATGTCTTGGCGCGGTAGCCGGTCTCTTCGGCCAGTTCCCGCTGGGCTCCCTCGATGGGGTCTTCGCCCGGCTCCAGCTTGCCGGCCGGCAACTCCCACAGGAACCGGCTGGCGGCATGGCGGTACTGCCGTTCCATCACGATCCAGGGGTCTTTCTTGTTCTTGGAACTATCGACGGCCAGGATCACCGCGCTGCCGTTGTGGTGGATGATGTCGCGCGTGGCCTCTTTGCCGCCCGGCTCGATCAGCCGGTCGCGCACCACCTGGAAGACCAGACCATCGAAGACCGTCTCGGAGCTGAGAATCTGCGCACTCTCTTCGACCGCGGGCTTGAGCGCCTTGAGAGCCTTTTTCGCCTTGGGTTTCAAGGCTTTCACGGTCTTGGACTTCGGCACTTTTACCGTCTTGGACTTTACCGGCTTGTTCGCCTTGGGCTTGGCGATCTTGGCTTTTCCGGACGCGGCGGCCTTGACCACCTTGGTCTTCGCTTTCTTGGGCATCTCTTGTTTTTCCTCCAGGCGCAATCTGAGTCGAATCACACAAACAGATCAAGAATATACGCACAATCCGGCTTCTGCTGCGGGGGAAGAAAGAATTCACACGACCGGCGCATTTCAATCTTCCAAAGCTCGAGCTCAAACGCCGCGAAAGGTTCCTTCGAACCCCGGACGCTCAGAGTTCAGACTCATTGCGCGGCATCAGAAATCGGCGCCGCGGGCCGGCGTATTCTCTCCCAGGGATTCACTCCCCGAGGCGCTTGCCGGAACCAGGTTCAGCGGCTCGGTCAGGGAGAACAGCAGCGTGGCGCCCGCCTCGAGCGTGGCCTGCGGGTGGCTGACCAGCAGGTGAGTGGTCACGACGCCAGCTCCGACCAGGCTGCCGGCCAAAGCTCCCACCGGTCCACCGAGAATCGCTCCGGTCACAACTCCGGCTCCCACGGTTCCACCGTATTCGATGCTGTCGCGCTTCATGCGCGAAGCAGGCCGGACCGTGCCTTCGCCGCCCACCTGGGCCCGCGAGCCGGGGGTTCCGGTCAACTGGGCGCTCAACTGGTAGCGCGCGCCGCCGGGCAGGATCACCGTCTCCGGCCACAGGCGCATGGTGCCGTAGCCGCCCAGATGGCCGCCGGAAACCTCTGTCAGCCGGCCGTCAATCTCACTTCCGGCGGGAATCAGCACCTGGTTGCCCCGCACCACGTCTGTGGCCACGCGGCTGCGGAACTCTTCCCCCTTCTCGCTGCTGGCGGTCGATAGCCAGCTCAGCAAGCGGACGCGGATGGTGGTTCCTTCCGGCAGTTCGCCGGGCGGAAGCGGCCGCGGATGCACGATATCCCCGTCCGGATCGCGGGCGTAATCGCGCCGGTTCAATGCCGGCTGCCGGGGCGCGGGAGCGCTTTGCTGGACCGCAACAATGTCGCCGTCCGGATCGGCATAGCCTCTTGATTCAGGGTTGTTAGCAGCCGGATAGGCGGGCGTGTCTTGAGTTTGAAGCGGCCGAGGCTGCGCCTGCTGCTGCTGAACAGGCGTAGCGGCGGGTTGCGGCGCAACGGCTGGCTGGCCGGCCGGCGGCTTGGCCTGAGGCGTGCTGGTGGTCACGATGGTGTCGTCCGGGGGAGGGGCGGAAACACCCTCATAGGGGTTGGACTGGGTGCTCTCCTGCGCCCCCAGAGAGGCGGCGGCCAGCAATATCAATGCGCACACAAGAATCGGCCGGTTCATGCAAATCTCCTTTTTCCCGCGTGAGGGCTGAACTCTGCCTGCAAGGTTCAAACCCCGCCGGGCGGCAAGAGTCGCGCGGCGGGAACTCGTGCGGAAGCCCTTGCGCCGGCTTACCCAAGGTAAGGTTAGCGCAGGACGGCAGCCGCCGGCTCCGCAGACGGGCGGGCAGGTGCCATGGGAGACACGAATCAACAAAGGCAACCCGCCGCGGCGGATTTTTCATGCCGCAAGCGGGTTGCGCGCTGTGCCCGCCGTTACACGAGGCGGGCAGGCGGATTTGTTAGAATCCTGACGGAAGATCATGCAGTTTTGCTTTGGACGGAAAGGAACTGCGAACATGCAGCAACTGCTGGGCACGATTCAAAGCGTCGCCGGAGAATCTCTCGCCGTCGACCGCCGTCCGCGATTGAACGACCGGCTACAACATCGCATTGTGAGGACCGATATGACTGAAATTGTTGCCATCCGCGCCCGCGAGGTTCTGGACTCGCGCGGCAATCCGACCGTAGAGGCGGACGTGATTCTGGAAAGCGGCGCGTTGGGCCGCGCCATCGTGCCCTCGGGCGCTTCCACCGGCGAACTTGAGGCCGTGGAGCTGCGCGACGGTGACAAGAGCCATTACGGGGGCAAGGGCGTATTGCAGGCCGTGGCCAATGTGGAAACTGTGATCGCGCCTGAGCTGGAGGGCATGGACGCCGCCAACCAGCGGCTGCTGGACCAGACCATGATCGCTCTGGACGGCACGCCGAACAAGAGCAAGTTGGGCGCCAACGCCATTCTGGCCGTCTCGATGGCCGCCGCGCGCGCCGTGGCCATGACGCTGGAAGTTCCTCTCTACCGCTATCTGGGCGGCGTGAATGCTTCCGTGCTGCCTACGCCGATGCTCAACGTGATCAACGGAGGCGCCCACGCCGACAACAACGTGGACTTCCAGGAGTTCATGATCATGCCGGTGGGCGCCGAGCGGTTCTCCGACGCGCTGCGCTGGTCCGCCGAGACCTTCCATACCCTCAAGAGCGTGCTCAAGAAGAAGGGGCACAACACGTCCGTGGGCGACGAGGGCGGTTTTGCTCCCTCGCTCAAGTCCAACGCCGAGGCCATCGAGGTCATCATCGAGGCTATCGAGGCGGCCGGCTACAAGGCCGGCGAGCAGATCGCCATCGCCATCGATCCGGCGTCGAGCGAGTTCTACGATGCCGAAAAGAAGAAGTACGTCTTCAAAAAAGGCGACAAGAGCGAGCGCACGAGCGAAGAGATGGTGGCCTTCTACGACAATTGGATCCGCCAGTATCCGATCGTCTCGCTCGAAGACGGACTGGCCGAGGACGACTGGGAAGGCTGGAAGATTTTGACCGACAAGCTGGGCGGCCGGGTCCAGTTGGTCGGCGACGACATTTTCTGCACCAATATCAAGCTGCTGCAGCGCGGCATCGAAGAGGGCGTGGCCAACTCGATTCTCATCAAGCTCAACCAGATTGGGACCGTCACCGAGACGCTGGAGGCCATCGACCTGGGCCGCCGCTACGGCTACACCTCGGTCATCTCGCACCGCTCGGGCGAAACCGAGGACACCTTCATCGCGGATCTCGCCGTTGCCACCGGCGTGGGCCAGATCAAGACCGGCTCGGTCAGCCGCACCGACCGCATCTCGAAGTACAACCAGTTGCTGCGCATCGAAGAAGAGCTGGGCGGCGGAGCTGTCTACCTCGGCCTGGAAGGGCTCAACTACAACGACTAGGTCTCTGACCGTATGAATGTCGTGCCTCCCACCCTTGCGGCAAAGACAAATACGCCGCAAGGATGGGGCACCCAAAGTTTTGTTCACACTTGAACCGAAAACGCTCTAACCACCTGCGGCGGGCGCGACGCTCCGGGACGCAGAAAAAAGGGAGGAAGCTTCAGCTTCCTCCCTTCATTAAAATACACCAAAGAAAGACACGAAAAAACAACGTTTTTCGCAGCCTGTACATGTCGGTCATTCTGCATGGTATTCGTGCGGATCGAAACCTGGACGCTTCAAAACCAGAGTTCTACTTCGGGCTGCTAGCTTGCGATATTCTGGCGATGTTGTGCTGGATGAAGACTGTGTCCTGGGTCGTAGATGTAGTTCACGAATGCGTATCCCCACGGCGTGACAGCGATCGGCAGTATCACCCACAAGAAGGATGCAGTAATGTCTTCCGCCGGCGAGCCTGCTAATGCTCCTCGTGACCAGAGCGGATAGGCTACCAGGAGCAGCCAGAGCACTTTGTAGAAGATCTCCAACAGTACGATGGGGAGCATTTTCAATGGGCGGAGTATTCCCAATCCGGCCAAAGTAGCAAAGGCCGTCCAGACGCACCAAGCGATGGCATTGGTTGGTTCCCAGGGGCCTCTGTGAGTGAGGATGTGCGTCCATGTCATCTTGCCGAGAACGAAGAACATCAGGATGTAGAGAAACCGCAAGAGGTAGATGTTGATCGGGCGAACGCCGTCGTATTTGTCGGCACGTTGAAAGATTGCGACGAGACGGAAGGTCATGGAAATCTCCTTTTTTGTCTTCATCCCGCTTTCTCGCTGTCGTCCATTGAGAAACTGCAATAGAAGCTAGGCCAGGGCGCGATGGCGCTGCGGAATGGGCTCCTCGACGGTGGCCAGGTAGCGGTCAACGGCGGCGGCGGCCTTGCGGCCTTCGCTGATGGCCCAGACCACCAGCGACTGGCCGCGGCGCATGTCGCCGGCGGCGAAGATGTTCTCGACCGAGGTCTGGTAGTCGCCGTTGGTGGCCACGTTGCCGCGATTGTCGAGAGCCACGCCGAATTGCTCGATCATGCCGGAGCGCACGGGGCCGAGGAAGCCCATGGCCAGCAGAACCAGATCGACGTCGAGCGTGAATTCGGAGCCGGCAATGGGCTCGAACTTGGGCGGAGGACCGACGCGGACGGCGTGCAACTGCTGGAGGCGGCCTTGCTCGTCGCCGGTGAACTTCACGCTGTTGATGCTCCAGTCGCGGATGCCGCCCTCTTCGTGCGAGGTCTCGGTGCGCAACTGCAGGGGCCACAGCGGCCAGGGCGTGGAGGCGGCGCGCTCGGCCGGCGGCTTGGGCATGATCTCGAACTGGTGGACGCTCAGGGCGCGTTGGCGGAGGCTGGTGCCCAGGCAGTCGGCGCCGGTGTCGCCTCCGCCGATGATGACCACGCGCTTGCCGGTGGCCAGGATGTCGAGCGATGGGTCGAGCTGATCGCCTTCGCAGCGGCGGTTCTGCTGGGGCAGAAACTCCATGGCGAAGTGGATGCCCTTGAGCTCGCGCCCAGGAATCTTCAAGTCGCGCGGCTGCTCGGAGCCGCCGCAGAGCAGGATGGCGTCGTAGTGCTCGGTGAGCGCCTCGACCGGCACGTTGCCGCCCACATGCGCGCTGGTCAGGAAGGTGACTCCCTCGGCGCGCATCTGGTGGATGCGGCGGTCGAGGACGTGCTTTTCCAGCTTGAAGTTGGGAATGCCGTAGCGCAGCAGGCCCCCGATGCGGTCGTTCTTCTCGTAGACCGTCACGGAATGCCCGGCGCGGCGCAACTGCTGCGCGGCGGCCAAACCGGACGGCCCGCTGCCGACGACGGCCACGCGCTTGCCGGTGTTCTGCTCGGGCGGCTCGGGATGAATCCAGCCCTCGTCCCAGGCGCGCTCGACGACCGAGCGCTCGATGAGCTTGATGGAGACGGCCGGTTCGCTGATGCCCAGCACACAGGCGGCTTCGCAAGGCGCGGGGCAGATGCGGCCGGTGAACTCGGGGAAGTTGTTGGTCGCGTGAAGGCGGCGAATCGCGGCCTCCCAGCGGCCGTTGTAGACCAGGTCGTTCCAGTCGGGGATGAGGTTGTTGACCGGGCAGCCGGTGTGGCAGAAGGGCACGCCGCAATCCATGCAGCGGGCACCCTGTTCGCGCTGCTTCTCCTCGGGAAACGGCTGATAGATCTCGAACCAGTCCTGAAGCCGCTCGTTGACCTCGCGGCGGGCGGGCTGCTCGCGCTCGATCTCCAGAAATCCTGTCACCTTACCCATGCTGCACCTCTGCCGTGGCCGCCACCAGAGGCGACGAAGTTGTGGGTGGAGTGTAGGCCGCGCCCGCGCCCGCTTCAGAGCGGGGAATGCCGAGCACGCGCTTGTATTCGTGCGGAAAAACCTTGATGAAGCGCGGCTGCGCTTCGGCCCAGTGCTCCAGAATCCAGGCGGCGCGCGGGCTTCCGGTCAGGTCGCGGTGGCGTTCGAGCAGGCCGCGCACCTCGAAGACGTCGGCGTCGGTTTCGAGCGGCTCCAGATCGACGCTGGACTGGTTGCAGCGGCGCGTGGTGAAGTCTCCCTGGTCGTCGTAGACGAAAGCGCGCCCGCCGCTCATGCCGGCGGCGAAGTTGCGTCCGGTGAGGCCGAGCACGACGACCGTGCCGTTAGTCATGTACTCGCAGCCGTGGTCGCCCACGCCTTCGACCACCGCGGTCGAGCCGGAGTTGCGGACCGCGAAGCGCTCGCCGGCGATGCCGTTGAGGAAGGCCTCGCCGGAGGTCGCGCCGTAGAGCACCACGTTGCCCACCAGGATGCTCTCTTCGGGCAGGAAGCTGGAGGTTTTGGGCGGATAGACGATGATCCGTCCGCCGGAGAGCCCCTTGCCCAGATAATCGTTCGCGTCGCCTTCGAGTTCGAGCGTAACCCCGTTGGGGACGAAGGCGCCAAAGCTCTGGCCGGCCGATCCGTTGAATTTGAAGTGAATGGTTTCGTCCGGCAATCCGGCCGAGCCGTAGCGGCGGGCGATTTCGCCGCCCAGCATGGCGCCCACGGTGCGATTCACGTTGCGGATGGCGAAGGTGGCCTTGACCGGCGTCCCGGCTTCGAGAGCCGGAGCGGCCTTTTCGATGAGCGCGTGATCGAGCGCGGCATCGAGGCCGTGATCCTGAGCCTGCACCTTGCGGCGCGCCACGCGTGAAGGAACGGTGGGCGCGTAGAGGATCGATGAGAGGTCGATGCCCTTGGCCTTCCAGTGGTCGTGGGCGATGGCGGCGTCGATCTTGTCCACGCGGCCCACCATCTCATCGACGGTGCGGAAGCCTAGCCTGGCCATGTGCTGGCGAACCTGCTCGGCGATGAAGAAGAAAAAGTTGACCACGTGTTCGGGCTGGCCCCGGAAGCGCGCGCGCAAAACCGGATCCTGCGTGGCGATGCCCACCGAACAGGTGTTCAGGTGGCACTTCCTCATCATGATGCAGCCCATGGTGATCAGCGGCATGGTGGCGAAGCCGAACTCCTCGGCGCCCAAGAGAGCCGCGATCACCACGTCGCGCCCCGTTTGCAGCTTGCCGTCGGTCTGCACCTTGATGCGTCCGCGCAGATCGTTGAGCAGCAGGACTTGTTGCGTCTCCGCCAGGCCCAACTCCCAGGGCACCCCGGCGTGCTGGATAGAGCTCAAGGGCGAAGCGCCGGTGCCACCGTTGTCGCCGGAGATGAGCACCACGTCGGCGTGCGCTTTGCTGACACCCGCGGCCACCGTGCCCACGCCGGCCTCGGAGACCAGCTTGACGGCGATGCGGGCCTGCGGATTCACGTTTTTCAAGTCGTAGATCAGTTGCGCCAGATCTTCGATGGAGTAAATGTCGTGGTGCGGCGGCGGAGAGATGAGCCCCACGCCGGGAATCGAGTGGCGCGTCCGGGCGATGACTTCATCCACCTTGTAGCCGGGCAATTGTCCGCCCTCGCCAGGCTTGGCTCCCTGGGCCATCTTGATCTGCAACTCGTCGGCGTTGACCAGATAATTCGTGGTCACGCCGAAACGGCCGCTGGCCACCTGCTTGACCGCCGAGCGGCGCGAGTCGCCGTTGGCGTCGGGCGTGAAGCGCTCTTCTTCCTCGCCGCCTTCGCCGGTGTTGGACATTCCGCCCAGCCGGTTCATGGCGATGGCCAGCGTCTCGTGCGCTTCCTTGCTGATCGATCCGAAACTCATCGCGCCGGTCGTGAAGCGCTTGACGATCTCCTTGGCGGGCTCCACTTTGTCCAGCGGCAGAGGCTTGGCGGCGTACTTGAGCTGAAGCAGTCCGCGCAGGGTGCAGAGATGGCGATTCTGGTCGTCCAGCAGATCGGTGTACTCCTGGAAGGTGGACGGACTGTTCTGCCGGACGGCCTGTTGCAGCTTGCTGATGGTGGCCGGATTCACCAGGTGATACTCGCCGCCCTCGCGGTACTGGTATCTGCCGCCGACGATCAGTTCGGTCTCCGACTCGGTCAGCGGCTGGAAGGCGTACTGGTGCTTGAGCAGCGCCTCGCGGGCCAGCACTTCGAGGTCCACGCCCTCGATGCGCGAAGCGGTGCCGGAGAAGTAGGCGTCGATCACGGACTGATTGAGCCCCACGGCCTCGAAGACCTGGGCTCCGCGATAGCTTTGCAGTGTGCTGATGCCCATCTTCGAGAAGGTCTTCAGCAGTCCCTTGTTGATGGCCTTGATGAAATTCTTTTCCGCGTGGTTGGCGGTCACGCTGTGGGGCAGCAGGCCGCGGCGCTTCAGGTCGTGCAGCGTCTCGATGGCCAGATACGGATTGATGGCGCTGGCTCCGTAGCCGATCAAGAGAGCAAAGTGCATCACCTCGCGCGGCTCGCCGCTCTCGATGATCAGCGCCACCTGGGTGCGGGTCTTGTCGCGCACCAGGCGGTTATGCACGGCGGCCATGGCCAGCAGGCTGGGAATCGGCGCATAGGTGGGATCGACGCCGCGGTCGGAAAGAATCAGCACCGTGTAGCCGGAGTTGATGGCATGCGCGGCGCGGGCGCTCAGGTCGTCGAGCGCGTGCTTCAGAGCCGCCTCGCCATCGGCTGCGCGAAAGAGCGTCGGCAGCGTGGTGGCCAATAAATCTCCAGAGGAAACGCGGCGCAGCTTTTCGAGATCCCGATTGGTCAGGATGGGGTGCGGCAGCTTGAGCGTGTGGCAGTTGTCGGGCGCTTCGTCCAGGATGTTGCGCTCCGTGCCGATGTAGCTGATGAGCGACATGACCATCTCTTCGCGGATGGGATCGATGGGCGGATTGGTGACCTGCGCGAACAACTGCTTGAAGTAGTTGAACAGCGGCTGCGGGCGGTCCGAGAGGCAGGCCAGCGGCACGTCGGTTCCCATCGAGCCCAGCGGCTCGCCTCCCGTGGCGCCCATCGGCGCGAGCAGGATTCTCAGGTCTTCTTCGCTGTAGCCGTAAGCGCGCTGGCGGCGCAGCAGGGTCTCCGGGTTGGAGGCGATCACGCGCGAAGGCTCCGGCAACTGATCGAGCGTCACCTGCTGCTCCGCAAGCCACTTCGCGTAGGGCTGGCGGCCGGCCAACTGCTGCTTGATCTCGGCGTCGGAGACGATGCGCTTTTCGACGGTATCGACCAGGAACATACGTCCCGGCTGGAGTCGGCCCTTCTTGCGAATATCCTTGGCCGGCACGTCGAGCACGCCGGCTTCAGAGGCCAGCACCACCAGATCGTCCTTGGTGACGATGTAGCGGCCGGGGCGCAGGCCGTTGCGGTCGAGCGTGGCGCCGATCACCCGGCCGTCGGTGAAGGCGATGGCCGCCGGCCCGTCCCAGGGTTCCATCAGAGAGGCGTGGTACTCGTAAAAGGCGCGCTTGTCCTCGTCCATGTCGGGATTGCCGGACCAGGCTTCGGGGATCAGCATGGCCATCACGTGAGGCAGCGTGCGGCCCGACTGGAAGAGAAACTCGACCGCGTTGTCCAGTGAAGCCGAGTCGCTGCCGCCGGGCATGATGACCGGGTAGAGGTCGTCGATCTTGCCGTCGTAGAGCGGGCTCTCCAGCACCGACTGGCGCGCGTTCATCCAGCTCACGTTGCCGCGGATGGTGTTGATCTCGCCGTTGTGCGATACATAGCGGTAAGGGTGGGCCAGCTTCCAACTGGGAAAGGTGTTGGTGGAAAAGCGCTGGTGCACCACACAGAGCGCGCTGGTGACCAGCGGATCGGCCAGCTCGAAGTAGAACTTTTCAATCTGCGGCGCGAGCATCAGCCCTTTGTAAACGATGGTGCGACAGGAAAGCGAAGGAATGTAGAAAAATTCCTCTTGGCCCTCGATCTCCGAGGCGGCCATCTCGTTTTCCGTGCGGCGGCGAACGCGATAAAGCAGCCGCTCGAAGGAGTCTTCATCCATCCCTTCGGGGCAGCCCAGAAACAACTGCTCGATGTAGGGCTGCGAGGCGCGCGCTTCGCGGCCGATGGCGATGCCGTTGACCGGCGTATCGCGCCAGCCGATCACCGTCAGCCCCTCTTCCTGGGCGATGCGCTCGAAGACGCCCTCGCACTGCAGGCGGCTGTGCTTGTCCACGGGAAGAAAGCACATGGCCACGCCATAGGCGCCCGGCTCGGGCAGTTGCATGCCCAGTTCGCCGCACTCGCGCGCAAAAAAGACGTGGGGAATCTGAATCAGAATGCCCGCGCCGTCGCCCGTCTCCGGATCGCAGCCCGCCGCGCCGCGATGGGTGAGGTTGATGAGCACCTCCAGGCCCTTGCGGATGATGCCGTGGCTTTTTTCTCCGCGAATGCTGGCGACCAAACCCATCCCGCAGGCGTCGTGCTCATTGCGTGAATGATAGAGCCCTTGCGGCTGTGGAGTGCGAAGACGATAGTCCGATGGATGCATGGCAACCTTCTTGATGAAAATTTTCCGTGCAGAGTGCGATTTATGGCTCGAAAGACACAAATGCCAAGCGGTTCCGTCAACGGAAATCGCCTTGTCCTTCATGAAAAGGCCTATCGGAGCAGGCCGGGCAGCGTCTGGGACTGTGCTGAAGTTATTAGTATAGCGAAAATTTCGCCGTCCGGCGGAACTTCCTTGCGTGGCGGGAGGGCAGGAGTAGGAACGAAGTTGTGAAAATGCTTTGCTGCTCCTCCCGGAGGGAGGTGTGCGGAGACTGGCCCGCTCAGAATCACACGATTCGCATTACAACCGTTCCGCTCAGACCAGCCCCAGCTCGCACAGCAGAAAGGCGTAGTCGAAGGCGATCTCTTTCAGGTAGTCGTAGCGGCCGCTTGCACCGCCGTGGCCGGCCTGCATGTTGGTCACCAGCAGCAGCCGATTGGAGCGCCCGCCAAAAGGTCAGCCTCCGGATTATTTCGATGTTTCTTGCGGGCTGGGAGAATTGGACCCAACTTCCAGATGGAGAGTTGCCCGCATCGGCACAGCTTTTCCGCCCACCTCGCCGGGCTTGTAATGCGAATGAAGGGCCGAAGCGATCGCCGGTTTTTCCAGGATCTGCTTTTCACAATGGACCACCTGCGGATCGGAGGCTTTTCCTTCGGCGCTGATGGTAAGAGCGATGTCGCACACGCTGTTACCGGGGAGCGGAAATGCCGCGCCTTCGAACCCCTCGTCGGAGAATTCTTCGATCACGGGAGGGGGGTCTGTTTTGGCCAGCGGGTAAACGCCATCCTGGTCAGGTTTGTCGGAGGTCATTCCCGGCGGAGAACCGAAAGCGTATTTGAATCTCAAGCCCGGAGTGTGCTCATGAATGCCACTTCCAAACATACGGTAGTTGATCTCGACATCAAGCGTGAAAGGAACCGGGGTTCTTCCATCGTGCTTGGTTGCCGGCTTGAAGCGGTATTTTTTCACCGCCTTCAAACTGTTCGCTTTAAACGATGGATCGGTGCATCGGACGATCTTTACGTCTTGCGGCATCCCTTGAACGTCAATGGTCACCGAAACGATGCAGACGCCGCTGATCTGTCTTCGCCGGGCTTCGTCGGAATATTCTGCGTCCGCGGAACGAATCAGTTTTGGCGGAGTAAGATCCTTCTGCGCCGGCTTGTCGCCCGCCTGATTCAGATTGACTGGCTGCACTGGCTGTTGTGTGTAGCCAGGAGTCCACCCAAGCGCCAAGAACAGCGCAATCCCGCAGACCACGCGCATAAAATCCTCCATAGAATTTACAGGATGAATCTAACACACGATTCCCAGCTCGCGCAGCAGGAAGGCGTAGTCGAAGGCGATCTCTTTCAGGTAGTCGTAGCGGCCGCTTGCGCCACCGTGGCCGGCCTGCATGTTGGTCACCAGCAGCAGCCGGTTCGAGTCCGTCTTGAGCGTGCGCAGCTTGGCCACGTATTTCGCCGGCTCCCAGTACATCACCTGGCTGTCATTCAGCGAGGTCTTCACCAGCATGGCCGGATAACTCGCCGCTTTCAGGTTGTCATAGGGCGAGTAACTCAACATATAGCGAAAATACTCAGGATCATTGGGATTGCCCCACTCCTCGTACTCCGGCACGGTGAGCGGCAGCGTGGCGTCGAGCATGGTGTTCATCACGTCCACGAAAGGTACGTGGGAAAGAACCGCGCGGAAGAGATCGGGGCGCAGGTTCACCACCGCGCCCATCAATAAACCTCCCGCAGACCCGCCTTCGATGGCCACCCTGGCCGGATCGCCGTAGCCCGTCGCGGTCAGCCGCTCGGCGCAGGCGATGAAGTCGGTGAAGGTGTTGCGCTTGACGAGCATCTTGCCGGCGTCGTGCCAGGGTTTGCCCAGGTCGCCGCCGCCACGGATGTGCGCATAGGCCAAGCCCACGCCGCGGTCCAGCAAACTCAGCCGGTTGGAACTGAAGCCCAGCGGCAGCGAATATCCATAAGAACCGTAGCCGTAGATGTACAAGGGGTTCAACCCCTTTTTGCGTTTGTCTTTGCGGTACACCAGCGAGATCGGCACCTGCACGCCGTCAGGCGCGGTGGCCTGAATGCGTTCGCTGGCATAGAGCGCGCGGTCGAAGCCGCCGGGAATCTCCTGCTGCTTGAGCAGCGTGGAGGCGCCGGTGGCCACATCGTACTCGTAGACCGAACTGGGCGTGACCAGCGATTGATAGCCGTAGCGGAAGGTGGGCGTCGAGAAGACGCGGTTCACGTGCGGATGGGCGCTGTAGGCCGGCTCGGGAAAGCTGATCTCGCCGGCGGGCTTGGCTTCAGGTCCGGATTCGGCTCCGGATTCGGCATTGGCGCCCGCAAAGCGCCAGACCCTCAGCCGCGGCAGGCCGTCCTCGCGCTCGCAGGCGATGAAGAAGCCGGCGAACAGCTCCACGTCTTCGAGCATCACGTTGTCGCGGTGGGCGATGCGCTCGGTCCAGTGCGCACGGTCCGGCGTGGCCACGGGGGCGGTGACCAGGCGGAAGTTCCGGCCCGTGTCGTTGGTGCGGATGAACCACAGTCCGTTGCGATGGTCGATGGAGTACTCGTGCTCGTCCTGGCGCGGGCTGATGAGCGCAAACTCGCCCACGGGCTCGCTGGCCGCCAGTACCCAGAATTCGGTGGTGGTGTGGCTGGCCGACTCCAGGACGATGAATTTACCGTCGCGCGTGCGCCCCGCGCCCAGGTTGAAGCGCTCGTCGTCTTCCTGATAAACGAGCGTGTCGGCCGCGTGCTCCGTATCCAGCGTGTGCCGCCAAAGCTGAAACTGGCGCTTCTGCTCCTCGTCCTCGACGGTGTAGAAAAGCGTGCGGTTGTCCGCGGCCCAGACCACGCTGCCCACGCGCTCGACTTCGCCGGCGAGCGTCGCGCCCGTTTCAAGGTCTTTGATGTGCAGCGTGTACTGGCGGAAGCCGGTGATGTCGGTGGAGTAGGCCAGCCAGCGGCCGTCGTCGGTGACCGCGGTTGCGCCGATCGAGAAAAATGCGTGCCCCACGGCCAGTTGGTTGCCGTCCAGAACCACCTGCTCCGACGTGTTCTCGATGGCATTGTGGGAGCCGTGGGTGCGGCAGTAGATGGGGTACTGCAATCCCTCCTCGGTGCGCGCGTAATACCACCAGTCGCCGTCGCGGAAGGGAACCGAAACGTCGGTCTGCTGGATGTGCGCGAGCATCTCGCGGTAAAGCTCCTCGCGCAGGCCGGCGAGCGGGGCCATGAGCGCCTCGGCGTAGGCGTTTTCGGCTTCCAGCAAGGCGGTAACCTCGGGGTTCTCCTTGTTGCGCAGCCAGGCGTAATCGTCGACAAGGATGGCGCCGTGCAGTGAGGTTTCCTGGCGATCGATGCGGGCGACGGGGGGCGTGGGGAGGGGATTCTGGGTCATCCACTTTAGTGTAGCGTCCAGCAGGCAGCTTTTTGCTGCTAGTACTTTGACCGCGTAATTTCGTCGTTTCCCAGGTCTCAAAAGCGAGACCTGGGGCACCCGAACGTTTGTGGTTAAATTGCGAATTTACCAAGTCACGGCACCAGCTTCTAGCCGCCAGCCTTGCCCAGCTCAGGGAGGAGGTTTTGCAAATACATGGTGCGGTTGTGGTTGCGGAAAGCTGAAAGCTGGAGCTGGAAGCCGCTTTTGGAACCTTTGGCCGCCGGCACCCGTACAATAGAAAGCGATGACAGGCTTTCGCCGCGTACAATTCGCCGTCTTCGGGCTGTTTTTGGCGGCTTTTTTCGCCATTTCCGCCCCTTTCGCCCTGGCCGAGCAGGTTCAGGATCTGCCTCAGCCCACCGATTACGTCAGCGATTTCGCCCACGTGTTGTCGCCCCAGGCCATTGCCCGGATCGACGGCCTCTGCGCTCAGCTCGACCACTCGGCGGCCAATGCGCAGATTGCCGTAGTGACCGTCCACAACCTCAACGGCGACGACGCGGCGGACTTTGCCAATGCCCTTGAAGACAAGTGGAAGATGGGCAAGAAGGGCTCGGATCGCGGCGTGCTGATTCTGCTGGCCGTGGACGACCACAAGTACCGCATCGAACCGGGTTACGGCCTCGAAGGCATCCTGCCCGACGGCAAGGTGGGGGACATCGGCCGGGGGATGGTGCCGTATCTGCGCGCCGGCGACTATGACAGCGCCATGACGCTGGGCGTGGACCAGGTGGCGCAGGTGATCGCCGCCGACGCCAAGGTGACGCTCACCGACGATGCCTCGGCGGCCATTCCCCAGCCCGTGCCGGGGCGGCAAAATCCTGCTCTGGGCAGGCTGATTCTGCTCATCGTCCTGCTGGTCTTCTTTGGGGGCTTTCACCTGTTGCGCTTTCTGCTCGGCTTCGGCCTCTTCTCGAGCTTTTTCGGTGGTTTTGGCGGCGGTGGTTTCGGCGGCCGAGGAGGCGGTTTTGGCGGCGGCGGAGATGGGGGCTTCGGCGGCGGCGGCGGTTTCGGTGGTTTCGGTGGCGGCGGCTTCGGCGGCGGCGGCGCCGGAGGAAGCTGGTAGGACTTCAGGCTTTCCCACCCTTTTGGCATGGAACGCGAAAAGGGCGGGGCGCACAGGCAATGGGTTGCAAAAGGCAGACCTTTCAAGCTGTTATTTCAAGTGAGCGAAGGGGCTTCCACGATAGGAAGCCGGAGGAGAAAAGAACTCTATGAGTCGTGGACTTTGGATTGGATTGGGAGTTGTGGGCGTATTTGTCCTGGCGGTGCTGATGGTCTTTGGCAGCTACGTCGGCGCCAAGAACCAGATGGTGGCCCAGGATCAGAATGTGAAAGCCGCGTGGTCGGAGGTGGACGTGCAGATGGAGCGGCGCGCCGACCTGATTCCCAACCTGGTGGAGACGGTGAAGGGCTTTACCAAGGAAGAGAGCACGGTCTTCGGCGACATTGCCAATGCTCGCGCCGGAATGTTGAACGCCCAGGGTCCGCAGGCCAAGATCGCGGCCAACGGACAGCTAGACTCGGCGATTGGCCGCCTGCTGCTGCTGACCGAGAACTACCCGCAACTGCGGTCGAGCGACCAGTTCATGCGCCTGCAGGACGAGCTGGCGGGAACCGAGAACCGCATCAGCGTGGCGCGTAAACGCTATAACGACGCCTTGCAGAGCTACAACACCTTCGTGCTCCAGTTCCCCAACAGCATTTGGGCGGGCATTGCCGGATTCCATCCGAACAACGCCTTCTTTACCGCCAGCCCCGCCGCCCAGGCCGTTCCCTCGGTCAAATTCTAGAGCGTTTTCGACCTGACTGTTTGCGATCAAGATGCACATCTGTGCTCTCCCACCCTTTATGCAACGAACGCACAAAGGGTGGGGCACCCAAAGTTTTGTTCGCACTTAAACCGAAAACGCGCTCGTACTGCAGTTGTACTTGCTTTGGAGTGCCCTGATCCGGGCCTGAAGGCCTCGGTATTTGGCCGATTTTCCAGGGGGCTGAAGCCCCCTGCTCCCTCCGGAATCTTCGATCTACAGCTGTAGTACTAGCCAGTCCCCGGTTGAGGTTTGTGGATTCTCGTCCTTTCTGCGGAAAAAAGCGGAAAGGATGAGGCGCGGAGCATCTTTCCCGATTCCTGTTCACTCAGGAGCCTGTGGTGAAAGTCGAATATGCCGAAAACCGTCCCTCAGGGGCTAAAGCCCGTCGTTTGTAATCAGGTATTTGCGGCACGACTGAAGTCGTGCCCTTTCAAAACCGGACTTTCACCACGGGCAGTTAGCGGTAACGGCGGGTGGTTTTCAGTACCATGGAGAAGACGCCGGATTCATCGCGCGCCACCTGCAGGGAGAGGTGGTGGTTGATGGCGATTTCGGCCTGGATGAGCTGCTGGCTGGTGGTGTCCGCGTCGGTGGCATAGGTGAGCGTGACGTTTCTGCCCAACTGCTCTTCGACGATGACCCGGGTGGTAGAGTTGCCCAAGGCGCCCAGGTAGTTAGGGTCCAGCTTGACGCTTCCCGCGCCGAAGAGCCGTTGCACGCGGCTGCTGACGGTGGCGTTCAGAGCGCCGCCGAGCAGGGCTTCGGTGGTGGGGTTGGCGCCGGACTGCTCCTGCTGCTGGGTGTAGAGGCGCTGCTGGTTTTCGGTGCGGCCCAAGGCCAGCAAGGCCACCACGTCGGCCTCCGGAAGCGGAGGGTCGGAGCGGTAGGAGACGGCTAGATTTTCCGGAATTCCATACAGGCTGAGGGTAATGTCGTAGTCCTCGACGTGGGCCGTGGCGATCAGGTCGATGTTGGGCTGAATGTGGATGGGATTGGTGAAGGCGACCTCGCCGCGCTGCAACTCGTAGCGCGTTCCGGCAATCCGGGCGCTGCCTTCGGTGATGGAAATGCGCCCCAGCAGCGAGGGCGAGGCGACGGTGCCGCGCAGGTGGAGATCGACGTTGCCGGCCAGCTTGGCGTAAGCGTTCTGGAAGTTCAATTGCGGCGAAGAGACGATGCGCACGTCCAGGCGGACGTGGCTGGAGGCCGTGTTGGGGGGGGCGATGCTTTCGACGGCGTTGGCCTTGGCGGTCAGCGCCGCAAGGTCCAGATCGGGGCTCACCGTGAAGCGGGTGATGAGCACGTTGCCGGAGAGCAAAAGGTTGTTCCGCTGCCCTTGCAGGCGTAGCGAGGCTTCGGCCAGGGAACTGACCCCCTCCGGGTAGCGGATGCGAATTCCCGTTCCGGTGGCCGTCAGATCGGCGAAGATTCCATGCTGATAGGCCAGGTAGCCGCCCACGCTCAACTGGCCGCCGCCGGTCATGGCTGTCAGCGACTTGACCTCCAGCCGGTTCTGGTTGAACTCCAGCGTTCCGTGCAGCTGGCTCAGGCCGTTGGCCAGGTCTTCGAGGGCCAGCGAGCCGTTCTGGAATTCGATTCGGCCGCGCAGGCCGGGATTCATCAGCGGGCCGTGGGCTTCCACCTGCAAGGTGGCGCTTCCGCTGGCTGTCAGGTCGGGGTCCAGCGTCTCGGCCACCTTCAGATTGACGCTTCCGCTGGCGGTCAGGTCCAGCTGCCGATTGCCCTGGAGCGATAGACTCCCCTGAGCGTAGAGGTCGGTGTCTTCGCCGGTCACGTGCAGGCGGTCGAGGCGGATCACGGCATGGTCGAGCGTGGCGTGGACGCCGCCCTCGCTGCGCAGATGGACGCCGGTCACGGTGGCCGCCAATTGACCAAAACGAGCCTCGCCGCGCAGATCGGCGGGCCGCGCCAAAGGACCTTCGAGGGTGATGGCTCCGGCCAGCGCCGACTCATCGCTGATTTCCTGCATATTGGCCAGCTTGAATAGCTTGCCAAGATTGAGTTGCGGAAATACCAGCCTGGCCTGGGTGACATAGTCGCCGCTGAGCGCCGTCTGGCCGTGCAGGGTGAGCCGGGCGGTGTCCAGCCGGGTGGATACGTCGTAAGTGGCGACGCGGCCGGCGGTGTGCGCGGCCATCCCCAGCGAGCCCAGCGGCTCACCGTTCACAGTGAGGCCGGCCAGCGTGGCCTGAACCTGCAAGTGCGGATCGCCGAACGTCCCCGTGCCCTGCGCGGTAAAGCCCAGTTTCCCGGTCACGGCCAAACCGCGGCGGCGAAGGATTTCGATGCGGGAAGCGTCGATTCCCGCGCCCTGGGCGTTCAACTGGAAGCGGCGGGATTGGAGGTTGTAGCTGCCCGTGACGGCAATCCTGCCTGCGCCTTCGATGACGGCCTCCGAGGCGAGATTGATCTCCCGATTGGCCAGCGTTCCCTGCGCGCGGATGTGGTCCACCGGCTCGCCGTAGACGCTGCCTTTGTCCATCTGAGCCCATCCGGAGCCGTTCAGCGCATGGAGCGGTCCGTCGATTTGAAGTTGCGCATTGAGGGCGCCAGCTACGGGCAGGCTCCGGCCGGTGAACAGGCGCACATCGTCCATGCCGACCCGGTTCGCGCCCAGGCGGAGATGGAGCACCGAGTTGGCGTTGATGGCCGGCGCGTGTCCGCGGCGCGGCATTGCGTCCAGCGTGCCGTTGAGGGATATCTCGGCGCCGCCGCGACGCAGCAGGCCGCGAAAAACTTCAATTCGGGCTGCCGAATAGCCGCCGGTGGCCTCGACCGAATCAAACCGGACGAATTGGGGCTGGCCGGAATTGACCGTGGACAGCGCCGGCAGCTCGAAGGCCAGTTGCGTCGCCTGGAGGTTGCCCGCCAGGTGCGGATCGACCAGGGAGCCGGCCCACGAGCCGTGAAAATCCGCCTGTCCAGAGAGCGCGACGGGCAGGGCGGCGGAGCCGGATTTACACCCCGTCGACGAAGGTCTCTTGCCGGGAACCCTGGAGTCTGGCTTGCAGGTCAGGCCCAGATCGCGCAGCACGGTGTCGAATTCGCCCAGGTTCTGGGTGTGGAGATCGACCGTCAGCGCCGAGGGGCTGGTGAGCGGGTAGGCGCCCAGATGGCCGCTGGCCTGGACCTGACTGGAGGGCAGATCGAGCTGCAGGGTGCGCAGATCGACCGCGCCGTCCCGCTGGGTATAGGTGCCGTCGACCAGGCCGCTGGCGGGAACCATTCCGGGGGCGGTCTGTGACGGCGGAGTGAGGCCCAGGCGCGCGTCCACGGAAAGGGTGCGGACATCGCCCCCGGTCCAGATTGCCGTGGCGGGCCCGTTGACGCGGGTGTCAAAGCCAAGATGCTGGAAGGGCGGCTCGGAGACCATCTCCAGCAGCGTGTCCAGGGCAACGCCGGTGAAGTTGGCCGTCACCTTGCCGTTGACCGGGATGGTGATGCCGTTCGCGGGCCGGGACGGTTTTGCGGCCGGGCGCGGTTTCACTCCCTGCTCCGGATGGGCGAAGAGAGAGCGCCAGTTTCGCTTGCCGCGGGGTATTCCGCTGGCCGCGCCCGCCGGCTGCAGGGTGGACGCTCCGGGAAGCGCCGTCAGCCAGGGGGAGAGCGAAAGTTGGCCATCGATCTGTCCGCCCTGGCGAAGGCGGGCGACGATGGAGCCGATCAGCAACTGTTCCGGGTCGGCATGAACGCGCGCGTCGAGGCGCACGCCGGTGGCGACGACGCCGGTCCCGATGTAGGAGCCGTTCTCGACGTGGACACTGCCATCGGCGCGGAAGCTTCCCGTCTCTCCGGCGCCGGCGAGGTTCAGGCGGGCTATGCCTTCCGGCGCGTTGGGGTAGCCGGTGACCGAGTCGATCAGGCGCATATCCAGCACGCCCGCCGCCCGGGCCTCCCAGCGGGGATGGGCAAAGTTGCTCAGCGTGCCGGAGATTTCAACCGTCCGGTCCGGGACGCCTCGGCTGCGGGCGGTGATGCGCAGCGATTGCAGGGTTACAGCGGCGTGCGTCAGATCGAGCGTGGCCTGCAGAAATCCATGCACTTGCGGCGGCTGCGCAGTGCCCGCGCGGGACGAGGCTCCACGCGCGAGATTCAGGTCGCGCGCTCCGATCTCGATGCGATAGCTTTCCGGATTTCCCCCCCGACGGCCGGGGTTTGCCGCCGGGAAATAGACCATGCGCATGGAGACGTCGCTGGCGGAAAAGTCGAGTGGAATGTGGCGATTCTGAAAATCGAAGGCCGCGGCGCGATTCTCATCGTCCAGGTCGCCCTGCTCGACCACAATCAGGCCGGCCTTCAGATCGAAAAGCCTTTCGGTGAGCGGCTGGCCCGGCCTTCTGGGCTGGCGCGGCCGCGGCTGGTTGGTCGATCCGTCGGGGTAGACGATCAGGTGCAGCCGGGGCTCGAAGATTTCGAGCTCCCGCAGGCGGATGCGCGGGCTCCAGAAGAAGCTCAGCAGGCTCAGCCGCACGCGCAGGCGGCCAACTTGGGCGTAGGGCGCTTCACCTGGAGCTTCAAGGCCGTGAATGACCACTCCGTCCGCCTGGGCCTCGAGATGCAGAAGATTCCAGTGGAACGAGGCGATTTCAACGCGCCCGCCGGTCGCCGTCTCCAGTTGCTGCACGATCTGCTCGCGGATGAAGTTCTCAAACCGGGCCGAATTGGCCAAAAAATAGAGGCCCACGAGGCTGATGGCCAGAAACGCCGCCATACCGGCCACTGTGAGGGGAAGATGGCGCAGGAAAAAGCGGCGCAGACGGCTGGAGCGCGCTTTGCGGACCGGCGCAGCGGGGCCTGGCTCCGAAATAGGCTCAAGCCCGGCGGGTTCGGGCGCAGCCGGCTGCGGAGTGTCAGGCTCGGGAGTTCCGGTGGGGCCGGAAGGCGTGGATTCGGACTCGCTCATGCGCCTCCCTGGCCCGCATTGGAGCCGGCTTCCGGCGTCTTGTACGCCGGGTCGAGCACTTCCACATTGCCCTGCTTGCGCAGGTTCGTGAGCCAGTTGTCGAACAGCACATTCACCTGCTGCTCGAGCAGAATCTCCTCAATGCGCGGGGCCACCTTGTCCAGCGGAGGAACCGCTTCGCCCGGGGCATACTGGGGCAGCAGTGTTTTGTGGTAGTAAGCCGAGATATCCTCCGGCGAGATGAGAATTCCGCCCCGGAAGCGCAGTTCGATGTAGCTCAGAATCTCGATCCGGTTGCGCAGATAGGTGTCCACCTGCTGCGGCGTCAGCCCGTTCGCGGTCAGAAACGCCTTCCATCCGGCCTCGGATGCGCAGTTGAAGTGAACGCAGGCGGGCAGATCCTTGCGGATCTCGGACAGCCGCGCATCGACCTCGTTCTGCGAAGGCTCGTCAATCTGCTCACCCTCCTGGCGAATCTGCTGCTGGATGAGCGCGCGGCTGATCAACTGCCCCAATGCGCGCTCGGGCGTGAGAGCGCCGCGTCCGATTCCGCCGGGGTTGAGCACCGCCAGCCGCATCTCGTCGTCCACATCGCTGGTCAGGATGGCCTGATTGTTGACCACGGCCACCACCCGGTCGAGCACCACGGCGTGGCCGGAATCCGCCGCCGGGGCCGTGTCCTGTGCCAGTCCCGAAGCTGCTCCGGCCGTGGCCAGCCAAACTGCCGCCGTCGCCCGGAGAAGGAAGCCGAGCGAGGCCTTGAAGCGGATTTTTGGCCGGCTGTGCATCAGAAGCTTTGTCCCAGGCTGAAAAAGAAGTTGAATCGCGGGGTTTCGCCCACATGCGGACTCAAATCGTAAGAGGGCACCGGGGAGCTGGTGCTCACCGATGGCAGCGAGTAATCGGTATTGACCGGATCGATGGGCGGATTCAGGTCATAGCTGAAGTCCAGCCGGATCGGCCCGACCGGCGTATGATAGCGCAGCCCGATGCCCGGCGTTTGCGAGAAGTAGTTGAAGCTGCACGTTCCCTGATGGCCGGTGGAAGTCTCGGGCCCGGAGGGAGAATAGCCTTCGGGGTAATTCGCCGGCGAGGCCAGGGTCTTGCACGCGGCCCTGTTCGGCTGGTGAAACCGCCCGATGCTGGCCCAGGCGTCTCCCGCGTTGGTGAAGACGTTGCCCATGTCTTCAAAGAGCACAAAGCTCAGCGTGTTGCCAAACCAGGGCAGGTTGGGCGGCGGCAGGCGCAGTTCGGTGCTCTCGATCAGCGCGCCCGCCCCGCCGATGGGGTAGCCCGTCTCCGGGTCGCGCGGGCCGGCCGAGTTCTGAGCGAAGCCCCGCAGCGAGGTCGCCCCGCCGGCGTAGAGCCGCTCGGGGAGGGGGATCGTCGCGACTTGGGGGGCGCCGAAGGCACGCTCCTGCGCATAGCGGGTGTTGCGGGCCAGCACGTAGCGTCCCTTGCCGAAGCTGTAGTAGCTGGAATTCGACAGGTCGAGGCGGTTGAAGTTGGCCTGAGCTCCGAAGGCCGTGCTGGAGAGAAACTCCTGAATGCTGGTATAAGTGCCGTGGTGCGCATCGAGGGGAGAGTCGCGGGTGTCGCGAATCCAGGTCACCGACGGACCGGCCACGCGCACCGCCGTGGCCAAGGCCGCGATCGCGTCCGGATAGACCTGCAGACTGCTGGCCTGCACCTTGACGCGGCGGAAGTCGAATTCGTAGACGAAGGTGTTGGCCTTGGACAAGACGGAGCCCGGCGTATTGAAGTGCTCGGTCCAGTGCATGCCGCCCTCCAGCCTGGAGGAGACGTACGTGCTCACGTCCACGCTGTTGGCGTAGCCGCCGGAAAAAGTCAGGCTGAAGTTTCGGCTTTGCTCGAAGTGCGGAATCTGGAAGAGCAGGTCGAGTTTCTGCTCCAGCAAGCCGTAGTTGCCGCGCAGAGAGACGGATTGGTCCCGCCCCAAGAAATTGTTGCGCGTGATGGCGGCCAGCACGCGGGGGCTCACCCCCGTCTTGCCGTTGGGGTTGCAGGCGACGCCGGCGGCAATGGCGCCCTGGCAGTTGTACCGCGGCTGTCCGGTCTGGGCTTCAAAGCCGAAGCCGTAGGTCAGGGTCCAGCGCCGCGCCTCTTCCGTCTGGATCAGGATCGTCTTGTGGGTGGACTCGCCTGAGGGGTTTTCGATGGCCGTATTCACCTCGTTGAAGAGGGATAAATCGTAGAGATTGCGCTCGGAGGCGGTCAGCGCCGTCTGGTTGAGCGGGTCGCCGGGATTGAGGGTGATGGCTTTTTCCGCCGTGGCGGGGCGCGTGTAATGCAGCCCCGTCAATAGCACCTTGCGCACAAAAATCCGCCGGCCTTCAGTGATTTGGAAGACCACGTTTACTTTGCTGGGATCGGCCGGATCCGTCTGTTGTGCGACCTGAACCACGGCCCGGTCGAAGCCCCGGCTCAGATAGTCGGTCAACAGAGTGTCCCGGTCTCCGGCCAGGCTGCCGGGCGAGAGCGGCTGGCTGGCGATGGTGTTCAACTGCGGCGTAAGCTGGGAGGCGTCCACCTGCTCGTTGCCTTCGATGCGCACCGTGCCCACGCGCAACTGCGGCCCTTCTTCAATATGGTAGGTCACGGTGAGCGGGGCCGTCTGCGGGGCCGTCTGCGGCTTCAGGGGCGAAGAACCGGAATCGGCAGACGGCCCCGCGCTGGTCTCGGGGGTGATTTTGACTTTCGAGAAGCCGTTGTTCCGATAAACAGCTTCGATGGCGCCCGCGTCGGCAGACACCAGCGCCTGCGAGTAAATGCCGTGGCGGTCGGTGACATCGGCGGCATGGAC
>Ga0182030_10004054_pt1 | contig 31240 bp, 12 predicted proteins | sample 812S3MmetaG_FD_121299 | JGI IMG/M metagenome (GOLD analysis project Ga0182030, IMG submission 121299) | Permafrost microbial communities from Stordalen Mire, Sweden - 812S3M metaG (Illumina Assembly) | ecosystem: Environmental > Terrestrial > Soil > Wetlands > Permafrost | place: Sweden...
AGCAAGCCATCGCAGCAGCGGGCTGCGGTTGACTCGCCGGGGTCCCGCGCTCGGCCACAGCGAACCGACGAAATCCCGCCGGCGCGCGGTTTTTGCCGCTACGCAAGCTGACCGGAGCAACACCACAGATCGTCGTTTATTACAAAGGCGAACGCATGGGCGAAGCCCGTTTGCTGGACGCGGTTGCCGATGACCGGCGTCCGCAAAGCAAAGCTCCGGCCGCGCAGACACGATGCCGCCAGCCTCCGTCACTCTATCCGCCGGCGAAGAACCCCAATCGCAAATTCTCAAGTCCTCGATCCTATGATCCGCTCGCACTTTAGCCTGCACCGCAACCCGTTTGATTCCGAAGCCGTCACGCTCCTGGCCCACTAGCAGGAAATCTTTGACATCCTTAGAGTCCACGCCTAGCAGGGCGGGCTCTGCGTCATCCTCGGCGAACCCGGCACCGGCAAAAGCGTTCTCAAACACGCCCTCCTGAACCACGGCCCCAAGCGCCTGATCACCCCTGTGGTCAATCGCACCATTCACACCTATCACAACACCCTGCGCATCCTCTGTGAAGCCTTCCAGATCGAGTTCCAGGGCCGCTGCCATCACTCCGAACGCCTGCTGGTCCAGAAAGCCTTCAGCGTCCATCGCGCCGGCAAAATGCTCGTGCCCATTATTGACGACGTCCATCTCATGCCGACCGACTGCCTGCGCAAACTCCGCTTCCTCACTGCTCTGTCGCCTTGTAAAAACGCCTCGGCAGATTGGTGGCGGCAGGATCGGTGAATGGCTCCGTGCCGATGAATGCCGGATTGGTGAGAATTGGTAACCAATCAACCAGATTCGTTGAAGCGTAAATGATGACAGGGCCGGTGCCATTCAAACCGGAGATTTGAAATTGGAAGCCGTTGGTGGTCATTTGCATATTTGTCGAGCCGGAAGCGATCTGGAATGGTGGCAGTGTATTTACCTGATAAGGAACTGAAAGGGACCAGTCGCCGAGCAACATAAAGTCCATCGCACGGGCACGGACCAAAATGTTCGTGGAGATAGAGCCAAAATCGGCCAGCGTGTTCCAGACGAGGGTATGGTTGGCCCCCGTGGGTAAGGCGCTGACTCGCAAAGCCGGGCTATAATTGGTACCATCCAACGTCGTAACCGTGGCATTTTGCCAATTCGTAGTGCCGTTCGTTTGGTATTGCAAAAAAGGCGTGGAGGCGTTGCCTTCAGCATCCCATAGCCGGACGGTCAGAGCGGCCATTGGTCCAAGCGGACTGGAGGATGGGATTACCGCAGCAGCAGGCGCGGTTTCGAGGAGGTCTGATTGGGGTATGGGTAAAGTGGTTTGTGGTTGCCAGAAAATGACGTTGCATGTGTTCTGATTTGTGGGATCAACCATCAAACCGAGCAAACCTTGACCGCCCGCTACGAGGTTTAGCGCGGCCAGAGAATGCCATGCCTTGCCGACATAGTCCGCAGTGAACATCTGCCGCACCAGAGGGCCGGTGTTATTCGTTGGGGTCCAGTCGAACAGAGTCCCATCAGGCGAGGCGGTGAAGACGACGTCTGTCCCGTTGTTAAGATAATTTGCCACTGCCAATCCATAACTCCCTGGCCCAACGACACTTCCGATGCTCGTACGCGCAAAAGTGTTGGTCGTAATTGCGTTCGTCTTAACAACGAATTCGGAAAGAACAAAATCGTCGCCAGCGTCGATCTGGCCGTTTTGGTTCTGGTCATCGGTAAAGACATAAACCAACGAAAATCCATTGGTTTGCCCTGGCCGTGTGAATCCGGTCGCCAAAGAAACCCCGCGCCAAAAGATTGGCGCTGTCGAAGGGGACTCTGGAATTATGATTTCGCGGTCGGCTCCGTCCTTCTGCCCAATGCCAAGATGAACCTCATTGTCGACGAACGACCGTTCGGGGTCCCACTGACCGCTGCTGTTTATCACAGTTCCGAAATATGTTCCACTTTGTCCATTCCAATCACAATGACATGGCTGACCTGGTGACCAATTGCGATAGCTGGATGGATCGCCGTTCGACCAAATCCAGTCCTCCTGGTCTGGATATTGCACGGGCAGACGCCCGTAAAGGCCGATGTGATAGGTTCCTGGAAAATTGGAATGAACAAAATCATTCTCCGCAGCAGATGTTATTGTCACAAACTCCGCGCCAATTTGACTAAAATAACTATCAGTGTCAGCCCAGACCATTTGAGAAGTTGTTGCAAAATACCATTTGTCCATCGTCAGGTTGTAAACGGCATTGGTCGGAATCAAACTTCTATTTTTTAGAAACTCCAAACCCGTGTTAAAAACTTCGATGCCTCCAGTGTCCAAAAGGCGCACAGAACCAGGCCTCGGAATGTTTCCAAACAGCAGCGCACTCGCCCCCAATCCACGGCTCGAATTATTGCTGCTGACGATTGAGGAATTCCAGATGTTGCTGGCGAACTGCAAACTGCAGAGTGGAGAGGAAACTCCGTTGGAGGAAGTAGAAGCCAGCAAATCAGCCTGGGGCCGAAGCGCAATCACAAATGCCGCTTCATTACTTGAAAGCGCGATGTCATTCGTCACCCACATACCGGCTTGGAACATAAATTCACGGATTCTCCCTCGCCCTCCCACTTGTCTGAGCCCAGTGTAAATCGCCGGAGCTGGACGATTCGATAGTTGGCCGACTGCGATCGAAGTAACACCAAAATTGCCGACATCCAGCTTCTGTGTCGTCCATGTCAGTCCGTTGTTGATAAGCACCTCAATGGAATTTGTGGTTCCATTCGGATTACCATCCCCCCCCACAACAAATTCATCTCCGGTAGCATTGTCCAACTGGCCAACACCCACGACAAAGTTACTCGGCGTAAATGGAAGGGCGAGCGAAGCAATGCTTGTTCCTGGATTCTTCAAAAGGCTGGGAATGCTTTGTGAGTTGGTGGGGTTTGTCCCTGCAAGCCATTCCTGGTAATTATTCCACCCGTCGCCATCGCGGTCGCCATACGGGCCGTCCGCTGGCGTGCCGTTCGTCAGTCCGTTCAGGAATTGCCAAAGCACCGGCAGCCCGTTTGTTTCATTGGCACGGGAAAGCACCGTTTGGCGCGTAAGATTGCCATTCCCGTCGTATTGGTAGGCGATTGAAACGCCACGCGAGTATTCCGCGCCAACCAGCCGATCCTCGTGATCGTAATAAAAGCGGTTGGTGTGGTGGCCGTTGTTGAGCGCCTCGTAAATGCTTGTGCCGCTAGAAAAGAACGGATTGCGTGGGTCAATGTGGTTGGTGTGGGCAAAGTTGTATTGGTAAACCTGCAAATAGGTTACACCCGTGGCGCCCACCTGATTGTTCGCGTTATTGGCCGATGGATTTTGGCCATATTGAACTTTCCAGCCGTCGGGAATGCCGTCTCCGGCTGTGTTGGTCGAAAGCGGATTGCTGTGATAAACGAAAATCTCGTCGTAATCGCTGACGCCATCGCCATCGGTGTCGTTCGTCAGCGGGTTCAGACCATAAAGGTACTTTTCCAAATAGTTCAACCTGTCACCGGGTGGACATTCCGTTGCCAGCCTCGGGTCTGTGAGACTCAAGCCGTATTGCGTCTTCCACCAGTTCGGGATTCCATCTCCAAATGGATTCCTCGGGTCCAGAACCGACAAATAAGCATTTGAGCTAACCACAGTTCCAACTATATTGGATATTGAGACCGAATAATGTCCCTGATTGGTAAAATCCAAATTGAATAACGACAGTGTCTGATTAGTCGCGCCCGGAATCGGAATATTATTGAAATTCCAATGGAAGAAGAGTGGGGTAAAGCCTATGGGGCCAACGCTGAAAATGGCATTTGAGCCGAGAAAACTGACCTGCGAAAAGGGTTGATTTGTGATTACTGTCACATTGTCGCTATTAGTGTCCAGAAGAACATATGCTCCAGGTGTTGTAGTGCCGCTGAAACTTTCCGCATACCCCATCATGATCCGACCAGCACCGCCATTGCCACCCCAGCCGTTGCCACTTCCACCCGTGGCGGCAATTTGATTCGTGCCTAACGTTGCCTTGGCCACATGTAATCCGATGGAGCCTCCACTACCTCCTCCGCTCCCGCCATTTCCGTTGGCACCAATGGCTTGAATCTGTCCGGCGATTTCGATATTTCCTGCATCTATCGAAACTGCGCCGCCACCATTTCCTCCATTTACGTTGGGACCTGTAGGATAACCTCCCCCACCACTGCCTAAATAATTTGTTTCCATTGTCGCCGTCCCATAAATTCCTCCACCTTCGCTAAGTTCCCCAAAAAACGATAGGATAACAGACCCTCCGGATTCGCCGTATCCACCTCCTCCCGCCCCGGAATAAGAGGGCTGGTTGTTTCTAATATCATAAGGGACGCCGCCCCCACCGCCACCGTAGTTAGCGCCTCCACTGGCGATTTGGGTTCCAGCATAGGATTCACCTTGGATGCCGGCCGCGAATTGACCTTGGTAATTCTGTCCGCCGCCACGATAACCGATACCACTCACCGAGATCAATGACCCTGTCGATATCGATAGATTGCCTTGCACCTTCAAAACAATTCTGCCGCCGGAATTGCCATCCCACGGATTGGCCGTCAGCGTTGCGCCGTTGGTGATGATAAGGGTTTGGAAATTGGGAATCGCATTCGAGTCGGCGGGGTTGTATTGAGCCGGGTCGTTCGTGAGGCGAACCGTTTGATAAAGTTGTTCGATGGTGGTGTTCGTCGTCAAAACGAAAGAGCCGTGCCTGCCGTTGCCATAATCCCAAGAAGCGACGCACGGCGCTACGGCACCGAAAAGCAACGCCATCGAAAGTGCCAGAAGCAAGGTGCTGCTTCGATTGACGTGGCGGTTGGTGTTCATAAGTCAGGGATCATGATTGCTTCACCGACTAAATTAGATTCAGTTCCACGGTTTCGTAGACGGGCTCTTTTTGGTTGCTGTGGGGGCATTTCCATATCGAATACTTGCGTGTTCGTCATTGCTCACTTGCTCGATAAAAGCGCCTTGGCAGATTGGTGGCAGCCGGATCAATGAATGGAAACGATCCCATCGACGGTGGGTTCGTGAAAATCGGTATCCAATTGATCAGGTTTGTTGAGGCGTAAATGATGACAGGGCCGGCTCCATTCAGCCCGGAAATCTGAATCTGAAACCCATTGGTGGTCATTTGTAGGTTTGTCGAGCCGGAGTTGATCTGGAATGGCGGCAGCGTATTGACCTGATATGGGACCGGAACAGACCAGTCGCCGAGCAGCAGGAAATCCATCGCGCGGGCACGGACAGTAATGTTTGTTGACACGGAGCCAAGATCAGCCAAGATGTTCCAGACCAGGGTATGGTTGGCCCCCGTTGGTAACGCGCTAACCCGCGTTGCTGGGCTATAAGGCGCACCGTCCAGCATCGTGAGCGTGGCATTTTGCCAGTTCGTGGAGCCGAAAACTTGGTATTGCAGGAATGGGGTGGAGGAATCGCCCTCAGCACTCCAGAGCCGCACGGTCATGGTGGCCATCGCGCCAAGCGGATTGTCTGCTGAGATTGTAATGGCATCGGGCGCTGTTTCGATAAGGCTCGGTTGCGGTGTGGGCAGCACGGCCCGCGGCGACCAGAAAATCACGTTGCACGTATTTTGATTCGTCGAATTAACCTCCAATCCGATCAATCCTTCGCCGAAAGCGGGCATTTGCACACCGCACATGGCCTGCCACGCCATGCCTGCGTAAGCATCGCTGAACAACTGCCGCTGCAAGGGACTTGCGCTGTTGGTTGCAGTCCAAGAATATACACGACCGTCGGGTTCGCCAGTGAACAGAATGTCGTTGCCTGTGCCGGTGAAATTCACCGCGGCGAGACTGAAACTTTGGGCAACATTATCGGAAGTGATCGGAACTTGGAACAGCGTCTTGGTCGTCCATGTGTTTCCGGACACCATATATTCCGCGAGAGCGAAAGCATCCCCCGCATCAAGCACCCCGGAATGGTTCTGGTCGTCGGCAAAGGCGTAAAAGACCGAGGTGCTGTTGGTTTGATTCGGGCGCGGGAAACCAACCGCCAGAGAAAGTCCCCGCCATGAGAATCTGTTCGTTGCGGGCGGCTCCGGGATCAGCCACTGGTTCGTAAACACAGGGCCGCTGATGACTTCGATGCCTCCTGCGTCAACAAGTCGCAACGAACTGTCCTCGTCGTTTTGGGCAAGAATGCGCCCATGCGTTCCCAACCCGCGATGCGAACTGTTTGTGCTGACACTGGTTTGGCCCCACGCTCCGGCCGAATAAGCCAGGCTGAAAAGGGCGCCGTCCAAACCGTTGGTGGCAAAGCTGCCCAAAACATCCGCAGCTCGAACTCCGAGAACAAACGCTGCTTCATTGGTCGAAACAGCCAACACATTCGTCTGCCAATGTCCATTGGTTTGGATCAATTCCCAAATCGCACCGGTCCCGCCTGTTTGACGAAGCCCAACATAGATTGCGGGCGCAGGCCGATTTGTTGGTTGGCCAACCGCGATAGACGTAATTCCCAACGGACCAACCATCACTTGCTGGGTGGACCAATTCGTCGCGGTTTGGGTCAGAATCAGCACGGAATTGATGTTCGTTTCCGGATTGCCGTCCGCGCCCACCACAATTTCATCACCCGGAAGGCCATCCAAATACCCTGCGGCCCCGACAAAATTGCTTGGCGTGAAAGGCAGCGTGAGCGAAGCGATGTTCGTCCCGGGATTGTTCAGCAAACTTGGAACGCTTTGCGAGTTATTCGGGTCGGCGCCCGCCAGCCATTCCTGATAATTGTCCCAGCCGTTGCCACTGGAATCTTCATAGGCGATTCCCGGTTGGTTGGTAAGACCGTTTAGCCAAAGCCAGAGCACCGGCAACCCGTTTGTCTCACTGGCGCGGGAAAGTACGGTTTGCCGGAGAAGATTTCCATTACCGTCGTACTGATACGCGATGGAAATGCCTCGTGAATATTCTGCGCCAGCCAGCCTGTCCTCACGGTCGTAATAAAAACGGTTGGTGTGCTGACCGCCATTAACGGCTTCGTAGATGCTCGTGCCAGGAGCAAAAAACGGATTGCGCGGGTCAAGTTGGCTGTTCGGGTTGTTGGTGTCGTATTGGTAGAGTTGGAGATACGTGATTCCGGTGGCACCCACCTGAATGTTCGCGATATTGACCGATGGATCCAGGCCATATTGAATCTTCCAGGCGTCCGGGATGCCGTCACCGGCCGTGTTAGCTAGCAGTGGATTGGTGTGATAAATGAAAATCTCGTCGTAATCGGTCAACCCATCGCCATCGGTGTCGAGAGTCAAAGGGTTGAGGCCATAAAGGTATTTTTGCAAATAGCTCAGCTTGTCGCCGGACGGATGATTGGTCGCGAGTGTAGCGTCCGTGACGCTAAAGTCATATTGGAGTTTCCACCAATTGGGAATGCCATCGCGCAAGGGTATTGCAGTGTCCAACACCTTCAGGAATGCATTTGAACTCACGACAGTCATCACCGCGTTGGAAATCGTCACCGAGTAAGTTCCCGTGTTGGTGAGGGCAATGTTGTCAAGGAACAGTGACTGGTTGGTTGCGCCAAGAATTGGCACGCTATTGAAATTCCATTGGAACATCAAGGCCGGCAACCCATCAACACCCACGGTAAAAGTCACATCAGCCGCGAGAAAGTTGGTCTGCGTTACCGGCTGGTTCGTGATCACCGTCACGTTGTCGCTATTGGTATCAAGGAATGTGTAAACTGCCGGACTTGATGTGCCGCTATAACTCTCGGCATAATAAATCGCGATTCTTCCGACACCGCCGCTTCCATATCCACTTCCACCTCCCAATGCAGAAATGTTATTCCCTCCTAAAGTCGCCGAGGCCGTTTGGAGAAGAATAGAACCTCCACTACCACTTCCGCCACTAGAAGAACTATTTCCATTTGCTTGAATTTGTCCGCTGACTTGGAGATACCCGACACTCAATATAATTGCTCCGCCTCCAACACCACCTCCAGCGCTATTATTAGCACTTCCGCCGCCGCCGCTTCCCAAATAAACTGGAATTAGTGTCGGTGTGCCATAGGTCTGTCCTCCGGTAGCTCCACCAGTAGTGCCATTGTTCAAATAAGTGATACCACCCGCCCCACTTGATCCGTATCCGCCACCACCTGCTGAACCGTAGAATATCTGTCCGAAGGAATTATAGCCCTCCACAAAGCCACCGCCGCCACCACCGTAGTTAGGACTTGAACTAGCTGCCTGGCTTCCAGCATAAGATTCACCCTGAATTCCAACGGGAAATTGACTCCCATAAGTTAGACCGCCGCCACGATAGCCTTTACCGTTTGCAGAAATCATCGAACCAGAAGCGACCGCCAAAGTTGCTTCAACTTTTAGAGCTATCCAACCGCCAGCGCTGCCATTCCACGGATCTGCAGTGAGTGTTGCGCCGTTGGTGATGATGAGGGTTTGGAAATTTGGAATCGCATTCGTGTCGGCAGGATTGTATTGGGCCGGGTCGGAAGGCAATCGCACCGTTTGATAAAGCTGCTCAATCGTTGCATTCGTTGTCAGAAGGAAAGAGCCGTGCCTGCCATTGCCATAATCCCAGGATGCGAGGCAACGCGTCGGTCCACCGAAAAGCAAAGCCAGCAGCAGCGTCGGAATCAGGGCGGAGCGTCGTTTGGTTTGTAGGCTAATACTCATTGCCATATTAAATCGCTAGTGTCTTCCTGGGACGTTGAGTGAGGCTCCAGCGTAAATCACGTTCGGGTTGGTAATCTGCGGATTCGCGGCCATCAATGCCGAAACTGTTGTGCCGTTTTGTCGTGCGATACCAGATAAAGTCGAACCACTTTGTATTGTAATGGTGCTGCCGCCACTTGAAGTGGTCGCACCTCCGCCCGTTGCACCACTTGGTTTTGTTGATGACGATGCCGCCGCTCCAGACGCTACTGGCGCAGCGATCGAAGCAGTTCGACTAGACATTGACGCAGATTGCGAGGAACTCAATTTTTGGCCTAAAGCATCCGCTGAACTATACGATATGCCTTGTCCGGCCTGAAGGACACTGTTGAAACCAGCAGAACCATAGCTCAACGTATCGGCACCAGGAACCATGTCCCCAAAATAGGAAAATCCAACGTCTAGGACATTTTCTTGAAATGTTTGGCCAGCAACTTTACCGAGGTCGCGGTCTCCGTTGGCATAGCTAATTACAGCGTTGGCTCCGAAATTGACAATTCCTTTAGTGGCAATCGCGCCTGCTTTTCCCAATGTTCCTGAAAATAGTCCTCCTGACCCTCCTCCGAACTCTATTAATGCGCCTGTGCTCGCTCCGTTTACCGCCGCCTTGGCATAACGTTCTCCAAGATCGGCGAATGTAACAGTTTGATGAAGTGCTAATATATCATAGTCAATGCTGATGCTTTCGGCGATTATACTTACCAGGGAAAACCCCAAGGTGATTTCACCTGCAAATTCGCCCTTCGGATCAGATTTTCCAAGCGGGCTATAATCAGCATAGCTATACAATGTTGGCTTCCAATCCGGACCAATCTTTTTGACCGGATCTGTTGAAAGAAAAACGCCAGCGTCGGCGGAATAATATCGGGCGCGCATGAAATAGAGGTTGGGAATGTCTGATTCTTCCATCACGCATTGCGAGCCAACGAATAGATACGGATTGGAAATCAGCGACAGCAAATTCGTCGAACCGAGGCTGCGGCCATAGGGCGTGTAAGCATATTGAGCCATAAGATTCGTGTTGCCATCCGTGAGGGCGATGATGTTCCCCATCGCATCGGCGTGGTAGCAAAGCAATCCGTTTGTTAAATCCACGCGATAGCACAAATCCGGGCCGTGAACGTACCACGCCGTCACGTTGCCATTGCCATCAATGTCGCACAGAACTTTTTCCATTCCACCCGCCAGCAAAAGCACATAGCCCTTCGCCACACCATCCACCGTCTCCGAAATGCGCCGTCCCATGACATCGTAATGGTTCGTGATCATCCGGGAAGTCAACGGCGGAACCTGCCAAAGGATTGACGTGGTGCGGTTGTCCTCGTCGTAAGTGAGCGTCCAGCTTTGGGCGGTGCTGCCGCCGGTGGTCATCACGGCATTCGTCATGTTGCCGCTGGAATCGTAATGATAGGCAATCGTGGAGAGCTGGTTGCTCGTGGCGGAATTGTTGTGAATCTGGCGGTTGATGAGTTTCCCGGCGGGCGTGTAGCCGGTGTTGTCATCCGTCAGCGAAGGCAACGGCCAGTTGAAAACGCCGGATTCGGAAGAGCCGGTTTTGTTGCCATTGCGGTCGTAAGCATAATTCAAAGCAACTTGGATGGTGCTATTGGTTGTGACCGACGGGCTGGGAGTAGAATGCGAAAGGCCAGTGATCCGCCCCGCCGTATCAAACACATTGGACTGCACCACGCCATTCGGATAGCTGCGGTAAATGAGCCTGTCGGCGGGATCATAGGCGTAGTTCATCTGGCGTCCCACCCAATCCGCCTGTTTCGTCAAACGGCCGAGCGCATCGTAAGTGTTTGCGAGAACTTTTCCACCGGGATAGGTGATGGAAGTCACTCGGCCAAGCTGATCGTGGCCGTAAAGAACCGTTTTGCGGAGCGCGTCGTCCTGCTCGACGACACGGTCGAGCGAATCATAAATCAATTGAAGCGCGGTGGTGACACTAGAAAAGCGCCGAGAGATTGACGTTGGATTATCATTGTTATCGTAGTTGAAGCTGTCGCGCCGACCGGTATTAAAATCCACATACAACACGCGGCCGGAATTGTCGTAGGTTGGCGTGCGGACAGTTCCATTTGGGTCGGTCTGTTGTTTGAGGCGGAGCAATTCGTCGTAGGTATATTGCCAAATGTTGGTGTCTTGGTTTTGCTCTGATGTGCGCTCATTGCGCGGGCCGTAGCCCATGAGGTAATGCCCGCCCAAGGCGTCCGTGATGTTGGTTATGTTCCCCACGCCATCGTAACCGTAAAGCCAGGAGAAGTTTTGCGGGTCAACCCATTTAGTGAGGCGTCCGCGACCATCATAGCTGTGTGTGGATGGATAGCCATTCGGGGAGGTGATTTGCTGAATGCGGTCAGCCAGGTCGAAACTGGTGGTTCGCGTGTCGTCAAGTGGGTCGGCTTCTGAAATTACCCGATTGAGCCGGTCGTAGGTTTTCACCCACCGCTGGCCGAGCTTGTCAAAAAAGGCGATCAAGTTGCCGTTGAAATCGTATTGATTGGTGATGGACTGCCCCAGCGGGTCAATCACCGAAACAAGGCGATTGGCTGGATCGTAGATGTTGGTAGCGGAATAACCGAGCGCATCCGTGACATGATCCAACTTGCCGCGCGTTGTGTAAAAATACTTCCACTGATTGATGCCGGTTCGGTCAACCATGTTTGTTTTCTGATTGGCTGCATCGTAGGCGTAGGTGGTTGGCACCAACTTGCCATCGGTCGTGGAGAGGAGGTTGCCGTTGGAGTCGTAAACTTTGTTAAAGACACGGCCCAGCACGTCCTGAACGCGAGTGACATTCCCGTTGAGGTCGAGATTGTAAGAAGTCGAGTCGCCGAGCGCGTCAGTCTCGCGGAGTTTCCAGCCGACATCGTTGAGAATATAACTCGTGGTGTTTTGGGCTGGATCGGTCCGGGCATTCATGAAACCGTTGGTGTCGTAAGCGAACTGCGTCGTATTGGTGTTTGCATCAGTGGCGGTCAGCACCAGGCCGTTGGTCGAATACGTATATGTGACGAGAGGACCGAGGCCATCGGAATGGGTGGTCAAGTTACCGTCGGCGTCGTACGCGTAAAAGTTCGTCCAAGTCGTCCAGCCATTGGCATCGGGAGGCTGCAAAGTGACTTGTTGAACGGCTTTGTTGAAAAATGGGTGAATGACCCAAGTCGTCACCTCGCCAAGGGCATTGGTCTTGGCAGTCATGTTGGCCCGATTGTCGTAACCAAATGATGTGATCCACCCGAGCGGTTCAGTAATGCTGGTGCGGTTGCCGTTCGTGTCGTACGTGTAGCTGGTGGTGTTGGTCAAGGGATTACTCTGGGCGAGAACATGCCCCTTGTGGTCGTAGGTTTCAATCCACTGAAAATTGCCAGGATCAGTGCGGCGCATTTGCCATGTCGCAGGAACATTGTATTCAGTGCGCGTGGCGCGGTTCAACGCGTCCACTTGGTTGGTTTGCCGGCCGTATTGATCATATTGAACGAGGACATTTGTATTCCCCCGGGGATCCACGATCCGCTGGAGGAGGCCGTTTGTGTTGTATTGAAACTGCCAGGTTGTGTTGACGGCGGTATAGAGACCGGCGGTGTTTGTCAACGTCTTTGAAATCAGTTGATTCGTGGAATCGTAGCCAAAACTCACCTGCCACGAACCAAACGAAACGTTGGTCAATAGGGACTTCGTTAGATCATAGTTGAATTGGTAAACGCCGCCGGCTGTATCTATGACGTTGGTGACAATTACGTCATTTGGATCCCATAGGACTTGGACCACATTGCTGTTGAAATCGCATATTCTCTCCAGCTTTCCGGCCATCGGGGAGCCATCAGTGGGATCGCGAAACAGATAAACAAGTCGTTGGGGTGTGGTCCACTGCACCTCCGCAGTCGGAAGCTGGATGAATTCACCACGGTACTCTTTGTCCCGGTTCGAAAATGGCGTATACAAGTTGGTCCGCGTCCATGTTTGAAGCTCGCCATCCCATGTAATCAAATCGAATTCGTTGACATTGAACTGGTTCGACACAACCCGCACATCAAAACTGTGGCGCCAGCGGGGACCGAGAACGCGAGTGTCATAAGGGTCTGAGCTTCCATCCAACGGGGCTTGAGTTGGGAGTGCGCTGCTGTAACCGTATTCAAGGTCGAATGCGATTCCTGGAACCGGACGGGCAAAGGCGGTTTGCTGCCAGGCAAACGCGCCTGAAAGAGGAGTTGCTGCGTCTTCGCCATGGTTTTTGGTTGCATCAAAAATCGATTGCTCACCCGCCTGATCGACTTCACTGAAGGTGATGGTGCCCGTGCCCGCAGCAGTGGCGGGGTCGGTCCCGGATGGGGGCGATGGCACAAAGTTGTGGAAAAAATTCGTGGAGTTTGTTGAGTATCCCAGTTTGTAATACCCCTTCAAGTTTGAAAAAGTCCTCTGATCTTCAAACATGCGAGCCTGGATGGCGCTTTGCGACAAAGATGCCGAGTAAAATGCCACCTCCACAATGTCCCCATAGAATTGTTTAGAACTTCCGCTGATTCCCCCAATTGTTAATCCGCTGCCGGTCGTTGATCCAACTGGGGCGCTTTCGCCTGGGAGGATTGGTCGTCCATCCACATAAGGACTGACGACTGAGCCTGAACGGGAAACGGCAACATGATACCATCGCTCTAAATAAGGGTTTTGAATCAAAACATAAGGTGAAGGACTAGAACTTGCCCCGTGGGTGACAAATTCAATGGCGTTATTGGTGTAATTGTATCGGATCAAATAGGAAAATGTCGCTGACTCATTCCCGTCCGTTCGATCCATGAGGATGTCCATGTTGTCCGACAGGGTGAGTGAACTTGGCAGGGAAATCCTGAACCAGCAGGATGCCGTAAACGCCGTTCCGGTGCAGGTCAGACTGCTGGTGGGATCGCTGACCTGAATGCTGGCGTTGTTCGTGAAAGTGGCCGCTTGGGAACCAGACGTCAAACACAAGAAAGCCGCAAACAACAAGGAAATAGCCCGGAGGGTGCCGGGGTTCGAGGAAAGTGTGCTTGCGGCGGTTGGGGTGTCGTCCCCGAGTTTTAAGCATCTGTGGGGCGTGGTATTCATAGGCGTTCAGAAATTCTGTGCCATTTGTTTTACATTGTTGCATCGCACGACACGGTACGTCTCTCCGTGGACCTCCAGCACGACTTCCGCTTTCAACCCACGATTCGAGCATTTCAGGGCCACGCAGTCGTCTGGATTCACCCCCGCTTGTTTGGCCCAGGCTTGGCCTTCAACCGGAAAAACCTCAGACAAAGGACCAAACGAACCTTGTTTGGCGATCATGCGTAGTCCGTCCTCAGAAATCTCGTTGTTCAGCGCCTTGCGAATGAACTCGGCCTGCTCTTGATGGGTCTTGCCCTGCACGGCTTGCGGAGCGGCAACCAGTTTCAACAGGCGTTCAGCATCGGGTGAATCAAGGGCCGCCCGAAAAACCCGAAGTGCCTGCACACTACGCCGCTTTGGCTCGTTTCTCTTCCATGAATACCCAAAAAGGCATATCAAGGTCAGAACGAGCGTCGCAACAACCAGAAGCTGGAAACGACGTCCCATAATCGCGGTCTTGAGCGGAGATTGACCGTCCAACCGATCCATGTCAAATTGAAAATTGCGGCAATCCGGTCCGCGAGATGACAAAGTTTTCAATTTCCCCGGTCGCGCGCCCGCCATCGCCGATCTACTTCAAAGCCGATGATTTTGGTTCTTGAAACCATATTCAGAGCCAGCGAGCGGAATTTGGTTTCAAAAACCATGCGCACGTAGTCTTTACGACGGCGACGCCGGAGCCGTGCCTCCGCACTGATAGTAACCATTATCATGGCTTCCAGCTCCGGCACTGGGAGCGACCTGCCGCGAGTCAGCGCGTGGAATCAGAACAGGAAGATCGCACCAGTGACGAGGAACTGGGCGACAACGACCGGAAGCGCGGCAACGCCCTGGAAGAGGAGCATCAGGGCAACAACACCGACCTCGACCACCAATCACGCGTAGCGCCAAGTCGGCCTCAACCCCTGCATACAGGGCTTCGAGGTTGGCGTGAATTGAGCCGCCGCCGCTGCCATCAAGGCACTTGCTGGAAAACTTCAGCGCAAAGGGCATCATGTCGCTGCCGTAGCGCGGGCATTTTGGCCGCGCCGGAGCAGCAACACCCGACGTTGGCTGGCACACGAAATAGTTCAACAACCTGTTTATACCATTGCGGCCAAAATCAGCAAACGTGCTTGAAATGCCTGATTTTATTGGTTGTTTGCAATTTTTAGCCCTCTGATTCAAATGGGCAAACCGGCATCAAATTTGCTGGGAAAGTGTACTGTATAGTACTGCACCTTGGCGAAGGCCCAGGAGCAGATTGTGCCCTGTTTTCGGGGCGACAGTGGAGCTTGAACGGAGCCTGATGGATAAACCAGGCTCTCGGCAGCGGCAACGGACCAGGAAAACACCTTTCGAACGCGAGAATCATCAATTCTCCAAACACAAGAAGCCAATAGGATCGTTGACTCCGCCACGCTCGTTGGGGAAAACCGCCGATGGACGTTATGCCAATGGAGGCACCGTGAATTCGGATTATCCGGTTCAAACGATCGGGCCGTGGAATTCGTCGTCACGGGCTTGCAATCGGGCGAAGTAGAAGCAACCGCAAGCCACAAAGACGGACGCGACCGCGATCGTCGCGGCCTGCGTGCCTGGGTCTTGGAAGTCTTCCAATAAATCGTTCATGAACAGACCCATTTTGCCGACATTTACTTCAATGGCCCGAGCCTGTTTCTTGGAGGTGCTTGCTGTGGCCACATCATCGGATAAATCCTCCGGGGGAGCGCCCCTCCAATAAACCAGGGCCGCGCTGCAAAGGCCAAGCAGCAGGACAAGGACACCGGCGGTCCTGAGTCGCGCCCCAGCCCTGCGTGAGGAATCTGAACCTGGCGTTAAGTTGTTCACAACCATCTTTTTTCTTCAATTTGGATGTTAGTCGTGCCTGCGCCGCCCAGTGTAGCATCTCTGAGACATTGTGAACGGGCTTTTTTTCGCCCGGCTTTCTTGATGGAATCAATACGCCAAATCGAAAGGAGCGAAGAAAGTATGCTCACGAGAATACTTTGTAAGCAGGCGTCCCGGCCATTTCCGCCCGCGCTTCCCCGTTTTGACATTGCAATGGAACCATTCCTACAACGTGAGAGGTTGGCACGGTTCAAGCTAAACTGAACCGCTTAGATAATCGGTTTGAATACCCTGTTTTCAGAATTGAAATGGACACGAACAGCACTGTCGCGACGAATGCAGTCACCAACCTGACTTCCAAAGTCCACGATCAGCCGTTCCACTACGGCTGGGCAGTGGCGGGGATTCTCGGTTCCATCTTAATCGCATGGTTACTGCGCAAAATATTCTGGCAAAAGGATTCAAATTGAAGATTTTCAAGGGAGAACCCATGCAACACACATCAGATCAATCCGGCAGAAGACGGCTCAGGCAATACCTGGTTATGACGACACATACGCCAAATCAGGTCAATCTGGTCCAACGTCCCAACCACGTGAGAAAACCGGTACGAGGCGGCGGTTTGCGGCCCTGGCACGCGAACGGAAAGGAAGGCCATGTCTGAAGAAACACCCAAACCGGCGAGCTCCGAGAGAGTTTCCCCTCCTCCATCACACCTTGGTTCCGCTCCAAAGACAAAGAGAGGTTGGCTCGCAGCGGGAGTCCTTGTGGTTGTTGTGGGCATTGGGGTGATCTTTTTCCGTGTCTTAACCAGCCAGCCCAAACCGGTGCCGCGGACGCCCCCCGTCCAGGTTTCAACCGTTACCGCCACCCAAGGGGACATGGGAATATATGTTTGGCCGGCTCTTGGGTCAGTGACGCCGGTGGCCACCGTGACGGTGCCAACCCAGGTGAGCGGACAACTCGCGAGCGTTAACTTTGTCGAAGGCCAAATGGTTCGCGCCGGGGATCTGCTGGTACAGATTGATGCGAGGCCGTTCCAGGCGGCATTGGACTCGGCCGAGGGGACACTGCAGCGCGATCAAGCATTGCTGACCGAAGCCCGGACGAACCTCATCCGCTTCCAGGCGGCTTACGAACAGAAGGCCATCCCGAAGCAACAACTCGACGATCAGTTGTCCCTGGTGGAACAGGATGGCGGCACCGTGAAGTACGACCAGGGACAGGTTGACAGCGCCAAAGTGCAACTGGGTTATTGCCGCATTACTTCCCCCATTTCCGGGCGCGTTGGCCTTCGGTTGGAGGATCCGGGCAACATTGTCCAGTCCACGTCCACCAACGGGCTGGTTATTATCACGCAGCTTCAACCCATCACGGTCATTTTCAGCGTGGCGGAGGACTATTTGCCGCAGATCCAGCACCAGTGGGGGTTGGGAAACCACATGACGGTCCAAGTTTACGATCGCGCGCAACGAACCAATCTCGCCACCGGAAGCGTGCTGGCCCTGGACAACCAGATTTACAGCGGAACGGGCACTTTCCGGATCAGGGCCATTTTCACCAACGAGGACAACACGCTTTTCCCCAACCAGTTCGTCAACGCGAAATTGCTGATTGACACGCTGCACGACCAAACTCTGATTCCCACCTCGGTCATTCAGCGCAATGGCACGAACACGTTTGTGTACGTCGTGAGTGAGCAGGGAACCGTGCAGACCAACACGGCAAATGCGGGCCCGGGCGGCACAAATTCTTCCGCCAACAACCTTGTTTACACGGTGGAAATGAGATCGGTCCTGGCGGGCCCAACGGACGGTGACAGCACTGCGGTGGAAGGGGTGGATCCGGGCGAAGTCCTGGCCGCAGACAACTTCAACCGGCTGGAGGACAAAGCCAAGGTGACGAAGCGCAGCCCGGTGGGAGGGCGCGGACGGGGAGCGCCGCCGCCCGCAGACACGAATCAGAGCCGGGGATGAGTCCTTCCCGTCAGTTTATTCTCCGGCCGGTGGCCACGACACTGCTGATGGCCGCCATTCTGCTGGTGGGCATCGTCGCCTATGTCCAACTGCCCGTTTCAGCCCTGCCGGAGGTGGATTATCCCACCATTGAGGTGGTGACTTCCTATCCGGGCGCGAGTCCCGACGTCGTCGCCTCGTCCGTCACCGCTCCGCTTGAGCGCCAGTTCGGGCAGGTCCCCGGACTCAATCAGATGACCTCAACCAGTTCGGGAGGCAGTTCGGTCATCACGATGCAGTTTGCGCTCTCCCTCAATATTGATGTCGCTGAACAGGAGGTGCAGGCGGCGATCAACGCGGCGCAAACGTATCTTCCGCCTGGGCTGCCGGCTCCTCCCATTTACAGCAAATCCAATCCGGCGGACGCGCCGATTTTGACGCTGGCGCTGACGTCCAAGACGATTCCCCTGTCGCAGGTGGAGGATCTGGCGGACACCCGGCTGGCGCAGAAGATTTCACAGTTGCCGGGCATCGGACTGGTCAGCATCGTCGGAGGCCAGAAGCCGGCGGTGCGGATTCAGGCCAACCCCACTGCGCTGTCGGCTTACGGACTCAACTTGGAGGATTTGCGGACGGCCCTGACCCAGACCAGCATCAACCAGGCGAAAGGCAATTTTGACGGGCCGAAACAATCGTATTTGATTGACGGGAACGATCAGTTAATGAGCAGCCAGGATTACAATAACTCCGTCGTGGTGGCGTATCAAAACGGAGCGCCAGTGATGCTCAAGGACGTGGCGCAGGCGGTGGACGGGGTGGAGAATACAAAGCAAGCCGCGTGGATGAACCACGTTCCGGCCGTCCTTGTCAACATCCAGCGGCAGCCGGGCGCCAATATCATCCAGGTGGTGGACCGGATCAAATCGCGCTTGCCGCAGCTCCGGAGCACACTGCCCTCCTCGGTTGAAGTCACCGTGCTGACCGACCGCACGAACACCATTCGCGCGTCGGTCCAGGACATTCAATTCGAACTGATGTTAACGGTGGCGCTGGTGGTGATGGTGATCTTTATCTTCCTGCGCAATCTGGCGGCGACGATCATTCCCAGCGTGGCGGTGCCGCTTTCGCTGGTCGGAACCTTCGCCGTCATGTATCTGCTGGGCTACAGCGTCAACAATCTGACGCTCATGGCGTTGACCATTTCCACCGGTTTCGTGGTGGACGATGCCATCGTCATGATTGAGAACATCGTCCGCTACATCGAGCAAGGGGACAAGCCGCTGGAGGCGGCCTTGAAAGGCGCGGAGCAGATCGGGTTCACCATCATCTCGCTCACGATTTCGCTGGTGGCGGTATTGATTCCGCTCTTGTTCATGGGCGACATTGTGGGGAGGCTCTTCGGGGAGTTTGCTGTCACCCTGGCCGTCACCATCCTCGTGTCCGCGGTCGTTTCGCTGACGCTCACGCCGATGATGTGCTCCCGGTTTCTGCGCGAAAAATCCAAGCAATCGCGCGGGCGGCTCTTCCAGTGGTCGGAGCGGGTTTTCCAGAGCGTGATTGATTTTTACGGCCGGACGCTGAAGTGGATTCTCAACCATCAAACCGTGACTCTCCTCGTGGCTGCCGGCACGCTGGCACTGACCATTGCGCTCTATATTATCGTGCCAAAGGGATTTTTTCCGGTGCAGGACACGGGTGTGATTCAAGGGATTTCCCAGGCCCCGGCCGTCACTTCCTTTGCCGCGATGGTGCAGAAACAGCAGGCTTTGGCCGAGGTCCTCCTCGGGGATCCTGCGGTCGAGAGTCTTTCCTCATTCATCGGGGCGGATGGCATCAACACCACGCTCAACAGTGGCCGCATTCTCATCAATCTCAAACCCCTGGAACAACGAAAAATGAGCGCCCTCGCGGTGATGAGCCGGTTGCAGCCGAAACTGGATCAGGTGGAAGGCATTGATTTCTACATGCAGCCAATCCAGGACTTGACCGTGGAGGACCGGGTCAGCCGGACCCAATACCAATACACCCTGGAAGATCCCGACGCGGCGGAACTGCAAACTTGGGCGGCAAAATTTCTAGCGAAAATGAAGGCGCTGCCACAGCTTCGCGACGTGGCCACGGATGAACAGCCGGGGGGCTTGCAAACCATGCTGGTGATTGACCGCCAGACCGCTTCACGTCTCGGGATAACCCCGCAAGCGATTGACAACACGCTCTACGATGCTTTCGGTCAGAGGGAGGTGTCCGTGCTGTTCACGCAATTGAACCAATATCATGTGGTCCTGGAAACGACGCCGGATTTTCAGACCAGCCCGAGTAAATTGCAGGACCTCTTCGTCACGTCCGCCAGCGGCGGTTCGGTGCCGCTCAGCGCGTTCATGCACTTTGAGTCGAGGACCTCGCCCTTGTCGGTGAACCACCAGGGACAATTCCCGGTGGTGACACTTTCCTTCAACCTGGCTCCGAAGGTGTCCCTGGGGGCGGCGACCGCTGAAATTGATAAAATCCAAGCGGAGATGCAAATGCCGCTGTCCATGCTGGCGTCTTTTCAAGGCACCGCGCAAGCATTCCAGAGTTCATTGACCAATGAGCCCCTGCTGATCCTGGCGGCTCTGGTGACGGTCTATATCGTGCTGGGCGTCCTCTACGAGAGTTTCATCCACCCGATCACCATCCTGTCCACGCTCCCCTCCGCCGGGGTGGGCGCATTGCTGGCTTTGTTGATTTGCGGCGAGGAGTTGGACGTGGTTGGGATCATCGGCATCATCCTGCTCATCGGAATCGTTAAGAAGAACGGCATTATGATGGTTGATTTTGCCCTGGAAGGGGAGCGCAAGCACGGCAAGAAACCCGTGGACGCCATTTATGATGCGTGCCTGTTGCGCTTTCGTCCAATCATGATGACCACCATGACCGCGCTGCTGGGAGGTTTGCCCCTGGCGTTGGGAACCGGCACCGGCGCGGAACTGCGACGTCCGCTGGGTGTCACCATCGTCGGCGGATTGCTCGTCAGCCAGGTGCTCACCCTTTATACCACGCCGGTCATCTATCTTTTCATGGACCGGTTTGCCCGGAAAGCAAAAACGGCCCCCGCCGCTGAGGAGAGCGTGCCAGGGGCCCCGGTGGAGATATGAACATTTCCGCTCCCTTCATTCAAAGGCCCGTGGCTACAACGCTGCTGACGGTGGCGATTGCGCTGGCCGGAGGGCTGGCGTTTATTTTGCTGCCGGTTTCACCGCTGCCGCAGATAGATTTCCCAACCATTTCCGTCTCAGCCGGCCTGCCCGGAGCCAGTCCCGAGGTGATGGCTTCATCGGTCGCCACGCCTCTGGAAAGGCAATTTGGGCGAATCGCCAGCGTGACGGAGATGACATCGGCGAGCACCCTCGGTTCGAGCAGCATCACCATCCAGTTTGACCTGAATCGGAACATTGACGGGGCCGCCCGCGATGTGCAGGCGGCCATCAATGCCGCGCGGGCCTATCTGCCCTCCGATCTGCCAGCCAATCCCACCTGGCGGAAGGTCAATCCGGCGGATGCGCCCATCATGATCCTGGCGCTGACCTCGCCGGTTTATGATCGGGGCGCCCTTTACGATGCGGCGTCAACCATATTGATGCAAAGGCTCTCGCAAATTCCCGGGGTGGGCCAGGTCGTGGTGGGCGGCGGCGCGCTGCCCGGCGTGCGCGTGGAGGTCAACCCCACTCAATTGAACGGATACGGTCTGGGCCTGCGGGATATCGCGACATTGTTGAGCAATCAGAATGCAAATTTGGCGAAAGGACAATTGTCCGACGGCAAAACGACCACCGACATTGCAGCCAACGATCAGTTGCTCAAGGCGGAGGATTACCGCCCATTGATCCTCGGTTATACCAATGGCAATGCGATCCAGCTCGGCGACGTGGCCGATGTGGAGGATTCGGTGGAAAACCTGCGCGCCGGGGGGTTTGCCGACGGCAAACCGAGCGTGCTGGCGATCATCTTCAAGCAGCCGCAGGCGAACATCATAGATACCGTGGACCACGTACGCCAGGAACTTCCCTCGCTGAAGGCCTCCATCCCCGCGGGAATTGATTTTAAGGTGATGCTGGACCGGACGACAACCATCCGGGCCTCGGTGCGCGACGTGGAGCGCACGTTGCTGATCTCCGTTGGATTGGTGATCCTGGTGGTATTTCTATTCCTCCGCAACGGGAAGGCCACCCTGATCCCCAGCGTGGCGGTGCCCGTGTCGCTGATCGGCACATTTGGAGTCATGTTCTTGTGCGGTTACACGCTCGACAATCTCTCGCTGATGGCGCTGACCATTTCGACGGGGTTTGTGGTGGACGACGCGATTGTGGTGGTCGAGAACATTACCCGCTATTTGGAAAAGGGAATGAGTCCCATGCAAGCGGCTTTTCGCGGTGCCCGCGAGATCGGCTTTACCGTCCTCGCCATGAGCATATCGCTGTGCGCCGTGTTCATTCCCATCCTGCTTATGGGCGGCATCATTGGACGTTTGTTCCGCGAATTCGCGATCACGCTATCGGTGGCCATACTCGTTTCGCTCGTCGTCTCCCTGACCACCACACCCATGATGTGTTCCCGCCTTTTGAAGCATCACCGGGAGGAGGACCAGGGCTGGTTCTACCGGGCGAGCGGGAAGGTGCTGAACGGGATGTTGAGCCTCTACGAACGCAGCTTGGCCCGGGTGCTCCGGCATCCCGCCCTGACCCTGACTGTGCTGCTCATCACCATCGGCATCAATTTGCTCCTGTTTTACCTGGTGCCCAAAGGCCTGTTTCCGCAGCAGGATACCGGGGTCCTGCAAGGTTCCATTCAAGGCTCGCAAGACACCTCTTACCAGGCGATGCTGACGAAGCTCTTGCAGTTTGTCAACATAGTCAGAGAAGACGACGCGGTGGCCTCGGTCACCGCTTTCACGGGGGGCGGCGGCGCGACGGATACCGGAAATATGTTCATCTCCCTCAAACCGCTCGGCCAGCGCACCAACAGCGTGTACGACGTGATCAACCGCCTGCGTCCCAAGCTGGGCCGGGTTCCGGGAGCGAACAGCTTCCTCCAAGCCGGACAGGATCTCCGCATTGGCGGCCGCATGGGCAACGCGCAGTTTCAATACACCATCACCAGCGATAATCTGGAAGATCTGATCACTTGGGCGCCCATTTTGCTGGCCAAGATGAAAACGATCCCCGGGCTGGCGGACGTGAACAGCGACCAGCGAAATCACGGCCTGGAATCCTCGCTCGCCTACGACCGCCTCACCGCCTCAAGGCTCGGAGTCACGCCGGCCTCGATAGATTCCACACTATACCAGGCGTTTGGGCAGGCACAGGTATCCACCATGTTCAAGGAGCTCAACCAGTACCATGTTGTGATGGAAGTCGCGCCCAAGTACTGGCAAAACCCGGAAAGTTTAAACGACATTTATCTCACCACGACCAATGGCGGCCAGGTGCCCTTGAGCGCCGTGACCCGCCGCCGGACAGCCACCACTTCCATTGCCGTCAATCACCAGGGCCAATTTCCCGCGGTGACGATGTCCTTCAATCTCGCCCCCGGCATGGCCTTGAGCGACGCCGTCAATGCCATCAACGAAATGGAGCGGAGCGCGGGGATGCCGTCCACGATTCGAGGAAACTTCGCCGGGACAGCCCAAGCTTACCAGGCCTCTCTGGCGGGCGAGTATCTCCTGATAATTACCGCGCTGCTGGCGGTCTATATTGTGCTGGGCATTCTGTATGAGAGCTTTGTTCATCCCATCACCATTCTTTCGACGCTGCCCTCCGCCGGCGTGGGCGCGATCCTGGCCCTGATGCTCACCCACACGGACTTCACTGTGATTGCCTTGATCGGTATCATCCTCCTTATCGGTTTGGTCAAGAAGAACGGCATCCTGATGATTGACTTTGCTTTGGCGGCGGAGCGCGAGGAGGGCAAGAGTCCGAGGGACGCCATCTTCCAGGCATGCCTGCTGCGGTTCCGGCCGATCCTGATGACGACCATGGCCGCCATGCTGGGGGCCATGCCGCTGGTCCTGGGAACGGGCACCGGCTCGGAATTGCGCCGTCCGCTCGGCATCGCCATTGTGGGCGGCCTCGCCTTGAGCCAGGTGCTGACCCTTTACACCACGCCGGTGGTGTATCTTTACCTCGACCGCTACAGCCATTGGTGGGCGCGGGTGCATGGGCGATCCAGGAGCCGCGTCCCAGTGCCGGCCATGGCCTGACACCAACCGGAGACAAAAGTATGATTGACATGACAGAACGCGTGAAGACCGGAAGGAAACGGAAAGACAAGAGCGGCAAATTCCAAGCCGCGGCTACAGTCTGGGTGGGCCTGGCGCTGCTGGGCGGATGCAGCTTTGCTCCCAATTATAGTGTTCCGCCCGTCCAAACGCCCGCCGCCTTTAAAGAGGCGGAGGGATGGAGGGTGGCGCAGCCCAAGGATGATGTGATTCGCGGCAAATGGTGGGAAGTGTTCAATGATCCACAACTCAACGCTCTCGAAGAGCAAGTCGCTGTTTCCAATCAGACGCTGGTGGCCGCCCTGGCGAATTTTCAGGCGGCGCGCGCCTTAGTCAAGGAAGCCCGGTCGCAGTACTTCCCAACAGTCTCAGCCGCCCCATCTGTGACCAAATCAAAGGCGTCGTCCAATGTGGGCGCCTCCGGGAACCGCGGCGGGTCGATCCCGGCTGTCACCGAGTACTCATTGCCGTTGGACGCCTCGTGGGAACCGGATTTGTGGGGCGCGATTCGGAACACCGTGAAGGCGGACACCTTCAACGCCCAGGCCAGCGCCGCCACCCTCGAGAACCTGCGGTTGACCGCCCAGGCGGATTTGGCCGTTGATTATTATTCTCTCCGCGGCCAGGACGCGCTCAAGGATGTGTTGGACGCCACCGTGGTTGCCGATCAGAAAACGCTCGACATGACAAAAGGGCTTTTTCAGGCCGGCATTGATTCGGATGAAGACGTTTCCGAGGCGGAAACCGCGCTGGCGACCGTGAAGGCCCAGGACACCAATATTGGCATCCAGCGGGCGGGATTTGAACACGCAATCGCCCTCCTGCTGGGCCGGCCGGCCTCAACCTTCTCCATCGCCGTCCTTCCCCCGACGACCAATGCTCCCGACCATCCGCCGGAAATTCCTCTGGCCGTTCCTTCCCAGTTGCTCGAGCGGCGTCCCGATGTCGCCTCCGCCGAGCGCAGCGTTGCCGCAGCCAACGCGCAAATCGGCGTCGCCAAGGAGGCCTTCTTTCCCACCCTGACTTTGAGCGCCCAGGGAGGATTTCAAAGCACTTCCGTCGGGAATCTGTTATCAGGCCCGAGCGCCTTTTGGTCGCTTGGGGCCGCGATGGCGCAGACGGTGTTCGACGCCGGCCTCCGCAGCGCCACTGTCGAGCAATACCGAGCCAATTACAACACCACCGTGGCGAACTACCGGCAGACCGTATTAACCGCGTTCCAGGAGGTGGAAGACAGTCTGGCGTCTCTGCGCATCCTCTCCCAGGAACGGGAAGAACAGGAAGCCGCGGTCCAATCGGCCGAACGGACCCTGGCCATCGCCACCCACCGGTACGAACTTGGTATTGACAGTTACCTCAACGTCATCGTTGCGCAAATGACGTTGCTCAACAATCAGCAGACCGAGGTGAACCTTCATGTCCAGCAAATGACCGCCAGTGTTCAGCTCATCCTGTCACTGGGCGGCGGTTGGGACTCCTCACAACTCCTGCGCCCCGGCCAAGTCACCTCCAAGAAAGTCCCATGATTCGGTTGTTGGCCAACTGGCCTTTGCGTTCTACCGGCTAATCGGCTTTTTTAAGCGGTGTCACGCTTTTGGTCATCATGGCGTTGTCCGCTTTCCAACCGCCGCCCAGTGCCTTGATCAATAGGATGGTCGTCACGATGCGCTGTCCGTTCAATTGATAAGCCAATATCTGGTTTTCCAACGCCGTTCTGTCCGCCAGCACCACTTCGAAATAGCTGGCCAATCCTTCTTTGTAGCGGTTCCGTGAGAGATCGGCTACCTGCTTGGCCGCGTCCACAGCGCGCGTTTGGTCCTCGAATTGTTCCTTGAGCAGGCGCAATCCAACCAAGCCGTCCTCCACCTCGTGAAATGCGACCAAGACCTGCGAGCGGTATTGCGCCACCGCCTCCTGGTAAGCCGCCTCGGCGCGCTCAACTCCGGCGCGATTGCGGCCTCCTTCAAACAGAGGCAGGCTGATGTTGGGGCCGATGCTCCAGATGCGGTTTTCCCAATTGAAAATATCCTTCAACTGCGCGCTTTCCACCCCGGCGGTTCCAGTGAGTTGAATGGAAGGAAAGAAAGCCGCCTTGGCAATGCCAATGCCTTCACTGGCGGCCGCCATGGAACGTTCCGCCTCCGCAACATCCGGCCGCCTTTCCAGCAGGTCGGCTGGCAGGCCGATGGGAATTTCCGGAGGCTGGTATAGCCGGTCGGTTTCCGCCAGAGAAAAGCTGGACGAGGTCTGGCCGCAAAGTACGGCGAGGGCATTTTCCAGTTGTGCGCGTTGCAGTTCCAGCCCTACCAAATCCGCTTCCGCGGAGGCCAGTTCCGTTTGGGCTTGCCCCACATCCAACGCACTGTCGGCGCCGCCTTGATGGAGGGCTTCAACCAAGGTGAGGTTTTTCTTGCGCAATTCAATGGTTTCGGCCACCACATGCCGGTCCAGATCAATGGACCGAATCATAAAATAAGTCTGCGCGACATCCGCCTGAAGGGAGAGCAGGACATTCTGGTAGGCGGCGGCGCTGGCTTGGGCCTGCTCCCGCGCGGCCCGGAAGGAACGCCGCACACGTCCCCACAGGTCAACCTCATAGCTCAAATCCAGCGGGAGCACAAAATCGTTGGCCGAATAGCCCAGGACGAGCGATCCCGGTTGCGCGGGCCGGCTTTCTGAATAATGCGCGCGGTTCTCATTGGGATCAAAGCTCAAGGCGGGCATAAGGTCCGCCCTGGAGATGCGGGCGACAGCGCGGGACTGTTCCACGCGTTCGAACGCGGCGCGCAGGTCCGGGCTGTTCGTCGTGGCTTCCTGTTCCAGCCCGGTCAGAACGGGATCGTCAAAAATCTCCCAAAAGTTTTGTTTGATCTCCGCGTCCCGGGGTTGGCCCTCTTTCCAGGGCGAGCCCGCTTTCCACGCGGCGGGCACGGCGGAGGGAGGCGGCCGCTGGTAATCGGGCCCCACCGCGCAACCAGCCAGGACCAGTGCGCCCAAAAACGCGGTTCTGAAACCGAGGCCCGGGCGACTGGGATTATTCTGATGCATGGGCTGGTTTGGCCGCGTCTGCTGCGACTTTAGCGACCCGCACCTTGATGCCTGCTTCCAGAGAATCGGATGGGTTGATGATGACATTGTCGGTTTCGGAAAGACCATGGACGATCTCCACCGTGGTGCCGTAATCGCGCCCCACCGTCACATCGGCCAGACGGACAATTCCGTTGGAGTCCACCAGGCCGGCCTGCACCCCTTGTTCGTTGCGGAACAACAGCGTGTTGACCGGAACGACCACCGGATCTTCCCCGCTGACCATGTTCAGCCGCACCATCGTGTGCGCGCCCGGAAGCAGCTTGCCGTCATGGTTGGTCACCAGGATTTCGGTGAGCAGTGTGCGGGAGACCGGATCAATCGCCCCTGCTGTACGGTCCACTTTGCCCGTGAATTTTTGGCCGGGCAGTTCGGCAAAGGTCAGAACCGCCTCATCGTTCGTCTTGACCATCTGGCTATAAGCTTGCGGCAGGCTGACATAGACTCGCAGAGGATCGGTCCGAGCCAAGCGGAAAATCTCCCGGGAGGACCCCGCCGTGATGAGCGTGCCCGCGTCCATGGTCCGGACGGTGATAATGCCGGGGAAAGGAGCGGCCAGCTTCTTGAAGTTGGCCATTTCCTTCAGGCGTTGCACATTGGCCTCTTCCGCCTGCACGTCCGCTTCGCGGGCGTGCCACGTCGCCACTTTCACGTCGGTATCCTGCTGGGAAACAGAGTCGCTCTTGCGCAGATTCTGCCAGCGCTCGGCGGAAATGCGGGCAATTTCCAGGTTGGCGTTGGCCTGGGCCAGCGCGGCGTCCGCCTGTTTGAGTTCCTGGTCCAGTTCCGGGGTTTCGATTTCCGCCAGTTCTTGCCCCTCGGTCACGCGTGTGCCGATGTCCGTGGACCAATGCTTCAGGTAGCCGCTGACACGCGCATAAATGGGGGCCTCCTCAAACGCCGTGATATTGCCCGGCAATTCCAGTTCGATCTGCGCCGGCGATCGTTTGGGATGGATGATGCTCACCGTAGGCGCCAGGTTCTCCAGGGTGTCGCTCTCCAATTCCGCGCGCGCGCGCGAGCGGGACAAAACGGTGAACCCGGCCAGGACGGCCAATACGATTCCAAGACCCCCCAACAGGAACCACGGGCCCCGGCCTGCTGGAGACAGGGGCGCCGCTTGCGCTATGGGCGCCCCCAATTGTGCTCCGTGCGGAGCGGGCGAAGCGGGAGGAGCGATGCTGGATTCTGATTCTGTTTGCTTCATAAACTCATGCTCATAATCTTAATCCTAATCCTAATCTTACTTTTAGCTCATCTTCCCGGCCTCAACAAAGGCGCCCCCGTTGGATTCGACATCTTCCCGGCTCCGTATCATGCAAAAAACCACCGGGACAAAAAAGAGCGTTGCGACGGTGGCAAACAACAGGCCGCCGATCACCGCCCGGCCCAGGGGCGCATTCTGCTCGCCGCCTTCGCCCAGGCCCAGCGCCATCGGCACCATGCCGATAATCATGGCCAGCGCGGTCATCACCACCGGGCGCAACCGGATGTAGCCGGCATCCAGCGCGGCGGCGAGGGCGTTCCGGGTTTCCGCCAACCGTTCCTTGGCGAAGGTGACCACGAGAATGCTATTGGAAGTGGCCACGCCGATGCTCATGACCGCGCCCATGAGGGAAGGCACGTTGAGTGTCGTGCGTGTCAAGAATAGCATCCAGACGATTCCGCACAGCGCCCCCGGCAGGGCGGTGATGATGATGAACGGATCGCTCCACGATTGGAAGTTCATGACAATCAGCAAGTAAACCAGCACAATGGCAAAGAGCAGGCCCAACCCCAGCCCGAGGAAGGAAGACTTCATCGTCTCAACCTGACCCCGCACGATGATAGAGCTGCCGCGCGGAAGTTTCTTTTCGGCGTCATGCACGATCCCTTGAAAATCTTTGGCCACCCCGCCCAGGTCACGGCCTTGCACATCGCCATAAACGTCAATCACAGGCTGGACATCGTAATGGCTCACCACCCCTTGTTCGGCGCCCCGCGAAATCGTGGCCAAATTGCCCAGCAACTGCGGCACCGCCCCGCTTGGCCCCGTCACCGGGATACCGGCCAGGTTCTGCAGGGAATCCAGATGGTACTGCGGCACTTGCGAGGCCACTTGATAGCTCACCCCGTTGGCCAGATTCAGAAAAAATGAGGGCGCGGTCTGAAAACTCCCGCTCAGGGCGACCAACAGGCTGGAGGCCACATCGTGCTGACTGAATCCGACCTCCTGGACTTTCGTGCGGTCCGTCTTCACTTGCAGATTCGGCAAATCGAACATCTGCTGGACATGCACGTCCACCGCGCCGGGGATTTGGCGAAGCTGATCGGCAATTTCGCCGGCAATGTGGTAATCGGCCAACTGGTCCCGGCCCATCACCTGAATATCAATGGGGGACGGCAGCCCGAAGTTCAAGACCTGGCTGACGATGTCGGCCGGTTGAAAAAAGAAGGAGACTCCCGGAAAAGCCACATTCAAATCGTGGCGGAGTTTTCGAATGTAGCCTTCGGTGGCATGGTGATTTTCCCGGTTGAGCGAAATCAAAATTTCCGCGTCGAACGGCCCGATGGTGCCGCCGTTGTTGTAGGACACGTTGATGCCGCTGGTGGGCAGGCCGATATTATCCACGATGCTTTCCAACTCCCTGGCCGGAATGGTCCGCCGGACCAATTCCTCGACGTGATCGCACAAAACGGCCGTTTCCTCCACGCGCGTGCCCGTTTTGGCCCGGACATGCAGCCGCATCTGTCCGGCATCCACTTTGGGAAAAAAATCCTTGCCCAGAAACGGCGTCAAAAGGCACGACGCTGCGCAGAAGGCCAGGAAGCACAAGGCGAACGGCCGCCGGTGGTGCAGGCAGGCATTCAGCCAGTTGCGGTACCCGCTGCGCAGCCGCTCAAACCCTCCTTCAAACCTGGCATGGAACCGTCCAAACCAGCCCTTCGCTTCCGTGCCGGTCTCATGCACATGATGACGAAGAAAATACATCACCAGCGTCGGCACCACCGTCCGCGAAAGAAAATAAGAGGCCAGCATTGCGAAAACCACCGCCTCCGCCAATGGCACAAAAAGATACCGGGCCGTCCCAGTCAGGAAGAACATCGGCACGAAGACGATGCAAATGCACAGTGTGGAGACGAAGGCCGGCACGGCAATTTGCGAGGCGCCATCCAGGATGGCCGTGCGCAATTCTTTTCCTTGCCGGAGATTCCGTTCGATGTTCTCGATTTCCACCGTCGCGTCATCTACCAGGATGCCGACCGCCAGCGCCAGGCCGCCCAGCGTCATAATGTTCATCGTCTCCCCCAATGCGCTCAATGTGATGATGGAACAGAGGATGGCCAGGGGAATGGAAATAACGATCACAAAGGTCGTGCGCCAATTGCCCAGGAAAATCAAAATCATCATCGCCGTCAGGCAGGCGGCTATGACCGCCTCCTTAATCACCGACTGGATGGCGGCCCGCACAAACAGGGATTGATCCAGCAACGTGCGGATTTCCAATTCCGGCGGCAGGGTTTTCGCCACTTGCGGCACGGCTTTCTTCAGCCGCGCCACAATATCGAGCGTGGAGGCGGCGCCGGATTTGATGATGGACAACAGCGAGGCGCGAATACCGTCGCTGCGCACGATGTTCTGTTGCACCGCGAACCCGTCGCGCACATGCGCCACGTCCCGGATATAGATCATGTGGCCGTTCACCTGTTTGAGGGGAATGTCGTTCAGTTCCTGGATGGTGGCCGGACTGCCGTTCAACTCCACGGCATATTCGGTGCTGCCGATCTTCTCCGTTCCGCCCGGCAGGATCAGGTTTTCCGCACTGATGGCGTTGACCACGTCGCTGGGGGAAAGGCCCTTGCCGTGCAAGGCCGAGAGGTCAATATCCACCATGATCTGGCGGGTTTTGCCGCCGTAGGCATTGGGCATGGAGGCCCCTTGCACCGTGGCCAGCCCGACCCGCAGAAAATTCATCGCCAGGTCGTTGACCTGAGATTCCGACAGCGTCTTGCTGCTCAGGCTCAGTTGCAAAATGGGAACACTCGATGCGTTGTAGGTGATGATCATCGGCGGCGTGATGCCGGGCGGCAGGCCGCGCACGGTGGACTGGCAAATCGCCGTAATTTGCGCGATGGCCATGTCAATTTTCACGTTCGGATGGAAAAACACCTTGATCACCCCCATCCCATTGAGCGACTCGGACTCGATATGCTCGATGTCGTTGACGGTGGTGGTCATCCCGCGCTCGCTGATGGTCACAATGCGCGAC